>Ga0181574_10000090_pt1 | contig 77813 bp, 68 predicted proteins | sample 101ome_24_FD_145600 | JGI IMG/M metagenome (GOLD analysis project Ga0181574, IMG submission 145600) | Coastal salt marsh microbial communities from the Groves Creek Marsh, Skidaway Island, Georgia - 101410AT metaG (spades assembly) | ecosystem: Environmental > Aquatic > Marine > Intertidal zone... | reverse complement strand
CTATCGCAATAACGGTTTTCCAAACTGGGATGGAAGCCTGTTGATCGGTGCGCTAAAGGATCAGAAGTTATATCGTCTAGCCCCGACCGACTCAGGCTTTGAACAAACCGAACCTTTCCCCGACGTTACAGGTCGCATACGCGATGTCAGGGTCTTGAGCGATGGCAGCATCGTCGCGCTATCCGATGAGGGGTCGGTCTATCAGATCCTTCCGGGCAACTAAGTCGACAACAAGGACACCCTTTATGATTGAACAATCACTGACCTTGCCCTGTGGCGCAATCCTGCCCAACCGTTTGTGCAAGGCAGCGATGACCGAAGGTCTGGCTGATCCATTAGGACAGGCAACGCCAGCTCTGGTACAGCTTTACGGACTCTGGAGCGACGGGGGTGCCGGACTCCTGTTGTCAGGGAACGTTCAAATCGACGGAGATCATCTTGAGCGCCCGGGCAATGTCATCGTTGACGGCGAGCCCTCCGAGGAATCCATGAGCGCGTTAAGGCGCTGGGCCGAGGCAGGCACACGTGGCGGCAACCACTTTTGGGCTCAGATCAGTCACGCGGGCCGCCAATGTCAGAAGATGGTAAACCCCCACCCGAAAGCCCCCTCAGCAGTGAAGCTGGGCCTCCCGGGCGGCCAATTTGGGGAGCCCGTAGCTATGTCCGAGGCCGACATTCAGGCGGTAATTGCAGGCTTCGCTCGCTGTGCCCGCGTGCTTAAAGATGCTGGTTTCACCGGGGTTCAACTGCATGCGGCCCATGGCTATCTGCTCTCCCAGTTCCTGAGTCCACGGTCTAACCAGCGCGAGGACCAATGGGGCGGCAGCCTTGAGAATCGGGCCCGGGCGTTACTCGAGTCAGTGCGGGCAGTCCGGGACGCGGTAGGCCCCTCTTTCCCGGTGGGTGTCAAACTCAATAGCGCAGACTTTCAGCGTGGGGGCTTCGATTTTGATGAGAGCCTTCAGGTCGCAAAGTGGCTCGAGGCAGAGGGCGTCGATCTTCTCGAAATCTCCGGCGGCACCTATGAGCAACCGCGCCTTCTCAACGTCGACGGGATCGAGCCCGTTGAGGATCAGTCAGTGAAAGCCTCCACCAAAGCACGAGAAGCCTATTTCGTCGATTTCGCTCAGGCCATGCGCAAGGAGCTAACCATGCCCTTGATGGTCACGGGAGGACTGCGGCGCTTGGACGCCATGGAAGATGCACTGGCAAGTGGTAGCGCCGATGTCATCGGCATTGGACGGCCTCTGTGTGCCATGCCAGAAGCGATGAAGGAATTACTTGCCGGCGCAGCGGAATTACCCCGCTTTGAGAATCGCCTCTCGCTACTCCCACCCTGGCTCAAGTTTCTTGAGGCCATCAATCTGTTCAAAACTGTTGGCACCTTTGCAACCCAGTACTGGTATTACGAACAAATCAGCACCCTTGGCCATACGGGGAAAGTTGACCCTCAACTCTCCGTCTTCAAAGCGACACAGCGGCAGATGAAATCGGCCAAGGCGTGGGTCGCTGCCAGATCAATGAGCCGCTGAAAAATTTTCCATGAAAATCTGGGTAGATGCCGACGCTTGCCCCGTGGTGATCAGGGACATTCTGTGTCGTGCAGCGGTAAAACGACAGATTGAAACCACCTTCGTTGCCAATCAGGCAGTACGCCTGACGCCCTCCCCTTGGCTTAAAAGTTTGCAGGTGCCCAAAGGCTTTGATGTCGCGGACGATGAAATCGCCAGCCGGGCAACGGAGGGAGATCTTGTCATTACTGCTGATATCCCGCTGGCTTCTGAGGTCCTTGCAAAAGGAAGCTTTGTCATTACCCCACGGGGTGAGCAATACACAGCGAATAACATCAAGCAGCGACTCCAAATGCGTGACTTCATGGAGACCATGCGATCATCGGGCGAGCACACGGGCGGGCCACCTCCGCTCAACCAAGCAGATCGCAAGCATTTTGCCGATCAGCTTGATAGGCTCCTGCAACGACATGCCACAGCCTGATCAAGTCGCAACCCAAAGACGCGAATGTTTAGCCATGAACGCTATTGCGCTTTATGCGCTCTCTAGTACTAGCGTGACGGATGCAAGCCACTTCCGATGACCGTGAAACGGGAAATTCTTCTTCTTGCCATCTGCTCGGCGGTTGTCACCGCTAACGCCTATTACATTCACCCCATCATTCGGGCTGTAGCCGATTCTTTCGCCGTCAGTGAAAGTCAGGTGGGTTGGGTACCCGCCCTGAATCAGGGCGCCCTGGCACTCGGTGTGATCTTGCTTTTGCCCCTTGGTGACCGGGTAAATAATCGGCTCCTGATAAGGACATGCCTTCTCTCTCAAGTCATTGCGCTGGCGGTAATGGCGACGTCTCCGAGCTTCTGGCTATTCACCCTGGCGTCGACCGTTCTGGGATTCACCACAGTGACGCCCTATCTATTACCCGCTTATGTATCCCGGCGAATTGAGGTCACCAAACTCGGTTATGCAACTGCCATGCTCACCGCTGGGGTGATTGCCGGGGTCCAACTGTCCCGGTTGCTCTCGGGGTTGATCGGGGAATTTACTGACTGGCGCTGGGTCTATGCCATGGCCGCCGTGTTGATGGGAATCTCGAGCCTCGCACTGCCAAAAGTCATGGTGGAAGAGAAACGCGACGCCAGCCCTATCGGTTACCGAGCGCTGCTGGTTTCACTGATTGATGTTGCACAGAAGCATCCCAGGGTCATCAGATCGGGCCTGATTCAGGGACTGAACTTCGCTATGTTCATCGCCATGTGGCTGGCTATCAGCCTTCATTTGACCAGCCATACCCTGGGTCATGGCTACGATCTTGTTGGTTATTTGACAGCCTTTTCGGCAGTGGGACTTCTAACTACATCGACGCTAGGCAAATGGGCGGATCATCGTGGCGCAGAGCAGGCACGGCTGGTCCTTGCACTGATACAACCGGTGGGGCTGGGCCTGTTATTGCTGGCAAGTCAGGACTGGCGCTGGCTCTTACCCCCGATTGCGCTGCTAAGCATTGTGGGGCCGGTGATCGATATCACTGGACGCATGACAGGATTACGAGAAGACCCCCGGGTGCGGACCCGACTCATGGCCCTCTATGTCGGTATGATGTTTCTGGGTGGCGGTCTGGGTAGCTGGTGGGGAACGTTGGCCTACGCGATGGGCGGATGGTCGGGCATTGTCGCTCTGTTAGTGCTATTGTCGGGTGGTATTTGTTTTCTCTCATGGCATGAAGCCACAGGAGGTTCCAGCTGATGGCTACCAAGGAATGGCAGGCCGCTTCATTCAGTCACTGCGGTAATCACCGCCAGCTCAACGAAGATCGTTTTCTGATTAGATCCCGGGACAGGTTTTGGTTGGTCGCCGATGGCATGGGCGGGCACCACCGGGGAGACTTTGCCAGCGATATGGTGATTGAGATTACGAGAGACGTAGCCATCTCGGGTGATCTGGATACTCGGGCCAGCAGCGTCCGAAGTGCTCTCTCGGGGGGGCATGAGAGGTTACGGCAAGTTAGTGCCAACAGTCAGCCCGACACCACTTGTGGGACCACCGTCGCTACCCTATTGATTGTCGAGGACGAGGGCATTGTGCAGTGGGCCGGGGACTCTCGTCTCTACCGATGGCGCCACCATACCCTCACGCCGATGACCCGTGACCACAGCTATGTTGAAGAGTTGGTTGCGCTTGGCAAACTCTCTCCCACAGAGGCCGAGCGAGATCCACGGCAACATATTATTACCCGGGCTATTGGCGTCGATCAGTCCCTTGCCATTGAGCAACATAGGTTTTCAGTAGGCCAAGGCGACAGATTCCTGCTGTGTACGGACGGGCTCTACCGCGAACTGGGTGCAGGTCAAATCTCGACGACTCTGGGGGACGCTAGCACTGCCGAGGAGGCTGCCTCTGCGCTGCTCGAGAGTGCGCTGGCGGGAGCCGCCAACGACAACATTACCGGCGTGGTTATTTTTCCATCGCTCTATCTGCCAGAATAGTCTTAGCGACGTAAAATAAGGACTGACTCTCAAGCACTCTTATCGCGCTCCGCGGCATACAGCGCCATGACGTCGGCTATCTCGGTATCGTCGAGCCGATCCCTGCCCTCTGCAAAGGCTGCTGCAAAGCGTCCATACATGGCGGCGTTCAGCGCATTGGCGCCGCCACAATCTCGTGTCGCCACCACCTTGCCGGGTACACCGGCTATGATCGAATTCTCGGGAAACACACTGTTTTCGGTGACGATGGTGTTTCCAGCAACAATTGAATTCGCTCCTATTTTTGCCCCGTCCATAATGGTGGCATTGATGCCGATAAGACATCGATCACCAATTTCACAGCCGTGCAGGGTGACATGATGGGTGATAGAGCAGTCTTCGCCGACAATCGTTGGGGTCATTGCGCCAACATGAATCATGACAAAGTCCTGAATGTTGGTGCGAGCCCCAATACGAATCTCAAGAAACTCAGCGCGAGTCACAACATTCGGCCAGATCGAGGCCCCCGGTCCTATGGTGACTTTGCCATACAGCCAGGCACTTTCATGAATGAATGCAGGGTTATCCAGCGTTACGCTGTCGCTAATATGTCCCATGAGAATATCCTTAAGTTGCCATCGATAGGGTTAGTGGCATGTGGTCCACCCTCCACCTGAGGTAGAGTATCGCACCCGGCATACTGATCCTATCCATAGACCCGAGACAAGCTAAGAGTTTTCCATCAATGCAGAGCCAAGGCGACGATTCAACCTTATCTGGCGATAGCCGTGTCCTGCTCGGAAAGCTTTGGAACCACGTGGCACCAGTTCTCGTTAACAATCGTCAACGGGTGGTGCTAGCGCTGCTCTTTCTGTTGGCAGCAAAAGCCGGGCTGCTCGTGATCCCCTTCCTTCTCAAAGCGCTAGTGGATGGTCTTGATAACACAGCGGAAATCACCGGTTTTCACTGGTTGCTGATGTTGGTACTGGCCTACGGCGGCGCACGCTTCGCCAACACCCTGTTTGCTGAATTACGAGACACCCTGTTTGGGCGCGTTACTGAGCGGGCCATGCGTATTATCAATCTTCGGGTGTTTCAGCATGTGCACAGCCTCGATCTGGACTACCACCTCAACCGTCAGACGGGCGGGCTCGCCCGAGATATCGAGCGCGGCGTAAATGGCATCAGCTTTCTGATGCGCTTTTTTATCTTCAACATTGCACCGACACTGTTGGAAATTTCGGTGGTGGCTTGCATTCTCTTTATTAATTATGGCGTCACATACAGCGCAGTCGTCATTATCTCGGTGGTTATCTACGGCATCTTCTCTTTCCGGGCGACCCGCTGGCGCACCCGATTTGTACGCGAGATGAATACCGCGGATTCCGATAGCAATACCCGTGCCGTCGATAGCCTGCTCAACTATGAAACGGTGAAGTACTTCAATAACGAAGGCTTTGAAGCCAACCGCTACGATAAGTCGCTGGCCACCTGGGAGCGCGCACGGCGCAATAACCGGCTATCACTATTTGCACTCAACGGGGGTCAAGCGGCCATCATTGCCCTAAGCCAAACACTCATGCTGGCGATGGCAACCACCGGGGTTCGCAACGGCACCATGTCCCTAGGCGACTTCGTGCTGATTAACCAGTTTATGTTGCAACTATTCATTCCCCTCAGCTTTCTGGGATTTGTTTATCGGGAGATAAAAGCGTCTCTCGCCAACATTGAGCGGCTTTTCGGCATTCTGGACACGCCAGCTAGCATTGGTGAAAAGCCCGAGGACCCGTGCCTGTCTATTCACGAGGGCACCATTGCCTTTGACCGGGTTTGCTTCTCCTATCGTAGGAGTCAGCCAGTACTCAGGGATCTATCCTTTTCAGTAGCCGGTGGCCAAACCGTTGCGCTGGTGGGCGCCAGCGGTGCCGGCAAGTCCACCATCGTCAAGCTGCTGTTTCGTTTTTACGATCCTGAGGCAGGTATTATTCGCATCGATGATCAGGCAATAAACGCCGTCACCCCCAGCTCACTAAGACAGGCCATCGCGATTGTTCCCCAAGACTGTGTACTGTTTAACGACAGCCTGCGGGAAAATATTCGTTACGGAAGGCCCATCGCCAGCGATGATGAGGTGGAACAGGCGGTAAACGCGGCTCATCTGGGACAATTCGTGATGCAACTGCCCGAGGGCTTGGACACGACCGTCGGCGAGCGAGGCCTGAAACTCTCGGGAGGCGAACGCCAGCGTGTTGCGATTGCGCGTGCGGTACTAAAAGACGCGCCTATTCTAGTTTTTGACGAGGCCACCTCGAGCCTTGATAGCCAATCCGAGCAGGCGGTTCTAGCCGCCTTCAGGGAACTGGCTGGACGTCATACAGCGCTGGTCATTGCGCATCGCCTATCGACGATTGTAGATGCCGACAATATTGTCGTTATCGATGCGGGCCAGGTCGTTGAGTCCGGCACCCATGAACAGCTTCTCGCGCTGCAAGGACACTATGCCGGACTTTGGCAAGCACAGCTGCGAGAGACCATTTAGCTCATGATTATCTTCGAGAATATTGCGCTTCGCCGAGGAGCCCAGCAACTATTCGCCAACGCGTCGGTAACACTTCAGCCCGGACAAAATGTCGCGCTAATCGGTGCCAATGGCGCCGGCAAATCGAGTTTGTTCGCCCTGTTGTTAGGCGAGTTGCAAGCGGATCAGGGAGATATTCGCGGCCTGGGCGGTATGCGGCTTGCCCACATGGCACAGGAAACCGATATCGTTAGCTTGTCGGCGACCGATTATGTCATCGCGGGACATGAGGGTGTCTGGTCTACTCTATGCAGCATCACTGACCGTGAGCGCGCTGGGGATTACGAGGCCGCCGCGATCTTGCACCAACGGCTGGAGGAACTGGATGGCTACAGTGCCTCGCGCCGTGCACAGCAGCTCCTGGTCGGGCTTGGCTTTCCCTTGGAAAAACTGGATACACCCATGCAGAGTTTTTCCGGGGGGTGGCGGATTCGGCTCAATCTGGCTCGCGCCTTAATGACACCCTCGGATGTGCTGCTGCTTGATGAACCGACTAATCACCTGGACCTGGATGCCACCTTATGGCTGCAATCCTGGCTACAGGCATACAGTGGCACCCTGCTCATGATTTCCCACGATCGGGACTTTATAGACGCAACCTGCGAGCGGGTTCTTAAGATTGAAAACCAGCAGCTAGTGCCCTACCGAGGGGGATATTCTGACTATGAACGGCAGCGGGCAGCCCAGCTCATCCAGCAGCAAGCGGCCCATGAAAAACAGCAGCGACGAATAGCGGAGATCGAGGACTTTGTTCGTCGCTTTCGCGCCAAGGCCACCAAGGCAAAGCAGGCACAATCACGACTCAAGGAGCTAGAGAGAATGCAGCAGGTTGCGCCCGCTCACCTCGACTCTCCCTTTCGTTTTCAATTTCCTGCGCCGGGCAAGACCAGCGATCCCTTGTTGACCCTTGATCACGCAGAAATCGGCTACGGAAGCACTTCCATCCTGAACGGCGTATCCCTTTCCCTGCGTCCTGGGGATCGCATCGGACTGCTGGGTAAAAACGGAGCGGGTAAATCAACGCTGTTAAAAAGTATTACCGGATCGTTGCCGTTGATCGCGGGCGATCGAATTTGTGGCAGCTATTTGCGCATTGGCTATTTTGATCAGCAACAGCTTGAAGTGCTGGATCTGGATGCGAGCCCTCAACTACACCTGCAGCGGCTGACACCCGCCGCGCGGGAACAGGAAATTCTGGACTTCCTTGGCGGGTTTAATTTCAGGGGTGACCAGGCGACGAGTTGTATCAGGCCTTTCTCCGGGGGCGAAAAAGCAAGGCTGGCACTTGCGATGGTCGTATGGCAGGACCCCAACCTTCTCATTCTCGATGAACCTACCAACCATCTAGACTTGGAGATGCGGCACGCACTCGAGGTTGCTCTTCAAGGATATACCGGCGCTATTCTGTTGGTGAGTCATGATCGCCACCTGCTGCGCAATGTTAGCGAAGAGCTACTGCTCGTTAATGACGGCCGTATTAACGAGTACGCCGATGACATTAGTAGTTATGAACGATGGATTCTGGGTTCGACCTCCCCCGCCGGCGAAACCACGCCAACGGAATCCATTATCGATGAGTCCTCCCTGCCTTCGGTCTCACGCAAAGATGCGCGACAGCGGGCCGCGGAGCTGAGAGCCCGATCCCGGCCCATTCAGCAGCAAATAAAGAAAACCGAACATTCACTGGCTGCTGCTCAGGAAGAACTGGAAGCGCTTCAGGCTCAACTTGCTGATGGAGACATTTACAGCGCGCAGCGCAAGGCGGAGTTGGCGGATCTGTTGCAAAAAGAGAGTCAGGCCAAGCAGGAGATTGCGCAACTTGAACAACAATGGCTGGAACATCAGGAGGCACTGGAAGCGGTAGAAGGTTCGCATTGATTGATCATTTCAGGCATCATCCTGCCCCTTTCAACCACCCAGCAGACGAGTAACTCCATGAGTCAGAGCTTTCACCCCCCCATGAGAACCCTGATGGGGCCAGGACCCTCCGACGTATCCCCGCGAGTACTGGGTGCCCTTGGGCGACCAACCATCGGCCACCTGGACCCCCTGTTCATTGATCTCATGGATGATGTAAAGCGCTTGCTCCAATTCGCTTTTAAAACCTCAAATCCTCTGACTATTCCGATATCGGCGCCGGGCTCTGCGGGCATGGAAGCGGCTTTTGTCAATCTCGTCCGCCCCGGGGATACCGTTATCGTCTGTCAGAACGGCGTCTTTGGCGGCCGCATGAAAGAAAATGTGGAGCGATGCGAAGGTGTTCCCGTTATGGTGCAGGACCGATGGGGAGATCCCGTCGATCCGAGCAAAGTGGAAGCGGCACTAAAGCAACATCCGGAGACCAGTATTCTCGCCTTTGTGCACAGTGAAACCTCCACCGGCGTAAGAAGTGATGCGGAGACCCTTTGCAAACTCGCCAAAAATCATGGTGCACTGGTCATCATGGACACGGTAACGACCCTGGGTGGCATCGATCTTCGGGTAGATGAATGGGGCGCAGATGCCGTCTATTCAGGCTCCCAAAAATGCCTCTCCTGCGTACCGGGTATCGCACCGATTACCTTTAGCCCCGCCGCAGTCGATCGTATCAAGGCCCGCGACACAAAAGTGCAGAGCTGGTTCCTCGACATGCAGCTTGTTATGGGCTACTGGGGTGGCGATGCCAAACGCGCCTATCACCACACCGCACCGGTGAATGCGATGTACGCCTTACATGAAGCTCTCCTGATCCTTGAGGAAGAAGGACTTGAACAGAGTTTTGCGCGTCATAAGAAAAATCACGATGCGTTAGTCAGTGGCCTCGATGACCTGGGCTTGAGCATGGCGGTGAGTGAAGAGTGGCGGCTACCTCAACTTAACGCGGTATCCATACCCGAAGGGGTGGACGACGGGGCAGTCCGCACCCGATTACTACAAGACTTCAATCTGGAAATTGGAGCTGGACTGGGAGAGCTTGCGGGCAAGCAGTGGCGCATCGGCTTAATGGGTCACGCGAGCAATCCGGTCAATGTAGAACGCTGTCTGACCGCGTTGGCTGCAGTGCTCGGACGCTGAATCGACCTTCAATCGAAACAGGCTTTCTGGGGCAATTCGGGGCCCGCTACCAAGTCGAGTCAGACAACTTGAGAACCAGGGCCTGAATCAACGTCGGGTAAGTAGATAGGTGAGCTCACATACGCCTACCGGGTGAACCGCACGGAATACTTGCTCACCCCACTCCCAGCAAGTCGCGAGAAACAAGTCCTGCATCGATTCGATGTCGCAGTGAAACGGCGGTCCACCCTCTCCCTCCTTCTGCATGAAAAGAGCAGCGACGGTTCCGCCAGGGCGCAGCCACTCTCGCAACACACGCTCGTAGGCCGGCCACTGCTGTGGATCAAGCGCACAAAGGCAGGTTTGCTCGTAAATCAAATCGACCGGGGTGATGGGGTGCCAGTCGAACAAATTCTCTTGCTCGATTTCACCGGTCAAGCCTGCACCAGCCAGACATTCACGCTGGTACATCACCGCCGTCTCTGCCACGTCAATCCCAATAACATGCCAGCCTAACTGTGCGAAGGCGAGCACCTCGGGCGCGCGACCACAACCGGGGATAATGACCGTGCCGGGATTTTCGCTGAACGTCGGTCGTAAGGCTTGAAAAGCCGGATTGAGCTCACCGCGCTCCCACGCTGGGGTCGCTTCACGATAGCGTTGTTCCCAATCCAACACCGGCTCCATAGCACCTCCTCTGCGATAACCGATACTTCAGGCTGTGGCAGCGATCTTGGGAAAAGTCTACCACCTATGTGTTTCCTGATTTGCTATTTGCCAAGATCGACGAAAAAAGTGATCTATCAATGTTACCGCCTGAAAGAATCACACCGATTTGTTTTTTATCACCGGGCACCTTATCCGCAAGCATTGCTGCAAGTGCTACCGCACCGCCAGGCTCAAGGACAACCTTCAAGTGCTCGAACGCAAAACGAATGGCCTCGGCGACTTCTTCGTCTGTCACCACCAACCCACCGACTAGCCGAGGCTTATTAATGGCAAAGGTTATCTCACCGGGGGTAGACGCTAACAAGGCGTCACAGAACGATTCTGCCTGTCCGCTATTAAGCTCCCGAAATCCACTAAGAAAGGATCTCCGGTGGTCGTCAAAGCCCTCAGGCTCCACAGTAAAGATTGCTATATCACGCGCCAAATGCTCGGCGGCAAGGGCACAACCAGCGACTAAACCACCGCCGCTACAACAGACCAAGAGCGCATCAAGGTCGGGGACATCCTCCATCAATTCGAGTCCCGCGGTTCCCTGCCCGGCGATGATATGCGGGTCATCATAGGAGGGCACAACAACGCACCCCTCCCGGGCAGCCAATTCGTATGCTATGGACTCCCTATCTTCGGAAAAGCGGTCGTAAGGAATGACCTCAGCGTCTAAAGCTAGTGTATTTGCAGTTTTGATGCGGGGGGCATCGGAGGGCATGACGATGCGCGCACGAATACCAAGCTCTCGCGCTGCCAAGGCAACACCCTGCGCGTGGTTACCCGAGGACCAAGCAACCACACCTCGGGAGCGCTCCTCGGCAGTCAAGCAGGACAACCGATGATACGCGCCCCGAAACTTGAAGCTTCCAGTCCGCTGTAGATTTTCTGCTTTACAGAATACCTCGCGGCCAGATGACGCCAGCAGGGTTTCCGATGTAAGTACTGGGGTTCTAGTAACGTGACCCGCGAGACGCTGTGCTGCCAGCGGGACATCGCACGCCAAAGGTTGGTTTATTGTGGATGCCGCCGACATCAGTTTTGGAAAAACGGCTCCATCATCTGATCGATGGTAAAGGTCGCCGGACGCTGACGTGGGGGATACTGTCTTAAACTGTGCAAAAAGTTCTCCAGCTCAACCCGCGCCAGCCCTATACGAGCCAGGGCGACGCGATTCCACCAGTCGTCATAAATATTGGCATTTTCATCTGCGCGCTCAAATGGGTCACGACGCAGATGAAACACCTTTGGAATGCGGAGGGTGTCGAACTGCTCTCGCCAGACATCGAAACCCTGTGCTCGCTGCTCGGCAAACACAACTTTCCAATCCCCAACACGAATACCCGTCAACAAGCCATCGTCGCTCCAGTAGAAAAAACTCCCGCGAGGAGAGTCATCAGCGTCACCCTTGAGATATGGCAGAGCGTTATAACCATCGAGGTGATTTTTGTAGTCTCTTCCATTTACGCGGACCCCGGCCTTTAATTCCGAGGTAATCTCGGGTCGACCCGCAGCCGCCATCAAGGTAGGCACCCAGTCTTCATGGGACATAATGCCATTGAGCACCTGCCCTTCGGGAATTTGCCCGGGCCAGCGCACCATCGCAGGCACCCTAAAACCACCTTCCCAGTTGGTGTTCTTCTCACTGCGAAACGGCGTTATGCCCGCGTCGGGCCACATATTGTAGTGGGGCCCGTTGTCGGTGGAGTAAAATACGATCGTGTTGTCGGCAACCCCAAGCTCGTCGAGCTGATCGAGCAGCTCTCCCACCAGCATATCGTGACCCACCATGGCATCGTTATAAAATCCCTGACCCGATAGGCCCAGCTCATCATCTGCGGTGTGAGTGTAGTAATGCATCCGGGTGGAGTTGAACCAGACAAAGAAAGGCTTGTCATCAGCAACCGCTTTGGCCATGAAGTCTTGCGCGCCAGCCAGAAATTCCCGGTCCACGGTTTCCATTCTTTGCTTGGTGAGGGCACCGGTGTCCTCAATCCGTCCGTCTGCATAGGAGCGAATTACGCCCCTCGGACCGAATCGCTCACGAAAAGCAGGATCGGTTGGATAATCCGGATGCTCGGGCTCTTCCTCCGCATTCAGGTGATAAAGGTTGCCGAAGAACTCATCAAACCCATGCTGAGTTGGCAAAAACTCGTCTCGGTCACCCAAGTGATTTTTACCGTATTGCCCTGTGACATACCCCTGCTCTTTGAGGAGAGACGCCAAGGTCACATCTTCGGGACGAATACCAAGATCAGCACCCGGTATCCCGACCTTAGTGAGGCCGGTGCGAATGGGCGACTGGCCCGTGATAAAAGCCGAGCGGCCAGCGGTGCAGCTTTGCTGGCCGTAGTAGTCGGTAAACTTTGCGCCCTCATCGGCAATGCGGTCGATGTTCGGGGTCCTGTAGCCCATCATGCCCATGTTATTGGTCGATAAATTCCAAAAGCCGATATCGTCGCCCCAGATCACCAACACATTTGGTTTATCAGCCGCAAAAAGTGATGGTGACAGAAGAAGTGCAAACAGGAGAAGAAACTTTTTCATGAGATTTCCAAGGCGGTGTTATTCTGAATTCTTGTGGGCCCAATAGTGCCCGAGAAAAGGAGTGAGGGCCAGCATCGAGAGTCCTATCAATAGTGCAGCGTTCTAACTTTTCCAGACCTGAAAAAAGGCGACACAAGATGTCCGCTGGCTAAAAGTATCATTTCTGATCACAGACTGTTCAGGGAAGTACTGGAAACACGCCACGTGGTACTCACATCACGCTGACAGATAGGTGCCAGTCGGATAAGCTCGACGGAACCCCACTAGGTCACCAATAAAAGGGCAGAACGTCAAAAATTTATTGTTTCACGATGCTGCCTTGACTGCATAAATATAAGCTTACTGTGCCATGCGCGAATTAATGCCAACCCACAAGCGTTTGACCATTCTGGTCGTTTTTTTAGGCGTCACCGCTATGCTCTTCTGGAGTGGTTCGCGGTACCCGTCGCTGGATGAGAAGGCAATTATGGGAGGACAGGCCGCTCTCGAGGACCCCATTACCTTTGAAGCCACGCTTCAAGCGCAGCCTAGCGACAACGTAGGGACACGCATTTTCTATTCAACAGTAAACTGGATTGAAACCAATTTAGAGGGCATGGCCTTTGGTCTCGTCGTTGGTGCTTGCTTGCTCACTATTATTACTTCCCTACCGGTGCGCGGTCATTCAAATGGTTTTGTGAATACGCTCTTAGGTGTAGGCATTGGAACGCCACTCGGCGTGTGTGTTAACTGTGCCGCACCAGTTGCAAAAGGGATGCATGATGCCGGCGCGCGCCTGGAGACCACGCTGGCCACCATGTTTAGTTCACCCACATTAAACATTGTCATTATCAGTATGCTGTTTTCCATCTTTCCCCTCTATATCATCGTCATAAAGCTGGCCTTCACTATCGGCTTCATCGTCTTTTTATTGCCAATGCTATGTCGCTGGGTGTTCTCGCATGAGCGCCTGGCAACCTACCATGATTCCCAGTGCCCTATTCCGCAAATCACTCGAAGGCCCACTGATCAATCTTGGTTCGCTGTGCTGCAGTCTGTCTTCGTAGATCTCGTCCGGAGTCTGATTTACATAGGAATTCGTACAATACCCCTCATGCTGCTTGCAGGATTGCTGGGCGCAGTCGTCGCCAATGTGATGCCGTTAACAGAAATGGTTGCTACGGAGACAACGCTGCTGTCACTGATGACGGTCGCCCTCATCGGGATATTTCTTCCTGTGCCCGTGGCTTTTGATATCGTGGTTGTGGCCGTATTGATAACAGCGGGCGCGCCAACGGCCTACTCCATGACACTGCTGTTTACACTGGGAATTTTCAGCATCTATCCCTTCGGCATCATTTGGACATCCATATCACGGCGCGTCGCGATCACCCTGACAATCGTCTTAGTGATACTTGGCATGGCGGCCGGCTTGGTAGCGCAAGAATTCCATCAAGCCGAGCTAGACGAAATGTTCGAGTACCTGGAGCAACAAAACGAATGAGAAGAGGAAGCACGATCTTAAGTCTTGGCTTGCTGAGTCTGCTCGCCGCGTCTTGGTCGCTAAACGCAGAGGAGATTCAGGGAGAGGGTCTCCTGACATCTGATGACAACGTCAGGGTTTCATTTATGCCCTTCGAGGCCGCCTCCGCCGATACGGATACGCCCTTCAGCCGCCACGAGGGCGGAGCATTTGGATTAGACAGAGAAAATACGTTTTCTCCAAGAGATTTTTATCCACCTTTTTTTAATGGGGGCGGTCTCACCTCAGGGGATATCGATCGAGACGGGTGGCCTGACATTGTGTCTGCCACCGGAAGCACGATCTATATTTATAAAAACAATAAAGGACAAAATTTTTCCCAATCAACGCTTCCAATCGACGGTATGGAAAACAGCGGATTCTTCGCAGTCGCGCTTGTTGACCTAAACAACGACGGTTGGCTTGACCTTTTTATTACGTCTTACCTCGAAGGAAATTTTTACCTACTGAACGACCACGGTGACTTGAAAGTTGCCAATCTCAAGTCCATGCCCAGAGGTCAATCCATACTCAGCGCTGCAGTCTCCTTCGGGGACATTGATCGAGACGGCGATTTGGATGCAGTACTGGGCAATTGGTTCGCGGGAATGAGCAAACAACACCCGCCACCACACTCACAAAATGTGATGTTGCTCAATGAGGACAAGGGCTTCGAATCGGTGATGCTTCCGGGATTGGTCGGAGAGACGCTGTCAGTGCTGCTATCCGACTGGAATCAAGACGGCTGGCTTGACCTTATTGTGGGTAACGATTTTGACGCGCCCGATATATTCTATTTGGGTGATGGCACGGGTGGGTTTGACCTAATACGCAAAGACGCTGGCATCATCCCTCACTCCACACAAACAACCATGAGTATCGATACCGCAGATTATGATAATGACCTAGATCTAGATATCTTCATCGACCAGATTACAGCGCGCGCGACAGGCCCCTCCGCCGGGGTAAAGGCTCTTCCCCTGAGAAACTATTGCGTTGGCGTCACTGATAAGGCGATTCAAGATGAGTGCATGGCCAACATCTATATCCGGCTGGGCTTTTTCTACGGTGCCAATCATCGGCCCACCAATGTTAAGTACTGCAGTAGACTAAAAGATCCAATGCGGAGACAGACCTGTATCGGTATGCAGGTAAACATGAGTGCTCAACGGCTGAACGATCCCACCTTATGTGAGTCGATCCCCGCGGGAGAGGTTCGGACCCGGATTCTATGCGAAAACTATTTCGAAGAGACTTTTCCGCACGACCCCGATGTTTTGGAGCAGTCCATTCCACAGCGCATGAATGAAAATGTCTTGCTTACCTGGGATTCAGAGAAAAAACAGTTTATTGATAAGGCGGCAGACCGCGGTGTGGGCTTCACTGGATGGAGCTGGAATGCACATTTTGCCGACGTAGATAACGACGAATGGCAGGATTTATTTGTTGTTGCTGGCTCTTGGTTCAGAGCGACACCTTCAGGGACAACGGCAAATTTCTTCTTCAAGAACGAAAACGGCGAGAGATTTTCTGACCAAACCGATGCTTACGGCTTTCAAAATTTTATGATTGTCAGCGCATATACCATTCTCGATTTTGATCGTGACGGTGATCTTGATTTTGTTACAAACTCCATAAACGGTCCGCTTTGGCTACTTCAGAACAACGCGGTCGATACCAATAGCATTGGTTTCGCTATTCAAGACTCTGTTGGAAACTACGATGGGATTGGCACCAAGCTGATCATTTACTACGGGAAAGACAGTGAACGGCAGCAGGTGCGAGAATTAAAGTCAGGTGGCGGCTACCTATCCTTCGACGAACCTGTCATACATTTTGGTCTGGGCGCACACTCGTCAATAAATAAGGCCGAGGTTCACTGGTCCACGGGTGGTGTTACGACCCTGATCGGCCCCATGAAGGCGGGCCGGCGCTACACCATTGCACGACTCGATGATGAGGAAGAAACGCCCTAGATCGCGCCACCCTAGTGTGGCTATGACAGAAAAATTCCGAAAATTTTCATAACGCTTAATAGGCCAACGAGGGCAATGACAAACACCGCCGCTAGATTTAGCGCTTGGGAATTCCGATAGTTAGCCGGTACCAATTTGTGATTGGCGAGCACGACTAGTAGCCCAGCAATTATCGGCAAGGCAAGGGCATTGGCGGCTTGTGCGGTGACAATCAAACTAATAGGACGCTGGGTCAAAATTGAAAACACGCCTCCGGTAAGCAGCACGCCAAGTGATACCCACCTAAACGGGCGACTGTGAGGATCTGTGGAATAGCCCAAGACACCACTGACGGCCCAGCCCGCTGCAACAGGTGCAGCAATCGCTGAGGTCAGCCCCGCGGCAAACAGGCCTCCTCCGATAATCCACGTACCCAATCCAAAAAAACGCTCGTTCACAGCCCCAATGAGAGCCTCAATCACCCCCTCCTGCGTGTCTGCACTGAGCACAGCAGCAGCTACTGCCATGATTGCAATGGTGATAAAGCCGCCTACTACAATGGCAAAGCGAGACTCACTTTTCGCTTCCTTAATCGCTTCCTCGGCAGCTACCCCTTGCCACCGTCGGCGCGCGGCGGTGGCGTGCAAAAACAGGTTGTAAGGCACTACCGTCGTCCCAATCAGTGCCAAAACCAGGGTGATCTCATTCCTGCTACCCCCTGGCATCAGCCGATGGGGCTCGAGAGACGCAAGCGCAGGAAGGCAAAGAAACGCAAGACCCATAAACAGTAGCGCCATAACACTCACAAGCGCGACCAAGACTCGCTCCAAAACTCTGTACTGATCGAGCAAAATAAGAAAGCACGCAAAGGCGCTGGTCAGCATGACTACTCCGTCAAATCCAACAGCAAACGCTGCATTGAGGCCAATCGCCGCCCCTGACAAATTGCCTGACTGGTAAGCCGCATTGCCAACACCAATAGCAACAACCACCAGCGCGATTACGGGCAAACGCCACCAGCGGCCGGTGCCCGCTTGGCGAATGAGTTGCGCCAGATCCATATTGGTTGCAAGCGCAAGACGCACAGCAAGTTCCTGCAACACGAGAGTGGCAATAATGGACAGGAAGATAGCCCAGACAAGGGACATCCCCGTGGCTGCGCCTGTCGCGGTTGCGGTGGTAACGGTCCCGGGGCCTATAAAAGCCGCGGCCACCATCGCGCCGGGGCCAAAAGAAAACTTCATAGCCACTTTCCCCACTGTTTGATCTTAAGCATACCGAAAGTTAGCGCCACTCCGCAGAGACAGATTTTTTGTCTGCGATAAAACTTTCATTGTAAGTCGGGCAAAAATTAAGTAGTTTCAGGGAAACCAGAGAGCGAGTCCCATGCAAGCGATCCTCAGACTGGATCTGGCAGGGCAGCCTCGGGGTTGGTTAACCCTGCAGGAAGCCATCTCTGCCTACGCCCGCGGCGATGTTGTTTATGGCATCGGGGACTCGCTCCCCCCTGTGTTTGGGGGCATACAACGAAGCTCCGGCTTGCGCTCCAGCATTACCCTCCAGCCAATCATTGCGATTGAAGGCCGAATTATCGATGGCTTCACGCCGCCTCTGTGTAATCGCACGCTGTTCCGCCGTGATGATCACCGCTGCCTGTATTGTGGCAACCAGTTCAGGCGCAGCGAATTAACTCGGGACCACGTTTTGCCAGTTTCCCGTGGAGGGACTGACAAATGGGAGAACGTGGTTGCTGCCTGCAAGCGCTGCAACTGGGTCAAAGATAGTCACACCCCCGAAGAAGCGAGCATGCCACTGCTTGCAGTGCCCTTCCGACCAAATCAATTCGAGTGGCATTTTCTCGCCAAAGAGCGGGTTCTAGCCGATCAGATGGAGTACCTCTCCCAGCAGTTCAGAGCAGACCGGGACTGGGCGCACTAAGCCCTCATCCGGCCCAGCACACTCGACCGCGAGCATCATCCGGTCAGTGGTATTCACCCAATAACAATGCCAACATACCCTGATATTGAAACTGGGAATTAGCTATGTCTGGTGGCGCTCAACAGCAGATCCGTCTTCTCGCCGAGCAGATGAATCGATCGGTAATCGGTCAGGAATCCGTCGTACATAGCTTGCTCCTTGCGCTGCTTTGCAATGGCAATGTCCTCCTGGAAGGATTACCCGGTACCGCAAAGACGCGTTCCATTAAAACCCTGGCCAAACTACTAGGCGTCAATCTCGGAAGAATTCAATTCACGCCCGATTTGTTGCCTGCGGACGTTACCGGATCAGAGACCTATCACGACTCAGATTCAGGTCAGGGTCAACTAAGTTTCCAGCCGGGACCTATTTTTAACGAGCTGGTCCTTGCCGATGAGATCAATCGAGCGCCGGCGAAAGTCCAGGCTGCACTGCTTGAAGCGATGGAAGAGCGCCAGGTCACCGTCGCCGGGAAGACTTATCCCCTGCCCCCGCTTTTCCTTGTCATGGCCACCCAAAATCCCATTGAGCAAGAGGGAACCTATCCGCTGCCAGAGGCTCAAATGGATCGTTTTCTCTTCAAGGTCAGAGTGGGTTACCCAGACGCGGAGGCGGAACGCGCAATCGTGCAGATGTTGCAGCAGGAAGAAGGGAGTGGTGCCACTCAGTTCACCTCGATCGATCCAGATATTATTCTGACAGCAAGAGAGGCCATTCAGAAAATATCGGTCTCCTCGCCCGTTGAGAAATATCTTGTTGATCTGGTGATGGCTACCCGGCATCCCGAGTCCTTGTCACCCACGCTCGCAAATTGGATATCCATCGGTTCAAGCCCAAGAGCCAGTATTGCACTCCATCGGGCGGCACGAGCGGAGGCCTGGTATCGAGACAGGGATCATGTGCTACCCGAAGACGTCCGTAAAGTCGCGCCAGCAGTGCTCTGCCACCGTCTCATGCTCTCCTACGACGCGCTTGCCGACGGAGTGGATAGCGATCAGGTGATTGAGGAACTGCTTGGGCTGGTCGCTGCTGGCTAGGCTTCCATGGCTGCAGGCGTACACACCAGCTTAAAGCGGCTTGCCGGCCTTCGCTATCACGCCAGAGGCTTTAGCTATCTCCCGAGACAGCCGGTTCACTCGGTGCTAGCGGGCCGTAAACGGTCTCGACTTAGAGGACGCGGCCTCGATTTTGACGAACTTCGGCACTACCGCCCCGGCGATGATATTCGCACCATGGACTGGCGCGTAACCCGCCGCATGGGATCGCCATTTGTGCGCGTGTATACCGAAGAAAAAGATCGACCCGTCTGGCTCGTTGTCGATCAGCGGGTATCGATGTTTTTTGGCAGCCAGCGACAAATGAAGTCTGTTGCAGCCGCCGAGGCAGCGGCACTCACCGCCTGGCGGGTTATCGCCGCAGGGGATCGGGTGGGAGCTCTATTGTTTAATGACTCTCAGCAAATCTATGCCCGCCCAAGCCGGGCCTCAGACTCGATGATGCGCTGGCTTGAGCAAATGACTTCCATGAATCAGGCACTGGGCTCAACGCTTGCTAGCACCGCCACAACATCAGGACTTGAAGAGGCTCTCAGCACCCTAAAGCGGCACATTTCTCACGATGGCCTAGTCGTTGTCATTTCGGATTTTGAAGGTTGTGATGAACGCTGTCTAATGCGCTTGAAGGACATAAGAAAACGCAATGACGTAATTGCTGCTGTCGTTACTGACCCACTGGAACACAGCGTGGAGTCGGCAGATAAACTAATTGTTAGCGATGGCTACTATCAACTGGCGGTCGACAAAGAGAGTGGTGAAACCCAACGTCGTTATCGACAGGCTTTCCAGAAGCGACTCATGGATTTAACAGACAATCTAAAGCGACACGCAATCCCTCTTATCCCGATTACGACAACGGCTGATGTGGCCACTCAGTTGCAGCGACAATTGGGGGGCCAACAACGTGGGGTCTATGGGGCTCATACATGATTGGCCCTCTGTTCAGCTTTCAGTTCTCCGAATTGCCAGAGTTGCCTGAACGTTTCGGTAACCCGCTGCTTCGCGGTAGCCTGGTTGAGATTGAAGCCCTGGGTGCTGTTGACTGGATTCCCCAAGCGCCGGGTTGGTACGCCCTCGCTCTCCTTTTCGCTGGCTGGTGGGGATGGCGTCTATGGCACGGCCTAAGACATTGGCTCAGGAATCGCTACCGCCGGGAGGCTCTAAAAAGACTGAGGGCGCTGCAGGCCTCACCCAGTCTGGAGGGACTGAATTCACTACTTAAAATAACGGCGATAGTCGCCAGCTCCAGGAAAGAGGTGGCACCCCTCACAGGCGAAGCCTGGTGCCAATGGTTACAGGGCCGAACTCCCGAGCCGATATTCAGTGACAGTTCGACACACCTGTTAGGAGAGGCCGTTTATCACGCCGCGGCTAAGGATATTACCCACTCAACTCAAAGGCGCTCAAATGAATCGCCAGACCAACGCGCCCTTAGCACGCTCTTAAACGAGATTGAGCATTGGATTCATAGCCATCGAGATGACCATGCCCCCGCTTGATGTCATCGAAACCTGGATTTTGAACATCCAATGGGCTGTGCCCTGGGCGTTTTTACTATTGCCATTACCCCTACTCATGCGGCAACTCGCGCCCTATCGCGAAGCACAAAGTGCTGTGCGCGTCCCATTCTTTGAACGACTTCTGGAAGCAAGCCAGGCACGACGAGAACGAGGCGCTATGATTCCCGCCCGCCTTCGTTCGCAACGGGTTCTCGTAGTCCTCATGTGGCTGGCCCTGGTTGTCGCCGTCGCCAAACCTCAATGGGTGGGTGACCCCATTGAGCTGCAAAAAGCGGGACGGGATTTGATGATCGCAGTTGATCTATCGGGATCAATGGAAACTCAGGACTTCACGAATAAAAATGGCCACCAAGTCGATCGGCTTGTGGCCGTTAAATCCGTGCTGAAAAGACTGGCCGACGAACGACCTGGAGACCGACTTGGCTTAATCGTGTTCGGCAATCAGGCCTTCCTACAGTCCCCCTTCACCGAGGACCACGAGACCTGGTCGACCTTGCTGGATGAAACTCGTATACGTATGGCAGGCCCAAGCACAGCACTTGGGGATTCAGTCGGGCTGGCCATTAAACTTTTTCGTGACGCTAATACCGAGAATCGGGTGTTATTGGTACTAACCGACGGCAACGATACCGGCAGCATGGTGCCACCCATTGATGCCGCGCGGGTGGCTGCGAGCGAACAAATCAAAATCTACCCAATCGCTGTGGGAGACCCAAGCGCGGTTGGTGAAGAGGCCATCGATAAAGACACCCTCAGACGCATGGCGGATGTAACCGGAGGTCAAGCCTTTGAAGCCCTGGATAGAGAACAGCTCGACGAAATTTTCCAACTACTGGATACGCTTGAACCGAGTGTTTTTGAGAGCGTGACATTTAGACCGAGAGCGGACTTGCATTGGCTTCCCTTCACAGTAGTCGTGTTTATCTACATTGCCCTGCGATTGATTTTTGCTCTTGCCGCCCGCTCATCATGGAACAGCAGGACAGTGGAATGATTGATCTTCTCAGCCATTTCCACTTCCTGCGCCCCGAGTGGCTCGCCCTATTCCCGTCATTACTCGTTCTGGAATGGTTTCTTCGAAAACAGCCTCAAACTACCGATAGGTTTGATCAAGTTATCGACCCCTCGCTATTGTCTGCTCTCAGAGTACGCGGAACAACAACCCGGTGGTTTACGCCAGCGTCCGCGCTGACTCTGATGTTCGCTCTGGTCACACTCATTCTCGCAGGCCCCAGCTGGCGTCAACAGCCATCGCCACTGGCCGAAAATACCGCGCCCCTCGTGATTATCCTCGACGCATCGGAATCGATGAGCAGCACCGACATTGCGCCCACCCGATTCTCGCGGGGCATTCAAAAAATGCACGACCTCATTGATCTCACCCCAGACCGTCCCATCGCGATACTGGTTTATGCCGGGAGCGCCCACACAGTTATTCCACTCACCAATGACCATGAGATCCTGAAAAACTTTTTAAATGCGCTCCAAGTCGGCATTGTTCCGCGCCGGGGAAAATATCCGGAATACGTACTCGCAAGCGCAGACCGGGTTCTTCGAGGTAATCCTAATCGAGCCAATATCCTACTGGTCAGTGATGGTCTCGGTGCCGACAGCCTTGAACTGACAACAAGCTGGTGTCGGCAGCAGCCACATGTATTGACCGTGTTCGGCATCGGGCAAACAAACCCTGAGACAAATCAAGTTCCATTAGACCGTCCGGCGCTAACTGCCCTGGCGGATCACTGTGCTGGAGCCTACGTCGAGATTGCAGTAGATACCCGGGACGTCGAAGAGATTGCCGGGCGGTTAAGGGATAGTTACCGGATTTTAGATGACGATGCCTTGCCCTGGGTTGATGCAGGCTATGCGCTTCTGTTCCCAGCTATGGGCCTGGGCCTGCTGTGGTTCCGGCGAGGCTGGACCCGGCTTTGGGCGACGCTTCTTTTTCCGCTCGTCATTACACTACCTACAGAAGGAGTGGCTCAAGTGAGGCAGGATCGACAGCTCACTGAGCCTGCCAGCATCAAATCCGCTTCCTCAGTCGAGAGCAATACATGGTTTAGCGCACTAATGGATGGCTTTGTCGGGCTGTGGCTTACTCCCGATCAATACGGCCGGCTGTTGCTGGAACTAGGGAACTACCAGAAAGCCGCTCGAATCTTTGATGATGCAGGATGGCAGGCAGTTGCCCACTATTATGAGGAGGACTTTAGCCGCGCGGCGCTCCTGTTTACCCGTGATGACTCGACGGCTGCCCTTTTTAACGAGGCAAATGCCCGAGCGCATCAGCGCGATTACGTGGGCGCGCGGAAAGCTTACGATGACATTTTAAGTCGCGATCCTTCGTTCTCTCCGGCGACAAGTAATCGGGAGCTCATGCAGAGAATCATTGATGAGGCCAATCGACTAAGCGAGTCCCAGTCATCTGAGGCCGGGGTAAGCAGCGAAGAGTTAGATCCTGATGTTAGCCCTCAGTCCTCGGAGGGTGCTACGGACCTCGCGCTGGATAAGGAACCGCTCGTTCAGTACAGCGCAGAGGAAATTCTCGCTAGTCCGGAGCTTGCGAGACTGTGGATGCAAAACGTGCAACCCGATCCCTCCAGCTTTTTACGCAACAAGTTCAGCGCACAATATCAAGAGCGCGGAGTGAGCGAGCAGTGACCGGTTATCTATCAAATCGAATGCTGATCACCTGCATCGCTCTAACGTTGCTGGTTGGAGTCAACATGAATGCTTGTGTTGCTGAAGAAGCAAACGAACTGATTGAGGTGACCGCAACGCTTAATCCAGCCGAGGGCGCGGTGCCTGGCGAACGCGTAGAAATTGAAATTACCGTGGCCACGCCCAGATGGTTTACCGCAGGTACCCGTATAAGCCTTCCGGAAGTCCCCGATTTAGTCATGGTGCAAAATCAGGACTTTGCGGCCAACGCCACCGAGCGCAGGGCGGGCGTGAGTTGGTCGGTCCAGCGATGGTCGATTGATGCGTTTGCCACACGGGATGACATCCTACGCATCCCACCCATTGACGTCTCTGTATCGGTGTCCGAATCGGCCGCCCGAGAGTTTCACACCACCCTCAAGACCGATCCCTTGACGCTGACAATCGACTTACCAGAGGAACTCAAGGAGCTTGACTACTGGGTGGCCAGTCCCGACGTCACACTGGTACAAAGCCTCGAGAATTTCGGCGCCGCCTATCTGGGATCGGCCATCACCCGACGCGTCACTATCAAGGCACAGGACGTCATGGCCATGTTTCTTCCGCGGCTTGGCCATCAACGGCTCGACTTGCTGCAAACCTATCCGCAGCCGCCTGTATTAAAAAACTCATCCAATCGAGGCCGGCTCTCGGCGGAACGGAGGGAGACGACAACCTGGATAGCGTCCGCGCCGGGGAGCGCCGTTATTCCCGGCGTGCAGATCAACTGGTGGAATACCACCACCCGTCGTCTGGAGGTTCTCACCACTGATTCGATTCAATTCGATATTCATGGTGAGTTGCCACCCCGATCCCTCACCTGGCAGCAACGACTCGAACGCTTTTTGCCCCTTCTTCCCTGGCTAATGCTTATAGGGGCCATCGTCATACTCGCCTTGCTCGGCTATCTGAGGCGAGCGGGACGCTCTGTTGCGGCAGGTGTGCTCACCCTGTGGCGCCGGTGGCAACAAGTGCGAAGACCGTTACTGGCAGACCGTCTCAATCCAAAGGGGTGCCCTGAAAAAGCCGGCTGATAGTCAGCTACTTACCACGAAAATAACGCTGCTTTACGAAAGGCATCGGAACAATCTCAGCCTCAATGAGTTTTCCGCGGACATCAACCCCGACAAGACTGCCCGCCGTCGCATAAGAAGTTTTAATAAGACCCATTGCAATTGGGCCGTCGATAGAGGGGCCAAATCCTCCCGAGGTCACCATGCCCACCTTGTGGCCTGCCTCGTTCTGGATTTCCTGACCTTCACGAACCGGTCGCTTGCCGGCAACCTTCAGTCCAACACGGGTACGCAAGGATCCAGTAGCTAATTGATCAAGGATCGTTGCAGCGCCTGGAAAGCCAGCCGCCCGTGTTCCTGAGGCGCGACGTGCAGGCGAGATTGCCCAGCGCAAGCCCGCCTCTATGGGCGAAATGCTGTCACTTAGTTCATGTCCATAAAGACAAAGGCCTGCCTCCAAACGAAGAGAATCCCTGGCACCAAGCCCGACGGGTTTGACAGCAGGGTAATTGAGAAGTGCACGAGCGATGGTTTCAGCCTGCGCTGCGGGAGCGGAGATCTCAAATCCATCCTCTCCCGTGTATCCAGAGCAGGTCACGTAACAGGGCGTATCCAGAATGGAAATATCGCTCCCCGACATAAACGGTAGCAAGGCCGCCTCCGGTGCAAGTGTTTCCATCACACGGCGAGCCTCTGGGCCCTGAAGAGCCACCAACGCTCTCTCTTCCAACATGTCCACTGAGGAGGTTTGGCAGCCAGCTTTAATTAACTCCAGGTCCCGCTCCTTGCAGGCCCCGTTGACCACAAGAAAGAAAGCAGTATCACTGTAGCGGGTAACAATAAGATCGTCGTAAACCCCCCCATCCAAAGTGGTTAACAAAGAGTAAGTGGACTGACCTATACCCAGCGCAAAGAGGTCCGCTGGCATCAATGTCTCAAGCTCTTTTGCTGCCTCATTCCCTGACACCATGACCTGACCCATATGGGAAACATCAAAAAGACCCGCAGCCTCTCGCGTGTGTAAATGTTCGCGAATGATCCCTTCAGAGAACTGCACGGGCATCTCATAACCTGCAAAAGCCACAAGGCGAGCTCCAAGCTCTCGATGAAACTCGGTTAGCGGTGTTTTCCTGAGCAAATCTGGCATAGTCTTTCCTAACGTAAGCCCTATAGTGTGGGCCGTGTGTGGCAGGGACTCAAGGCTGAGGATACAGTAGGGATTGCACAGAAGGGTATGACATGAGCAGCACGCATATTATTAGCCTGATCGGATTTCCTGGCAGTGGGAAAAGCACCGTTGGGGTCCTTTTGGCGAAGCGTCTCGGTATCGCTTTTACCGATACGGATATTTTGATTCAGACACAGGAAAATGCGACGCTGGCAGAGATCATCGCCCGGAGTGATCACCACCATCTGCGGGAGATAGAAGAGCAAGTTCTTTTAGACATGCCGATTTCAAGCAGCGTGATTTCTACTGGCGGCTCGGTGGTCTACAGCGAGAAGATCATGCAGCGACTGGCCGACCAAACCACCGTGGTTTATCTGGAAGCGACGCTGGAAACCGTGGACTATCGGATCTCACTCGCCCCCGACAGAGGCATCGCCTCTGGCAAGGATCAGACCCTTGCGGATATCTATCGGGAGCGCATACCACTCTATGAGCGCTGGTCAAAAATCAAGGTAACAGTAGATACCAACTCTCCCGAAGTCATCGTGTCCGAGATCCTCGAGAAACTGCCCTAATCTTGAATCATCGGACGCGCTTTCAACGCGGCGGACGCGTCCACTTCCCTGTCGCCACTGAGTCAGCGCGGGAAATCCATGTAATTTTGATGAGTTCTAACTTGGCACAAGTTTTGCTCATCCTTTTCTGGCGGCTCGCCACCGGCAGGAGGCCGGTTTGGATAGAAAGCAGGGATGTTTTTTCCAGGGAAGGAGATGAAATGGAGCGAGCCGCCATATTTAATTCGGTTATTTAAAAAGGGGCTTTTGATGCCAAAAAATTCATTGCCATGAAACCACTCTTGATTTCAACTGCGCCTGTGGAACGATCCACAAGACTTGTTCTGAATCATCGGGAGGTGATTTATGGGTGAGCGTAACCAAGCCCAAACCGAAGAGGGAATGGATGATCTCTATGATCCTAACCTTGCCGACTTTGGGGATGAAGACTTTGATAACTTAGCGGATGAAACCATGTCGCTTTGCGAGGACTCCCTCGCAGATAAACGACGACGTGCTGAGCAGCGGCTAGAAGCACTCCGGCTGCGGGAAGAGCTCGGCGACTACGACTTCGAATTCGACGAGGATTTCTGAACCGCGCTCGAGCAGGGGCACTGTCTCCTGCTCGAGAAATCCACTGGGGGCAAATTGGTTCTCAGGAGCTTGCCTCCCCCTGCGTTTTTAGCTCCTGCTGCCAGGCAAAAACATTTAGCTCAATGAAGACAAAAGCGAACAGCCACAGCGCCGCATCCCAAAAGTCCAGGAATTCACCTTCAAAACCCCAATACACCGCGGCAAGTGCCAATGTGGTGTACAGAACGACTTTGAAGCCATTCATTAGCCACTGATACTGCCCGGGCACTCCACCGCGCAGCTGCAGCCGTACCTCAATCTCGAGAAGAATCACGACGAGAATCCATGCACTGGCATTAACCACATCAACCAGCGCCAGGTCGTAAGCACTCTTAAAAGCTGCAGGGGTCGCAATAACGTAGCTGAGCCCGGTGACTTGCAACGCATCATTACCTAGCGCGAGGCAATTATCCGCCGTTAACGGCGTGAAATCGTCGAAGTCCAAAAGGACAGACCATCTACCGTCGACAAGCTCGCAGGGATTAGCAGGCGCCGGCGCAGAAACAAGAAACACCTCCCATTCCCCAATATAGCCAAGGCAGGCGGACACGATGGCAGCGCCACACAGGACGCGCACGCCATGAATGAGCCACTTTGTTTTGCCCACCAATTTTTCATCAGGAATAACGGCGGTTTCCAACTCAAAAAGAAGTAACAGGATTACCCATGCGGCGGTATCAAGGGTGGCAGAAAAAAGCTGAACCAACGAGCTCAAATTCGAACCGCTATTGAGCGCGTGTTGGGCGGAAAGCATCTCTTCCTGAAGAAAAAGGCCTACATTTACCGTGAGCAGACCGTAAATAAGGTACTTGGCCGCGCGATACAAAACGTGGCCGATAGTATGGCTGGTGACTGGTGAATTATCTTGGGCTGACACGGTTATTAACGAGTCGGTTCATATCATCAACGTTTTTTGGCTGGCGAAGCAAACATAAGTCCGCCGTCGCTGGAGTAAATCCGTAATCACCTACACCTGCAACAGAAGATGCTCTCGCTCCCAAGAGCTAATCACCCGGTTGAATTCCTCAAACTCGTCCAGTTTGATGGCCGCGTACGCCCGCATAAACAGCTCGCCGATCATCTGCTGCAGTTCCGGCGTGTCATTTAACTGACGCACCCCTTCCTCAAGGGTTCGCGCGACTGCAACATCTTCATCGTTCGCGGTGCCTCTATGGGGCTCGGTAGGCTGTAGCTTCTGACGCATTCCCAGCAGGCCGCTCGCCAGGGTCGCTGTCATTGCTAAATAGGGGTTCGCGTCTGCGCCCGGGAACCGGTTTTCGATCCGCAGGTTATCCGGCGTGCTATTGGGGACCCGAAATGCCGTGGTCCGATTATCAAAGCCCCAGCTCAGATTAATTGGTGCTGAGATGTCGGGAGCCAAACGGCGATAACTGTTCACGTTGGGGGCATAAAGACTAATGAGTTCTGGGGTATAACGTTGCAACCCACCAATGTAGTGCATCATTTCCGCTGTCGGATTTCCTGCATCATCACTGAAAATATTGCGACCACTCTTGGCATCGAGAACTGACTGATGAAGGTGTAGTGCACTGCCAGGCTCACGCTGCATGGGCTTCGCCATGAAGGTGGCATACATATTGTGCTTCAACGCCGTCTCACGAACAGTTCTTTTGAAGATAAAGGCCTGGTCTGCCATCGCCAGAGGATCTCCGTGGCGGAAATTGATCTCCATTTGGGCGGCACCGTTTTCATGGATCAAGGTATCCACGTCGAGCTTTTGCGCGTCCGCAAAGTCGTACATGTCTTCCACAAAGTCTTCAAACTCAGCAACAGCATCAATACTGAAGGAAAGGCGCGCCACCTCTCGTCGACCAGAACGCCCCTTTGGTGGCATCAGCTCGTAATCAGGGTCGGTGTTCTTGTTTACGAGATAGAACTCAACCTCCGGCGCAACGACCGGCTGCAGACCAGCATCGGCGTACAGCTTCAGGATGTAGCGCAATACATTCCGCGTCGACAGTGGATGGGGTGTACCATCGTTTTTGAAACAGTCGGCAATAATCTGAGCGGTTGGCTCTCTAGCCCAGGGGACGACGCGCAGGGTCGAGGCATCGGGGCGAAGAATCATATCGGTGTCGGTGGGCTCAACGAAATCCCAGTGCTCATCGGTATACTCACCCGTTACGGTTTGTACCAAAATAGCTTCGGGCAAGCGCTGCTCGAGTTGGGAAACAAACTGATGGGCAGGGATAAACTTGCCACGAGCATTTCCCGTGGTATCAGGGACGATGCATTCTATTTCGGAAATATTGTTGTCGGTGAGCCATTGGGTGATGGTGGCTTTGTCTTCCTCGGTCACCGAATGGGGCGCGATCACAGCCTCTGAACGGTGAATGACCGTCGAGTCATCGGCTTTCGCCGATTTTGAGGTACTCATAAAAACCTGCAGGTTGCTTCGGAAACACTAGTATGTGCCTGCCCCAAGCACCTCGCAAGCTGTCAAACTCCCGCTTCGGGGGTATTTCCCCAAAACCCGTGATCCAGAGGATAATGCTGACATGCCCGCTTTTAGTGAACATGTTAACTCCTGGTACGCCGCATCAGCGGGCGCACCCTCTACCTTTCCCTCCCTAAAAGGCGACGCGGAAACCGACGTTTGCATTATCGGTGGCGGCTATACAGGGCTTTCGAGTGCTATTCACCTCGCCGAGCGCGGCTATAAGGTCATTATTCTTGAGGCCAACCGGGTAGGCTGGGGCGCCTCAGGAAGAAATGGCGGGCACGTGGGAACCGGCCAGCGTGCGGATCAAAGTAGTCTCGAAAAATGGGTTGGCCGAGAGACAGCAAGCAGTCTTTGGCTGCTAGGGCTCGACGCGGTCGATCTGGTGTGCGAACTCATAAAAACTCATCACATAGACTGCGAACTGGGGGTAGGCAATCTTCATATGGCCGCGAAGAAGGGCCATGCCCGTGACCTTGAACACGAGGTGGAGGAGCTGACCGGGGATTACGGCTATACCAAGGCGAGCTATGTGAACCGAGAAGAGCTTGGCGAACTTACCAGCGCTCGGGGGATGTACGGTGGCATGCTCGATACCGGGGCTCGTCATCTTCATCCCCTGAAATATGCACTTGGTCTTGCTCGTGCTGCGTCACGCTTGGGAGTGACGATTTACGAACAATCTCTAGCTACTACATGGCGGGGCGAACCACAGCCTGAGATCTTCACTCCGGAAGGTTCCGTAACGGCTAAGACGCTGGTACTCGCGTGTAACGGGTATCTGGGCAAACTGGCACCAAGTATCGCCGGCAACATAATGCCCATTAACAACTTTGTGATTGCGACCGAGCCCCTGTCCCCCGAGCAGCAACGAGCAGTCACAAGGGACAATCACAGTCTGTCTGATAGCCTTTTCGTGATTAACTACTGGAAGCTATCCGGCGACGGGCGGCTTCTCTTTGGCGGCGGAGAAAATTACACATCCCGATTTCCTCGCGACATCAAAGCGTTCGTTCGTCCCTACATGCTCAAAATCTATCCCGAGCTCGCCGATGTGAAAATCGATTATGGGTGGGGGGGCACTCTGGGGATCACAATGAACCGCATGCCTGATTTTGGGCGAATAGGGTCGAGCATTTTTTATGCTCAAGGGTTTTCGGGCCACGGCGTTCCCACGGCGACCATGGCCGGAAAACTTCTGGCGTCCGCCATCGATGGGGACTGTGAGAATTTTGACCTGATGGCGTCGGTACCTACGCATCGATTCCCCGGTGGCACTTTACTCAGATGGCCCGGGCTGGTCGCGGGCATGCTCTACTATAGCTTGCTGGATAAGCTCGGCGGCTGAGAGACACCACGTCGTCAATCCGAGAGATTGACTCAATCAGACCCAGCCCCGCGAATCCAGCCCTTAAAAAAAGGACACGTAGTGAAAAGAACTGTCAGTGATATTTTGGCTTGGATTGCCTTCTCGGCACTTGTTCTGTGGATCGCCGCGATGGCGCTGACGCTCACGAGCTATTGGCAAATGGTGTCGGATGTCATGGCACTTGTAGACGAGGTGAAGACCTGCGCCAGCAACCAGTGCGAGTCACAGGTATTTTTTGAGCGCTTCTCCAGCACCACAACGGCCTTTGGATTCAGTACCGACCACGTTAAATCGGTTCGGATGCCCGCGTTTGCAACCTGGTTGATCATCATCATCTTTCAGTCTTTCTTCGTGCAATCCTTCAGGGTATGGCCATGGCAGACCAACCCGAGACTCGTTGGCAGAGTCCAGTCGGCATCAAGTTCGAGCCTCCAAAGTTTGCCTAAGCAGCCGATAAAGGTAATCACTTTGCTAACCCGAAAGCCCGGCCTGAAAAAGGAAGAATTCCGCAATCACTATGAGAGCGTGCACCGCCATCTGGGGGAGAAATACCTATTTCCCCACGCAATCAAGTATGTGAGGCGTTATGTGGAACCCGGCTCAGGAAGCGCTGGCTATGCGGCGGCACCAGACTTTGATGTGATCATGGAAGTCTGGTTTCCCGACGAGCGCGCGATGGCCGCGGCCATGGAGGCCATTAACTCCCCCGCCGCGCAGGCAGAACTGAAACCCGATGAGGAAAAACTGTTCGACCAGGCCGCAACCAAGAGCTTTGTGGTAAACGAGAGCACGTCCTGATGTTTTGTCCTGTCCAATATGTTTTGCTGCTCCATGTTTTGTTATAAATCGTTGTGTTAGGAGTTTAAAAAGGGCATAACAACAGCTGAATAAAAATCAAAAGACGCTCTTGTCCGCATAGCCACACCAAGCGTTTCTCGGTTAGCATCGAGGAAACGAGTTACCTTTAGGTGTCAATCCGATGAAATTAATTATCCAATTATCTTTGTCTTTTATTGTATTGATCGGTACTCATTTTGCAGCAACCGCGCAGGATCTGCTGCCGGGCATAACGCCTCTTGAGAACGGATCGGTAGCAGACGCTGGCCAACTCAACAGCAACATGAGCGTAGTCTCATCTGAGATTTTGACCTTACAGGACCAGATCGAGCTGCTTATTGACGCCTCCCCTCGTCTTATCCGACTTCCCGACGGCAACCAGCGTTTAAGCACTGGCGTGAGGATTGTTAGCAACAATGGCGAGTTGTCGGTTGATGCCCAAAACAGTACTGAAGAGTCTTCCTTGGTGGTGCTCGAAGGAGGTCAACTCATTTTAGATGTTGACTGTACCGGAGACCCCTACGCACTCATAAATGCTTATCAAGGGCACACTCAGTATTCCAGGATTATTTTTAATATTACTGGCGAATGCTATGGCGATATTTTTTGGAGTGCAGACTACACGAAATACGTACAGGAATTTTCGCAAAATATCACCATCAACGGGGCAAACCCAGACTCGAGTTACGCCGTCATAAAACCCCGGCCGCTGGTTTCAGAAAGTTGTGTGTCTAGCGGTAATGGAGGTACTGGAGGAAAGAGCTCATTAGTCGCGTCGTTCGGTGGCAGTTTATACATGGACTTTGTCGAGCTCCGTCTTGGCGAATGTGACAGTGTCGGTGTGCTCTACTCAAGAGGTGCGGGCGGCGATCTAAACGAAGTGAGAATCATCGGGTCGGACCAGCGAGACGCTACCTTGGTTGAAGTGCGACACAACGCCATTATCTATTTAGGTCATGTCGAACTTCAGGGGCAGCACCCAAGCTCGAGTGGTCTCAGGATATGGAACGGCGGAACCGTATACGCTTACGGCGGCATCTGGGGTGGGCCCGGCTTAGTAGTAGACATGGGCAGCTGGGAGGAATCGCCATCCCTATCCTTAGGCTGGGCCTTGGCAATGTTTTCTGACGGAAGTTTTTTCAATTGGGGAGGAAGCGCGTCATTGACAGCGAACAATGCGCTGTATATGTCAGAATCACAATTTACTGTTAACGAATACACTGCCGGGGAACGCCTTACTGTTATCAACGGTAATCTCAATCTTTTCAGGGACACCACGTTTAAAACACAAAACCTTCATCTCACTGCTGAATCAGCGCAGGATAATCGAATTTCAGGCAGCCTCCTTGAAGTAGGCGGAATACTGTCCTCATCAGTAGACCAAATTTTTCAGTGCAGCGGTTTGTCCACTGTAAATCTTCCCCCGCAACCTGAAGAGGTGTCTACTTACGCCACTGCCCCGACCTGCATGAGTGAATCCGAGTGGAGTAATTTAATAAGCACCCATTTGGGGAGTAGCCCATAGGCTAGCGAATATTGCCTTCGAGCAAGTATTAATCCACTTTGGTCGACCATTACGGAGCTCCGACACAAAGCGGATTGGGTACAAAAGTTATCAGCACTTATTAAGCGCCGATAAACAAAGAATTCGCGCCATTGGCGGAACATCAGCTTGTCGGATGCTTTCTTTTCAACGGACAGTAACGGTGGCCCACCTCAGGCGGGCATCACACTAAAAATAATTTTTAAGGGGACTCCAATGCGTCGTTTCATAGCCGCCGTTACACTTTTACTCTCACCTTTCGTCGCCGCTCAGGAGTACGAAGTACGTTCGGAATTTCATTGGTGCACGCTTAACGAAGGCAAAACGATGAAGGACGCCATCGCGGATGCCAAACGCTATGGCGAGTTTTCGGCCTCGGAAGGCACCAAATACATGCAGTTACTGCTGACGCCAATGCACGCGGGCGACTCCAGCGATTACGACTACATTATTTGGGGTAGCTGGCCGGATGGTGAAGCCATGTATGAAGAATGGGGCTCCTTCGCCAACAACTATGGCGGCTGGAGTGGTAATGAGGATTCAGGAACACCCGCCGGTACCTGCCACCGGTCAATTGCCATGTTTAACGCCGGTGTTGTGCATAACCGCATCCCACAGGATGAGCGGGACCAACGCCAACCCGTTCAGTTCGCCCAATGCTCCATGCGCGATGGTGTCACCGTTGATCAGCTCTACGCTCAGGCGGAAAAAGACAAAGCCTTAATGGATGAAGGCGGCTTCAAGGGCTGGGGTATCCACTATTTCTTCCCCTACCTGGGCTTCGACGGCTCTCAGGATTACGACTTTGTCCAGATGAACCATTGGTACTCATTTGAGGCACGCGGCCATATGGCCAATAACTGGCTCGAGTTTGTAGAAAATAATCCCGAAGTAGAGGGCGGCATGAATTTGCTGGTAGACTGCAAAGCATCAAGATCTTTTGTCGCGGAGCTGATGTTCGACAATAACTGAGTGGTACAGGGCTACTCCCACGGAGTGGCCCTTCGATTTCTATACCTAAAGTCACCACCGTGTTAAAGGTAGTGCGCCTGCCGGACCCCTTAAAAAAAGCTCATGAACCTCAGCCGGCCAGCGGCCTGTGTAAAGCACGAAGCGAGTACGGTGAGTAAAAAATCTCAAAGCGACCTGACAACACAAGGTCGACTGGGCAAGCTAGCGACAGACGACCTTCCAAACCGAACCATCACCATTCATCTGTGGTTCGCACTCTGAGCCCCCTCTGGCCTGTGACTCACGGGGCGTCGGGCTTTCTTGATCTTCTTGCGTAGCACAGCCGCTGCACCAAAGGCTTGCGGCAATTATGAAAACAAGCAGTGAGAGCTTCAATGCGCACCCTTCCCTCAGACAATGGGCTAGCAACCATAGCAGCTAGTTAGTCGCTCTCAAATACTGGCCGAGCAATAACAGGGGTGCGACCGTGATCATCTGGCGCACACTCGCTGTTTCGTTTGAGGACAAATTATTGAGGTGAGTTGCGCCTAGAGGTTGGCACAGTGCGCCAAATGATTGGCTCAACGCGCCATGACGCATAAACAGCCTCGACAACACCTTGTAGACTCGCTAGGGTTATAAGGAGTCGTTGGGGCACGGAGAAGCCCCGGCGAAAAACTACAACAACGATGACAAATGGAGTTGTGCTATGAAGATATTGAACTGGCGTTTTGTAATTGCCCCCCTCGCACTGTTCGCCGCCACAGTGAGCGCATCGGAAGACCTACGAATTATTGGCGAAGACAAAGTCTTCGTGACGACATTACCTTCCGGAGAAGAGATTTCGATTACCCGACAGATGACGCCCTGCGCAAAGAACAAGGGCTGGATTCAGCCGCTGGTGCCCTCACCAGGTATTGTGCCAGTCACCGAAATGGAAGTGTTAAACGCCATCGGCGATCCCGAATTCACGTTAGTGGATATGCGTACCCAGGAGTGGTACCTGGACGCCACCATCCCCGGCGCAGTAAACATCCCTTATACCGAAGTCGCTATGCGAATGGATGAGCTTGGGTGCGCCAAGAGTGATGCAGGCTGGGATTGTAACAACGCCCAGAAGGTCGTCGGCTTTTGCAACGGACCGGTTTGTCCCCAAAGCCCCACCGCCATGAAGGCAATGATTCGCGATGGCTTCCCCCCCGAGAAGATTTATTACTATCGCGGTGGCATGCTCGATTGGGACGCCCTCGGGCTAACAACTGTGGAAGGTGAGTTTTAGAGACTTTGCCGATAGCGCAACATTACTGGCGCTGTGACTTCACGGCGCCTCGATTTCTCAAGTTCTCTGATGCTATCGTTACTCCAACTCCCCCTCGCAGGGCGCTTTTCCAAACGTCTGAACAAGAGACATCCAAACCAAATCGTTGGTGGCTTGGTTATGGAGGTCAGGGTTTTGTAGCAAGAAGCTTGCAGCAATGTGCGCAAGTTGTCCCGCATCGATGTCGTCTGGATAGAAAACTCGGTGATGATAATCAGACTCGCGAAATACTGCTGAAAGGCCGGCGACGGTGCCAAGCCAGTAGCCTATAAAATAAGGATTCTTTTCAGTATCGCCCTCTGTGTAGGCAATGAATGCTTGCGCCCTGTCCACGACCGATTCGCCATTTCCAGCAAATGCCTGCACGTCAAGCACGAGCAGTATCTAAAGCCCAGCAAGTAATCTTTTCATCACCGACCCCCCTTAGTTTCAGCTCTGGACCACAGCTGTCACGACTATGATAATACCTAGACGCCCCTGTGACTTGCTCCAATCTGTCTTCGCACACCGAACACCCCCTCGTCTCTTCCCTATTCCGTGGCTTTTAAATGCCAATTCGATTTTCTAGCCGAAAGCGCCCCTGGAGCGCTCAATAGCGCTGTATTGTCAGGGCGCTTCGACTTGTAAGGAGCCCGAAAGTCATCGTTATTTATTATAAATATCAATAAACGCTTTTGCCTTATAGGACGCCAAGGAATAAAGGATGCTTCTCAAGCTCCTTCGCTAGGCTTCAAGCCAACGCAATATACCTTTGACTTTTTTTCCCAACCTTTCCAAGATGCAACCAGAATAAAAAATTCAAAGAAATCGGAGGGTTCTAATGAAACCACTAAATCTTGCTTTCCTCGCGGTTTTACTCTTACTTTTGAAGCTACCTGCCCACGCAGCCACTAATGAGTGTGGTGACAACGCCAGCCTGAGTGACGCGGGCTATTTGATCAGCCCCAGTGGCGGTGACGATACCGAAACAATCCAATGCGCGTTGGATTCAGCTGCTTCCCAAAGCCTTGGGTCTGTAAAACTCGACATCGGCGAATTTAGCGTCACGGGGCTACAAACCAATGGGTTTGTTGGCAGCTTTGAAGGAACAACAAGAGCCGGCACCATTCTCTTGATCGAAAATGAGTCCGCCTCATGCGGCGATGATCTGGATGATGCGGCCAGCCTGATAGTCTTTTCGGGCGGAACGGTATCCGTCCGTTACATGTCAATTGACGTTGATAAACCCTGCAGCAGAGGCACAAGCTATAGCCTTCTCGAGTTTACTCAAGCCTCCTGCGAAGATCGTACACACTTCGCGAATGTTGATAGGGTGGACTTTATAGGCGCCGATTATTCTGAAGATACCTACACCTCTCGTGCAGTGAAAATTTACGGACGAGAAGAGTGCCTGGCTGCTGGCGAAGGGCCGTTGGGTACATTCAAACTAAATCGCTCCACCATCACCGGCTTTGGCGAGGGCGTGAGAACCGGCATGCTCGGCGCCGGGCAAGTAGACATCAACTTCAATGAAATTTCGGATGTGCTGGATGCGATAAATATCTTTGACGCAAACCAGAATACCACCATCACTGGAAATACTATCAGGTCGATTGTAAATGGTGTGTGGGTGGCCTCCCGCAACGAATGGTCACCCAGTGCAAACCGCACGGTAATTCACAACAACAACTTTGAGGCGCTCCCGGGCAGCACTCTTTATTTTGCAATAGATCTAAGCAACTACACCACGAGAGTCGCTCATAGTGCAGTTGTTACTAACAATACAATCTCAATGATTGATAAAGAGAACGGTACGATAGGGGTATACCTACAAGGCATTGATGGTGCATTGATTAGTAGCAATACACTAAGCGGAGAAGCTTTTGTTGGAATGTATGTAACCGGCGGTGATTATGATGCGAGAGCTCAGGATATCGCCATTATTGGAAATAAATTCCAGCAAACCAATAGCGGAACTGACCCAGATGACGAAGGAGTCGACATCTTCCTAGATGAAAGCACCACCGAAGTTATCATTGGGCCTCAAAGTGCAAACACTTATGATATTGGTCTAAATAACGAGATCTTGTAGTCACGGCACGGACCGATCAGAAGTGGTCATGGTGATTTGAGGTTGGTACGACCTCGTTCTCATGGCCGACCACGAATCGAATTAGTAAGCGGAGTATCCAATGGGGATGCCCCGCTTGTTAGTTCTGGCTACCTGTCAGGCAGCGGCGCGATAAATGGCGCCGACTCCGGCGCAGATCAGCTGGAGCCTTCGCACATCATTCCCATGACCAAAGCTGGTGGAAACGTCAGCATGCTGTAAGACGCAGAGGATTTCATCAGGGATGCACTTACTTACGCTATGAAATGGTGCGGAATACACCCTGACCTACGCCCCATGCAGAATCCTCGCAAAAGGCATTTTTGAATCACTGCGGGTTTTTTCGCTGCTTTTATTCAGCCTTGACGTGTTTCATGTGCGAGAACTATGGCCCCACAAGCCGTTACCACCGACTAATCGTCCCTCTCAGTGTAAAAATTAGCTCCAGTGTAAAAATTAGCTCGCTGAGCCGCCCCAAATGTTGCACTAGTTTCACCTGACCAAAAGACACGGCCTGCGCTATTGACGTGCGGTGCCTAGCCATTGGCGTCCATTGCAAATCCCAACCATGCCCTCTTGCCGATACTACGCACAGTAACGGACTACCTGAGTGCCAGGGACGGAATAAGATAAAGGAGACAAGTGATGAAAAAACAAGAAGAACTTGATCGAAAAGAAGCTGAGCGACTGTTTGTCATTTCCGGACTGTGGCGGTAATCCAATGCAGCCCCTAATCTGCCAAAGTATTGCTATGCTGGCCACGGTTGCGCTGTCGGCCTGCTTGCTACTAGCGATTCTCGCTTTCAGTTAACAAGGAAGGTAAGCGCCCGACATTGGTAGGCCATGTGCCGGGCGACAAATATTAACCATCTCTTCGGAATATACTTGATAGAGTTGGTCGGTGTGAGAGGATTTGAAGCTCCGACCCCGTCCAGCCGTCTGCCCGACGGATCATCGAGCCTAAGCGTCTGGCACCTCGACAGACTCGGCTATGTGCACTGACGGGACTGTTCTGCTACCTTGTCGGCCATGAGAAGACTATTTAGCTACCTTTTACTGCTCCCAACACTGTCGTTCGCTCAGGTGCCCCACACGTTTAATAACGGCGAAGTGGCTGATGCGAACAAGATCAATGAAAACTTCTCTCAGCTCTCTGCCTTAATATTGGGTACCGGAGATAGCAGCCGTTTTTTGGAGCAGAGAACTCTGCCGGATGGAAACGTATTCACAAAACTTTATTTCTACGAAAGTGGGCATTATTCTGGCGTGACCATTAATCGAAGACCAGATGGAGCCTATGAAAGCTGGGGCGATGAGTCTTTGACCAACGCGCTGGGTACATTCGTTGGGAAATATACCTATGTTTACCCTCCTGCCGAAGAAATTCCACCTCCAACCAACACAGACCTCCCTGCGACTTGCCCCGGAGGGGAAGCCCCGGAGTTTTATTTCCAAGCCAGCTATGCCGGGTCCTACAGAAACCAAACGGGAGCAATACACTTCGATACCACTATAGGGGATATGTCCGGTATTTACTTATGCCCCTCCTATGATTGTGGAAGCGATTGTCCAACAGGCGATAGCCCCCCCCACTATTATATTTGGGAAGGCGAAGGCTTAGGCGGTTATGAATGCATCGAAAGTGTTGTCCTGCACGGGTTATTGGGTGGCGGCAACGCCCGCGGCTTCAAAAAGATAAGGGGCCCCAACGCAGAGACCGGTTATTTTAATCCCGAATCAAACGGACTTTTTGGCACTTACTACCTGGAGATAGTCGCGCCTGCCGGCTGCATCCCAACGATGTAAGAAAGCCGCCTACCCAGTCCAGCTAGAACAACTTCCGTAGACCCACCTACCACTCAAACCTCTTCTTTTTTTAAAATCAGCGTCTGGTGTGCCTGGGAGGGACCAACTGTAACTCCAGCAGGTCCTTCGGCCCGCCGGGTGGTCTAAATGTCTGGCGATAGCCTTTGAGAATGCACTGAGTTCAGTGAAGGCTTACCGACTACAACTAATGGACACTAATGATGCAGTGTGTAAGCACAAAGACCTGACAGCACTGCGCAAATTTTCCAGGCCATTGATTTAATTGGTCGGTGTGAGAGGATTTGAACCTCCGACCCCTTCCTCCCGAAGGAAGTGCGCTACCAGGCTGCGCTACACACCGACATGTCGCAAAATCTAGCAGGCAAGCACGGGAATTACAATTTCTGCTGGCTCAATACACCCCGGCCCATTGGGCGATACCCTGACTCAGTAAACTAAAGCCAGTGACAACGGCGATTAACAGAAAAATTAAGAATGCTGGACGGAAGGGCTTTCGCTCGACCGCATTGACGCCGCGTTGAAGAAAGTCGTCCACTTTCGCTTGATCATCTGTGGATAAACGCGGCTCCTCCGCCTTTTTTTGAGACGCTGAAAAGCCCTCTGGGTCGCGAAGTTTTTCTGACATAAGGGGTTGTACCAATCTAGTCGGATGACAAGGGTAGCAAACTTCCGAGGCTCATGAAGCAACTCCACCGGTTTTGTTGTGGGGCACAGAGCCATCTCAACGCAGAATAGACGGATGTCAAAACCATGCTCGCTTATCCATCGCTTTGGGTTTGGGCTACGTCAGCTATTACAGGACTTTATCCCCGCATACTGCCTAGCTTGCCGGCAGAGGTGCACCGATTTAACGACCCTGTGTGGCGGCTGTGCGGATAACATAAATTACAATCTCTACCCCTGCCCGCGTTGCGCGCTGCCACTGAAAAAGGGAAGTTTCAGCTGCCACTGCAGAGATCAACACACGTCCCTTGATTCGCTTTCAGTACCTCTGCTGTATACGGAAGTTGTGCAACAACTGATCTACCAATGGAAATTTCACGGACGCGCGGAGCTTACCCAGACGCTGATCAATCTGGCGCATCAGACCCCAACACCAGGAGCGGGAAGATGCCACCGTGAATCGGTAGATTTACTCGTGCCCGTGGGAATGCATTGGCGGGCTCACCTCAGAAGAGGCTTCAACCAGAGTTACCTGCTCGCCTTGGCGCTCCGAAATTTTCTACCTGATTTCGACAGACCGCCGGTGAAAGCGATACTTCACTCTGCCAGCCGGCCGAAGGCCCAACATGCGCTGTCACGCACCGCCAGACTGAAAAATGCCCGGCAGCAATTTTCGGTAAAGAAAAACCTTGCGGGCTACAGGATACTGCTGATTGATGACGTGATGACCACCGGCGCAACAATGGAAAACGCGGCTAAAGCATTACGGGAGGCAGGCGCGCTTCGAGTAGATGGGTGGTGTCTCGCCAGATCAATTGAGCCGGGCGAAGCTGGCTGACGACTGAGGTATGCTAGAGGTTTAACCCTCTGGATCGATTATGTCCCATCCTTACGATGCGTTGACGCCAGATTGTGTGATTGACTGCCTGGAGCACGTAGGTCTTCGATGTGACCTGCGTTTACTCGCTCTCAACAGTTACGAGAACCGGGTGTATCAGGTGGGAATCGAGGATGATACGCCTGTCATCGCCAAGTTTTACCGATCCGGTCGCTGGCATGATGAACAGATCCTGGAAGAACACGAATTTGCGCAGGAACTCGTCGATCATGACATTTCGGTCGTCGCACCAGAATTAATTAGCGGAAAGACCCTTCATCACCACGCTGATCAACGCTTCAGTGTTTTCAAACGCCGGGGCGGCTATCCCCCAGAATTGGATAACCTAGATCACCTGTATCGGCTGGGACAGACCCTTGGTCGTATTCACCGCATTGGATCTGTAACGCCTTTCAAGCACCGCCTGAGTTTGAATATCGATCGAATGGCAGGTGACAGTCGAAGCTATCTGGAAGCTGACGTTGTACCCAAAGACTTGCAAGCGGCCTACGGATCCGTGGCCCGAGATTGCGAGATAGCCGCACGAGAGCTACTCGCGCCAATGAGCCCAACCGACTTCCTGCGCCTTCACGGGGATTGTCATACAGGCAACATTCTTTGGCGGGACGACACGCCTCACTTTGTCGATCTTGATGACTGCATCAATGGCCCCGCCATTCAAGACATCTGGATGTTCTTAAACGGAGAAGCCCATCAGCGCGAGCAGCAGCTCGGGGAATTTGTTGCAGGTTATGAAGAGTTCCACGACTTCGACCCGCGGCAGTTACGCTGGATTGAAGCTCTGCGCACCCTCAGGATCATGCATCACGCCCACTGGCTCGCTCGACGCTGGGATGACCCCGCTTTTCCTAAAGGATTCCCTTGGTTCGGCCAGCCGCGCTTTTGGTCTGATCACATCCTTGGACTGAGAGAACAACTTGCAGCCATGAACGAGCCAACTCTCAGGCTTCTCTAAGCAAACAAACCTCGCACAACCAACGCACGATCATGGTTTAATCCTGCCCTTTTTTTAAAGACGGGGCAGTATGTTCGACCAATCGTTCTTAGTTATTGAAGTGCGGGGCAACCAAAACCACTCTCAATCCGATCGTGATCGCGGGTAAATAACGCTCAGCAACCATGGCAAGAATTTATTGTCGGCCAAGACCTTCCGATCGATTGCATCGTAAAACAGGGCCGCCCCCGCCGGATCTCCGTAAAGATCCAGTCGGGTACGAATCGGTTCGTCAGGATCCAGATGCTTAACAATCACCGCAGGGTTGCCCGCAACAATCACATTGGGTGGCACATCTTTTGTCACCACCGCGCCGGCGCCCACTATGCTATTTTCGCCGACTGTGACCCCTTTCAGTACTTTAGTCCCATCACCGAGCCATGCATTTCGCTCGATAGTGACAGGCTTCGGATCAACCGGGCGGTCCACACGATCGTAAGTGTCGTGCCAGTCACAATCCGTCACATAGGCGCCATTGGCCATCATCACGGCATCGCCGATCGTGATGTCATCGCTGCAGACAATGCGCACCCCGGGGCTCATCAGAACACCGTCGCCAATAGTGATACTGCCATGATTGGGTTCACGGCCCCACACGCCGATCTGGACTCGCTGCCCGGGTTCACCCACGGCGGTAAAAGAATGGCCTATGCGAATATTGACCCCTGATATATCAACAAACCATGGTTTCATAATGTTGGCATAGGGTCCGAGCGCAACACACCGGGGTCGGAGAAAATAATCAACATAAGCATCTCGAAAACGCAGATAGGCTTTTTTAACCCAATAAGGTCGGAGGTCGGTACGCATGATTAAACATTACCCCATCATCATGATGCACGGTGCGCTGTTGGCAGATCGTTTCAAACTCGTTGTCGCTGTATGATGACAAGGTGAGTACGCCGTCGCAAACCATGATCGATTCAATAATTAGTGATCAACAAGACGTTCATTCGGATCTTCATCGGATCGTAGAGCGACACCTGCAACGCCCTTGGATAAAACCCGTCCCTGCTCATACAGAAGACGCCTTCGAAAAAGCGGTCATATGGTGGCGCCAGCGCGGAAATCGCCCACTGATTATTGACTCTTTCTGCGGTACCGGTATGAGCACCGCAATGTTGGCCAAGCATAATCCCGATGCATGTATCATCGGGCTCGATAAGTCGAGTCACCGACTTTCAAAACACAAGACAGAAGGCCTCAACTACCTCTTAGTCCGGGCGGAATGCGAAAGCTTTTGGCAGTGCCTCGTAAAAGATAACATCGCTATCGAACAACACTGGCTGCTCTATCCGAACCCATGGCCAAAAGCGGGTCAGTTGAAACGGCGAATCCATGGCCACCCGAGTTTCCCCCTGCTAAAGGCACTTGGGGGTCAGCTTGAGTTACGAACAAACTGGCGGATTTATGCTCAAGAGTTTTATCAAGCCTGCAATCAGCTAGGGATCTGCGGGCAGTTGGAGCCCTTCGTTCCAGAAACCAGCATGACACTTTTCGAAACCAAATATCACGATCGTGGGCATCAGCTCTGGCGCTTCAGAGGTTGTTGAACCCTTCAAAATTCGCGAGCAAGGATTACCACGAGCTACTTGAAGCAGTTTCTTTAAGCCTAGAGTGTCAGGCCTGCCTGAGTTACCCTGTCACCAATGAACTTCGCGTTCTTCAGGGAGAGAGAAGATGAGCGCAACAGAGCCACTGGGGCTAGCCTCCAAACAAAGTGGTGATCCCATTTGGGACCAAATACGCGATGAAACTCGCCGCGCGGTGGGGAATGAACCCATTCTTGCAAGCTTCATGCACGCCTCGATTCTTCATCATGAAGAGCTTGAATGTGCGCTGAGCTTTCACTTGGCCAATCAGTTGGACAGTCCGTCAGCGCCCGGCATGATGCTTCGCGAAATTATCCTCGCCGCTTTCAATAGCAGTGCGGAAATCCGCTGCGCAATACGAGATGACCTTCAAGCAGTGCTCGATCGCGACTCTGCCTGTCACGAATACCATATTCCCTTTCTTTACTTCAAAGGGTTCCATGCCCTTCAGACGTACCGGGCCGCCCATTGGTTGTGGCAACAGGGGCGCTACTCGCTAGCATTGTTCATGCAGAGTCGGATGTCACAAAAGTTTGGTGTAGATATACATCCTGCCGCGCGCTTTGGCCACGGCATCATGCTCGATCACGCGACCGGGCTAGTAGTAGGTGAAACTGCGGTGGTGGGAAATCAGGTGTCCATTCTGCAATCGGTGACCCTTGGGGGTACGGGCAAGGAGGACGGGGACCGCCATCCCAAGATTGGCGACGGTGTGCTTATCTCAGCAGGAGCAAAGATACTCGGCAACATCCGTGTTGGCGAGGGAGCAAAAATTGCAGCGGGGTCAGTGGTGCTACAGGACGTGCCAGATCATACGACGGTAGCGGGGGTCCCCGCCAAAGTGGTCGGAAAACCGGGTTCAGATAACCCGGCGCTGGATATGGATCACGCCATCCCTCAATCAGACTGGTGATATTCTCCTGACAGGGACGTTACCGCATCGACCATCGCTGATACATGCTCGGGATTCACGCCGGGAGTGATGCCGTGACCAAGATTAAACACGTGGCCCGAACCTGACCCAAACCTTTCCAAAATAGTAGCGACCTCTTCCCTAATTCTCTCGGGGCTCGCAAACAGCATAGAAGGGTCCATATTTCCCTGTAGCGCAACCCGGTCACCCACACGGGCTCGGGCTTCACCAATATCGGTGGTCCAATCAAGCCCGACAGCATCTGCGCCGCAGTCAGCGATGGCTTCCAGCCACTGACCACCGCCTTTGGTAAATACGATGACCGGAATTTTTCTGTCCTCAGCCTCTCGAGGGAGTTGCTCAATAATCCGCGTCATGTACTGAAGGGAAAACTCACGGTACGCACTGTGGCTCAATGAGCCTCCCCAGGTGTCGAAAATCTGTAGCGCCTGAGCGCCGCTCTCAACTTGCGCTGACAGGTACAGCGCCACCGCATCGGCCAGCTTTTCCAATAATTGATGCATTAGCACCGGCTCGTTGAATGCAAGAGCTTTGGTCTTGGCAAAGTCCTTTGAAGAGCCTCCCTCGATCATATAGGTGGCCAGCGTCCACGGACTACCGGAAAAACCAATCAGCGGCACGCTACCCTTCAGCTCCCTCCGAATCAACGCCACCGCGTCCATCACATACCCAAGCTCGGTGACAGCACTCTGGGGTGCCAAGGCCTCGATATCCGCTGCGGTGGCAAGGGGTCTTTCAAAGCGAGGGCCTTCGCCCTCCGAAAAATAAAGCCCCAATCCCATCGCATCTGGAATCGTAAGGATATCGGAGAACAAAATAGCCGCATCCATAGCGTAACGACGCAACGGCTGCAGAGTCACTTCACAGGCCAGCTCTGGATTAGTGCACAGCCCCATGAAGCTGCCCGCCTGAGCGCGCGTCTCCCTATATTCCGGCAAATACCTACCCGCCTGTCGCATCATCCAAAGGGGCGTGCGATCTACAGGTTCGCGCATTAGTGCTCTGAGGAAACGGTCGTTTTTTAGCATTGCCATCGTTTCAAACACCTAGATAGTCGAGGATGCCCTCCGCTGCCTGCCGACCCTCCCAAATGGCAGTGACAACAAGGTCCGAACCACGAACCATATCACCACCGGCGAACACTTTGGGATTTGATGTTTGAAATTTAAAGGTTTGATGCTCGGGGGCTACAACCCCATCCCACTCATTGAGTGAGACGTCGATATCGTTGAACCAGTCGGCTGGACTTGGCTGGAAGCCAAAAGCCATGATGATGGCATCGGCCTCGATTGTGGTCTCACTACCGGCGATAGGCTCGGGTCTGCGGCGCCCATCTTCACCGGGCTCACCCAACTGGGTCTCCACGACCCTGACGCCAATGGCCTCACCAAAGTATTCAACGACTTCGATAGGCTGACGGTTAAAGAGAAACTGGACGCCTTCCTCTCTGGCATTCTCTACCTCTCGACGAGACCCAGGCATGTTGATTTCATCGCGGCGGTAAACGCAATAAACCCTGTCGGCCTGTTGTCGCACCGCGGTACGCACGCAATCCATGGCCGTGTCGCCGCCACCGAGAACAACCACGGTCTTTTCGCGCAGATCGATGTAGTCACCAGGATCCTGCTCGTAACCCATTTTCTGGTTCACATTGCCAATAAGATAATCAAGTGCCTTGTGAACACCCGGCAGATCCTCACCCGGGAACCGCCCCTCCATGGCCTTGTAGGTGCCCATGCCCAGAAAGACAGCGTCGTACTCTGCCATTAAATCATCGATATCAACGTCAACCCCGATTTCGGTATTCAGTCGAAACTCAATGCCCATCCCCTCAAAGATTTCCCGACGGCGCTGGAGTACCCGCTTCTCAAGCTTGAACTGGGGAATACCAAATGTCAGCAGACCGCCAATCTCGGGATAGCGGTCGAACACCACCGCCTTCACACCATTGCGGGTAAGAATATCGGCACAGCCCAGACCGGCTGGACCCGCACCAATAATCGCTACTTTTTTATCGGTGGGAATGACGTCGCTAAGGTTGGGTCGCCAGCCCATCGCGAGGGCGGTATCCGTAATGTACTTTTCGGCATTGCCTATCGTGACAGCACCAAAACCATCATTAAGGGTGCAGGCACCCTCGCATAGCCGGTCTTGGGGACAGACGCGCCCACACACCTCAGGCAAGGTATTAGTTTGATGACTGAGTTCTGCCGCTTCGAAAAGATTCCCCTCTGCCAGAAGTTTTAACCAGTCGGGGATATAGTTATGTACCGGACACTTCCACTCACAATAGGGATTCCCGCAGGCCAGGCAACGATGGGATTGCTCTGACACCTGAGACTCGACGAAGGGATCATAGATCTCGACGAACTCTTCCGTCCGGGTCTCCATTTTTTTCTTTGGCGGGTCCTCGCGTCGGACATCCAAAAACTGAAAATTGTTCGCCAAGCGTGTGCTCATGCCCTCGCCCTTAGTCCGTATCACGAAGTCGTGATAGCAACTTGTTAAAATCCGCTGCCTTGGGTTTCACCAGCCAAAAGCGGCCAATAAAATCTTCAAAGTTATCGAGCAGGTGTATACCCCAGGCCGAGCCCGTTTCACGAACGAATTCGCGGATGTTATCGCGCAGATGATGCCGGTAGGCTTCCATGGCTTCTCCACCTACCCGGTGAACCTCGACCAATTCGCTGTTGAGTCGATCGATGAAGCCCCTGTCCTGATCGAGAACGTAGGCAAAGCCCCCTGTCATACCCGCACCAAAATTCACGCCGGTAGGGCCCAAGACGGTGACACACCCACCGGTCATGTATTCACAGCAGTGATCCCCTGCGCCTTCGATGACAGCGAAAGCACCTGAATTACGGACCCCGAATCGCTCGCCAGCAACACCTGCAGCGAACAGACGCCCACCGGTTGCACCGTACAAACAAGTGTTACCCACAATGGCCGTCTGCTGGCTCTCAAAGCTGGAGTCTTTGGGTGGATAAACCACCAGCTTACCACCAGCCATACCCTTACCTACGTAGTCGTTGCAATCGCCCTCGAGGTACATGTGCACGCCGCCAGCATTCCATACGCCAAAACTCTGCCCTGCGGTACCCGTAAGCCGGATCGTCAGGGGAGATGTCTCCAACCCGCTATTGCCGTACCGCTTTGCGATCTCACCCGAGATCCTGGCACCAATCGAGCGATCACAGTTTGTCACTGTGTAACTGAACTCGCCGCCCTCACCGGACTCAATCGCGGGCAACATGTCCGATACCATTTGCGCTGCCTTTTCGGCGGTATCGAAAGGATCGTTACTGGCGACCTGACAGAATTGAGGCTGGTCAGCAGCATCAGGGTCGACCCACAGGATAGGTTCCAGATCGAGTTTTGCCTGCTTGTCGGTATGGCCGGGCAGACGCTTGAGCAAATCGGTCCGACCGATCAGATCTTCAAGCCGGCTAACACCCAAGCGAGCGAGCCATTCCCGGGTTTCCGTAGCAACAAAGGTGAAAAAGTTAACCACCCGCTCCACGTCGCCAACAAAATGCTCCTGCCTCAGTACTGCGTTCTGGGTAGCAACACCCGTTGCACAGTTGTTTAGGTGACAAATGCGCAGGTATTTACAACCCATGGCGACCATCGGCGCCGTACCAAAACCAAAACTCTCAGCGCCCAGGATTGTGGCCTTTACCACGTCAAGTCCGGTCTTCATGCCACCATCCGCCTGCAGCCGGATTTTGCCCCGCAGCCGATTACCTCGAAGGGTTTGCTGAACTTCAGCCAGACCAAGCTCCCAGGGGGAGCCCGCATAGCGAATCGATGTGAGAGGGCTTGCCGCGGTCCCGCCGTCGTAACCGGAAATCGTAATGAGATCAGCGTAGGCTTTGGCGACACCCGCCGCGATGGTACCAACGCCGGGTTCAGACACCAGCTTCACCGAGACCTGAGCCTCCGGGTTCACCTGCTTCAAATCGAAGATCAGCTGTGCCAGATCCTCGATGGAATAAATATCATGGTGAGGTGGCGGCGAGATGAGCGTTACGCCGGGGACAGAGTGGCGAAGCCGGGCAATCAAATCATTGACCTTGCCACCGGGCAACTGTCCGCCCTCGCCGGGCTTGGCGCCTTGGGCAACCTTGATCTGTAATACCTCGGCGTTAACCAGATAGTGGGGGGTCACTCCAAAGCGACCGGAGGCTATCTGCTTGATCTTAGACACCCGATTGGTGCCAAAGCGCGCAGGGTCTTCACCGCCCTCGCCGCTGTTTGAACGAGCCCCTATTTGATTCATCCCCATCGCCAGGGCTTCATGTGCCTCAGGGGACAGCGCACCCAGGGACATGCCCGCAGAGTCGAAACGCTTGAGGATATTTTCGATGGGCTCCACGTCCTCAAGCTCTATACCAGTCTCGGGAAGATCAAGCTCGAGCAAATCCCGCAGCGCAGCAACGGGTCTCACATTGCAGTGTTGGGCGTAACGCTGGTAATCCCCATAATCGCCGGAGGTTACCGCTTGCTGAAGAGACATCACGACATCGGGATTGAAGGCGTGGTATTCACCCCCGTGGACATATTTCAGCAAGCCGCCCTGCTCCAGAGACTTTCGACGCGAACGTGCCCGGGCGCTCACCTGCCAAAGGTCGCGTTCGAGCTCGGCAAAGCCGGCTCCTGCGATTCGTGAGGCCACACCGGTGAAGCAGGCATCAACAATTTCTTTGTCGAGACCCACCGCCTCAAAGAGCTGAGCTCCACGATAGGAGTTGACGGCTGAAATGCCCATCTTGGACATAATCTTCAGCAGTCCTTTGTTAATGCCCTTTCGATAATTCTTGTAGCACTGGGTCGGATCGCCCAGTAGCTCACCGGAGCGAAGCTGATCCTCGAGAATGCTATAGGCAAGATAAGGGTAAATTGCCGTCGCCCCGAAACCCAGAAGGCAAGCAAAGTGATGGGAATCCCGCGCGCTGGCGCTCTCAATGATCAGGTTTGAATCGGCCCTGAGACCGGTGCGAATGAGGTGATGATGTACTGCGCCAGTTACCAGCAAACTGTGTATCGGCAGCCGATTTTCGACGATGCCGCGGTCCGAGAGTACCAATACCGTTGCGCCCTCTCTCACTGCGGCCTCTGCACCGGAACATATCGCTTCCACTGCCGCACGCAAGTCGCCTTTCTCGGGGTCGTAGGTAGCATCGAGCCGCGATACCGACAACGTCTCGCTGTCGAGATTCATCAAGGTGTGAAACTTACCCTCCGACAACACTGGCGACGTGAGACTGACCCGCTTTGCATGAGCCTCGGTCTCCACGAAGACGTTGGCTTCGCCGCCGAGATCTACTTCCAAGGACATCACGATCGACTCTCGGAGCGGGTCGATCGGAGGATTGGTCACCTGAGCAAACTTCTGGCGAAAATAATCGTAGAGGGAACGCTCCTTGGTCGAGAGGACCGCCATTGGAGTGTCGTCCCCCATCGATCCAACCGCTTCATTACCAGACTCGGCCAGAGGCCGCAGGACCTGATCCCGCTCTTCAAAGCTGACCTGAAACATCTTCTGATAAAAATCGAGTTGGTCTTCGGGAATGCCAGCCGCCTGCTCCCCATCAAAGCTGCCCTCGATAAACTGCGCATGCTGACGCAGCCACTTTTTATAGGGGTGCCGTGTTTTTAGCATGTCGTCGATATCGGGCGTATGGAGAACCTTCCCTTCCTGAGTATCGACGACGAGTATTTGCCCGGGTCCCACCCGACCCTTGGCGATCACATCCGACGTTGCGTACCCATGCGTGCCAATTTCAGAGGCGAGCGTAATAAAGCCGTCTTTGGTGGTAACCCAACGGGCAGGGCGCAGGCCATTGCGGTCCAGCAAGCAGCAGGCATAACGTCCATCGGTAAGCACGATGCCTGCCGGACCATCCCAGGGCTCCATATGCATGGCGTGGTACTGGTAAAACGCCTTGAGATCAGGGTCGATGCCCTCGATGTTTTGCCAGGCCGGCGGAACCAGCATGCGGAGGGCCCTGGGTAACTCAACCCCACCGGTGGTCAGAAGCTCAAGCATGTTGTCGAGACTGGAGGAATCAGAGCCAGACCGATTCACAAGGGGAGCTACCGACTGCAGATTGGGCAGCAGAGGAGATTCAAGTTTGGGCGTCCGGGCTAGGGACCAGTTGCGGTTACCCTCGATGGTGTTGATCTCTCCGTTGTGCGCAAGCATTCGGAAGGGTTGGGCGAGTGGCCACCGGGGCAGCGTGTTAGTGGAAAACCGCTGGTGGAACACGCAGATGGCGGTCTCAAGCTCGGGATCATTCAGATCGGGGTAAAAGTGCTCGAGATCCGCCGGCATCACGAGACCCTTATAGGAGACAACCTGATCGGAGAGGCTGCAGATATAAAAATCAGGGTCCTCCGCCATGGCAATTTCTGCCTCTCGGCGAGCCATGAACAATTTGCCGGTCAAATGGGCGTGATCAAATTCATCTGCGGTGATAAATACCTGCTCGATGTGGGGCAGTTGATCAAGAGCAATTTCGCCACATACATCGGGCGCTACAGGCACCTCACGCCAGCCCACGATGGGCAATCCCTGACTGGAAAGGCCCTTCTCGACCGCACCTTTAGCGGCTGTCTGGGCCTCAGCTGATTGGCCCATAAAGATCATACCCACCGCGTAGTGCTGTCCCAGCTCAACGCCAAAGCAGGCGGATGCTTCCCGGCGCATAAAGGCGTCGGGCATTTGCAGCAGTAGCCCGCAGCCATCGCCGGTTTTGCCGTCCGCGGCGATTCCTCCCCGGTGAGTCATGCAGGTCAGGGACTCGATCGCCGTCTGCAGCAATCGATGGCTGGGTTGGCCCTGAATGTGGGCAATCAGACCGAATCCGCAGTTGTCTCGGAATTCCTCCGGGCGGTAGAGTCCCTCCGAGCGGGTCGAGTCAGATGCGACACCCGTTGCGTTCGTTGGAGTCATAGTCACTCGCACTGTAAACAAAAGACTTTTGTCACGGGGGGCGGACCCCGCTGGGGGTCAAGACAAAAGGCCGGCTATTTTACACAGTGGGCGTGGCGGTAACAATTGATTAAAAATTAACCAGTTTTGACCAAATCCGTCAGTGCATCGCCTATTTCACGGGGGGTGACGTCATCTACAACAATGGCTTTGCCGAGGCTTTCCAACAAGATGTATCGAATTTTGCCCATTGCCACTTTCTTATCTCCGGCCATGGCCGCCAGAAACGCGTCCGCATCCATCTTCGAAGGTGGGCACACGGGCAAATTGAAGTGCTCGAGAAAGGCTGTTAACCGGTTCAGCACCTGCGGGGAAATATAGCCTCGATTCACACTTATCTTAGTTGCAATGACCATGCCACAGGCGACTGCCTCGCCATGCAACCATTCCCCGTAGCCCTGTACTTTCTCGATAGCGTGGCCAAAGGTATGCCCGAAATTCAGGTGCGCCCGCACGCCAGCCTCTCTCTCATCGGCAGCGACTACCCGCGCTTTAATCGCACAACTTCGCTCAATGGCCTCGGCCAACATGGAATCCTCGCGCGCCAAAAGACGAACGCTTCCCGACGTCAGCCAGTCAAAAAAGGCATCGTCAAAGATGCACCCATATTTAATGACCTCAGCAATACCTGCCGCGAATTCACGAGCTGGCAGGGTATGCAAGGTCTGCAAATCGATGAGCACCGCCAATGGTTGATGAAATGCGCCGATAAGATTCTTACCTGCCGTATGATTCACGCCGGTTTTACCACCAACGGATGAATCCACCTGAGCGAGCAACGTAGTTGGCAGCTGAATAAAGTCCGCGCCCCGCAAGAAGCAGGCCGCTGCAAAGCCGGTCATATCTCCCACCACACCGCCGCCCAAGGCGATGAAGACCGTTCGACGCTCATGTTTATCGGCCAAGGCGGCCGACAGGATCCGATCGATGCTCTCCAGGTTTTTGTGTATTTCACCATCGGGCAACATAATTTGCGTGATACGACGAGCCTCCCCAAGGGCATCGCAAACACGAGCCGCATACTGGGGTGCAATCGTGTCATTGCTTACCAGCACTACCGGCCTGTCAGCCAGCAGTTCATGAAATAAAGCGACGTCTTGAAGCAAATCCTGCCCAATGATGATCGGGTAGCTTCGATCGGCTGACACCTGAGTCAACTCAACCTGTAAGGTGTGTAATCGTGTGGACATCGAGTTAAGTCGCGCTCGTTTTCAATCGGATTTCTGGAACAGCTTAAACCCCTCGGCTGACACTAGCTAGGCCGGAAGCGCGTTGACGATTTTCTTCGCCAGCTCGAGCGCATTGCGCCCCGCAGTGGGTAGCACAAGATCGGCTGCCGCCTGATACAGAGGTTCACGTATCTCCATGAGCTCTGTAAGTACTTCCTGCCGGTTTTTACCCGCCAGTAGCGGCCGCTTTTCATCTTTCTTCGTGCGCCTGACCTGCTCTTTGATCGTCGCTTCAAGATAGACAACAAATCCGGACCTTGCCATAAGCAGGCGATTTGCCTCGGTAACAATCGCCCCGCCACCGGTTGCAATCACCGCAGCTGGTTCCTCACAGAGCGCGGCGAGAACCCGGTGCTCGCGCTCCCGAAACCCCGACTCTCCCTCAATTTCAAATATCCACGGGATATCGGCACCTGCCCTGGCTTCGATCTCCGCATCACTATCAAAAAAGGAAGTCGCGAGTTCACTCGCAAGTGCACGGCCCACCGTACTTTTGCCGGCTCCCATGGGGCCGACCAAAAAAATCCGAGGTGCGGTACTCATCGTGTCAGTCGAGAAGCGCCTCAGACAGAATGCGCGGCGTGATAAAAATCAGCGTCTCGTTCTTGCTTGACTTGTTCGCCGTGCTCTTGAACAGCGTTCCGAGATAAGGGATATCCCCAAGGAAGGGGACCTTTTGCACCTGGGTGATTTCCTCTGTCTTGAATACACCACCAAGCACCACAGTCTCGCCATTACCCACGAGCACCTGCGTGGTGAGCTCAGTGGTATCAATGGTAGGAATCAATCCGCCCGTGCCGCTGGGCACGAACTCCCCAACAGAATCCTGATTAACGACCAGATCCAAGAGAATACGATCATCCGGTGTGATGTTTGGCGTGACTTCGAGCTTTAGGACTGCTTCTTTAAAGGCAGTGGTGGTTGCACCCGATGCAGCACCCTCCTGATAGGGCACCTCGGTTCCAGACTTGATGGTCGCCTGTTGCTTATCACCGGTAATAATTTTGGGTTGGCTCACGACTTCGCCCTGCCCCGAGGCCTCAAGAGCGGAAAGCTCCGCTGTTAAGAACAAATCGTTTGACGTAAATCCGATCGCGAAACCGCTGGTTGCACTGGTCAAGCCCAGGTCTACCAGCGCCGCGCCAAGACCTTGATCTTGCTGCTGCTGGCCACCGCCACCGCCCCCTTGCTGACCACCTTTCACCGGATAGGTCAGCGTCGGGGTTTGTCCAGCAACGATATCATTATTGAGACTCACCACCTGCTCGCGGCTTCCCGATACGGACACTACGTTGCCGTCATCGGTATTGATATAGCCACCGCCCCACTCGATTCCCAATTCTTCATCAAGGTTGGTTTGTGCAATAACAATTCGCGCTTCAATCATCACCTGACGAATGGGGATATCAACACGATCAACAAGGGTTCTGATCTCTGCAAGTTTTGCAGCCGTGTCCGTGACGATTATCGAATTAGTTCTCTCATCCACTACCACCGACCCGCGCTCGGATACCAGAGAACCTCCCTCCTCGGAACCGGCTTCAAATAACTCAACAACATCCGACGCTTTGGCATAGCGAATGCGAATAAACTCGGACTGCAGCGGCGCTAGCTCCGCGATCTGCTTGTTGGATTCGATTTCTTGACGCTCCCGCTCGGCGATCTCCTGAGCTGGTGCAACCATCAACACGTTGCCGATCTGCCGGCTATCAAGTCCCTTGGTTTTGAGAACCAGCTCGAGAGCTTGATCCCAGGGGACATTCTGCAAGCGCAGAGTGATGCTGCCCGATACGGTATCCGATGCAACCAAGTTGAGCTCGGTAAAATCAGCGATCAACTGCAGAACTGCACGAACCTCGATATTTTGGAAGTTGAGGGAGATTCGATCACCCACATAATTGAACTCATTTAGCCGCTCTTGCTTTTCATTGGCTGAAAGGGGCTTCACGCTGAGAATATATTCATCGCCCGTCTGATACGCCAAATAATCGTAGAGCCCATTAGTTTTCAGTTGCAGTCGCGCACCACGCTCAGTGGTGGTTACCTCAATCGAGCTTACGGGTGTGGCGAAATCGGTGACGTCAAAGCGCCTCAGCAGCGACTCCGGTACGGTGGTTGCAATGAACTCCAGATTGATATGACTGCCCTCGGAGAAAACATTAACGTCAACCAAAGGGTCGCTGAGTGCAAGAATTAACCGACCCTCGCCCGCTTCAGAGCGACGAAACTGAAGGTCTGTGAGGCTCGCATAGGCGTCATCAACCGGTGTTATCTGGCTTTCCAGAATACCGTCAGCGGTCGACGCTTTTGCGTACTCACCCCCGCTCTCCTGCCCGACTAGCAATACCAACTCGCTACCACGTATTGTCGCCTCGTAAGGAACAAGCTTGATGAGGTTCAACACCAGTCGGGTCCGGTCTCCCGACTCAAGCACCACCACCCCAGTCGCATTTCCGTATGGCAACGAGTAGCGCTTCTGCTCTAGCGCACTTTTTGTGCCCGGGAAATCAATGGCAATTCGCGCAGGCTCTTCAATGGTATAGGCTGAAAAATCCGCTGGGGGAACTTCGTTAAAAGCCAAACGTACTTCAAACAAGCTCCCCGGGCGTGAACTAAACGCAATATCTTCAATCACAGGCTCCGCCAAGGTAATTTGGCTCACCAACAACGTGACCAGCCCAAAGAGAAGGGCTCTGCCCCTGTTGATTGCGATTCGGCACATTTCCATTGCTAGCTCTCCCAGACTCACGGTGACGCGAGTTCCAACGTTCTCGGACGCTCTACCCATCCCTCAGCGGTACCATCAGGAACAATCTCTACGACGGCGACATAACCAACGCCCATATCGGTGATCTTGCCATGATCGCGGCCGAGAAAATTCCCCAGCTGCACGCGATGAATACCACCATTGGGATCCCGGATAAGTGACCAAACACCGCTACCGCGCTCCAACCGACCGACCATTTGCAAGGAATCGAGGGTGAACTGCTCCAAAAACTCCTTGGCTCTGTCCGGATCCGGTTTTACAGCAGATCGAGCATTCAAACGCGCCACCTGTCGTACCTCAACGGGACGATCAAACGGACTGCGCAGCGTCGTCGCCGCGTATGCAAACGCCTCATAAGCTTTAAACGTTGGGATTGGCTCGATAACTCCGCCGGGGCGGGCGCGCTTTTCTGCCATAAAGGCGTCAAGATCCCGCATGCCGTCTCCCGAGCAGGCAGAGAGAAGTAGCGGGAGGATGAGGGGCAGAACACGCACCACGAAGGGATGTTTAGGAATCATCATCACCTCCCCGATAGCGATAGGTTTTCGCCAAAATATTCATTTTGAGCTGGTTAGTCTCAGCGCCGGGAGCAATAATATCAAAGTCGTGCAGTGTGACGATTCGAGGCAACCCTGCCATACCCGATATAAAGGCACCCAAATCATGGAAGGAGCCGACAGCATTAATTTGGATAGGCAACTCAACGTAGAACTCTTGTGGGATCTCTTCCAATAGGTCAATGGTCTCTATCGCAAGACCATTAAGCTCGCCCTTATTGGTTATATCCTCGAGCAAGCCCGGCACTTCTGTATCGCTGGGAAGCTGACTCACCAGAGCGCCAAAGCTTTCTTCCATCTCAACCATCTGGCGCTTGTAAGCCTCTAAATTGGCTGCTTCAAAGGCTTTTTGCTCAAAGTCACGACGCAGGGTAACTTCCTCGGCGCGAACAGTCTCAAGACGCAATTGAAGAGCTTCGATGTGTAGGTAATAGCCGGCGGCAACGAGCAGCGCAAACAAAAGCACCCCAACAAAAATCTTGACCGCGGGTGGCCAACTACCCAAATTTTCAAAATTCAGGTCCGCGAGATCGAGCTCGTTCAGTGATCTCAGGGTATCCGCGAATGCCATTGCTATAGCTCCCCTTCCTGAGTCGGCAACTGGACATTCACCGTTAAGTTAAAGGTAGTGGCGTGATCTCCGTAGTCAGGAGCAGCTCTCACAGCATCTAGGTTCGGCTCTTCCAGCCAATCTGAGCCCTCCATACGCCGCATAAGACTGGACACCCGATTGTTGGATTCGGCCACGCCTTCCACCGCAATTTTTCCGGCACTCGACTTGAGGGACGTATAAAACACACCGTCGGGCACGGTTCTTACCAACTGATCCATTATTCGCACAATAATGGGGCGATTGCCCTGGAGTTCCTGAATCACACGCATACGGTCGAGTAACTCCGTGCGCTTTCGCTGGAGATCCCTAATCTCTGCAACCTTGGCATCAAGCTCGGCAATATTTTGTCGGAGATAACCGTTTCGACGGTTTTGGTAGTCAATTTCCGAATTGATCAACTGGTCGACCACTATCAAAGCCAGCGCTGCCAACAGGGCAACCAGTGCCAGGGCCACCAGAAACTCCTTCTTGCGCTCGACCCTGCGCTCCTCTCGCCATGGGAGTAAGTTAATTCGCGCCATCAGTCGAAGCTCCTGAGCGCCAAACCGACAGCGATCATCATCGCTGTCGCGTCTGCGTTTAGCGCAACAGAATTAACTGCGGGCGCAGTAGTCATGCCGGCAAAAGGATCTGCAGTGAGTACTTCCGTATTCAAACGACTTCGGACCAACTCGGGCAGACCCTCCATCGCCGCCACGCCGCCGCCGAGAATTACAGCATCTACGCTGTTGTAGTCACTCGAAGAGAAAAAGAATTGAAGTGAGCGCGCTACTTGCTGGGCAACAGCGTCGCGGAAGGGCTCGAGGACGTCTGTTTCGTAGTCCTCGGGCAGCCCACCCTGCTTTTTAGCGAGGCCCGCCTCCGACAGGGGTAACCCATAGCGGCGCATAATTTCGTCTGTAAGTTGCTTGCCACCAAACAGCTGCTCACGGGTGTAGATAACACGGCCTGCTCGAAGCACCGAGAGCGTTGTCATCGTCGCGCCAATATCTGCAATGGCGATCATCGCATTATCCGGGATTCCCCTTTGATCGCGCATCAACTCGTAGGCTCGCTCAAGCGCATAGCCCTCAACATCAACGATCTTTGGAGTGAGGCCGGCAAGTTCTAGCGCTTCCACGTGGGCATCGATGGCTTCCCGGCGACACGCCGCCAGCAAAACGTCGACCTGACTTGGGTTGGCAGCTGTTTCCCCCTGCACCTCAAAGTCGATTGCGACTTCATCGAGAGGATAGGGAATGTATTGATCGGCCTCGAGTGTCAGCTGGGTCTCAAGATCATCTTCTCGAAGGCCCGCCGGCATAGGCACAGTTTTAGTGATCACCGAAGAACCAGCGACAGCGGTGCAGGCCAGCTTCGTTTTCGTTTTTGCCTGAGCGATGACCGCGCGCAGTACCGCTGCGACTTCGTCCACATTGGCAATATTTTTCTCCACAACCGCATCCTGTGGGAGCGGCGCCACTGCGTAAGCGTCGACACGATACCGCTCACCGGTGCGACTCAGCTCAATAAGCTTTATCGTGGTGGAGCTTATGTCGATGCCTAGCATCTGGGAATGCTTGCGCTTGCCGAGAAAACCTAACACGTGACGCCTCTAATCCATCCTGGTTTATCGTTTGTTGTGGGCACTGCGATCCTTCGCATCTAGATTCTACCTCTATCCCTAAACGTAACTAATTGACAAGAAGAAGAAAAGGCCATTTTGACGCAGTATTTTCCAGCAAGTCCTGTCAAAGTTCGTGATTGTCTACACATTAAGGCCAACTTAACGGCCAGTTTGGAGAGTCAACTTACGTGGGCGTTACCCGCAAATTAGGCGTTCTGGCGATAATTAGTGCTTGCGGTGTTGTCTGGGGGCTTGCGGGGCTTTATCTGTTCCTTAGCCCGAGACTCCCGGAACCTGAAGCCCTGCAAAATATTACCTTGCAAACGCCGATGCGGGTTCAAAGCCGCGATGGCCTGCTAATCGCCCAGTTTGGTGAACAAAAACGGAACCCCCTCCGCTTTTCCCAAATTCCCGAGCCCTTCATGAATGCTCTGCTGGCGGCGGAGGATGACGGTTTTTTCGACCACGGCGGGATCGAACTATTAAGTTTAGCGAGGGCAGTCTCGGAACTTGTCATGACTGGTCGTAAAGGCAGTGGCGGGTCTACCCTGACCATGCAGGTTGCACGCAATTACTTCCTGACGCTGGATCAAACCTTTCTTCGCAAATTCACCGAGATCCTGCTTGCTATCGAGATAGAACACGCCCTCAGCAAGGAACAAATACTGGAGCTCTATGTCAACCGGGTGTTTCTCGGTCACCGTGCCTATGGCTTTGAGGCCGCTGCACAAACCTACTACGGCAAGTCTTTGTGGGAGCTCTCGCTGGCTCAACAGGCCATGTTGGCCGGCATCCCCAAAGCACCATCGCGAAACAACCCCTTGAGCAACCCAGACGCAGGGAAAATTAGGCGAGACTGGATATTGGGACGCATGGCGTCATTAGGAATGATCGACGAGAAAACTCGGGACGCGGCGCGAAGTGAGGCAGTGTCAGCATCCTATTACGGGTTACGGGTTCAGGTAGAAGCCGATTATGTGGCCGAGATGGTGAGGCAGGAGCTGGTAGATCGTTATGGCAGTGGCGCCTATAGCGATGGCTACATCGTTACCACCACCGTGGAAAGTTATATGCAGACCGCAGCGAGAGGCGCCCTGCTGAGTGGCCTCATGACCTACGACCGACGGCACGGATGGCGGGGCCCAGAGCGCCAGCTTCCTCCCGGCGAAGACGAATCCCAAAACGAAGTAAGAGAGCGGTGGCGCGAAGCACTGGACAACATGCCGGTGATTGCCGATCTTCCGCCGGCCATTGTCATTGGTCTCGATGTTGAAGGGGCAACCCTCCTGACCAAGGAAGGGACAATCAGTCGTTTGGACTGGCGCAGCGACCTTGCCAAGATAAGACGCTACAGCACGGAAAACAGCACGCGACCGGCTGGATCAGCTCCCGAAGATCTGCTGAGCATCGGCGATCTCATTCGAGTTCGATGGGATGGGGAAAACCGCCAGTGGCGTCTGGCGCAGGTGCCTCGGGCACAGGCGGCCCTGGTCTCCCTCGACCCAAAAGACGGAGCAATTCGATCGCTGGTCGGGGGTATGGGATTTGAGCTCTCAAAATTTAATCGTGCGACACAAGCTAAACGTCAGCCCGGATCAAACTTCAAGGCCTTCCTCTATGCAGCCGCAGTTGAACATGGCATCACGCCGGCAACACTGATCAATGACGCCCCCATCGTGCTCGACAACCTGAGCAATGACGAGATATGGCGACCAGAAAACGATAGCGGCCGATTCTATGGTCCAACTCGCGTGCGCGATGCCCTAACCTTCTCCCGAAATCTGGTTTCTATCCGGGTATTGCAACGGCTGGGCATTCCCCGATTTATCAACTACGTAGAAGAACTCGGATTTGACACCAGCAGCATGGCGCGTAATTTAACTCTGGCTCTGGGTACTCATGCTTATACACCCCTCGAGATTGCAGCCGGCTACGCCATCGTTGCCAACGGTGGTTTCAAAGTGTCTCCCTACCTGATCGAACGAATAGAAAATACCGAAGGGGAAATTCTTTACAAGGCGAACCCAGCGATTGCCTGCGCGGAGTGCGAGAAGGAACCAGAAGCCACCGACTCCGAAGTAGTAAGAATGGAAGATGTTCTGGACAGTGGCTTCCAGCAAAACAGAAATCTAGCTCAACGCGTCATGGATGCCCGTGCCAGCTTTATCGTCTCTTCAATGTTGCAAGATGTTATTCAGCGAGGCACGGGGCGGCGGGCACGAGTGCTGGAGCGCCGTGATATTGGAGGCAAAACCGGAACGACCAACGGCCCACGGGACGCCTGGTTTTCTGGATTCAGTCCCGACCTGGTAACGACCACTTGGGTGGGCTTTGACGACTACAGCCTGCTTGGGCGGCGCGAATTTGGTGGCACCGCCGCGCTTCCAATCTGGATCGATTTCATGCGTGAATCACTTCCCGAAAAAGAGACACCCCTGTCTATGCCCGAGGGAATTGTTCGCTTACGAATCGACAAACAGACCGGGGAGCGAGTTCGAGGTACTCCCGAGGACAGCATGTTGGAATATTTCTTTGAGGAGTTCCTGCCAGCCAGTAAAGGCGATGATCGAGCCCCACTCGATACGGACGATCTGAAAGGGCTCTTCTAAGCAGTCATCGCTCCACCCGTTGCTAAGGAAAGTAACCAGACTGCAGTGGCAGGGGCCGGATCAACGCCAGTTTCGGTCGGCACCAAAACCAACGCCACCCCAGAGCTGCTCTTCGTAGTCTTCTTCCATGACTGTCCTTGCCACACCAGATTCGACCGCAGCACGCGCGACCGCTGGTGCGATCACCGGCATCAATCTGGGGTCCATCGGTTTCGGCAAAATATAATCCGGCCCGTACTCAAGCTCAACGAGGCTGTAGGCGTCGAGAACCGATTCGGGAACCGGCTCTCTCGCCAACTCCGCCAAGGCTTTTACCGTAGCTATTTTCATGGCTTCGTTGATACGAGACGCCTGCACATCAAGCGCCCCACGGAATATGAAGGGAAAACCGAGGACGTTGTTTACCTGATTGGGGAGATCGGAGCGGCCTGTTGCCATGACAATATCGCTACGGGTAGCAAAAGCCAGTTCACGCTTAATCTCCGGATTGGGGTTGGAGCAGGCGAAAATGATGGGCTTAACCGCCATCGACTTCACCATCTCAGGGTTTACAAGATCAGGCCCTGACAATCCGATAAAAACATCCGCTCCCGCCATTGCATCTTCAAGCGTCCGCTTGTCGGTATCGAGTGCAAACATCGCTTTCTGCTCGCTCAAACCGCTGCGGCCCGTGTGAATAACACCTTGCCGATCTAGCATCATGAGACGGTTTTGATCTGCACCCATCTCCACCAAGAGCTTCATGCAGGCCACCGCCGCTGCTCCAGCGCCGAGACAGACAATACTTATGTCGCCGATCTGTTTGCCCTGAACCTCGAGCGCATTTACCAGGCCCGCGGCAGTAACAATCGCCGTCCCGTGCTGATCGTCATGAAAAATCGGGATATCGCATAAGTCCTGGAGTCTTCGCTCAATTTCAAAACATTCTGGCGCCTTGATGTCCTCGAGGTTGATGCCGCCATAGGTGCAGGAAATTGCCCGAACGGTACTGATGAATTCCTCAACATCCTGTGTGTCCACAAGCACATCGATGGCATTGATATTTGCAAAGCGCTTGAACAGAAGGGCTTTCCCTTCCATAACCGGTTTACTGGCCAGAGCGCCAAGGTTCCCCAAGCCAAGAACTGCACTACCGTTACTGATGACAGCGAGGCTATTACCTTTTCCTGTGTAACGGTAAGCGAGCTGCGGGTCTTGCGCGATTAAGTTACATGGCTCTGCCACGCCTGGGGAATAGGCCATGGCGAGATGGCGCATCGTGTCGGCCGGCTTTGTCAGCTCAACGCTTATTTTTCCCGGTATAGGTAATGCGTGGTAGTCCAACGCATCCTTTGTAAACTGCTTGACCATGGCTTACCGCCTTGTATTTTTTTCGTCTTTTTGACGAGTAAAAAAAACGCCGGCTTTGCCGGCGTCTTCGTGTGTGCTTTCTATTACTTCTTCAGGCTACGACCGGCGAAACGCTTATTAAAGCGATCCACTCGTCCGCCAGTATCGACAATCTTCTGCTTTCCTGTAAAGAAAGGATGACACTGGCTACAAACGTCCAGAGAAATATCCTCGCAGATCGTAGAGCGGGTTTTGATTTCATTGCCACAGCTACATCGAGCCGTGATTTCTTCATACTTGGGATGAATTTCAGCTTTCATGACTATCCTCGCGGTCCCCCACGTAAACCGGGGGAAAAAAAGAGGGCGGATCGTACCAGAATCGGCCCTTTTTTCAAGCATCGCACTCCCAGACCCACGAAAATATGGCAACGGGCTACAATCGGGGCTCCAAGAGGACCAACCATTGCCCGAAAACCCAGTAAAACCGGACCACGACCACCCCGAGCAGACTCCTGATACCAGTCAGAGCCTTATTTTACGGTGCTCGGTCAATGCGCCGATACGCCAACTGCTTGATTATTTGGCCCCTAAAGATGCTTCCCTGCCCGTTTCTGCTGGCTGCAGGGTATTGGCACCCCTTGGAAATCGACAAGTCGTAGCCCTGATTACGGCCGTTTTGCCCCGTTCAGAGAGCGATATGGAGACTCTGAAGCAAGCTGATCGCTTACTGGATGACACCCCGCTCATCAGTGGTGCCCAGTTGGATTTATTGCGCTGGACAGCTGACTACTACCTGCACCCTCCGGGGGAAACAATGATACTGGGCCTGTCACCCAGAGAGCGTCGGGGTGAACCCCCGGCTCCCTTTGGTAACCCCGGGCTTGCTCTCAACACCCGGGGCCTCGGGCTGCCCTCAGGCGCCCTTGATCGGGCCCCCAAGCAAGCTGCTCTTCTGGCCCTGTTACAAACCGCGCCAAGAACTTACGAAGAACTCAATGCTCTGGGTATTTCAAGAGCAACAACTCGACAGCTGCTAAACAAGAATCTCGCTGAAAAACGAGACATCCGTGAGAAGCGACACTGGGAGAGCAATGGGGGGCTGGAACCGACAGCTGAACAGGCGAAAGCGATTCAGGGGATCCGTGAGACTCTCGACTCATTCCAATGCCACGTGCTGGAAGGCATCACCGGGAGCGGTAAAACCGAGGTTTACTTACAAGCTATCGCGACGGCACTAGCAGCTGGGCAGCAAGCGTTGGTGCTATTGCCGGAGATAAGCCTTACCCCGCAAATGCTGCAGCGCTTTCAAAAGCGATTTCAAGCTCCCATTGCCGTGCTGCACTCGGGCCTAAGTGACGGTGAGCGGGACCGCAACTGGCATATGGCCAGATCGGGGCATGCCGCTATCGTATTGGGAACACGGTCTGCGGTTTTTGTGCCAATGGCTTCGCTCGGCCTCATTATTGTGGACGAAGAGCACGACGTCTCCTACAGCCAACAGGATGGCTTGCGATATTCCGCCAGAGATGTCGCTGTGAAGCGAGCACAAATCAGTCAATGCCCCATTGTATTGGGATCAGCGACACCTAGCCTCGAATCCGTTGCCAACTTCCGGGCTGGGCGCTATCGCAGGCATTCCTTGACAAGCCGTCCGGGACCCGCAACTTCACCCAAGAAAGTTCTGATTGATATTCGAGGTCTGCAACTAGATGCAGGGCTTTCAGAGCAACTGTTAGCGGCTATATCGGCGACGCTGGGTCGAGGAGAGCAAGTACTGTTATTCCTCAACCGTCGAGGCTTTGCACCCAGCCTGATTTGCCAAACCTGTGGTTGGGTATCTGGCTGCCATCATTGTGACGCGCGCCTCACATTGCATCGATCCCCACCCAGATTGTGCTGTCATCACTGCGGTGCGAAGCAGTCCCTACCCCGCCAATGCCCGGACTGTGGCGGTAACAGTCTCTCCGCAGCCGGTTTGGGCACCGAGCAAACGGAGCAGGCTCTACAACGCCTCTTCACCAACACGCCAATTTATCGCGTCGACAGCGACACCATGGGGGGGCGTTCGAGCATGCAAACTCTCATTGAGACGGTTGAAGCAACGGGGTCCTGTATCTTGTTGGGCACCCAGCTGCTAACAAAAGGGCATCACTTTCCCAAGGTTACCTGTGTGGGTGTCATCGATGCGGACTCGCAGCTATTCAACCCCGATTTCCGGGGCGAGGAGCGGCTGGCGCAACTCCTCACCCAGGTCGGTGGAAGATCCGGGAGAGCCGCGAGAGCAGGTGAAGTCATTATTCAAACCAGACACCCGGATCATCCTATCGTGCGCGCAGTGCTGGAATCCCCTTGGTGCGACATTTGTGACGAACTCCTACAGCAACGACGGTCTCAAGGTTTGCCGCCTCAGGGCCATCTGGCGGTAATGCGCTGCGACAGTCGCTCGATCGATCAGGGGCTCCATTTTCTTCAGGCGTGCCTCGATGCCCTGATTCCAGAGCAGGCATCCGGTGCCATCAGAATTGTCGGTCCACTCCCTGCCGCCATGGCGCGCCGCGCGGGTCTGTATCGTTCACAGCTATTACTGGTCGGATCCAATCGCCCAGAGTTACACCATGCAGCGACACAGCTAGCTCACCGTGCGAGTAATGAAAAACAGCCTGCAGGGTTGCGCTGGTTTCTGGATATTGATCCCGTTGAGACCGTGTGACTTCTTGGCCTGTCAAAACAGGGCCTCACAGTGGATAATTCGCGGGCGCCGCGGTTAGCCCGACACAAACGGCAGTGTTTGGCGCGATCACCAGTTTTTTTGGAGAGGTACTATGAAGGATGCGCTGACGTCTCTGTTGCAGCAGGCTCTGCAACAACTCGTCAACGAAGGCACTCTCAGCTCCGTCGAGGGAGTGAGCCCACAGATTGATCACACCCGAGACCCAAGTCACGGTGACCTGGCGACCAACCTCGCTCTGGTTCTGGCGAAAACCGCCGGGCTACCCCCTCGAGAGCTCGCGACTAAACTGGTTGCCGCGCTGCCCACCAACAGCATTATCGCCAAAACCGATATTGCAGGTCCGGGCTTTATCAACTTTACCCTGTCCCAAGCCAGCCACACTGAGATTATCGGTACCATTCTGTATGCGGGTGCAGACTATGGCAGCATTCCCGTCGAGGCGAACAATAAGGTGCAGGTGGAATTCGTCTCCGCCAACCCCACCGGCCCCCTACACGTTGGGCATGGACGCGGCGCCGCTATTGGGGACTGCCTATGCCGATTGCTAACGGCGACTGGCTGGACCGTACATCGAGAGTTTTACTACAACGATGCGGGACAACAGATCATGAATCTGGCCCTTTCGGTGCAGGCTCGAGCCAAAGGACTTGCCCCGGAGGACGCGGACTGGCCCGCGGATGGTTATCAGGGCGATTATATCATTGATCTCGCAAAGGCCTTTATCGCAGGGGACGCCGTATCAGCCGCGGATAGGGATATCACCGCGAGTGGGAACATCGAAAATCTTGACGACATCCGCGAGTTCGCTGTTGCCTGGCTGCGTCGTGAGCAAGATGCTGATCTCCAGGCATTTGGCGTCTCTTTCGACGAATATTTTCTTGAATCATCGCTCTACGCGAGCGGCGCAGTGGACACGACGGTGGAGCGTCTCATCGAAGGAGGCTACACCTATGAGGATGGTGGTGCTCTCTGGCTCAAAAGCACAGCGTTCGGTGACGACAAGGACCGGGTCATGCGAAAGCGTGAGGGGGGGTACACCTATTTCGTACCCGACGTCGCCTATCACCACAACAAGTGGGAACGGGGCTACCAACGGGTAATTAACGAGCAAGGGGCGGACCACCACAGCACCATTACCCGCGTGCGCGCCGGGCTACAGGGGCTCGATGAGGGTATTCCTGAGGGCTGGCCTGAATACGTCCTGCATCAAATGGTAACGGTAATGCGCGACGGTGCCGAGGTGAAACTATCGAAGCGAGCTGGTAGCTACGTCACCCTGAGAGATCTCATCGACTGGGTAGGCAAAGATGCCACTCGATTTTTCTTGGCCGCCCGCGCCGCAAGCTCTCAGTTAACCTTCGATATCGATCTAGCACTAACCCAGTCAAATGAAAATCCAGTTTTTTACATTCAATATGCTCATGCCAGAGTGTGCAGCGTCAAAAACAAGGCTCTCGACATAGATCAGGCCTGGTCGCCCAAGTATGGACTAGCACACCTTGAAACATTGCAGGAAAGCGAAGAGCTGGCACTCGCACTCGCCCTGACCAAATACCCGGAAGTTGTGGCAGGCGCAGCGTCCCGTCTCGAGCCTCATGATGTTGCCAATTATCTTCGAGATGTCGCCGCGCTGTTCCACAGTTTTTACAACGCCCACAAAATGCTGGACAGCGAAAACGCCCCGCTCTCCACGGCGCGACTCGCCCTCGCTGAGGCCACACGAATTGTGATTGCCAACGGACTCGGTTTACTCGGCGTCTCAGCGCCAGAGAGCATGTAGCCATGGCAACCCCACGCGCCAGAAGCAAACCCACGCCGCGACAAGCGAAGAGCCGCAACGCTAATTCGCGCTCGAGTAGAACCGCAGCTGAACCACCATCGCTCAATCAGGATCACCTAAAGGGATTTGCCGCGGGTGCCCTTGGAGGACTGATCATCGGTGTCGCCAGTATGGCCTGGCTGACGACCACAAACGAGCAACCCGTGACTTCTCTCTCAGACCCGGTGGTAACCGCTGACCCGAGTTCGGAACCTAAACCGCGCTACGACTTCTTTACCGTTTTACCAAATCAGGAATTGGATCTGGCATCCGATGTGGAGCCAGCCGGGCTTTCTGACAGCGAGTCTGATGCTGATCTGTATCTCCTTCAAGCTGGCTCTTTCCGCCTCCAAAAAGATGCTGATCGGCGACGGGGCGAGCTTGCGTTGTTAGGTCTGACTGCCACCATCGAGGAAACTCGGGGCGATAATGGACTCTGGTTCCGCGTGTATGTCGGTCCCTTTGAATCCCGTTCCGCCATGGCGCGGGCCAGGTCGATTACCGCACAACAATCGATCGACACCCTGCTCTTGAAGCGGCCTCGAAATCCCTAGGAATCTCATACGACTTCGCAGACCCTTAAGGTATGGCCGATGACTGAGATAACAAACATTCACTATTCGCGCTCGCGCAACGTATTGGCACTGACATTCGTCGACGGTGCCGAAGGTGAGTTAACTGCAGAGTTACTCCGCGTTTTCTCCCCCTCTGCAGAGGTGCGGGGACATGGCCCCGGGCAGGAAGTATTGCAGGTCGGCAAGAAAAACGTCGCCATTATCGATATCAGACAGGCAGGCCACTATGCGGTTCAACTCATTTTTGACGACGGGCACGACAGTGGCATATATACCTGGGAATACCTGAAAGACTTACTGCGGCATAAAGAGCGCCACTGGCAACGTTATTTGCGGGAACTTGCCGACGCAGGAAAATCCCGTGACCCAGACACGCAAGTCCTCCATTTTCAACCCTGATGTCTGGCTGATACACAGCGCCGTTGGCGCGAGCGGCAAGGGATAACCGGCCTATGTGATGGCGGGACGAATTTGGACAAAGAAACCAGCCACTACCTCGGTTACAATGCACGGCTGTCATAAAATCAGGCACTACCATGAGCGACAACCAGCAAGACTCTCCTGAAAATCCCGACACAACCCATTTTGGCTATCGGGAGGTCCCGCGAGAGGACAAGGAAAAATTAGTGCGCGGTGTCTTTGACTCTGTCGCCAGTCGTTACGACCTGATGAACGACCTAATGTCTGCAGGTATCCACCGGCTTTGGAAGCGCTTTACCCTCGAGTTGAGCGCGGTACGAGAAGGACAAACCGTACTCGACATCGCAGGAGGCACCGGGGACCTGGCAGCAAAATTTTCACGCCTGGTTGGTCCCACGGGTCACGTTATTTTGGCAGACATTAACGATTCCATGCTGAAGGTTGGCCGGGACCGACTGATGGACAAAGGTGCCTCAGGTAATATCCAGACTGTCCAATGCGATGCTCAGGCGCTTCCTTTTCCTGACAATAGTATTGACTGCATCACCATTGCCTTTGGGCTTCGCAATGTTACCGACAAAGACAAAGCGCTGAGGTCAATGGAGCGAATTCTGAAGCCCGGTGGCCGACTGCTCGTACTTGAGTTTTCAAAGCCGACCAATACTTTCCTTGAAAATGCCTATGACCTTTATTCGTTCAGAATATTGCCATTGATGGGCAAGCTGGTCGCCAACGACGAGGACAGCTATCGATACCTCGCTGAATCCATTCGCAAGCATCCGAATCAGGAGACTCTGCTTGAGATGATGGAGGATGCTGGGTTCGTAAATTGCGATTACCACAACATGACCGGAGGTATCGTCGCCGTTCACAAGGGCATCAAGGCGTAGCCATGTCCGGGGATCACGATCCGGCGGTGATCACTGCGGTACTCACTGCTGTGGAAACCACGATCAATAAGGGACTATCGCTTGCCCCAGTGGCCCAGCGCGAACTGGGTGATCTCGCCGGTACCGTGATTGGTATCGAATGTACCTCGCCGGAAGTGGCGATCACTGCCATCGTTGAATCATCTGGAGAGCTGCACCTTACGCACTACTCTGAGCGCGCCATGGACACGAAGGTGCGGGGCTCCTTGGAAGATTTCATAGGACTCGCCACCGCTGAAGATCCGGCGGCCGCACTAATAAACGGGGGGCTTGAGCTTGTAGGCAATACCGCTCCCCTCATTGCGGTGCAACAGATCATTACCACCATGGATCTCGATTGGGAGGCACCCCTCGTCGATACACTAGGGGACGTGGTGGGCCATCAATTGGCGGTTATGCTCCGGGGCCTGTTTCGATGGGGCAAGGCCAGCGCTGGCAGCTTCAGACGACAGCTTTCTGAGTTCATCCTTGAGGAGGGACGACTAACACCTCCTGCCGCGGAGCTCGACGCTTTCTACGAACAAATTGACCAGTTGGGGTTGCGAGTAGATCGACTTCAGAGCCGGTTGCAAAAGCTTGTCAGGCGTGTCGGGGAACTCAAGCCGTGATCAGACGAGTCGCCGCCGTTTTAAGAACAGCACGTCACCACAGGCTGGATCTTTTATTACCCGAATCGAGACGAGGGCCTCTGACCCGGCTCCTGGCAATCGTCGGACCAAGCGCTACGGTGTCATTGGACATCCCTAGAGGACAACGGCTTCGCGAGGCCCTCGAATCTCTGGGCCCGGTGTTCATCAAGTTTGGTCAACTACTGTCCACGCGACGGGATCTGCTCCCGGATGATATCGCTGACGAACTGGCAAAACTTCAAGATCAGGTTCCAGCCTTCCCCGTTGAGGACGCAACAGCAATCATCGAAAAAGAGCTTGGGGGATCTGTTGATACGCTCTTTGCTTCCTTCGATAACGCACCCCTGGCCGCAGCCTCAGTAGCGCAAGTCCACGGAGCAACGCTGCACAGTGGAGAATCTGTGGTTGTAAAAATACTCCGCCCCAATATCAGCGCTGTGGTAAAGGCGGATATAAAGCTCATCAAATTTGTCGCCAAATGGCTGGGCAGACTGTTTAAAGATGGCAGACGACTCCGCCCCAAAGAAGTTGCCGAGGACTACGAGCGAACCATTCTGGGTGAGCTCGATCTCAGGCGGGAGGCTGCCAACGCCTCACAGCTTCGGCGCAATTTCCACAATAGCGAGCTGGTATATGTCCCGCAGATCGTGTGGTCTCACACCTCCCGTCAGGTGATGGTCAGCGAGCGCATTCATGGCATACCAGTATCGGATATAAAGGCATTGAATGAGCAGGGCGTTGATCTGAAACTCTTGGCGGAGCGCGGTGTTGAAACGTTTTTTACTCAGGTTTTCCGTGACAGTTTTTTTCACGCGGACATGCACCCAGGTAATATCTTTGTCGATGTAACCGATCCGAAAGATCCACGATACCTTGCCGTTGACTGTGCCATTGTTGGGCAGCTAGAGGAGTCAGATCTTTACTACCTGGCCCGCAACCTGCTCGCTATTTTTCAGCAGGATTATCGACTAGTGGCAAAGCTACACGTTGAGTGCGGTTGGGTGCCTCAAGACACCCCGATTGGGGAATTCGAAACCGCGATGAGAACGCTTTGCGAACCTATCTTCGAGCGGCCTCTCTCAGAAATTTCTTTTGGGCACATGCTGGTATACCTATTCAGAACCGCCGGTAGCTTCAATATGGAAGTCCAACCCCAACTGGTGTTACTTCAGAAAACCCTCTTGAACATAGAGGGGTTAGGCAGACAGCTTTATCCCACGCTCAATTTATGGGACACCGCGAAACCTTTTCTCGAACGCTGGCTGGCAGAACGCTATGCACCGCCAAATATCCTGAAAAAACTGCAGCGGGAAATGCCCTACTGGATGGAGATGCTGCCAAAACTGCCGGAATTATTGATCAAAACTCTCGAGAAAGAATCCTTGCCTGAATCTGCCAGTCGAGAGAACAATGGCGCGATCCTAATCGCCAGTGCCGCGGGCATGGGCGCTATTGTGGGTGATCAACTTGGCGCTCAAGCCGTATGGCCCACTCTAATTGGGGCCTCCGTCCTCGCTGTAAGTGTGCTACTGAGTTTAAAGCGCTAGGTCTGGCATACTGTGCGCATGAAATCCGATGCCAACATTGACGAATCCATCGACCCCCGCTGGAACAAGGAGGGGCTTTTACCCGTGATCGCTCAGGACGCTACCAGCGGCGAGGTACTAATGCTTGCATGGATGAACGCGGAGGCACTGTCCCTGTCACTCAAGGAACGGCGAGCGGTTTATTGGTCTCGCTCCCGTGGGGCATTGTGGCGCAAAGGAGAGACCTCAGGCAATATTCAAGAGCTCGTCGACATTCGTCTCGACTGCGACGGGGACACCTTACTGCTTAAGGTCAACCAAATTGGCACAGGCGCCTGTCATACCGGCCGCCCTACCTGTTTCTTTTACGAACCCTCGGGGGACACATGGGTCCTGGAGCGAGGCTAAACATGACTGATGTACTCAGCGCACTGCAAGCAACTCTCGAAGAGCGTCGGACGGCAACTCCTGATGATTCTTATGTCGCATCCCTTTACGCCACGGGTTTAAACAAGATTTTAGAAAAGATCGGTGAAGAGGCGACCGAGGTTGTCCTCGCGGCAAAAGACTTTGAAAATACCGATGCCAGCAGAAGTGCCCTGATCGACGAGGTCGCAGACCTCTGGTTTCACACCATGGTAATGCTCACCCACCTAAATCTCAGCCAGGAAGAGGTTTTAGACGCTCTGGGAGCACGTATGGGCATATCGGGCTTGGCGGAAAAGAAATCGCGGTCGAAAGCATAATATCGCTGGCATCGCTGCGATAAAAACAACGAGAGAGAGGCATATTATGGGTTTGGGTGGCATCAGTATTTGGCAACTTCTTATCATCTTGGCCATTGTGGTCATGCTGTTCGGCACGTCGCGTCTAAAAAATATTGGCAGTGATCTTGGTAGCGCAATTAAAGGATTTAAAAAAAGCATCAAGGACACTGACAATGCGGATGAGGCTACTCATCAGCGTGAAGCCGATTCGGACAACGATCTAACAAAGTAAACGGCCTAGGCTTCGTGTTTGACATTGGCTTCTTTGAGCTACTGCTCATCAGCGTAGTTGGGCTCCTTGTCTTCGGGCCCGACCAGTTTCTTGACGCCGTTCGAGTGACCACACGCTGGATAAAGCGCATAAGAAGAAGCTTCGATGAAGTAAGGACGGACATTCAGCGCGAGCTTCACAATGATGAGGTCATGCGAGAGCTGAAAGCCAGTGCCAACGATCTCGAACAGCAGGTCAAGGATCTCACTGCGCCGGTACAGGAACAGTTCCATCAGGCTGAAAGAGCAGTTCAATCCCACGATATGGAAGTCAATGCTGACCTCTTCAGTCAGCCCGATACGACTGGTGATGCCAGCGACGATAAGGTCAAAAACCAGCCGTGACTGATGACCTGATTGAGGACACACCGCAACCGCTTATCAGCCACCTTGCTGAATTACGCGACCGATTGCTGCGGGCAGTTCTGGCTGTGCTGATCGCCTTTATTGTTTTGTTTCCCTTTGCGAACGAAATTTATGGGGTCGTATCTCAACCCTTAAGGGATCTTTTACCCGAGGGATCCAGCATGATCGCCACTGAGGTGGCCTCTCCTTTTTTAACCCCTTTCAAGCTGACGCTGGTGACTGCTATTTTTGTCGCCATCCCCTATGTGCTTTTTCAGATTTGGGCATTTGTGGCGCCGGGCATGTATCGCAACGAAAAGAAAATTGCCTTTCCACTGCTCGCCTCCAGTGTTTTGTTGTTTTACGCGGGCGCCGCCTTCGCTTATTTCATCGTGTTTCCGCTCATCTTTGCGTTTTTTACCAGCGTCGCGCCGACAGACGTTACGGTGATGACTGATATCAATCGCTACCTCGATTTTGTTCTCAAGATCTTCTTTGCATTTGGTATTGCTTTCGAAATTCCGATAGCCGCTGTCATCCTTATCTGGAGCGGCGTGACAACCGCCGACTCGCTGGCAAAAAAACGACCCTGGATCATCGTAGGCTGCTTTGTCGCCGGCATGCTTCTTACTCCACCAGACGTTATCTCTCAATCCCTGCTTGCCATCCCTATGTGGCTTCTTTTTGAGTTGGGAATTTTCTTCGGCAAGGCGCTGGACAAGCGTCATTCAGGTAGCTGACTGGTGAAGCTGAGAATTAAGGCGGATCTCAGCAACGACGATCCGAGGTCACCCTTTATATGAATGCTCAATCAGACCTCAACCCTGCCGCATTGCCAACAGGCTCTAGCCGTCGCTATAAGCCTCTGCGCCGCCTTCTGGGCTTTCTTTGGCGACATAAACTGCGACTTGTGGCTGCTAGCGTAGCGCTTGTCACAACTGCACTCATGCAACTCTCGCTTGGTTATGGGGTGCAAATATTGATTGATGACGGGTTTGCAAGCGCCAATGACGCGGGCTTACGCAAAGCCATAGGATTTATTTTGGCGGTTGGCGTGGGAATGGCGCTCGGGGCCATGATCCGATTCTATCTGGTCAGCTGGCTTGGAGAGCGTGTCAGTGCCGATCTCAGGAGTGCTGTCTTCCAAAATCTGGTTGGTCTTCAGCCCCAGTTCTTTGAACGCAATCAGGCGGGAGAGATTATGTCCCGCCTTACCACCGACACTACGTTGCTCCAGACACTGATCGGGTCGTCGGTGAGTCTTGCTGCGCGCAACGCCTTGTCTCTGATCGGTGCACTTACCATGATGATGATCACCAATTTAAAGTTGAGTCTGATCATCATGGTTGGCGTTCCTCTTACCCTGCTACCAATCCTGATTTTCGGTAGACGCGTACGCGCACTTAGCAACCGCAGCCAGCAGTCTATTGCCGAGGTCGGCAGTAGAGCAGGTGAAATCTTGCAATCAATAAAAATCGTCCAGAGCTACAACCGACAGGATATGGAGCAGATCGCCTTTGATAAGGAAGTTGATAGCGCATTTGCTATTGCGAAAGCCCGAGTCAGACAACGCGCCCTGTTGACGGGCTTCGCCATCTTGCTACTGATGGGCGCAATGGTGGCGATGATTTGGAGCGGCGGTCAGGACGTTATATCCGGTGAGATGTCGGGTGGAGAGCTGGGTGCATTTGTCTTTTACGCGGTCATGTTGGGCGCTGCGTTTGCCACATTGTCTGAGGTTTGGGGAGATCTTCAGCGCGCTGCTGGCGCCGCTGAACGTCTGGTTGAGCTTCTTGAAGAAACCAGTGGCGTTCCGGATACTGGAATCGCCACACCCGGTAAGCAGCAAGCTATTAATATCAAAGGACTTAACTTTTCCTATCCCAGTCGGCCAAAAACTCCAGCGCTTGATGCGCTAAACCTGTCCATTGAGCCGGGCGTCACCCTTGCTCTTGTCGGACCCTCGGGGGCAGGGAAATCAACCATATTTGAATTATTGCAGCGCTTCCATGATCCGCAGAGCGGCGGGATTTATTACGGAGAGGTCGATATCCGCGACATGCCTCTGGCCGCCTGGCGGGAGAAGGCGGCACTAGTGCCCCAAAGTCCGGTTCTCTTCACCGGCAGTGTTCGATACAACATTGCCTATGGCAAACCGGACGCGCCGATAGAAGAAATCAAACTGGCTGCAAAAGTTGCTCACGCCCATGAATTTATCGACGCCCTGCCTGACGGCTATGAGAGCTCTCTGGGCGCTCAAGGGGTGCAATTATCAGGCGGGCAGCGTCAGCGACTTGCGATTGCTCGAGCCGTATTGAAAGACCCGGAGATTCTTCTGCTTGATGAGGCCACCAGCGCTTTGGATACGGAGAGTGAGTACCATGTCCAGCAGGCATTGGCGGAGATTATGCGTGAGCGGACCACGATTATCATCGCTCACCGACTCTCAACGGTGGTCAATGCAGATCAAATTGCGGTTGTAGACCACGGAAAGGTGATTGCCGTGGGCACCCATAAAGAACTCTTGGGGAGCTGTGATCTTTATGCACGATTAGCCGCACTCCAGTTTGAGAACACGTAGGGGCACGCAACTATTTGCTCGCCCCCGGATCTGGTTTGAATTGGACCGAAACACCTTTCCGCTCGGCAGCTTCCTGCCGCGCTCGCCGCTCGGCCTCTTTCTGGTCTTTAAGCATCGTTTCACGGCTGTAGGCCCGCTGTCGGATTTCCAACCCCCGACTGATTCTCTCCTCCCGCATTTGCCAATTAGTATCTTGACGGTCTTTCCGATTCAGTGCGGTCCTCGTATCAGAGCGTGACAGGCGGACAAGCAGGTAGGCAGCGAGGCCTAACACTAAGGCCAACCACCCCCGCATAAAAATAATGAGAACTGGAAATGCCGCGTAGAGTGCCGGTTTCCACAAACCAACGCCGCCGATTGCCAAGCCCGACCCAAGAACCAAAAACAGAATAAACATCGGCGCTGACTTTTTTATGGAGTGCACAATCACCCTGCCCTAGTGCAATTCAACAGTCTTGGAAAAGCCGGATGCGTCGAGATCGTTAGATGACATATTTTTCCTTGTTTGCATTTCGTTCCAGACGGTAGATTTCGTGATCAAACGATGGGGGTTCCTCAAGCACGAGGTCACTTACCAATAAGCCAACAGCTGGTGAGTGCATGAGTCCCCTGCCAGTAAATCCCGTTGCATAAAAGAGGGCTCCATCACCGTCAATCACAGCATTTTGATCCAGAGTGCTGGTGTCGTAGTAGCCAGCCCACGCGCCCATCATTTTGGCCTCGTCAAATAGGGTGGGAAATCGTTGATAGAGTAATTCCCACACATGATCCCAGCAGGTCCACAGGGGCTCAAGATTGTCGCTCTCCCCCTCGTTATTTCCGGCGTAACCAACGATGTACCCGTCACCCTCTGGTCGGAGATATATCGTTGATTCCAAGTCGGCAATCAGGGGTAACGCTGACATCTGGGGTGCAGAAGTTTGTACCTGAAACACCGTGTGTTTCTCACCTTTAATAGGTAAGTCTACACCAAAGTTTTTCGCCACCTCCCGACTCCAGCACCCCGCGCATATGATGGTTTTATCAAACTGGTCTTCAGGTTCCTCGCGATAGTCGGCGTAAATAAACTCAACACCACTGGCCGTGCACGCCTGCTTGTACCAGCTGTGAAGGGCGACGGGGTCGATCCATCCCTCTGAACCGTCTCGTGTCAGACAGCCCCTGTAAATACCAGCAACATTGAGGACAGGGAAGAGCGTCGATAACTCCTCCGGGGAAAGGGATTCGGTGGCTGCACCAAGAGAGCGCTGCAGGCTTAAGCTCTGGTCATGATCCGATCGCCGGGATTCATCAAACAGAAGCAAATACCCGTTAGCCGTCATTTGCACATCGGTTTGGTTCTTTATGAAGTCGATGCTATAGCGGCTCATCGCGACATTGGCCGGCGTACTGAATTGTGCCCGGACCCCCCCGCAGCTTCTTGCGAAACTGGCCCGTTCGTACGCCTTATCAGTCTCGTAAACGACTATCTTGTCTTGGCAGCGTGTGCTGAGGTGATAGGCAACACTCAGGCCAATAATGCCACCACCTATGATTCTTATGGGCATTAAACCCTCCAGCGGTTATCCGACCCAAGAGAACTCTCGTGCTTTCCAGTCTAGTCAGTAAGCACTCTTAGCAGTACACCCCCGAGGGGGTAAAAAAACGGCCAAAAAAAAGCCCGCAAAGCGGGCTTCTTGCAAAATCTGATGCGCGTTAGCTACTGAGTTCGGTGACCAGTTTGCCAAGACTCTCTTTGGCGTCGCCAAACAGCATACGGGTGTTCTCCTTATAGAACAGCGGGTTTTCAATCCCCGCGAAGCCCGATGCCATCGATCGCTTGAGCACAAAAACGGTCCTTGCATCGGCAACATTGATGACCGGCATGCCATAAATAGGTGATGATTCCACCTCGCGCGCCGCCGGATTCACCACGTCGTTAGCGCCGATAACAATCGCCACATCCACGTTGTCCATGCGCGGATTGATCTCATCCATCTCCAGAAGCTGATCATAGGGAACATCCGCTTCTGCAAGCAGCACGTTCATATGGCCTGGCATGCGACCCGCCACGGGGTGAATGCCGAAGACTACTTCGGCACCATTGGCCTCGAGAAGATTTGAAAGCTCTTTTACTACATGCTGAGCCTGTGCGACAGCCATACCATAACCCGGGATGATCGCCACGCTACTGGCAGCTTCCAGAATGTAGTAGGCGTCCTCGGCATTGATAGGTTTGATCTCTCCTTCAATTTCGGTGACTTCATTGGAGACACTGGCAAAACCGGAGAACAGAACATTCGTCAGAGAGCGGTTCATCGCCTTACACATGATTTGGGTAAGGATAATACCCGAGGCCCCTACCAGAGAGCCCGCCACGATAAGCACGTTGTTATCAATCGCAAATCCCGCAGCGCAGGCCGCAAGCCCCGAATAAGAGTTCAACAGAGAGATAACCACTGGCATGTCTGCGCCGCCAATCGGGATGACAGCCATCACGCCAAATACCAGCGACAGACCAATCACCATGTAAAGCCAGTTCGGGTTAGTCGGCTCCATAGTAAACATGACGGCGCCTGAAAAAATGCCGATGATAACTAAGGAGTTAACGATCTGCTGACCGCGGAAAACGATTTGTCCACTACCCATGATCTCACTCAGCTTGCCGTAAGCGATCAAGGACCCGGTCAGGGTAACGCCACCAATAAGGATAGATAAGACGATGGTCACCAAGGTAAAGGTCGCTGCGTCAGGGGTGAGCGCAGCCCAGCCAACCAGCAGTGATGCCGAGCCACCAAGTCCGTTGAACAACGCGACCATCTCGGGCATGGAGGTCATCGCCACGGCCCTGGCGGCCACCGCACCAACGAGGCCGCCCGCAATCATGCCGCCAATAATCCAGGTGTAATCAACGATTCCCTGGTCCATCAATGCAACAACAATGGCAACCAGCATACCCGCCGCAGAAACCATGTTGCCCCGGCGAGCGGTCGCCGGAGAGCCCAGCATTTTCAAGCCAAAAATAAATAAGCCAGAGGCAACGACGTAACCCAGACCTGTAATAACGCTTGTATCCATGATTAGTCCTCCCGCTTTTTAAAGAAGCCGAGCATGCGATCGGTAACCAGATACCCACCA
>Ga0181574_10000085_pt1 | contig 79297 bp, 75 predicted proteins | sample 101ome_24_FD_145600 | JGI IMG/M metagenome (GOLD analysis project Ga0181574, IMG submission 145600) | Coastal salt marsh microbial communities from the Groves Creek Marsh, Skidaway Island, Georgia - 101410AT metaG (spades assembly) | ecosystem: Environmental > Aquatic > Marine > Intertidal zone... | reverse complement strand
GCAATCTTATCCATGGCGACTGGGACCTTTTGGGGACTACTTACCATCGATCTTTTTGAGCGATTTTTTCTCTGATATGAGGAGGTTTCTTTGAGAAAGACTTCAGAGAATTATTGTATTTTTACAGTCTAATTACTCATTTTATGGAAAATCATATCAGTACCTTCTGGAAAGGAGGAAATTCATTTGAATCAGAAAACACTTCAGGTCACCATCTAATCATCGATGCAGACCAACCTGAATCAGGAGCAACCTATTACAGACCTAAAAGTTTGATGCTTTCAGCATTGGCTGGTTGTTCAGGTTTAGACGTCGTTTCTCTAATCAAAAAAATGAAATTAGAAGTTGATGAATTCAGTATTGAAATCAAGGCTCATCTTACCGATGAACACCCTAAATTTTACGATAAGGTACATGTGATTTACCATTTTCACGGAGAAAATCTCAATGAAGCGAAACTCAATCGATGTGTCGAGCTTTCTGTAGATAAATACTGTGGTGTCGCTGAAATGTTTCGTCGGTTTTCAGAATTGACAAACGAGATCGTATTCCATAAGTCTTAGTGCAATACATGCGATGGATCACTAGAGAAAAAGCAGACAAGGATAAGGCTAATGCCCTGGCAGAAGCTCTAGGAGTTGCATTTCCCATCGCTGAGCTTTTAGTTCAAAGAGGAATTGAAGATTTCGATGCCGCTAAGGACTTTTTTAGACCCCATTTTGATCAATTACACCCTCCAACATTAATGAAGGATATGGATAAGGCCGTTGGAAGAATTCTCGAAGCCTTATCTCTCGAAGAATCCATTCTCGTCTATGGAGACTACGATGTGGATGGCACCACCTCTGTGGCACTGATGAGTTCTTTTTTAAAGAATTTTAGCGATCAAATCAGCACTTATATTCCCGATCGCTACACAGAAGGCTATGGAGTTTCTTATCAGGGAATTGATTATGCAGCTGAAAATAACATCAATCTAATCATAGCACTCGACTGTGGTATTAAAGCAGTAGACAAAGTAGCTTACGCCAAAGAAAAAGGTATTGACTTTATTATCTGTGATCACCACCGACCTGGAGATGAATTGCCTGATGCACAGGCCATACTCAACCCCAAACAAATTGATTGCTCCTATCCTTATAAAGAACTCTGTGGTTGCGGTATTGGTTTTAAACTAATTCAAGCATTGGGTGAAGAATTGGGATTGGAAGAAATTGATCTAATCCCATACCTCGATTTAGTAGCAACGGCAATTGGCGCTGATATAGTCCCTCTTGACGGTGAAAACAGAACCCTAGCAAGTCTTGGTTTGGAACAACTCAACAACAGTCCTAGACCTGGATTTAAAGCCATCATCGATCAAGTCGGAATTGAGCAATTAACCCTTACCAATGTCATCTTTATTATCGCTCCAAGAATTAATGCAGCTGGACGAATGAATCACGGTTCACAGGCCGTTGAATTATTAGTCGAAAAAGACGCTTCTAAGGCTCGAAAGATCAGTTCACAAATCGAACAGAACAATACTGAAAGAAGAAGTGTAGAGTCGAAAATCACAAAGGAAGCACTCGATCAAATAACAAATCTTAAAGAAGAAAAAGCGGCTAGTACCGTAGTCTATGATGAGCATTGGCACAAAGGGGTTATCGGAATTGTCGCCTCTAGGCTCATCGACACCTATTACAGACCCACACTTGTTTTTACCAAGAGTGGTGATCAACTCGCTGCCTCAGCACGATCCGTAAAGGGATTTGATATCTATCAGGCCATTGAAGCCTGTAGCGATCACTTAATTCAATTTGGAGGGCATAAATACGCTGCAGGAGTGACTCTAAAGCCCGAGCAGTACAACTCTTTTAAAAAAGCCTTTGAAGCCTATGTCTCATTGAACTTAGAAGAAGAGCTTAAAACTCCTTCTATAAGCATCGATATGGAATTAAGACTCGAAGATATCAATCCTAAATTCTATAGAATTCTCAAACAATTCGCTCCCTTTGGCCCTGAAAATTGGGCTCCGACGTTTATAAGCAAAGGTGTTGAGGACAGTGGTTATGCAAAAACTGTTGGTGAAGATGACAAACACCTCAAGGCTCGATTTTCTCAAGATATGGCCTATGGTACTGATGCGATTGGATTTGATTTAGGGAAGCATTTAAACCTGATTACAGGGCGAAAAAAAGTAGATATTGTCTATAGTCTAGATCACAATACGTGGCAGGGAACGACTTCAATTCAATTAAAACTAAAAGACCTCAAAGCATCTGAGTCTTAGTTTTGGTTTTTCTTTAATTCAAAGTTTCCACTTGATAATTCTCCATAGGTAAAATGGGTAATCCAATCTCCTAAGTTTATATACCACGCGGTATTATTTAATTGAATTTCCAAAGGTAAATGACGGTGGCCAAATACAAAATAAGCTACCGCTTCTCTTTCGAGTACTTCTTTGGCGTAAACCACAAGCCATTCCTTGTCCTCTCCTAAAAAATGAATGTCTTCGGCTCCTGATATCAGTTTGTTTTTTACAGACAAATACTGAGCCAATGCAACACCAATATCGGGATGTAACCATCGATAGGCCCATTGACAAATCTTATTGGTAAAGATTTTTTTCATGAACTTATAGCCGTGATCTCCAGGACCTAAACCATCACCATGGCCGATATAAAAAAGTTTGTTATCAATATTAAAACGCTGTGGTTTAAAAAAGACTTGGGCTCCAATTTCTTGCTCCAAATAATCTCGCATCCACAAGTCGTGATTCCCCACAAAAAAATAAATGGGAATTCCTCTATCGCTCATACGAGCAAGAGTTCCAAGAACACGGGTAAATCCTTTGGGTACTACTTTCTTGTATTCAAACCAAAAGTCAAATAAATCTCCTAAAATAAAAAGTGCTTGAACATCCTTCTGAATTGAATCCAGCCAAGAGACAAATCGCAGTTCTCTAATACGGCTTTTTTCAGAGGTTGGAGCTCCTAAATGCTGATCACTACAAAAATAAATTTTTGAGCCTTCTGCAATTGATATGGATATAGGAGATGCACTCATAATTAAGAATTGTCTTCAGCGTACCACTCAGCAAAAGAACTGTCCGTTTCTTGTAACTTTAATGAATAGAGACTGATATTGTCAGGTAAACGCTTCTTAATTTTTTGAGCAAAATCAATGACCATATTTTCAGAAGTCGGCTGATAATCTGCAAGAATTATATGATGTCCTTCGGACTCTAACTTTTGTGCGAGTTCTAAATGAGGAGTGTTCTTGTTAAAGACCGTAGCGTGATCAAATAGGTCTACTATTTCTTCCTTGACGATCTTTTTTAAATCAGAAAAGTCAATTACCATCCCCAGTTTTACTTCTGAAGAATCAGTAATTGGGCTTCCTTTAACCGTCACAGAAAGTTTATAGCTATGCCCGTGTACATTTCTACACTTACCATCATAGCCATAAAGCGCATGACCTGTCTCAAAGCTAAACATCTTAGTTATTCGAATCGAACTCATTTTTTTCTCTTGTATTTTCTATTTGCTCGGAACTTATTGATTCCATAGACAACCACTAACATTAAGGCTAGGGCTGCAAACAACATATTTCCCATTACTTTTTATATTTTTTTAATTGTTCTTGAGTATAATCACTTAGCGCTAATTGAGCAGTTGATTCTGCCTTTGACTCTAAAAGTGACTCCCATGAATCAGTCGATTCCCACAAGGTGCTCTTTAATGCTTTCATCGCTTGTGGACTCCAATCGCTTATTTTTTCTAATCGATCCTTAAGCTCTTCGTCTAAGGCTTCTAAAGAATCGAATTTCTGAGTAAATAATCCGCGTTCATAGCCCCAGTTGTGATCCAACCAATTGGTAGGGTTTAAACTCAGTGTAGAAAATGCAGAAACCCCAATCTTTCGAATAAGTGCTGGAGCAATTACCAGAGGCGCTATTCCCAAATTGATCTCTGAAAGTCTCAAACTCGACTTTCGAGTAGCAAAGGCTAAATCACAGGCTGCGATAATACCAACTCCTCCTCCTACAGCTTTAGAGTGAACTCTAGCAATGACTAATTTCGGACAATTTTTAATCGCTAAAATCAATCGAGCAAAACCCATAAAAAACTCCTTTGCCTCTTCTATGCTGGAGAGTGAGACCACTTCACTGAGATTGGCTCCTGCGCAAAAGGCTGTGTGTTCTGGTGATCGAAGCAAAATAGCTTTGATAGAGGCATCCTCGCTCAACTGATTGATTTGTGATGTCAATTCACTAAGCATACTTGAAGTACACGAATTTCCAGCTGGGTGTGAAAATGTCAAATGAGCGATAACTCCTTCGATTTGACTGCTAATTGATCCCTGATTCATTAGTGATATTTTGTTAAAATTAAGCCTTTCTTGCTAGTGGTAAAAATTTAAGTCTAAATTTTAGATACAACGCGATATAACGAAGAAGGATCCAGAATCCAAAACCAAGCCATATCCCTTGTAATCCCCAACCTAAATAAACTGTGATATAGACAAAAGGTATAAAGCCTAAAAAAGAAGATGTGAGTAGCACATTTCTGAGATAGGCCGTTTCTCCTAATCCCTTAAACAATCCGTCGTATATAAATGCTAGGGCATTGAGTGGCATGAAGAGTATCACGACAAAGAAGATATCTTTAAAAATTTCTACGGCCTTAGGATCATTGGAAAACAAATATCCGATGGGCTCGTAAAATAGAATTCCCATTCCCATAATTAATAGGCTCAAAATCAAAGCGTATATCGATGTCTTTTTTACAAGCTCTCTGAGTAAATCGTACTGCTTTGCTCCTAGAAATTTCCCTCCCATTAAATTGGCTGCAGAAGAGAAGCCATCGATCAAAAAGGCTGCAAAAAGCCAAAGGTTGAAGGCGATGGTGTGAGCTCCGATATACTCATTTCCAAGTGCCGTAGCTGTTTTAACCGAATAAATCAATGCTGCGTTTAAAGCTAAAGTTCTGATAAAAAGGTGAAGACTCATCTTGACATAGCGTCTGAGCTCCGGATGAATGGCGCCTTTAAATTGTATTCTAAAATTGGTTTTGCGATACATGAGAATCAAACTCATCAGCGCCATAACTCCCTGGGCTATTAAACTTGCCCAAGCAGCCCCTTCCAGGTACATCGCAGGAACATAGCCTTCCCATCCAAAGACAAACAGATAGTCCAAGCCGACATTCAACAAGGCTCCAACAGCGGCGATAAGCATCGGCCAAAGGGTGTTTTGAAGCCCTCTAAACATTCCAAATACTCCAAAAGTAATCAGCGTTAGCGGAAAACCCCAAATTCGTATTCTAAAATAGGACTCACAGTACTCTAACAAGGTCCCATGAGCATTCATCAACTCCAAAATAGGCCTCATAAAAGCGATGGATCCCAAGACCAATAACAGACTCATCACAATATTAATCGCTAAGGCTTGAGCGGGTAAATCTTCGATCTCTCTAAGTTCTCCTCTTCCCAAATACTGTGCAATTAAAGATGCTAATGCTGCTCTAGATTGCCCCAAAACCCAAATGAGCATCGATAAATAAGATCCCACAATTCCTGCAGCAGCAAGTGACATCAATCCTGTTTCAGGAATATTTCCAACAATCGCAGTATCGGTTAAGGACAATAATGGTTCGGCGATACCGGCGATAGTTGCAGGTATTGCAATTTTAAAAATTGATCTTCTCGTAATATGGTTCGTAGATGAGCTCATTATTTGGCAAAGGTAAGAAGATTGTTTCTCCAATAAGCTTTTGTTTTGGATTAAACCTTTCGTAAATTTAATGGTCTTAATTATACTTCAAATTCAGCTGTGATGCGATTACTCTTAGTCTTCATTTTTGTCCTCAGTATTAGTGCAAACTCTTATGCACAACAGGACACTATTTCTCTTAAAGAAGTTACAGTTAAGAAGAAAAGAACTAAGAAGAAGAAAAGCAATCAATTTAGCAACCTCAACCTCTACAAGGTGGATGTTCACGCTCCTAATTTATTTCAGGCGATTCGCAAGCATCTGGGCAATGCGCGTTTGGACAAGGACGCCAATAAGGTGGTCTTACTAATGGATCGAATCTACGCTCCAACTTCAGGATCAAAATACGCTTTATGGGTGGTCGATGGAGACATTTATGGGGATGCTATGCCACCGGGCTTGGATTTTAATTCCATTCGAAAAGTTAGAGTTTTAAAAACTGTTTTAGAAACTTCAAAATACGGATTTAGAGGTGCCAGTGGAGTCATTGAAATTACCACAACTAATAAACAGAACTAAATCTCTTATACGTTTATTTAGTTGGCTCCTTCTCCAAAAAAGCTTGATTGGGATCGATGATTTCAGCGATGAGTAGGGTGAGCTGCTCTTTAAATTGCGCTATCGTATTTTGAGTGATGATGGTACTCTTATCTTCTTTGAAAAGCATTAGTCCCTCCCTCATATTCTTAAATGAGTAGATTCCTGCTTGAAGCTCATCTAATCCGTACTGATTCATATAAATCATACTGTAAAACAACAATTGCAATTGTTTGGAGTAACTGTAATCCATGCTCAAGGCCTCCCAAGAATTCATTTTTAACTGCCCAGATTTAACCAATCCTGTTTTATAATCAATAATGGTGAGAACGCCATTGCGCTCTTCGACACGATCAAATTTTCCCTGACAATTAATGGTCATCGACAAAGAAGGTAGCTCCAAAGGCATATTGAATTCCTCCTCCAGTGCAATGAGTTTGATCTCTTGTCTTTTAGCAAGATCTATATCGGATCGAATGTAGCGATTGACGTAAGAAACGATGACCTCATAGGCGATAATATTCTTACCTGAATTTTGGTCAAGTGGTACAAAATAGTGTTCGTAAAATCGATTTACCACCTCTTGAACCTTCGGATACAAACTCTTTAAATCCTCTACTACTAATACCTTTCCCACAAATCCTTTGTACAATTCTTCCAAAGAATCGTGAACGATACTTCCAAAGACATAATGAGGCATTTGGGTATCCAATTCTGGAGTCTCTTTGATTTTTAAAATATAGGAGTGGTAAAAATCAATGGGGTTCCACAAATAAGTGATCAGTGCTGAAGGTGAAGTCAAGTCTTCAAATTTCTTTTTGATCAATTGGATGTCCTCATCACTTTTGATAATACTTATGGGCATTTTTGCCTGAGTACTCAATCGCGGGCTGACTATTTTCTTTTGTACCCTGGTCGATAAGATATCGTCTGTCTCTAATTGTGCGATATAGCGACTCGGCTCTCCTCCTTCTATGACCTCCGGTTCGATATTGTATACCAAATAAGCGTTCTTACAACGCTGCAAAAGTCTGTAAAAGTGATAGGTGAAAACAGCATCGCGTTCTTTATAGGTGGGGAGTCCGTACATTTTTTTGAGCTCGTAAGGCAGATGAGAATTCATTTTCTTTCCTCCAGGGAGAATCCCCTCATTGAGATGGGTTAGAATCACCGTTTCAAAATCCAAATTTCTGCTCTCCAACATCCCCATGATTTGTAAACCTTCCATAGCTTCACCCTTAAAGTAATTGTTGGTCTTTGATAGCATTCGTTGAAAAAGCGTATTTAAAGCAACAAGTGAGTCGATGAAATCATACTGATCCATCCACGATTGAAGTTTTTTTAACAAGCCACTGATGTAGATACAATCCGTCTCAAGAGCTGAATCTCGATGCTCTTTAGCAATCTTTTGAAACTGCTCTACAAGAGCAGAAGCCTGTTTGACAAACTGTTTTGGGTTTAGAAGTTCTTTTGAAAAAACCATTTCGAATAGAGAAGTGGCTTCAGGCTTCATTTTTTGTAGCTCAGAACTATTCCAATAACTCAAATTGCGTTTTCTCATCGCAAATACAAGTGCATCTGTACTGTTGCCTACTTCATTGCTGTAAAAAGATTTAAACAAAGGATGTAATAGTATCTTAAAGGCATCTGTAGCTCTATAGCTATCCGATGTGGCTGTGGTATGGATATCGAAAAGCAATTCGACAAATCCAGACACCTTAGAATTTTTTAAGGCATATCCCATAGTTATATTGGGAGTGAGCTCTTTTGGCAAGGCGTTTAAAACGACGTTTAAACTTTCTTCTTTGCCCAGAATCAAAGCCGTGTTTTTAAGAGTCTCTTGTTTCATATTGCTCAAAAGCGCACCGACGTATTGCCCCTGAGCCACCTGCATAGGAAGTCCGATGATTTCAATTTCTTTTGGCTTGCCGAGCTCTGAACTGATCCCTTCCAGAGGGAGTTCTTTTAACTGCTTCCACCGCTCTTTATAAGATCGTATAAAGTAGCCTGCGTCGTGATGTTGATCGTTGAGAATATAGCTGTCAATATCCCAATAAATCTTTGCTCTTCCACGTTCCAAAAAATGTTGAAACAAGAGCTCTTCAGCCTTGTTTAGCGCATTAAATCCTACAAACACAAATTTGGTGTAAGGGTACTTTTCTAAATAGTGATCAACCTCTTCAACCGCTTTTCTGTAAACCATCCCTCTGGTTCCCAAATGATCCTGAGATAAGCTATCTTTAAATTGTTCATACATGGGATAAAGAGACTTCCAGAATTTGACATAGGAACTCAAAAGCTCATTGGGCTCATCCGTTGGGTTCCACTCTGACAATTTCTTATAGTCCTCTAGGTATGAAAAAAGTTTTTGAGCATCGACTAGATACTGATCTATTTCAGAAAAATCAATCAGCAAGGTAGAGGCCCAACCACAAAAATCTGCAAAGGAATCTAAAGGGTCTGGTGCTCCTGACTTGTAAATTTCATAGAGCCTAAACAACTGCTGTTCTTCAGAAAGATATGCCGTATTAGCCAGTTCACTCACAAAGACTTCGATCGATGTGATCTTAGGAGCAAAAACGGTACTACTCATCGAATCTTTGAGATAGTTCCTCAGAAAATTACCGGCTCTCTTGCTGGGCAAAACAAAGCAGTAATGTTCGAGATCTTTAAGACCGCTGTACTGTTGGGCAATATCTTCTAAAAAGGATTTCATTAAATAACCCCGAGTTCTTTACCTACTTTTTCAAAAGCAGCAACAGCTCGCTCGAGTTCTTCTCTAGTGAGTGCTGCAGATAGTTGAACGCGAATTCTCGCCTGCTCCTTGGGAACAACTGGATAGAAAAAACCAATGACATAGACTCCAAAATCCAACAATCGCGCAGCCATCTTTTGAGCTAGTTTGGCATCGTAAAGCATAATTGGAATAATGGCCGCATCCCCTTCTTTGATATCAAATCCAAGAGCTTTGATTTCTGCCTTAAAATAATCCATGTTTTCCATTAAACGATCTCTTAGGGTCGTATCATTTTCGATGAGTTCAAACACTTTAATAGAAGCTCCTACTATTGATGGTGCAAGTGAATTGGAAAACAAATAAGGTCTCGAACGCTGACGAAGCATCGCTACTACTTCTTTTGAAGCCGTGGTATATCCACCCATGGCACCTCCTAAAGCTTTTCCAAGTGTTCCAGTAACAATATCCACTCTTCCCATAACTCCTTTAGCCTCTAGCGAACCTCTTCCTGTGGAACCTAAAAATCCAGCAGCATGACATTCATCGACCATTACTAGTGCCTGGTATTGATCTGCTAAATCACATATTTTGTCGAGTGGCGCTACAATTCCATCCATGGAAAACACACCATCGGTTACAATGATTTTATGACGTGCTCCATCCTGATCTGCAGCCTTGAGTTGCGCTTCCAAATCCTGCATATCACAATTGGCATAGCGATAACGCTTGGCCTTACACAGACGTACTCCATCGATAATGGAAGCGTGATTTAGGGCATCGGATATAATGGCATCCTCTGGCCCAAACAAAGGTTCAAAAACACCTCCATTGGCATCAAAAGCTGCTGCGTAAAGGATGGTGTCTCCCATACCGTAGAAATTGGAGATCTTATCCTCTAATTCTTTGTGGATGTCTTGAGTTCCGCATATAAATCGAACTGAAGACATTCCAAATCCATGAGTATCCAGGGCTTCCTTTGCTGCCTCAATCACCTGTGGATGAGAGGAGAGTCCCAAATAGTTGTTCGAGCACAAATTGATGAGCTTACTCCCATTGGTAAGGTCTACTTCAACTCCTTGTTTGGAACTGATGATGCGTTCTTTTTTATACAAGCCATCGGCTTCTATCTGATCTAATTCATTTTGTAGAAATGTGTTAAAAGTAGGGTTCATTTAAGTAACATTTTTAATGGTTATTTCTTTGTGTATATAAACGATTAGCTTTTTGCTTATCGTATAGTTCAATTCTTCCAAAGCCTTCGCATAAAGATCGAGTTGCTGATTGTGATCCTCTCGCTCCTCTCCGGTTTTATAATCGATAATCACCACTTCTTTATCCATAAACACCAAACGGTCAGGGCGAAGTTCCAATCCGTCTTTGGTGAAGATTCGCTGCTCGTTTACAGAGGTGATTTCCTTTTTGTAATATGCTTTTAAATCGGGATGAGAAACAATTTCAGCTCCCTTAATCAGGTAGGGTTCTTTTTCCTCAAAGGGGTATTCCTCTAACAATTTTACGCCGGCATAGTTCAAATCCTCTTCACAGTAAACAAATTCTAAGAATCGATGCCAAGTAGTACCAGCTTCTTTAGCCTTGTATGTGGCGTCATCTAGCAATAATTTTTCGTGAGTGAGTAAGCTATAGGAGGCCTCTTTTTTATGGGAATATCTAAAGCTGAGTTCTTCCCCTTCCAGGAGCGGTTTTGATTTTAGTTCTAGGGCTTCGAGACTGCCTATTTGATACTGCATTCCCTGATCCCAATCGGATTGATTATCTAAATAAGAATACAAGAGATGAGAAATGGTTCCTTCTTTGAATTCATCACTGCTGTTAAAATCCCAATTGGATATAATCACTAAGCCCTTGATTGCTCTTGTGAGTGCCACATAGAGAATGTTCAAACTGTCCATACGCTTAAGGCGATCTTCTGATTGAACCAATTCCGCAGTTGTTGAACTAAAATTTTCAAGGGTTTTGTTTTTATTAAAGAGCAACTGATCAAATCCTGCAAATTGATTAGGATCGACATCCACCCATAAAACATCAGAGTTTTTTTGAGGGTTGAGTTCTTGTTCGGCAAAAGGAAGAATCACAAATTCAAATTCCAATCCCTTTGATTTATGCACTGTCATCAATTGAACAGCATTGACCGATTTGGGGCTTTTAACACTCCACTTTGTTTTGTGGTCTTCCCACAGTTCAAGAAATACAGCAACTCCTAAATTTTGTGTTTGAAGATACTCGTAAACTTGATCCATGAAATAATTGATATAGGCTGATGACTGTTCGGCTAATTTAAATCGCTCTATAGCATATGAGAGTGCATCAAAAAGTTCACAGGAACTAAAATACTTCATCGAAAATTCAAACTGCTCTTCTAAGTGCTGGTTAAAATTCTCTAAAGCCACCTTAATGTTCTGAGACTGATCAGGGCTTTCTCTATAGAGGTATTCTAAAATGATAGCCTGATAATAGGGTTCCTTTGGCCAATTAGAAGCATAGAGCAAATCAATTAGAAAACACACCTGTGCACTAGAACTCAAAAGCAAGGACTCCGAAGATATAATGGGGATCTGATTTGTTGTTAAATGTTTTGCTAATTCGACTGCCTGATCGTTTTTTCGAGTCAGCACACAGATATCAGCATAGGAGAATCCACGTTTGATAATTTTCTGAATATACTCCAGCGTTTTTTGACAGTATTGGACAGATCGGTCCTCTACCTTATTCCCCTCTACAAATTCAATTGAAACCCAGCCTTCTTCATCGCTGTGATGAACCTTTTGCCTACTGGTGGTTAGATACAATTGCTGTAAATCCTCATCGACTATAAGATCAGCAGTAGATTCAAAAAAGTCATTGTTAAAATTAACAACAGTCTTTGACGACCTATAATTCGTTTCCAAATTAATGGGATCCCCCTCTACTGGAAATGGCTGCTTGGGATTGTTATAGAGCTCTATAAACTGACTTGCAGCACCACCTCTCCATCGATAAATAGCTTGTTTGGGATCTCCTACAAGCATGGCTGATCCCTCTTCAGTACTGAGCGCATTAGATACTAAGGGAATTAAATTCTCCCATTGTAATACAGAGGTGTCTTGAAATTCATCGACAAAGAAATGCTTATAGCGTTCTCCGATTCGCTCGTAAATAAAAGGGACAGCCTGTTTTCGAACTACCTCATAAATGCGTTTGTTAAATTCTGCAATTGGAAGACTTTGCTGTTCTTGCATCAATTCGTTCAACTCCTGTTGAACCTTAAATATCAAACTAAGGGGCTGAATGTTTTTATAGGCATTTTGTATGTAAGCCAATTCTTTAAACAAGGAGATTATTTTATTTACAACTCGATTTAGCTCAGGCTTTATTTGATCTATTGCCTCTTTTTTAGCTTCTGGAGTTGATTTATTATAAGGATCTTGATTCTCAAAATTAGTAAGCCATTTGGCTTCTATTTTCATCATACGATCTCCCGAGGCAACTTTTCTTAAAAAATTTGGAAAATACCTCCCTGAAAAACCATCTATCAAATCCAATTCACCTAAAAGTTCAAGAGTGTTATTAGAGAGCTTTGTCAACTGATCATCTATATCCTCAAGCTTTTTTTTAGTGACTTTTTTTAACTTCTTAAAATCCTCATCCGTCTTGGTCGATAACTGCTCTAAGGCCTTAAAGTGTGTTTCGTCAAAGAGCAATGTGGCGGTGTCAAATAATTCCTTTGAAATATCCCAAGCTTTATTGTCATCGATTTTTTCCATTGCAAAAGAGACCATTGCCTTTTTTAGGGCATCGTCTTTAGAAAGTTTTGAAAACAGTTTTTCTAGGCCTTGATTCAAAAAGTCATCACGATCCAATAAGACCTTAAAGGTCGAGGGGAGCTTGAGGTCTTTCGCAAAAGTTCTGATGAGTCGATGATTAAACTTGTCTATAGTGGCAATGTCAAAGTAAGCGTAATTGTGAAGTAGTTCTTTGAGCTTTTTTCGAGATCTTGCCCTAAGGGTTGATGCCTCAATTGGACTTTCAGATCCACTGTTGATTTCATCTAAAACCGATTTAAAGAGGTAGTTGTTGGACTCCGTGGCATCTGAAAAGCTTTGAAGCGATTCCAAAATTCTCTTTTTCATTTCATCAACTGCCTTATTGGTAAAGGTCAGCCCGAGTATTTCTCTAAAAGGAAGTGAGCGATCATCCCTTAGAATTAGAGAGAGGTATCTAATAGTCAAAGTAGAGGTCTTCCCTGCGCCTGCAGAAGCACTGTAAATTGTATATGGAGACCTAGAGTTCATTCAAAGCAAGTTAATCAATCTTGAATTGAATAGAGTTGAATCAATACAGCATTTATTCACAAAATCTTCATCAAAGGATTAACAAAATACTAAGACTTCATTCTTTAATTATTTTGTAATTTTGAACGACATTAATTAAAAAACGCAATTATGGCTTTTGAACTACCACAATTAGATTATGCATACGATGCATTAGAGCCCCATATTGATGCTAGAACAATGGAAATTCACCATTCAAAACATCACAATGGATATACAACGAACCTCAACAACGCGATTGCTGGGACAGATCTTGAAGGGCAATCAATAGAAGCCCTTTTAGAAGGATTGGATATGAATAACGGTGCCGTTAGAAACAACGGAGGAGGTTTTTACAACCACTCTTTATTTTGGAAATGCTTGTCTCCTAATGGAGGTGGACAGCCTTCTGGAGAATTAGCGGCTGCTATCGATGCTGCTTTTGGATCATTTGACGCTTTTAAAGAGGAATTTGCTAAGGCTGCAGCAACTAGATTTGGATCTGGATGGGCATGGCTTTGTGTTCACAAAGGTGGAAAAGTAGATGTTTGCTCAAGTGCGAACCAAGACAATCCAATCATGCCAGGTATCGGATGTGGAGGATTCCCTATCTTAGGATTAGACGTTTGGGAACACGCTTACTACCTCAACTATCAAAACAGAAGACCAGATTATATTCAAGCATTTTTCAATGTAATTAACTGGGATTACGTAAGTGAATTATATCAGGCTAATAAATAAGCTAGAAAAATAATGCAGAGAAGGCGAAATTCTCCATTTCGCCTCCCCCCCAAATCTAACCAATAACAAGCTATAGGTGCTATCAGTGTCACCAAATTAGCAAACTTATTGGTTAGATTTTTTTTTGTTCGATAAACGACTTCTTAGTAGGCGCGCTCACTCTTCCCTTCGTAGAAGTTGACAAAGGCTCTATTGACCACTCTATTTCCTCCAGGAGTAGGATAATCTCCAGTAAAATACCAATCTCCTAGATGCTCAGGACAAGCCTTGTGCAAGTTTTCAATCGATTGGAACACAATTTCAACCTCAGCATTGATTTCCTCAGAAGTCAATAGCTCAGAAATCTTTTTAGAGATTTGATCTGCAGTAAATGGAGCGTAAAAATCCTTGACGTAATTGATGACATCTACATCCTTAGAATCGAGTTGCGTCAAGCATTTTTTGTAGATCTCTTCCACTTTATTCATACTGTTGTGATCCTTGTGCAATTCAAGTGCAGCTTTAAAGGCGATGAAATCCTCTAGTTTTGCCATATCAATTCCGTAACAGTCCGGATAGCGGATCTGTGGAGCTGAAGAAACCACAACTATTTTCTTGGGACCTAAACGGTCTAGTATTTTAATGATACTCTTTTTAAGAGTGGTTCCTCTTACAATACTATCGTCGATGATCACCAGGTTGTCATCTTTTCTGACAGATCCGTAGGTGATATCGTATACGTGAGCAACTAGATCGTCACGGCCACTGTCTTGAGTGATAAAGGTTCGAAGCTTCGCATCTTTGATGGCCACTTTTTCGATTCGCGGACGAATGTCTAAAATTTCATGAACCTGTTCACTTGTGAGATTTCTACCTCCTTGAAGAATCATCTCCTCTTTCTTTTTATTGAGGTAGCGCTGTGCAGCCCTAACCATTCCAAAGAATGAAGTTTCAGCAGTATTAGGAATGTATGAAAATACGGTGTTTTTTAAATCGTGATCGATAGAATCTAAGATCTGAGGAAAGACCAGTTTTCCAAGAGTTTTGCGCTCTTGGTAAATTTCCATATCCGATCCTCTTGAAAAGTAAATGCGTTCAAATGAACATGATTTGCGTTCTCTTGGTTCTAAAATTTGATGCTGTGCAAAACTACCGTCCTTTTTGATAATAAGTGCATGACCTGGATCGATCTCATGAACAGATTCGAATGAAGTATTAAATACCGTTTGAATCACTGCTCGCTCTGAGGCTACCACTACTACTTCATCATCAGCATAGTAAAAGGCAGGTCTAATTCCAGAAGGATCTCTTAAAACAAAGGAGTCTCCATGACCAATCATACCGGCCATCGCATATCCTCCATCCCAATTTTTTGCAGCTTTCTTTAATATTTTGTGAACTTTTAAGCGCTCTGCAATAATTACCGATGCCTCCTTCTTAGACACCCCTTCTTTCTTGAGTTTTTTGTAGAGTTTTAAAACCGCATCGTCTAAAAAGTGACCGATTTTCTCCATCACAGTCACGGTGTCGGCCATCTCTTTTGGGTGCTGTCCAAGTTCCACTAAACCTTCAAAGAGTTCTTTAACATTGGTCATATTAAAGTTCCCGGCAACGATCAAGTTACGATGCATCCAATTGTTTTGTCTAATGAAGGGATGTACAGATTCTATTGAGTTTTTACCAAAAGTTCCGTAGCGAACGTGACCTAAGAGCACCTCTCCTATATAAGGAATATTTTCTTTCTGTAATTGAACGTCATTCTTGTATTCAGGGTGTTCTTCAAATGCCGAATTAATTCTTGAATTGATCTGCTCGAAGATATCTTGAATCGGTTGTTGTTTTGCCGATCGCACACGACTCATAAAACGTTGGCCTGGCTTTGTATCGAGTTTGATACTCGCAAATCCAGCACCGTCTTGTCCTCTGTTGTGTTGTTTCTCCAACATGAGGTACATTTTATTAACTCCGTAAAAGGCTGAACCGTATTTTTCTTGGTAGTAGGAAAGCGGTTTTAGTAATCGAATGTGTGCAATTCCACACTCGTGTTTGATGGCATCACTCATAGGGCAAAGGTATGAATTCCTTTAGAAATTAAACTATTTAATATCGATATCAAATTGAGTCAACGATTTAAATTGATCCAATCTTCGTGCTATTTCTTCTTTTCCGACATTTTCAATTCTAAGGGTTCCAAATTTTTCAACACAGAATGATCCCATATTTGAACCGTGTACCACAGCGTTCTTTAAGTTTTCAAATGAAATGTTTTTGGTCTGAGCTAAATAACCGATGAATCCTCCTGCAAAACTATCTCCTGCTCCCGTAGGATCAAATACTTCTTCAAGTGGTAAGGCTGGGGCAAAGAAAGCATTCCCATTGTGAAATAGCAAAGCGCCGTGTTCTCCTTTTTTAATCACTACATACTCAGGTCCCATCTGATGAATTTTCTGAGCAGCTTTTACAAGTGAATACTCCCCAGATAACTGTCGTGCCTCTTCGTCATTGATGGTGATCACATCAACTTTTGCAATAACCTGATGCAATTCCTCCAAGGTATGATCCATCCAAAAGTTCATAGTGTCCAATACGATCATTTTTGGTTTGGTTTCCATCTGATCGATGACAGAAAGTTGAACAGCTGGAGCTAAATTTCCCAACATCAAAAACTCCGCATCTCTGTATTCTTGAGGCACTACAGGTTTAAAATCTGCAAGTACATTAAGCTCTGTTACTAGAGTATCTCTTGAATTAAGATCGTTGTGATACTTACCGCTCCAAAAGAAGGTCTTTCCACCTGCTACAATTTCTACTCCATCTAAGTTCATCCCCTTCGAAGCCAACATATCGAGATCTTCTTGAGGGAAATCTTCCCCAACTACCGATACTAAGGCGATGTCGTTATCAAAATTGGAAGCCGCCAAACCTATATAGGTTGCTGCTCCTCCTAAAATTTTATCTGTTTGACCAAATGGAGATTCAATTGCATCAAAGGCAAGGGTTCCAACGACTACTAATTTTCCCATGAATTATTTTTTTGCAAATATAGGGCTTCCTTAGGAACTAATCTCAAAAAAGATCGCTTTGTAAACTCGCTTCAAAACCACTGTCGATAAGGAGCTCGCCTTTCTTATAAGCATTTACTGCTAAGGCATCACAACGTTCGTTTTGAGGGTGATCATTATGTCCCTTAATCCAGTGAAATGAAATTTGATGATTCTTGGACACTTTGAGGTACTCTTTCCATAAATCCACATTTTTTTTGTCCTTAAAAGCTGTTCGCTGCCATCGATCCAACCATTTTTTTTCAATAGCATCGACCACGTATTTTGAATCGGTATAGACTTCAACAATGAGGTTTGGTTTTTTGAGCTTCTTGAGCGCTTCAATCACAGCGAGAAGTTCCATACGATTGTTGGTAGTGTGTCTAAATCCTTGAGCAAATTCTTTTTTGTAAGGTTTTCCAACCCACTCCATTACAATACCATAGCCTCCAGGGCCTGGGTTCCCACTAGCCGCTCCATCAGTATAAATATGTACCTGAGCTTTAGACATCTAATAAGTTCGCGATGGCTTTAGGGAAGTGCTCGTATTCTAATAGGTGAACTTTTTGAGCAATGTCTTCTGGAGTATCTGTTTCACTGATTTGAACAGCGTGTTGTTCGATCAAATCTCCATTGTCATAGTGTTCGTCAACAAAGTGGATACTAATTCCGGACTGTTGTTCACCGGCCTCTTTAACTGCTCGATGTACATTCATACCATACATTCCTTTTCCTCCGTAATTAGGTAGTAATGCTGGATGTATATTGACAATTTTTTGTCTAAATGCTTCGATCAAATCATCGGGGATCTTCTTGAGGTATCCTGCTAAAACTATTAAATCTAAATTTTGTCCTAAGAGAATATCTCTTATAAAACCAGGTGTTTGTAGTGCTTGAGAACTTAAATAAATCAACGGTATTCCCAATCGTTTACACCGCTCTATAACCCCTGCATTTATATTGTTGGTCAATACAGAAACTATTTCAACGTTTTTGTTTTGCTCAAAATAGGCTGCAATATTTTCAACATTTGATCCAGAACCAGAGGCAAAAAGAGAAATTCGTTTCATTTTTTAGCTGTTTATTCAAAACTATAAGTCTTGCGAAATTATCCATTTTTAGCAGGATTCTCTAACAAATGACTAAAATAAAATCACTTTTTAAAAGATTAAAAGTGCTATTAACTAAAGTTTTTTTACTTTTGTCCCCATATAGATTAATAAAAACCAAAAAAATTATGTCAGACATTGCATCAAGAGTAAAGGCTATTATCGTAGATAAATTAGGTGTAGATGAAAACGAAGTTGTAGCTGAAGCTAGCTTTACTAACGACCTAGGAGCCGATTCATTGGACACTGTTGAGTTGATAATGGAATTTGAAAAGGAATTTGATATTCAAATCCCTGATGATCAAGCAGAAAACATCGCAACTGTAGGTCAAGCAATCAGCTATATCGAAGACGCTAAATAGTCTTTGACCTAGTACATTAAAAAAACATTTTTATCCATGTAGCTTCGTGTTACATGGATAATTTTTTTTATTTTATCTTTGAAATATAATTACAAAGACTATGCAATTAAAAAGAGTTGTAGTAACAGGATTAGGAGCATTGACTCCCATTGGAAATACCCTTGATGAATACTGGGAAGGCTTGATCTCTGGAAAGAGTGGAGCTGCTCCAATTACCTATTTTGACACTGAAAAATTTAAGACAAAATTTGCTTGCGAACTCAAGGACTTTAATGTTTTAGACTTTTTAGATCGCAAAGAGGCTAGAAAGCTAGATCGCTTTACCCAATACGCTATTGTAGCTTCAGAAGAAGCGATTGCAGATGCCAATTTTGACGACAGCCTCGACAAATACCGAGTAGGGGTTATATGGGGAGCTGGAATTGGTGGTTTAGAAACCTTCCAAAACGAAGTGTTGAACTTTGCTTCTGGAGATGGAACACCTCGTTTTAATCCCTTCTTTATCCCTAAAATGATCGCTGATATTGCTCCAGGTAATATTTCGATCAGAAATGGATATATGGGGCCAAATTATACAACTGTATCAGCTTGTGCTTCTTCGGCAAATGCCATCATAGATGCCCTTAACTACATCCGATTAGGTCACTGTGATGTGATTGTTACTGGAGGTAGTGAAGCTGCTGTAACTATTGCAGGAGTTGGTGGTTTTAACGCCATGCATGCTCTTTCTACAAGAAATGACGATCCACAATCTGCTTCAAGACCATTTGATGCAGAGCGCGACGGCTTTGTTCTTGGAGAAGGTGCTGGAGCACTGATCTTAGAAGAATACGAACACGCTAAAGCTCGTGGAGCTAAAATATACGCTGAGGTCATCGGTGGAGGACTTTCTTCTGATGCCTATCATATGACTGCACCACATCCAGAGGGAATTGGGGTTATCAAGGTCATGGAAAACTGTTTGAGAGATGCAGGAATTAAACCTGAAGATGTCGACGCGATCAATACCCATGGGACTTCTACTCCACTTGGAGATGTTGCTGAATTAAAAGCAATTAGTCAAGTTTTTGGAGATCACGCTAAAAACATCAATATCAATTCCACTAAATCGATGACCGGTCACCTACTAGGTGCTGCTGGAGCAATTGAAGCTATTGCCTCCATTATGTCGATTCAAAAAGGAATTGTACCTCCGACGATCAACCATGCCAATGTCGATTCAACTATCGATCCATCATTAAACCTCACCCTTAATAAACCTCAAGAGCGCGATGTTAAAATCGCCATGAGTAACACTTTTGGTTTTGGTGGGCACAATGCTTGTGTTGTACTTAAAAAGTATGAAGAATAAGCCTCTATGAAGCGTATTTTAAAAATAAGAAAATCCCCTACGGATTCGGATGGGGATTTTTATTTTAAAATAAAAACCATTTTAGGATTTAAACCTCGCAACCTAGAGTACTACAAAAAGGCATTCATCCATTCTTCACTTAACTTAAAAGATGAAGAAGGTAAAGCAATCAATTATGAACGTCTTGAATTTTTAGGAGATTCTGTTCTAGGAACCATTATCAGTAATTATCTCTTTGAAAAAGCCCCAGAAGGAGATGAGGGCTATCTAACCAAGATGCGCTCTAAAATTGTCAGTAGGGAACACCTCAATGAATTGGGGAAAGAACTTAATTTGATCTCATTTTTTCAATCCAAAACCCAATTTTCTAATTTTGGTGAAAACATTCACGGAAACTTATTTGAGGCATTCATAGGAGCCATCTTCATCGATAGAGGATTCTCCTATTGTCATCGATTCATCGAACGTCGGATCATTGAACCCTATGTCGATATCGATCGTCTTGAAGGCAAAATCATTTCCTACAAAAGTCTTTTGATTGAATGGTGTCAGAAAAAGAAAAAGCACTTTAAGTTCAACAGTTATGAAGATACTGGTAATGAAGAAACTAAACATTTTGCAGTGAAACTCTATATAGAGAATAAACTCGTTGCAAAATCTAGAGCAACTTCAAAGAAAAAAGCTGAAGAAATCGCTTCAAAACGCGCTTATTTTGCACTTCAAAATCATATTGATCGCTCTTAAATGAGATTGAACTATCGATTTACAAACAAATTGTGTCATTTTTAACAAAAAATGCAATTTGTTCTAAAAAGGCCAATGAATCACGATGAGATTGTCGAATAATCTTATCTTTGTCAAACTTTAATGAATATATGGTTGCTAAGTATAAATTATCAGCTCAAGAGTTTGAAATAGACTATACGCTATTAGCCTTACATACAGGTGTTGAAGATTACACTTTGGCCTATCATCTCAATAAAGTACTCAAGATGAGTTTTAAACGACTACAGAACGATCTTGTCATTGACGAGAATTCCTGTGTAGCCGTTTATAATTTTGACAATGAGAAAGATCAGTCCAACTGGTTTCTCATTGCTAATAAAGCCTTAGTAGAACAGGAAGCTATTGAAGCTGATTTGTTTCAACACCAACCGATCAAGACCAGCTCCTATTTAATTCCTGAACGAAAAGAGGTTGATTATTTTGTAAAAATAGAAGACCATGACCCATCTTGTTTAAAAGATATAATACAGAAAATAAAAAAGATACCTGATATAGTTACGGCATACAAGCTTGATTATACTGGATTAAAATCAAAACAAAATTTAATATTTTAATATGGCTATTGATAAGAAAACCAAAATTGTTGCAACTTTAGGACCGGCAACTGATACTAAAGAAATCCTTAAGGATATGATTCTTGCTGGTGCCAATGTGTTTAGAATTAATTTTTCACATGCCGATTACGAAGATGTCAAGAGAAGAATTGGATATATTCGACAACTCAGCGAAGAATTAGGGTATCACATTTCTATTTTAGCTGACTTACAAGGTCCTAAACTCAGAGTTGGTGTCATGGAAGAAGGTTCTGAAGTAAACCCTGGAGATGAGGTTAAATTTTACACCGGTGAACCTTTCGTTGGAAATGCTTCAAAAGCTTATATGACTTATTCTCAATTTCCACAAGACGTACAAGCAGGTGAACGCATCTTGGTTGACGATGGAAAATTAATGTTTGAAGTGGTATCGACCAACAGAAAAGATGAGGTAGTTACTAAAGTAATTCAAGGAGGACCTTTCAAATCTAAGAAAGGGGTTAACCTTCCAAATACGAAGATTTCACTTCCTGCATTGACTGAGAAAGACATCAATGATGCTATTTTTGCAATTAGTCAAAATGTGGACTGGATCGCCTTGTCGTTTGTTCGTTTTAAAGAAGACATCGTCGACTTACAAAACCTCATCAAAGAACATTCGGATCACAAAATTCCAATCGTTGCTAAGATTGAAAAACCTGAGGCAATTGAAAACATCGATGAAATTATCGCGTTTACAGATGGTTTAATGGTTGCTCGTGGAGATCTTGGAGTTGAAATTCCTGCTCACGAAGTACCTCTTATTCAAAAGAAATTAGTTTCTAAAGCTAAAGATGCTCGTATTCCTGTAATTATCGCTACTCAGATGATGGAGACGATGATTGACAGCTTGACTCCAACACGTGCAGAAGTAAATGACGTTGCCAACTCAGTAATGGATGGAGCTGATGCCGTGATGCTTTCAGGAGAAACTTCAGTAGGGAAATACCCGGTACAAGTAATCGAAAAAATGGCTAGTATTTTGAGTACAGTAGAGCATTCTGATTTGATTCGTGTTCCATTACTCGCTCCTCAAGCGAAAACAAAACGATACTTGACAAAATCTGTTTGTTACCACGCAGCTGTGATGGCTAATGATATGAAAGCAAAAGCAATTTGCACCCTAACAAATAGTGGATATACTGCTTTTCAAATTTCTGCCTACAGACCAGAAGCCCACATCTTAGTGTTTACTAGAAATAGAAAAATATTATCTCAGCTCAACCTTCTTTGGGGGGTTAAGGCCTTCTTTTACGAGAATAGAGAATCGACTGACAAACTGGTAGATGACTTGAATGCTGTTGCTGTAGAAAAAGGATTTGTTGAAGCAGGAGATTATATTCTCAGTTTGACTTCCATGCCGCTTAATGCTAGAGGAATGGTCAACACTGTACGTGTTTCACAAATAGAAGAATAACTAATTAAAGGCTCGTTTATCGGGCCTTTTTTTATGAGAGAAATTGAACGTAAATACCTGGTAGAAAATTTAGACTTCATCTCTGAGGCTAGCTCCTCTTATGTAATAGCACAGGGATATTTAAATTCAGACCCCGATCGCTCTGTACGCATCAGAAAGACCTCTGAGGGGGGATTTATTACCGTAAAAGGAACCTCAAGTGAAAATGGAATGTCTCGTTTTGAGTGGGAAAAACCTCTAAGTACTAAAGAAGTTGATGCACTACTCCCCCTATGTGAAGAAGGGACCATCATCAAAGATCGCTATCTAGTGCCTTTTAAAGGTAAAGTCTTTGAAGTGGATGTGTTTAAAGGAGCTAACAAAGGACTTATTCTTGCTGAAATAGAATTAGATGATGAAGAGGAATCCTTCGAAAAGCCAGAATGGCTAGGTGCTGAAGTGACTTCAGATCCTCGTTATTACAATTTGTATTTGAGTAAGAATCCCTATAATCAGTGGGGCTGATTAGAGAGCGCTTTTAAACTGCTCTAAGAAGCGAATATCGTTTTCACTCAAGAGACGAATATCAGAGATCTGATGTAGTAAAAGTGCAATACGGTCAATTCCCATACCGAAAGCAAATCCTGAGTACTCTTTGGGATCAATTCCACAGTTTCGAAGTACATTTGGATCCACCATACCACATCCCATAATTTCTAACCAACCGGTTCCTTTAGTCATTTTATAGTCGGTTTCCGTTTCCAATCCCCAATAGACATCAACCTCAGCACTGGGCTCCGTAAAAGGGAAATAAGAAGGTCTTAATCGAATCTTTGATTTTCCGAATAGGGATTCCGTAAAATACTGAAGTGTTTGCTTTAAGTCTGCAAACGAAACATCCTTATCGATATACAATCCTTCTACCTGATGAAAGAAACAGTGTGAACGAGCAGATATCGCTTCATTTCTGTATACTCTACCCGGAGATATAGTTCGGATAGGAGGTTTGTTGTTTTCCATATAGCGAACCTGTACCGAAGAGGTGTGAGTTCTCAGTAAGATATCCGGATCTGTTTGAATAAAAAAGGTGTCCTGCATATCTCTAGCAGGGTGGTGTTCAGGTAAATTTAAGGCCGTAAAATTATGCCAATCATCTTCCATTTCTGGTCCTTCAGAAACGTTAAAACCAATGTTTGAGAAGATTTCAATAATTCGATTCTTAACAATAGATATTGGATGTCTTGCTCCAAGTGGAATAGGCTCCCCTGGTCTACTCAAATCACCGTATACGCCCTTTGTGTCACTCTTAGTATCTAAATCAGCCTTAAGACTGTTAACTTTTTCAGTCGCAGCATTTTTTAAGTTGTTGAGCTGGCTTCCAAACTCCTTCTTTTGTTCATTTGGAACACTTTTAAAAGAAGCAAATAAGTCGTTTAAAATTCCTTTTTTACCTAGGTATTTGATTCTAAACGCCTCAATTTCATCAGCATTAGAACTGTGGAATGAAGCAACTTCTTCTAAATGTTTTTCTAATTGGTCAAGCATAACTTAAAAAAATTGATGCGCTACAATTGAAACTTTGTAGCGCATGCAAATTTAATAAAAACTAGCGTTACAGACGCAATCTAATCCGTTTCTTTTACGCTTCTTGCTTTTGAGTAGTTAAAGCCTTAATGTATGCTAAACAATCCTCTATGCTCTTGAATATCTGTTCTTTTGATATCAATTTTGGAATAATACTAATGCGTTCTAAGCGCAATCGAGGCTGTGATTGAATCCCTACTAAATACACTTCTATTGAGTTCATTTCCCATCCGATAATCATTTCTTCTAAAGCATAAAGCCCAGTTTGGTCGATATAAGAAGATTTATCCATTACAAGGATAATGTGTTTGATTTCATTGGGGACTTTCTTTGCAAGTTCCTGAAGATCAGAAGTAGAACCAAAGAATAAGGGGCCCTCTAATTTTTTGACATAGACCTCTTTACTGAGCATATGATCCTCATCCTCTTTATGACTCACAGGAGTGATCTTAGTTTGCTGTGCGGTGGCATCCCCCATCTTTTTCATGAAGATCAGTGAGGCGAGAACCAATCCAATCCCTACAGCACTTACTAAATCCCAAAATACAGAGAGCAAGAGTACGACTACCATAATTGCAATTTCTCCAATGGGAATATGAGGTATTGCTTTAAGTCCTTTGTAATCCATTACTCCAATCCCTACCGTAATCAAAATTCCTGAGAGTACTGCTGCAGGTATTTTTGAAGCAATTGGTCCAAGGGCTAATAAAACAACTAAGAGTAACAATCCAGCAATAATTCCGGAAAGTCTAGTTTTTCCACCGGCATTGATATTTACAACCGTTCTGATCGTTGCTCCAGCACCAGGTATTCCTCCAAATAGACCTGCGACAGCATTTCCGATTCCCTGACCAATAAGCTCCTTATTAGGATTGTGTTTGGTCTTAGTCATATTGTCTGCTACAACCGAGGTCAAGAGTGAGTCGATGGCTCCTAAAAGAGCGAGTGATAGGGCTGTAAATAAATAAGGGGATATGGCTCCAAATGAAAACTCAGTGAAAATCTCCAATCGAGGCATTGGAAATCCCTGAGGAATCTGAGCGATGGTCATATAGTTTAGGTTTAAAAAATAGGCTGCTGATGAAACCGCCAACAATGCGACAAGTGTCGAGGGGACTGCTATAGTAATCTTTTTAAATCCATAGATGATCAGTATCGTCATAAACGCCAGAACAAATTCTAAATAATTAATATTCTGAATAGCTCGAGGTAGTATGCTCAAGGCTCCATATACAGATTTGGAGTGATCATTTGCCAATAACTTTGCTTCTTGAGCGATTTCATCTTCAGAGATGAGTGCTGCCCTGCGCTCTGTTTCAGTAAAATCTTCGAGTACTAAATAGCCCTCACCTGCTTCGTCTTTTAAAATCTTCTCTAAAAGGACCTCTTCCGCCTGAGCCTTAAAAGTCTCCACATAGACCAAATCATCTTTTGGATAATAGCCCATAGAAGGGAGTAATTGTGTTGCGATAATAATGACCCCTATCGCGGTCATAAATCCAGATACCACGGGATAAGGGATATACTTGATATATTTCCCTAATTGAAGTGATCCCAAGACGATTTGAATAATCCCCGAGAGGATAAAAACTGTAAGTATCGCTGGAAGTGCTCTTGATATATCTCCGTCATAAGCTCCTACAATTCCTGATACAATGAGTAAACTCACTGCGGTCATCGGAGCTGTTGGCCCTGAAATCTGAGAGGGAGTTCCTCCAAACATCGCTGCAAAAATTCCAATAAAGATCGCTCCGTACAAACCAGCGTCTGGTCCTAGTCCCGAAGAAACCCCAAAGGCTAAAGCTAGAGGTAAGGCAACTATTCCAGCTGTAATACCTCCAAAAAAATCTCCTTTGAAATGCTTAAATAAACCTTTCATAACTTATTAAAATTTAAATGTTAGTATTAATCTAAATGATAGATTTCACGAATGCCTTCCAAGATTGTGTCATAGTCGATACCCAAATCCTTGAGTTCTCCAGTATGTACATCAAATACCCATCCGTGAATCTTTAATCCGCGTTTACGAATCGCTTTTTGTACTACTGCGGTTTTAATGAGGTTCACACATTGTTCTTGAGTGTTGAGCTCAACCAAACGATCGTATTTTTGTTCCTCATCTTCAATAGAATTGAGTTCTTTTGCATGTGTTCTATACACATCTCTAATATTTCTGAGCCATGGATTAAGGATCCCCAAATCTTTTGAATCCATTGCTGCTTTGACACCCCCACAGGCGGTATGACCACATACTACGACGTGTTTTACCTTGAGGTGTTCTACTGCGTAATTAATTACTGACATCGAATTGAGATCAATACTTACCACCATATTTGCGATATTTCTATGAACGAATATCTCTCCGGGTTTTGCTCCCATTAATTCTTCTGCAGTTACTCTTGAATCAGAACATCCGATGTATAAAAGTTCTGGACTTTGGCCTTCTCCAAGCTGATTGAAGTAATCTGGATCGGTCTCTAATTTATTAGATATCCAATTTTTATTGTTTTCAAAAATTTTATCTATTTCCATTGTGTTGTCTTTTTAGTTTGACGACCATAAGTAACTTCTCAGATATGAAGATACAAAAATAGTCGCTGCCTCTATGCGAGATAGAAACTGTTAGTTATAATTATAAAGGTCTAAAAAATGACTTAGCACTCTGGAGGTGGGATTACAATGTCGTGAAATCCTTTGTTGAGATCCATTTGACAATTGTATTTGAACTCTGCTAAATTGTAGTTTTGTACGTAGATCTGAGAAGGTAAAACAACTAAAAAAAGGTCTGATTTGAGATCTTTATCTAGGCCGTCTTTAGAATCTTTGCTCATTGAGTCACTGAATTCAATATCAGTGTCCATTACAAAATTGTGTAATGGCTGAATAGCAGACGCCATCATCAACAACAAAAAGAAAAGCCCTATATAGTGTTTTGTACCCATCTTGGGCAAATATAAGGGGTTTTATCAGAAGAGTTGTTAAGCTCCTCTTAAAACTACTTTAAAGGCTTGATACTGTCTTCAAGAAGCCAACCTTCTTGTCCATCGGCTAATTGTACCTGAGCCCAATTCCCCATTTGATCTACAATTTGAACCTTGGTTCCTAAATGAAGTTCAAATAAAACAGCTCCTCGATCATTAGGTTCAGCTTTCACAACCGTATTTGAAAAAATAATTGCAGGACGGTCCTTTGCCTCTAAAGATTGATGTCTACTAGCCAATCCATAGCTACTCAAACTAAATAGAAGCGAAATGATACTTAAGATAAACGCCAAACGTTTTATGTTAGTTGAATTCCACAACAGAAAAATGAGATAGAAGGTTACAAATAAAAGCATCAAAACGATACTTAAATAAGTCCAGATACTGAGTTCTACCGAGAGAATAAATTCATTGAACACCTTAGATATTCCACTTTCGCTCTTTTGATTTATAGAGTCAATGGTCATCCCTCTGGCATAAGATAAATTAACTTGAAGTGCAGGGTGATTTTCATCAATTAATGCGGCCTTTTCGTAATAGTAGATACTGTTAGCAACATCGTTTAATTTATAATAGGAGTTCCCTAAATTAAAATAGACCTCAAAGGACTCCTCGCCAGCTTCAATAATATTTTGATATTCATTGACAGCCTGCGAATAATCTCCTTGGTTATAAGCCTTGTTTGCCGCCTCAAAAGAATTCATCCCCTGTGCTAAGGCAAGGCTAAAAGAACATAAAAACAGCAGTGAGATCATAAATCTTTTTCTCCATTCCATAATTATATCTTTTTATCGAGTTTGGTAATCGTAGCTATTGACTGCTGGTAATCCGTTTGTATTTCACCTGCAGATATAGGACTATAACGAGCCATATCACAGTGCTCTAAAAGCTGAATCAATTCTTTGATATCATCTTTTTCAATTCCTCTTTCAAGAAGAATTTCAGCAATTTTATCCTTATTGAGTTCTGAGGTTTCAATTTTGAGTTTTGCCTTTAAGAAATGGTGTAACGCTCTCTCAAGTGCCACATAGAATTCCTCCTTGTCTGCAATTGCTTTTTTAGCTGCAGAGAGGTATTTTTTGGCAAGTTGATTGGCTCTTCTAGATCTGTTTCCTTCGACGTCCCCCCTGCGCTTTTGTCTATTCTTGCCGTAAATAATGGCCAGTGGAATAAGTAGTAAAGGAAGTAGCCAGCTTAAATAATAATTTAAAGTTCCAAAGAAATTTTTCTTCTCAATGGGACTCAATTTGGTCTGTAATTCGATAAACTTAAATTGATCATCTGCAACGACCTCTAATTTCTGTACTTGATTAGGTTTATCCTCTTGTCCCAGTTCTGGTCCTTCTAGAATTTGAAGTAAAACCTCCTCTGAATCAATGCTGTGATAGCGTTTGGTCTTAGGGTTGAAATAAGAAAAGCTGATGGATGGAATTGGATACTTTCCCTTATATCCTGGCACCAAGGTGTAGGAGTTGGAAACTTCTCCTTGCATTCCTCCAAATGTCGTTTTAATATCTTCAGAAAATTCAGGGTCATAGCGTTCAATCGAAGCAGGGACCTTTACTTCTGGTATTTGGAAAAGTTTGAGATTCCCCGTTCCTTTTACTCTCACCTTAAGTTGCAGAGACTCTCCTGCATTAAGTATGTTTTTTGAAGCTTCTACAAAGAAATTATAATCCCCTACGGCACCGCTAAAGTTTGCAGGTTTCCCTTCTTCAGGAAGGGATTTTACATCGATTGTTCTCTTTCCAGCGGTTACAACTTTATTAGTCGAAGAATAGATAACTCCTCCAAAGAAGTCTCTTCTGTTCGTTGGAACATCAGCAGTAATCTCTAATGAAAGTGGTTCTAAAACTAATTCTCCTGTCATTTGAGGATAGAGGACGACTCTTTTTAGATCGACTACATTATAGGGTTCCCCTTTGTAGGTCCCGCTGCTAAAACTGTATTTGTTGATTGGAATTTCAGAAGACCAAAAATTTTCATAAGTTGGATTTTCTAATGGTCTAAAATTGGAAACGTTAATATTTCCCCCCACATAGAGTTTATAAACCACGGTGATGGGTTCATTTAAATAAGGACTGTTCTTCGATACCTCAGCCACCAAATGAAGCTTTTCTTCGGCAATATCATAAGCCGTTAATTGATCACTTGGCTTTTTTACCGCATCGGTTACAATCACCTCTTTAGATTGGGTCTTATAGGTTTTACCGTCAATCACTACCGAAGCTTGACTGATTGTAAAAGTTCCCTTTTGAATAGGTGCAATGGTATAGGAAAAGGTTCTTTTAAAACTCCTCACTCCGTTAATCCAAGAGGAACTAGTAGACTGAGAAGGTCCCATCACTACCCTGAATCCTTTGAAATCTGGAGGAGTAAACTGATCGCCATCTTGATTCATACTAAAGTCTACACGAATTCGCTCATTAATTCCCAATTTGCTCTTGGATAAATTTACCGCAAACTCAACCGTCTCTTGAGCGAACCCCTGAAGGCTGATCAAAAGACCGAACAGTACTAAGAAATGATAGAACTTCATTGTTTTCATTACCAATCCTTTTTCTTTTTTACAGGTACTTTTTTAACTTTTTGAGCGTCCATTTTCTCTTTGGACTTCTTCTCTTCATTTTGAACGGCCTCTAACAAATTTTTAATCTGCTGTGGTGACAGTTGACTCTTTCTAGGAGGTTGTTGGTTTTGAGGTTGCTGAGGCTGTTCTTTTTTCTGATCTCCATCGCCCTTTTTTTGTTCTTCTTTTTCACCGCCCTGGTCTTCCTTTGGATCTCCGTTTTCATCTTCCTTGTCGTCCCCCTTTTGCTGCTGACCTTGATCGTCTTTCTGTTGATCCCCCTTATCCTCGTTCTCCTTTTTATCTTGATTTTGATCGTTCTGATCCTGCTTGTCTTGTTCTTTATCCTTGTTTTTATCTTGCTTTTCTTGCTCTTTTTGATTTTCTAAAAGCTTCTTGGCAAGTGCTAGATTGTATCGTGTCTCATCGTCAGTAGGATTGTTTCGAAGGGCGTCTTTATAGGCTTCAACAGCCTTGGCATAATCCTTTTTGAGCATCATGGTATTACCTAAATTGTGAAGGGATTGATGACGTTCTGATTCAGTCTCTGCAGTTTTCCCAGATTTTACAAAGGTCAATGCCGCTTCGTCCAAAGCTTGCTGATTGTAGTAAGCATTCCCCAAGTTAAATTTAGAACTCAAGGCTTTGGGATTCATTGAAATTGATTCTCGATACTTCGCTTCTGCGCTCACGAAATCATTCTCAGCTATGCGCTCATTTCCTTCATAAGTAAGATTGTTGGCCTCTTTTTGTTGCTTTTTGCTAATCGGCTCTTCTTCTTGAGCGCTGACCCCCATAAAAAAGCAAAGCCCAATCATCACACTGATATGTCTTCCCTTAATTTTCATCTTGATGCTCTTTAAATAAGTTTAAACGCGTAAACCAATGGGTCTTGCGATCCAATATAACGATATCGATAACAAACAACAGCAAAGCAAAAGCGATAAACCACTGAAACTGATCCTTGTAATCAGAAAACTGCTGGGTTTCAAACTCTGTCTTGTCTAGTTGATCCAATTCTTCTTTGATCGAATTAACGGTCGCTTCAGTCTGTTGTCCGTAAAGATAGGTTCCTTTTCCTAAGTCGGCAATTTGTTCTAAGAGTTCCGCTCTGAGTTTAGATATCACCACCTCTCCGTTTTCATCCTTTTTAAGCTCCTGAACGATTCCTTTTTCCTTGATGGGAATTGGTCCTCCTTTAGAGGTTCCAACCCCTATTGTAAATATCTTTATTCCCTGGTCGAGAGCCTCTTCGATAACGGATTCTATTCCGCTTTCAGAGTGATCTTCTCCATCAGAAATAATAAACAGTATTCTGTTGGTCTGCGCCTCGTTATTGTAATAGGTAGTCGCTAATTTGATGGCCTCTCCCAAGTTGGTTCCCTGGGATGAAAGCATATCAGTATTGAGCGATTGAAGGAACATTTTAGCTGCTCCAAAATCTGTTGTGATCGGCAGCTGAGGATAGGCCCCTGCAGCATAAGCAATGATTCCGATTCGATCACTCGCTAATTGATTGATGATTTCAGAGACGATACGTTTAGCCTTCTCCAATCGGTTTGGAGCCATATCTTCTACGAGCATACTCTTTGAAACATCCACAGCAAAAACGATATCCACTCCTTCGCGTTTGATGGTTTCCATTCGAGTTCCAGCCTTGGGATTGACTAGGGCAAAAATCAATGCTGTAAATCCTAAAAGTTGAATAATCAGCTTCAGATTCGATTTAGAAGGAGACACTTCTGGGGCTAACAATTTGAGTCTAGTAGCTGAAGCAAATCGCTTTTGAGCTTTTTTCTTCCATATCGAAAGTGCCAATTGCAATAGCACAAACAAGGGAAGAATTCCCAAGAGGTATAAGTATATGTGCTCGTCTAATTGTATCATCTAAATAAAGCTTCTCAATAGTGTTTTGTTCAACAAAAATTCGAGGCTCAATAAAGCAAATGCTATAAGTGCCCACAAACGGTATTTTTCTTCGTAAGAATAAAATTTAAACTCTTCGATTTCTGTTTTTTCTAGTTTGTTAATTTCCTGATAAATAGATTCTAGTTTTTGATTATCCGTCGCTCTAAAATACTTTCCTCCTGTCAAGGCTGCGATTTCTTTTAAAAGTTCTTCGTCAATTTCAACTTGACGCATTCCGTATCGATAGGAGCCGTCGGGATTATATCCTATTGGAGATATCGCATTTCCATTGGTCCCAAGACCAATCGTATACACCTTAATATTGTATTCCAATGCCAGATCTGAAGCTGTTTTAGGTTCGATAAAACCAGCGTTGTTGATCCCATCAGTTAGAAGGATGATCACTTTTGAAAGTGCCTTTGAATCTTTTAATCGATTCACAGAGGTGGCCAATCCCATACCAATGGCTGTTCCATCTTCAAGAATTCCGTTGTCGATTTCTCTTAGCGATTGCAATACGATGTTTTTATCAGAGGTAATCGGTGTTTTGGTATAACTCTCTCCTGCATAGACTACCAGTCCGATTCGATCAGAGGAGCGATCTTTTATAAATTCTGAGGCTACATCTTTAAGGGCGATCAATCGATTGGGTTTTAAATCCTTTGCCAACATACTCGATGAAACATCGATTGCCATGACAATATCAATCCCCTTAGTCGTTTGAGTCTTCGCATCCACAGAGACAATTTGAGGTCGAGCAAGTGCGACAATGAGCGCAGCAAAGGCCGCAACTTTTAATCCTTTAGAACCAATCAATATCCAATGATGATAGGTTTTTGATCGAATCCCTTCAAGAGTCGACATACTCAAACGCGCCTTTTGAGAATACCTTTTGAAGTAGTACCACAGAAGAATGAGTGGCAGTACCAAAAGCAGCCAGAAAAACTCAGGGTTTGCAAAGGTTACATTATTCATCTGTGTCTATTTCTTTTAGTCGTATCGATCCCAAAAGCTGTTGTTTGATTTGATCGTTGTACTGGTTTTCTTGGTGTACTAACAATAGTTGTTGAGCAAAACCTTTACCTCCAAAGATGTAGAGTTCGTACACCATTTTTTCTTCATTTGATTCTTGGTCAATTGTAAAACGACCAAATACTTTAACACCCTGCACACCATCTACTGTAGTATAGGCTTCTTGTCTAGTGATGATGTTTTTCCCTCCGAGGGTTTCTAAGTAGGCAATACTACTCTCTGCTATTTGATCAAAATTAGGTTCCTCTTCGCTTTGAAGTTTTAAGGTGGTCAAATAAATTGAAAACTCCTCTTGCTCTAAACTAAACAGTTGGCGTTGTGCTTCTCCACTTGCAGGAACTGCTTTTAAATCTCTAATCAACACCTTGGGCGTACTCAATTGTATCGGTGGAGCTCCGTAAGAAGAGTTGACCCAATTGGATTCTAATAGCTGCTTTGAAGAATTAAAAGTCAAGGTGTCCCATACTTTTTTAGGTCCTGCATAGAATACTCCTGTACTTATTAGAGCAACTACCAGTGTTGCAACTGCCCATTTAATATGCCTCATTTTTCTTTTTTTCTCAGCTTCTAAAAGAGCTTGTTTATATTCTTCCTGCTGCATGAGTTCTTCCTCGGTAGGCTCTGGAATTGCTTCCTTGGTTTTAACAACCACTTCTTTGAGCTGTTCTCGATCCGATTCTGCCTTTGAGAGTTCTGGTTTAGACCTAGCAAACTTTACAAGATCTGCCGTCTTGAGAATTTGATCAAAGCGATCGATGGTCTGTTGATCCAAATCCAATGCCCCTGAATCTTTTAAAAGTTCTAAGTGATCGATTAACTGCTCAGTCGTACTCTCCAAAGCTGAGATGTGAATCTCCTCTTCTAAATACGATCGAACAATATTAGTGAGCTGAGAATAATATTCCTTGTATTCTTCTTTGATGAGGTATTGTGATTTTTCAAGTTCTTCCAGGGCGCTTAGGGCCTTGTCAAATGCTGGGATTAAAGCCTCTTCTTTCTTTTCAAATTTTTCAATACCCTTTTTGTAATAGAGGTAAAATCCATAAGCTATCCCACAGAGAATTAGCGCTAAAACAATCCAATTCCAAGGCATTTGAAATGATTTCTCAACTTGGATAATCGGTTTGATATCATACATCTTCTGTTGGGTGGTATCCACCGCTACATCATTGACTACAATATCATAGCTGTCCGTTTCATAGGAAAGCGAGTCGATATAGACCTTTAGTTTTGGCAGCTGAAAATGTCCTGAATCAAATTGAGTCAATTGATATTTTTGGAGGATTTTCCATTTACCATCCATAAGGAGCGTATCCGCTTTTGGAGCCTTGACCACTTCTAATGGAAAAACCAAAGCTTTTGGAAAAACAACCTGAGAAGTACTGTCTAAAGTAGCTTGGATACTGTAGGTGATTTGTTCTCCTATTTTAATTTCATTTTTATCGATAGAACTGACCACCTGAGCCTTAGAAGTCAAGACGGTAAAAACCACCACTGTAAAAAGTAGCGATTTAATGATTTTAGTAGTGCTCTTTTGAATCATTTAGCCTCTTTGTTTAAAATAACCCATTAGTTTTTTGACATAACTATCTCGAACACTGCAATCCAAAGCTCCCGCTCCAGATTTGGTGAAAGAATCTTTGAATTGCCCTTGTATTTTTTTGTAGTAGTTGTCGTACTCCAATCGCACTTTTTTTGAACTCGTCGCTACATAGGTTGTTTTTTTAGTCTCCAAGTCAATCATAGGAACCAAACCGATGTTTTCCAATTGTTCGTCTCTGGGATCGTAAATGCGAACTCCTGTGAGATCGTGTTTTTTGGCCACAACTCGAAGTGCAGACATATAGTCCTTTGAAACAAAATCGGATAACAAGAAAACAATGGCTTTTTTCTTGAGCACATTTCCTAAGTATTCCAATGGAATATTGATATCTGTGGCTGTGTGTTTGGGTTCAAACTCTAAAAGTTCTCGAATAATTCTGAGTATGTGACTCTTTCCTTTTTTGGGAGGTATGAACAGTTCTATTTGATCGGTAAACAACAATAAACCTACCTTGTCATTGTTCTGCATCGCAGAAAACGCAAGAGTAGCCGATATCTCAGTAATGAATTCTTTCTTACTGCTGTTTAGCGTCCCAAACTGGCCTGAAGCCGATACATCGACGACAAGCATCATGGTAAGTTCTCGCTCTTCTTCAAATACCTTTACATAGGGTTCGTTGTATCGTGCCGTCACATTCCAATCGATAGCTCTTACATCATCTCCAAACTGATACTGCCTCACTTCGCTAAAGGTCATCCCTCTCCCCTTAAAGGTAGAGTGATACTCCCCTCCGAAAATATGATCGGAAAGTCTACGAGTTTTAATCTCTATCTTTCGAACTTTCTTTAAAAGCGTTTTAGTATCCATCCTCTGCTTTATCCCCCTATTGAATCCTATGGTACTTCTACTTCATTGACGATGCTGTTGATGATATCTTCGGTACTGACATTTTCTGCCTCAGCCTCATAGGTAATTCCTATACGGTGTCTGAGTACATCGTGAACTACTGCTCTGACATCTTCAGGAACTACATAACCTCTTCTTTTAATAAAGGCGTAACACTTGGCAGCAATTGCAAGATTGATGGAACCTCTAGGAGAAGCTCCAAAACTGATCAGTGGTTTTAAGTGTTCTAAGTTGAACTTCTCTGGAAAACGAGTTGCAAAGATTAAATCCAAGATATACTTTTCAATCTTCTCATCCATATAGACTTCTCGAACCGCTTCCTGGGCTGAGAGAATTTGCTTGACACTTACTACCGGTTTAACTTGTTGATAATCCCCCGTTAAATTTTGTCGCATCACTATCTGTTCTTCATTCATCTTGGGATAGGTGATCACTGTTTTAAGCATAAAACGGTCGACCTGTGCCTCAGGTAATGGATAGGTCCCCTCTTGTTCTACTGGGTTTTGGGTTGCCAATACCAAGAAGGGTTTGTCGAGTATAAAAGTTTCATCCCCAATGGTTACTTGCTTTTCTTGCATCGCTTCTAAGAGTGCTGATTGCACTTTAGCTGGAGCTCTGTTAATCTCATCTGCAAGTACAAAATTTGCAAAAATAGGTCCTTTTTTAATGGAGAAATCATTCTCTTTCATGTTGTAAATCAAGGTTCCAATGACATCAGCTGGTAGGAGATCAGGAGTAAATTGAATTCTGCTAAAACTACCTTTCACCGCCTTGGCAAGAGTGTTAATCGCAAGCGTCTTTGCGAGACCAGGAACACCTTCTAAAAGAATATGTCCTTGACCTAAAAGACCGATGAGCAATCGTTCCACCATTTGTCGTTGCCCTACTATTACCTTATCCATTTCTTGGATAAGCAAGTCAATAAACGCACTTTCTTGAGCTATCTTTTCATTGATTTGTGCGATATCAATCGTTTTGTTTTCTTCCATAAAAATCGAAGCTTTATAAATTGTGCTTGCAATTAAAAAATTATATCTTACACCTATTGTTAACGATAGGTTAAAATAAGCCTAACACCTTAATTTTTAAGATGATTTTAAGGATTCAAAACCTCTAAGCATGTCTAAAAAAGTAAACTTTTCATCTATCATCTCAGGAACCATGACCTGGGGAGAATGGGGCAAAAATTATTCTACAAAGGAAATGGCCTCGTTAATCGAACACTGTGTCTCTATTGGAGTAAGCACCTTTGATCATGCAGATATTTATGGAGATTACTCCAATGAAGCTGAGTTTGGTGCCGCTTTTAAAGAAAGTGGAATCGAAAGAGAATCCATTGAACTCATCAGTAAATGCGGTATTTCAAGGGTATGTGATCGAAGAAATTATATGGTTCATCACTACAATTATACCAAAGAGTATATTATAAATTCTGTAAAGCAGTCACTTCAAAATTTACAGACGGATTATTTGGATGTGCTCCTATTACACAGACCGAGTCCCCTAATGAATCCCTATGAAATTTCTGAAGCGATTACCTATCTCAAAAACAAGGAAATGATACGCTCTTTTGGAGTGTCTAATTTTACACCCTCTCAACTCTCAATGATCGATAAGCAACTCAAGGTTGAAATCAATCAAATTGAAATTTCATTGACAAAGTACGACTCTATGTACAACGGTCAATTGGATCAATGTATTGAGAAAAAAATACTACCTATGTCGTGGAGTCCTCTTGGAACTGCCATGAATAAAGAAAATCCAAAGCTGACGATGACGCTCGAACGACTCGCCAAAAAATACAGCCTAGAGGTCTCTCAAATTCTCATCGCATGGCTAGTAAAACATCCTGCTGGTATTATTCCAGTGGTAGGTACCACTCAAAAGGATCGCATATCACAAGCACTCGAGGCTTCTAAAGTAGATTTAGAACTCGAAGATTGGTTCGACTTATTGGAAGCAACTAGAGGACATCAAATCGAATAAGATGAATAGAAAAATTGCCTTAGTCACAGGAGCAAGTTCGGGAATCGGACGTGCGACTGCTCTTCGATTAGCCGAAGAGGGATTCAACCTCGTCATTTGTGGAAGAAGAAAAGAACAACTCGATCAACTTCAAAAAGAACTTCCTTCTGATTGTCAATCGCATCAACTCCTTTTTGATGTTCGCGATCAAGCCGAAGTTTTTAAAGCAATTGAATCCCTTCCCCATAATTTTAAATCTGTTGATTTACTGATCAATAACGCTGGTAATGCACACGGTTTGGACCCCTTTCAAGAGGCTCCCTTAGATGATTTTAACGCCATGATTGACATCAACATCAAAGGCTTGCTCTATGTTTCAAAAGCTGTGTTACCGACCATGTTAGATCGCAACAACGGACATATTATCAATATTGGGTCAACAGCAGCAAAAGAAGTTTATCCCAATGGTTCTGTATACTGCGCCTCAAAAGCTGGCGTTGATGCGATTACCAAAGGAATGCAATTGGACTTAAACAAGACCGATATAAAAGTTGGCGCCATTCATCCAGGTCTAGTTCAAACCAACTTTAGCGAAGTTCGATTTAAAGGAGATCAACAAAGAGCGGATCAGGTTTACAAAGGATTTAAAGCCCTTCAAGCAGAGGATATCGCAGACATCATCGCTTTTGTCGTCACCAGACCATTTCACGTAAATATTGCTGATCTAGTCGTGATGCCGACTGCACAGGCAAATTCAGTTACTGTAAATAAAAAACTCTGATTAAAATACTTCGCTTGCCGAAGGAAGTGCAGCGATCGCTCCAAATTTAGTGGTAGTTATAGCTCCAGCTTTATTCGCGATACTAATCATTTCCTTGAGCTTTTCAAAATCCTCAGAAATAGCAATTGGGCTTTCTAATTCTGACAATTGTCTAAGAAGACAGCCGATAAACGTATCCCCAGCTCCAGTCGTATCAACAGGGGTAACTTTTGTCGAAGGCACAGTTGTTCGTTGCCCCTTACAACTCAAAAGGGTCCCTTCTGAGCCAAGAGTTATACAAATAATGGGCACTCCAACCTGGTGTAAATAGTCACAGGCTTCTTCCTTAGTAGCACATCCTGATATTAGAAGCGCCTCTTCTAAAGAAAACTTACACAAGTGAGACTTCTCTACAAAAGGAATGCATTTTTTAATAAACTTTTCATCACAACCGGCCCAAAGATCAGCTCGATAGTTCGGATCAAAACAGATAAAGGCCTCTTGAGTGAGGGCGTCAAATAAGTAATGTCCATAAGCTTCTTCTAAACTTCCCCCTAAAAATGCAGTTGCAGCTCCAAAGTGAAGAATTTGATTGTTAAACTGATGTTTTAATTTAGAGTTGTACTGTAAACTCTTATCGGCACCTCTACTAAACACAAAGTCGCGCTCTCCATCTTCGGCAATCGAAACAAAAGCGAGTGTTGTAAATTCTTCTGATTCCTGTAATTCACTAAGATCTACTTTGTGATCTAAGAGCGTTTGTTTTAAGTAGGCTCCAAAAGCATCCTTTCCAATGGCTCCGACAAAGGCAGCGTTTCCATTGAGTTTATTAATAGCGCAAGCGACATTTGCAGGTGCTCCACCGGCTTTCTTTGTAAATGTTACTGCCTTTCTAAGATCACTCCCTTGATTTTCAGCCACAAAATCAATCAGTGCTTCTCCAATACAATATACCTTCTTCATCTGTTTAATTAAGACTGCAAAATAATCTTAATACAAATGCTTTTCAAAATTGTTGTCATAAAATTCACAAAAAAATTAAATATGTCTGTTTTGTTGTTTTATTTTTGACTTATGAGAACAATAGTCATTGGAGATATCCATTCAGGGCTCAAAGCCTTAAAAGAACTTCTAATAAAAGTAAATCCTTCTAAGGAGGATCGAATCGTTTTTTTAGGAGATTATGTAGACGGATGGTCTGAGGCTGTTCCTACAATCAATTTTCTAATTGAATTATCAGATTCTCACAACTGTATTTTTATTCGTGGAAATCACGATCAACTCACCTTAGATTGGCTCAAGGGAGTTCACAAAAGAGAACAGTGGTTAGTTCATGGAGGTCAAGCAACTGTTGATAGCTATAGTAAAATTGAAGACAAAACTCTTTTAAATCTACATATCGATTTCTTAGAAAATTTAGTGGATTATTATATCGATGATCAAAACAGATTGTTTGTACACGCTGGATTTACTAATGTCAAAGGTGTATCCTTTGAAAACTTTCCAGGGATGTGTTATTGGGATCGAACGCTTTGGGAATTAGCACTGGCCATCGATGGCAAAATGAATCGAGAAGATCCGTTTTACCCCGAGCGCCTCAAGTGCTATTTTGAAATCTATATCGGTCATACACCTGTGAGTAGAATTGGCAAATTCACCCCTGTTCAAGCAGAAAATCTTTGGAATATGGATACGGGAGCTGCTTTTAAAGGCCCCCTATCTGCTCTTGACGTTGAGAGCAAAGAGCTTTGGCAAAGTGCTCCTGTCTATACCTTCTATCCGGATGAAAAAGGAAGGAATTAAAATTCGAATTTGATTCCCTGTGCTAGAGGTAACTCTGTCGAATAATTAATTGTATTGGTCTGTCTTCTCATATAGACTTTCCAAGCATCCGAACCAGATTCTCTACCTCCACCTGTTTCTTTCTCACCTCCAAAGGCTCCACCGATTTCAGCACCAGAGGTCCCTATATTGACATTGGCTATACCACAATCGGATCCCCAGGCAGCTAAAAAGGCTTCAGCTTCTCTGAGATTGGTTGTCATGATGGCTGAAGACAAACCTTGAGGAACAGCGTTTTGTAGTTCAATGGCATTTTCTATAGCTCCCTTGTATTTGATCAAATAAAGGATGGGTGCAAAGGTTTCTTCCTGTACCATTTTAAAGTGATTCTCAGCCTCAACAATCGCTGGTTTTACATAGCATCCTGACTGGTATTGGTCTCCCGATAGAACTCCTCCAGGAATTAGTAATTTTCCACCTTCTTTTTCTACGGCCTCTAAGGCTTTTTGATACATACTTACAGCATCCTTGTCAATAAGAGGACCCATATGATTTTCAGAATTAAGCGGGTCGCCTATTTTTAATTGTCCGTAGGCCTTTTGAAGTGACTCCACTACTTGATCGTAGACCGATTCGTGAATGATGAGTCTTCTAGTAGAAGTACAGCGTTGACCAGCAGTACCTACTGCACCAAAGACCGCTCCGATGATCGTCATTTTAAGATCGGCATCAGGAGTGACGATAATGGCGTTATTTCCTCCGAGCTCTAAAAGTGATTTTCCAAGACGAGCGGCAACAGTTTGAGCGACAATTTTCCCCATTCGGATGGATCCTGTTGCTGAGATTAATGGGATGTTGTGATGCTGTGTCATATATTCTCCTACCTTATAATCCCCATTGACCAAGCAAGAAATTCCTTCAGGCATATTATTTTCTTTGAGCACCTGAGCAATGATATGTTGACATGCGACACCACAAAGAGGTGCTTTTTCAGAGGGTTTCCAAATGCACACATCTCCACTCACCCATGCTAGTGCTGTATTCCAAGACCATACCGCTACTGGGAAATTAAAGGCAGAGATAATGCCTACAATTCCAAGTGGGTGGTACTGCTCGTACATACGGTGACCAGGTCGTTCTGAGTGCATGGTGAGTCCGTGTAATTGTCTTGAGAGTCCCACAGCAAAATCACAGATATCGATCATCTCCTGAACTTCTCCAAGTCCTTCTTGAAGTGATTTTCCCATTTCATAAGACACCAACATACCAAGAGGTTCTTTAAGCGCTCTTAATCGATCTCCAAATTGTCGAACGATTTCTCCTCTTTGAGGAGCTGGAATAGCACGCCACTGAAGGAAGGCTTCTGAGGCAGTTTCTACGATACGATTAAAATCCTCCTTTGAAGTGATTCCTACTTCAGCAATTTTTTCTCCATTTACAGGACTGTATGAACTAATGGTCTGATCGTATTTAAAAGAAATGGATCCAGTAGAACTTCCTGAATTCGAAGGCTTAATTCCCAATTGTTCTAAGGTCGATGAAATGGATGTATTTTGCATTTTTATAACTTTTTATCTTAATAATGTTTCAAATGTAAAAAATATTCGTGGATTTAAGCAGCTAATCCTTTAAAACCAAGAGCGAATTTGATCGAAGAGTTGGTTTTCAAAAAGTTGATGGTAAACAAAAGCGCCAATTTCATAGAAAACTCCGTAGATCAACGAACTCTCTTTGGTCTCCTCTGAAATCCATCCACTCAAACCCACCTTTTGGTCTAAAAAAACTAAAAGCACTCCTAAAATGATCAGGCTTTTTAACAGGCCAAAGGCTCCTCCTAAAAGTTTATTCACCATTCCAAGTAAGAGCACTTGAACAATTTTAGTCAACAACTTTCCAAGTAAATTGACCCCCACTAGGACTGCTAAAAAGGTAACTACAAAGGCGGCTATATTAAGATTGTTTTCATTCCAATCGAGTAAATCGGCAAGATAGATGGCGGCAAAATCTGAAAAATGAAAAGCGCAATACAAGCCAGCAATCAGTGCAATGATGGAAGCAACTTCAACCAAAAGTCCGTTTTTAAAGCCTTTGTAAAATCCAAGGGCCATAATCAGCGCTAATACAATATCGATGACATTCATATAAAAGAAAGGATTAACTTTGTTTATCTAATTCGATTTAAAGTTAGGGAAACTTAAGCTTTATTCCTCATAAAAGAACCAATGTCTAGAGATCCTTTGTTAAAAGAAAAGTGGGAACAATTAACCCGCACCCTATCCGAACAGTTTTCTTCAGATGAAGAAATGGATATCGATTCCATCATTTATTTAATCGGTGTACAAGAATTAGGGCAATATCATCGCGCTTTTAAAAAAGATGAAAAGATTCATTTAATGCATATCGCTATTTGTAGACTTCTTGAACCTTATGGATATTATCGTTTTGATTATACCGATGAAGATGGATGGCCTCATTACACTATAGTAGAGAACCTACCCCCTTTAAAAGCAGGTGAACAAAGCGTACTTATCAAAGAGGCCATTGTTACCTATTTTACAGAAAAAGAATTTATATGATGTATCAAGTTCCTTATTACGCCGTTATTTTTACTTCAGCTATCAAAAATGACGAAGGTTATGCGCAGATGGCACAAGCCATGGAACAACTCGTCAAAAAACAAAAGGGTTTTTTAGGATATGATTCAGCTCGTGAAGCGATCGGGATTACGGTGAGTTATTGGAGCGATCTGGAATCGATTAAGGCATGGAGAAATCATCCAGAGCACGGAATTGCAATGCAATTGGGAAAAGAAAAATGGTACGACCATTACAGCCTTAGAGTCTGTAAAGTAGAGCGTGAGTACGAGTTTTAATCAGATCAAATGATTCTGTAATTCTTTAAAAACTTCTCTAGGACGTTCTTCCTGGTAGAGGATTCGATAAACCGAAGTAGCAATCGGCGCCTTATTAAAAAGTTCTTTTTGCTTTAAAAAATGATGCGCACTTTTAGAAGCGTAGTATCCTTCTGCAACCATCTTCATTTCCATCATGGCACTCTTCACACTATAACCTTTCCCAATCATGGTTCCGAACATTCGATTTCGAGAAAATGTGGAATAGGCAGTTACTAATAAATCTCCTAAATAGGCCGAGTGATAAATAACTCTTCTCTTGCGTTTAATGGCTCTAATGATGGTTTTCATTTCAGCTATGGAGTTGGCGATTAATACGGCCTGAAAATTGTCTCCGTATCCTATCCCATGTGCAATACCTGCTGCTAAAGCGTAAATGTTCTTAAAGACTGCAGCGTATTCAGTACCGATGACATCTCTAGAAGTGTGGGTAATGATATAATTAGCCGAAAGCATATCTGCTAAATACTGAGCTCTTCTCTTGTTCATACAAGCAATGGTCAAATAAGACAATCGCTCCAAAGCGACCTCTTCAGCGTGACAAGGGCCAGTAATCACTCCTATTTGATTCATAGGAACACCAAATTTTTGGTGTAAGTATTCTCCAATGATGAGTTCAGATTCAGGCTCAATCCCTTTGACAGCAGAAAAAATAGTCTTTCCACTTAAAGGAATGGTTACTTTTTTTAACTCATTTGCAACAAAAGCTGAAGGAATCGCTACGATCATTCGCTTATTCGCCTGTACAACCGCATTGATATCCGAACTCAATTCGAGCATCTCTAAATTAAAGTGAACCGATGTCAAGTATTTTGGATTGTGTCTATGTTGGAGTAAATAGTCGATATCGTTCTGGTTTCTGATATACCAATTTACTTTTAATTGGTTATCTGTCAGAATTTTAACCAAGGCTGTTGCCCAGGAACCTCCTCCTAAGACTGCTATTTGATGAGGGTTATTCATGAAACAAAGTTGAAGAAATATTTTAAGATTAACTAAAAAATATTTTTACTGTTAATTAATTTTTGGCACGCTATTTGTTAATCATATTATACAAAAATTAGTTTTTGTTTGGTTGATTTGGTTTAAGCCCTTGGATGATATTTCGTTCAGGGGTTTATTATTTTTGGCATGTATCGATATGAAAGTGTATTTTTGCAAACCTAAATAGTTCGTTTTGAAGAAAATAATCAACCTATTTGACTTCTCTCAGGAAGTAAATTACAAAACTGAAATACTCTCTGGTTTAACTGTTGCTTTAGCGTTAGTCCCCGAAGCCATTGCCTTTGCGCTAATTGCAGGCCTCTCACCCTTAACTGGATTATACGCTGCCTTTATGATGGGTCTAGTCACTTCCATTTTTGGTGGTAGACCTGGAATGATTTCTGGTGCCACTGGCGCCGTTGCTGTTGTTTTAGTTGCCCTTGTAAAATCACATGGAGTTGAATATATCTTTGCGACCGTCATCCTAGCCGGTCTTCTTCAAACTGTTGTTGGTTTTTTAAAATTAGGAAAACTGATGCGTCTGGTTCCTCATCCTGTTATTTTTGGATTTGTTAACGGATTGGCGATCATCATTTTTAGTTCTCAATTAGTTCAATTCCAAGATGAATCCGGTAACTGGCTTACAGGAATGCCTCTTGTTACCTTATTGGGATTAGTGCTTTTTACAATGTTGAGTATTTGGGGAATTCCAAAGATCAACAAACAACTTCCAGCGGCATTGATTGCCATTCTAGCGGTATTTGGAATCGTTGTTTTCTTCGGAATTGACACCAAAACCATTGGAGATATCGCCTCCATCAAAGGAGGATTTCCTCCCTTTCATTTACCAGAAGTTCCTCTTGAATTAGAGACCTTAAAAATTATTTTCCCCTATGCTTCTATTGTGGCAGGTGTAGGTCTTATCGAGAGTCTTTTGACTCTTAATATCGTCGATGAAATCACTGAAACTAGAGGGAGTGGCAATAGAGAAGCCATCGCTCAAGGAGGGGCTAATATTCTCTCAGGCTTATTTTCAGGAATGGGTGGTTGTGCGATGATTGGTCAGAGTTTGATCAACACCTCCAATGGTGCTCGTGCACGTCTCTCCGGGATTGTGGCCTCTGTAATGCTACTCGTCTTCATCATGTTTGGTTCCTCAATAATTGAAAAAATGCCAATGGCAGCCCTTACTGGACTAATGATCATGGTCTCCATTGGAACATTTGAATGGGCGAGTTTAAAAACATTTAGACGTATGCCTAAATCCGATGTATTTGTAATGGTGCTCGTGACCCTTGTTACCGTATTCTTACACAATCTAGCGCTTGCCGTTGTAGTAGGGGTTATCATAGCCGCACTTGTATTTGCTTGGGATAATGCCAAGAGAATTAGAGCTCGAAAATTTATAGATGAAGAGGGGGTTAAACACTATGAAATATACGGGCCTTTATTCTTTGGTTCCATCACTGTTTTTAACGAAAAGTTTGATGTGTTAAATGATCCCGATGTAGTTATCATCGATTTTGCTGAATCTCGAATTGTAGATATGTCCGCCATCGAAGCTGTAAATAAGCTTACTTCTAGATATCTTAAGGTTGGCAAAGAAGTACACCTCAAACACCTCAGTGCTGACTGTAGAATTCTATTGAAAAACGCTGATGAGATTATCGATGTCAACGTCATGGAGGACCCTACTTACAAAGTAGCAGTCGATCAATAATCTTTAAGAAAACCATTGTTTTATACGCTTTTCTTGATCTAAAAGCGCTGTTTTAAATTCAGATTTTAAACGGCTCACTAAGTCTTTGACACTTGTGTTTTCGTGAATGCTTGTCACTCCCTGACCGGCTGACCAGATTGTTTTCCAAGCTTTAGCTTCAGTGTCTAATTCTTTACCAAAATCAATCTTTTGTTCCGCCTTTAAATCTTCTTCTGAGATTCCTGCTTTTGCCAAACTCTTGGCTAGAAAATTAGCTGGAACACCAGATATGGAAGCGGTATAAACAATATCACTTGCTCCAGAATCGATGATCATCTGACGGTATTCATCGGTAGCTTGACTCTCTTCTGTGTTGATAAAACGGGTTCCCATATAGGCTAAATCTGCTCCCATCTGAAGTGCTGAAGCAACATCTATTCCTGTTGAAATACAACCTGAAAGCAACATCGTTCCATCGAAAATCGAACGTACTTCTGACAACAAGCTCATCGGATTGAGGGTTCCTCCGTGTCCTCCAGCTCCTGCAGAAACCAGTATTAATCCATCGACTCCAGCTTCAATGGCCTTTTCTGCATGTCGTTTTTTGATGATATCGTGAAAGACAAGCCCCCCGTAGGAATGCACAGCATCAACGACCTGACTCACAGCTCCTAGTGAGGTGATCACCAATGGAACTTTGTGTTTCATACAAATTTTTAGATCCGCTTCGAGTCTCGGATTGGTCGGATGTACAATGAGGTTCACTGCAAAAGGTGCTGCCTTCTTTCCTGTCTCTTCTTCAAAAGCAGCAAGCGCCTCTTTAATCTGAACAACCCATTGTTCAAAGCCCTCTGTCGTTCGTTGGTTCAGAGCGGGAAAACTCCCTACTATGCCGTTTTTACAACAGGCGATAACCAGTTCTGGTCCTGAGATTAAAAACATGGGGGCCGCTACAATGGGCATTGATAAATCTTTGATAAATGCTGCTTTTTCCATAATTAAATTGTTTGTTTTTTAGAGGCAAAATAAACCCCTGACAATACCAGTATTCCGGCTGCTACCTTAGTGAAATTGAGCTGATCTTGTCCGCTTAAAATTGCTACTATAATTCCAATGAGGGGTTGCACATATACGAAAGAACTCACTGTAGAAGCCTTGAGTTTAGTCAGCGCAAATCCATTGAACAAATAAGTCATGTAAGTGGTTCCCAAAATTACAAATACTACCGATGCGATGATCGATGGAGGCATCTCCCAATTGATCTGATTAAAAGACGAATAGGTAATCGGTAGATTGACAATAAATGCAATCGTAAACACCCATTTTAAAACAGTGATGGGCTGATACTTTTCCATGACTTTTTTAATCACAATTAAATACAATCCATAAGCCGTAGCATTGACGATAAACAAGGTATTCCCCAATGGAATATTAGGGGCGTCCATACGGACTTCCTTACCGTAAATCACCAGTCCAATAGCTCCTACCAATCCCATAGCGATACCGAGAACCTTGGTAAAATAGATTTTCTCTTTTAAAAGGATACTTGAAAAAATAACGACGATGATAGGAGTGATGGTCACTAAAATTGAAGAATTAATCGGTGTCGAGAGCTCTAAGCCTTTGAAGAAGGAAAGCATATTAATACTCGCTCCTAGTATGGCTGCTGTAATCAGAGGCTTCCAATCTTGCTTGGCTATTTTCTCTGATTTTACAAATATGGAACTAATCCAAAACAGCAGTGCTGCACCTCCTGTTCTTAGGAAAATAAAACCAAATGCTCCGACGTAATCGGGCATAACTCCCTTGGCAACCGTGTGATTGATGCCGTAAATGGTCGTCGCTCCCAAGGCTGCTAAAAAAGCAACTACTCTAATATTAATGAGTGCTTTCAAGGTGCGACTTTAAGGATTCAACAGTCGATTTAGCATTGCCAATATAGAGCTTGTCCTGATATTGAATAACAGGTCTTTTTAAGTAGGTGTAATGACTTTTAAGCAACTCCCTATACCTGTCTTCACTCTGGCCATTAGGAGCTATTCCTTCTGCTTTAAAGAGTTGAGCTCTTTTATTAATCAAGGCCTCATAAGAAGAAGTGTGTTTGTAAAACCCCTCTAATTCCTCATCGCTTAGGGGGTGATCTTTAATATCGATTAGTTTAAATTGTTCGAGTGGCAGTTCTGCTAAAATCCTTTTATTAGTAGAACAACTGCTCAAATGATATATAATGTTCATCAATTGATTACTTTAGTGATTTAAAATTACAATTTATAAATGACATCATGAGTATGAAGTTTCAATTCTATAACTGCAGGGAAACCAGAAAAATTCTGGTCAATTTTTTAGAGACGATTTCAAGAGAGGATCTTTTGGCAATACCAGAGCACTTTAACAATAATATTTGGTGGAATATTGCACATGTGGCCGTAACCCAACAATTATTAGTCTATAAATTAAGCGGCTTAGCTCTTAATTTGCCTGATGACATCATTGCAAAATACGCTAAAGGATCTCTTCCATCAGAGGAGCCTTCAGAGGAAGAATTTAATTCAATCAAGAAAGCTCTAGTAGATCTAGTTGTTAAAACGGAAGAAGATTATAACAAAGGAATCTTTAAAAACTACAATCCTTATACCACTTCAGCCAATGTAACCCTAGAGTCAGTTGAAGATGCGATCACATTTAATAATTTTCACGAAGGCATTCATATAGGATCCATCCTTGCGCTTAGAAGAGCCTTAGGAATAGCATCGTAATGAAGAAAGAAACTAAAATGATTCACGGCGGGCAGCATTTAGAACCTCCCTACAATGCTTTGATGACCCCAATCTATATGAGTAGTTCTTATGGTCAAGAAGAACTAGGGAATTACGGTCAATACGCCTATTCGAGAACAGAAAACCCCACTAGAACTGCTCTTGAAAAATCATTAGCCAGCATTGAAAATGGCAGGGATGCCATTGCTTTTAGTTCGGGGATCGCCGCTGTAGATGCCGCCCTAAGATTGTTGAAATCTGGAGATCATATTATCGCTACCAAAGATATTTACGGAGGAAGCTATCGTCTTTTTACTCAATTATTAGAGCAGCTTGGCTTGCAATTTTCCTTTGTTGACCTTCAAGATTTAGCGGGTTTGAAAGATCATTTTCAAGCCAATACCAGAATGGTTTGGGTGGAATCGCCCACCAATCCTCTAGTCAAAATAGTCGATATCTCCGAGATTGTCAAAATCACCAAATCTATAGATCCTTCCATTCTTGTTGGTGTAGACAACACCTTTGCTTCTCCTTATTTACAGCAACCTCTTGATTTAGGAGCGGATATTTCAATGCACTCCGCTACTAAATTCCTATCGGGTCATTCTGATGTCATCCTCGGTGCCCTTGTCGTTAAGGATGTTGAATTGGGCAAAAAATTGCACTTCATCCAAAATGCAGCAGGAGCAATTCCTTCACCGATGGATTGCTTTTTAGTGCTGAGAGGAATCAAAACCCTGCACCTTCGCATGCAGAGACATTGTGAAAACGCAGCTCAAATTGCTGAATTTTTAAGAGCGCACCCAAAAGTAGAAAAAGTGTATTACCCCGGATTTAAAGATCATTATAATCACCAGATTGCCAAAAAACAAATGACTTCTTTTGGCAGCATGATCTCTTTTGTTACTAAATCATCAGATTTAGAATCCACAAAAATTCTTATTAAAAAACTCAAAATATTCTGCTTAGGAGTCTCCTTAGGAGGAGTAGAATCCCTAGTAGGTCATCCTGTTACAATGACACACGCATCCGTTCCCAAAGAGGAACGTGAAGCCTTAGGGATTGTAGATGGATTAATTAGATTATCTGTAGGGGTAGAAGCTGTAGAAGATCTTATAGCGGACTTAAATGGAGCGCTTTGAGAATCTTGTAAAAAAAGATAACATTTTAGCTTTGAAATTGTTAAAATAACATATTTTTGTCTTCAAAATATTAATTTGATAATTATATGCATTCTGACAAGTTAATTCAAGACAAGATTGATCGCTTTATGCAAGAGGTCATCAGTCGCAATGGGCATGAGCCTGAGTTTATTCAAGCAGTCCAAGAAGTGGCCGATACAGTAATCCCTTACATCGCCAATAACGAAATCTATAATGGCAAACACGTGCTTTTGAGAATGGTCGAGCCTGAGCGCTTGATTTCTTTCAGGGTTGCTTGGGTCGATGACAAAGGAGAAATCCACGTCAATAGAGGTTATCGTATTCAGATGAATTCAGCAATTGGTCCTTACAAAGGAGGTCTGCGTTTTCATCCGACAGTTAACGCCAGTATCTTAAAATTCTTGGCTTTTGAGCAGGTCTTTAAAAATGCATTAACAACCCTTCCTATGGGTGGTGGAAAAGGAGGTTCTGATTTTGATCCAAAAGGAAAATCAGATGATGAAATCATGCGTTTTTGCCATGCGTTCATGTTAGAACTTTCCAAGCATATCGGGGCTAATACAGATGTTCCAGCAGGGGATATCGGAGTAGGTTCCCGTGAAATTGGATACCTCTTTGGAATGTACAAGAAAATACGAAATGAGTTTACAGGAGTACTTACTGGGAAAGGACGTTCATGGGGAGGATCTTTGATTCGCCCAGAGGCAACTGGTTACGGCACCGTTTACTTCGCTCAATCCATGCTTCAACGAACAGGAGATTCTATGGAAGGAAAAACGGTCTGTATCTCTGGTTCTGGAAATGTCGCTCAGTACGCCGCTGAAAAATGCGTTCAATTAGGGGCTAAGGTTTTAACCTTTTCAGACTCTAAAGGATATATTCACGATCCACAGGGAATCGATCAAGAAAAGATCAATTTTGTAATTGATCTTAAAAACAACAAAAGAGGTCGTATTAGCGAATACGTCAAACAATATCCCGAGGCAACCTATCACGAGGGTGAACGTCCTTGGTCAGTACCTTGTGATGTAGCATTCCCATGTGCAACACAAAACGAATTGAATTTAGATGAAGCTAAAATGCTTGTCAAAAATGGATGTACCTGTGTTGCCGAAGGAGCCAATATGCCTACTACTCCTGATGCCGTTCACTACTTCCACGATCAAAAAATTCTCTTTGCTCCTGGAAAAGCATCCAATGCTGGTGGGGTAGCTACTTCTGGATTAGAAATGTCTCAAAATTCCCTCAGAATTAGTTGGACAAGAGAAGAGGTAGATGAGCGTCTTAAAGACATTATGGCCAATATTCACAACAACTGTTTAGATTACGGAATGGAAGAGAACGGTTATTGCAACTACGTTAAAGGTGCGAATATCGCCGGATTCGTTAAAGTAGCTGATGCCATGCTCGCTCAGGGAGTCATCTAAGATTTCTGTTAATTATTTAAGAGCCTTTGGAGTCATTCAAAGGCTTTTTTTGTTATTTTGCTCTCTATGAGAGTCCACACAAAAGCCATCGTTCTGTCTTCGATTAAATACGCAGACAGCAGTTTAATCGTAAAGGCTTTTACAGAATCGGACGGATTAAAATCCTATATATTACGAGGGGTTTTAGCTACTAAAAAGGGGAAAGTCAAAGCGGCCTATTTTCTGCCTTTATCTCAATTGGAACTAGTTGCTACTCATAAAAACAATGCAACATTGGATCGAATTTCTGAAGTAAAAACGCATTACCACTACCAAAGTGCTCACTCTAATCTAGTCAAAAACTCACTAGTCTTATTTCTTTCAGAAGTTCTTTCTTCAGCTATTGTAGAAGAAGAAGAAAACAAAGAACTGTTTCTGTTCTTATCAGAGTCTTTGATGTGGATGGATCAAAACGATCAGGTCGGGAATTTTCATATACAATTTCTAATTGATCTGAGTCGTTATTTAGGATTTTATCCCGATCACTCAACGGTTGATGCTCCTTATTTTAATCTTGTCGAAGGAGCATTTAGTTCTTATTTTTCCAATGAAAGCTCATTAAATAATTCACTTTCAGATGCCTTAAAGCTGTTTTTAGGCACGAATTTTGATAATTCAAAAACAATTAAACTCGATAAAAACCTGAAAATTGAACTTATAAAATCGATTATGAACTATTATCGATTGCATTTAAATTCATTTAAGTCACCCAAATCCCTTGAAGTCCTCAATGTCGTCTTTTCCTCACTATAAAACAGCATTAAGCTTGTTGATCCTATTGTTGAGTTTCAGTGTGAAAGCACAGGACTTTTTGGTATATGATGCGAACACCAATACCCCCATAGACCAGGTGATTGTCTATACTACTGACCTTAAAGAAAGCATCAGCTCCAACAGTGATGGACAGGTAGATCTCTCTATCTTCGAGGAAGATGAAATTTTAGAGGTTTACAAATTCGGTTATGAAAAACTGAGAATCAGCAAACGCAGCTGGGCTAAGAATGATTACGCTATTTACCTATATCCTCAAAGTATGCACTTGGACGAGGTCATCATGTCGGTCTCCAAATGGAAACAATACAAAAGTCAGGTGCCTCAAAAGATTCAAGTAATCGATCAAAAAGCCATTGAACTTCAACAACCTCAGACCTCAGCAGATTTACTCCAACAATCTGGAAATGTCTATGTTCAAAAAAGTCAGTTAGGTGGGGGAAGTCCGATGATTAGAGGATTTGCTGCCAATCGATTGCTTTTAGTTGTCGATGGTGTGCGTATGAATAACGCCATTTTTAGAGGAGGGAACCTGCAAAATGTGATCTCTATAGACCCCTTTACAGTAGATAAGACTGAGGTGCTTTTTGGAACTGGTTCTGTGATTTACGGATCAGACGCCATGGGAGGAGTCATCAACTTTTACACAAAATCAAATGGGTTTAGTAGTAAAAGATCCTTTAAAGCCAATGCTCACAGTCGCTTTTCTTCAGCAAATAAAGAGTGGACCAATCACGCTGATTTTTCTATTTCATCTTCCAAATGGTCTCATTTTAGTAGCATCACTCAAAGTGATTTTTCTGATTTAATGATGGGAACAAGAGGCCCTGATGACTATTTAAACCCACTTTATATAGAGCGTATCGACGGTGTTGACCAAGTGGTTCAAAACGATCAACCCCTAAGACAAATCAATTCTGGATACTCCATGCTCAGCGCTTTTCACAAAAGCGTCTATCAACCCTCTAGCCATTGGAAACACGAATTTTCTTGGGTCTATTCTAAAACGTCTGATATTCCTAGATACGACCGACTCATCAGACCAGGTAAGGGAGCTGACCCACTTCGATCTGCACAGTGGTATTACGGACCTCAGCTTTGGAATATGAAACATTATCAACTACATCATTTGAGATCGAATTCATTCTATAGCAACGCCCTTTTAAGTATCGCACATCAACGTTTTGGAGAGAGTAGACACAATAGAGATTTTAACAGTCCTCTGTTAGAACACACCGAAGAACTAGTCGATAGTTGGACATTGAATTTAGATTACGAGAAGAGTATTGGGGAATCCATAGATCTTTTTTACGGATATGAATTCATCGACAATGTCGTAGATTCTAAAGGGAGTAGTGAAAACATCGACAACAATCTAAGAACAAGTGCCCCATCTCGTTATCCTGACAATGCCAATTGGAACTCTTCTGCACTCTACCTTAACAGTACTTTTAGAGCTTCTGATCACTTGAGTTTAATGAGTGGGTTTCGCTACAATAAAATCAAAGCCTTTGCAAAGCTCGATCGAATGGAATACCAATTTCCATTTGATGAAATCGACTTAAATACTGGAGCATTAACGGCTAATTTAGGAATGAATTGGACCTTGAAAAACTCTCAATTGAGATTGAATATTTCTTCTGGATTTAGAGCTCCAAATATCGATGACCTAGCCAAGGTATTCGATTCAGAACCTGGAGCAGTAGTAGTCCCTAATCCCGATCTTAAACCAGAACACGCTAGAGGAATTGACATCGGTTTTAGAACTCGAATAGAAGATCATACCGATATTCGCATTTCTACCTACTACACCTTTATGGATCAAGTGATGGTTCGAAAAGACTACAATGCTTTTGTTCCAAAAGACCAAACTCAGGCTCAAGAATACCTCGAATATCAAGGGGAGCTTTCAAGAGTTCAAGCGGTTCAAAATTTAGCTCACGCCAAAATTAAGGGTATTGAATTTGCGTTGAGATGTCTTGTCAGTCCTGAATTTAAAATCATTGGAAATTACTCCTTATCCAAGGGAGAATATTTAGATGAAAACGGTGTTAGTTCTGCTGTAAGACACGTGTCTCCTAACTTTGGACAACTGCAATTGGTTTATGAAAAAGGTCCTTTTGTACTCAATTTCTACAGTCTCTTTAACTCTGAAATCCCCTTTGAAAAATTAGCCCTGAGTGAACGCTCTAAAACCTATCTCTACGCTAAAGACCTCGAAGGAAATCCCTATGCTCCCTCATGGCAAACCCTTAATTTCAAATCTCAAGTTCAGCTAACCCATGAAACCAAGTTTAGTTTTGCGATTGAAAATATAACAAATCTTCGTTACCGACCCTATTCATCGGGAATCAGTGCCCCAGGCATCAATCTGATCAGCAGTTTATCTCACCAATTTTAAAATCGGGTCCTGAAGCTCCTCTTTTTGTTAATAATTGTGTAATTTTGCATCTTTAATTTTAGCTCAATAGCTTAGTATTATGAAGTTTGCAGAATATAAAGGCCTCGATTTAGCAGAAGTATCGAACTCTGTTCAACAGTTCTGGAAAGACGCCGATATCTTTACTAAAAGTATCACTCAACAAGAGGGGAAACCTAGCTATGTTTTTTTTGAAGGACCTCCTTCAGCGAATGGAATGCCTGGTATTCACCACGTGATGGCAAGGACCATCAAGGATATTTTTCCGAGATACAAAACCATGAAGGGGTTCCAAGTAAAGCGTAAGGCTGGATGGGATACTCATGGACTTCCTGTAGAATTAGGGGTCGAAAAAGAACTTGGGATTACCAAAGAAGACATTGGGACTAAAATTACCATATCTGAATACAACGACGCTTGTAGAAAAGCAGTGATGCGCTATACAGACGTATGGAATGATATGACTGAGAAAATCGGTTATTGGGTCGATATGAAAGACCCTTATATCACCTACGAGCCAAAGTATATGGAGACCGTTTGGTGGCTTTTAAAACAGATCTATGACAAGGGTCTTATCTATAAAGGCTATACCATTCAACCGTATTCTCCTAAAGCAGGGACTGGTCTGAGTTCACACGAGCTCAATCAGCCAGGTTGCTATCAAGATGTAACCGATACAACTGTAACGGCACAGTTCAAGGCGATCAACGACAGCCTGCCTGAGAAATTAAAAGGCATTAGCGACACCCTTTATTTCCTAGCATGGACGACTACTCCTTGGACACTTCCGAGCAATACCGCATTAACAGTGGGTCCAAAGATCGAGTATGTTTGGGTGAAATCATTCAATCAATATACTTTTGAACCGATCACCGTCATCTTGGCAAAGTCATTAGTCGGCAAACAATTCTCTGGAAAATACAACCTAGTTGAAAGCGAAGAAGAGCTGAAAAGCTTTAATGAAGGGGATAAGAAAATCCCTTATTTCATCGGAGATAGTGTTCTTGGAAAAGAACTTAAAAACATCCGTTACGAGCAATTAATAGACGCTGCAAAACCCTATCAAAATCCAGAAAATGCCTTTAGAGTTATTCTTGGAGATTTTGTGACCACTGAAGATGGTACCGGTATTGTTCACACGGCTCCAACCTTTGGTGCTGATGATGCCCAGGCTGCTAAAGAAGCAGATCCAGAGGTGCCACCTATGCTTGTGCTCGATGAAAACGGCAACCCTGTTCCTCTAGTTGACCTTCAGGGTAAATTTCGTCCAGAACTAGGAGAACTAGGTGGTAAATACGTCAAGAACGAATACTACGATGAAGGACAGGCTCCTGAAAAATCAGTAGACGTTGAAATTGCCATCCAACTCAAAATAGAAAACAAAGCCTTTAAGGTTGAAAAATACGTTCACTCCTATCCGAACTGTTGGAGAACTGACAAACCTGTTCTTTATTACCCATTAGATTCTTGGTTTATCAAAGTAACCGATGTCAAAGATCGCATGTTTGAGCTCAACCAAAGCATCAATTGGAAGCCAAAAGCAACAGGAGAAGGAAGATTTGGAAACTGGCTTTCCAATGCCAATGATTGGAACCTTTCTCGTTCTCGATATTGGGGAATTCCACTTCCAATTTGGAGAACTGAAGACGGAAAAGAAGAGCGCATCATCGGATCTGTCGAAGAACTCAAGTCAGCAATGCAAGAGTCTGTAAAGGCAGGTCTAATGGACAAAGACATCTTTGAAGATTTCATCCCTGGAGACAACAGCGAAGAAAACTATCAAAAAATTGACCTTCACAAAAACATCGTAGATCAAATCGTACTCCTTTCTGAATCTGGAAAACCGATGAGAAGAGAGTCTGATCTGATCGATGTTTGGTTTGATTCTGGATCCATGCCTTATGCACAGTGGCACTATCCTTTTGAAAACAAAGAAAAAATAGATAACAATACCTCCTTCCCTGCTGATTTTATCGCAGAAGGAGTCGATCAAACTAGAGGGTGGTTTTATACCCTTCACGCGATTGCCTCAATGGTATTTGATTCGGTAGCCTATAAAAACGTCGTATCGAATGGAATGGTTCTTGACAAGGACGGAAAGAAAATGTCCAAACGACTAGGAAATGCCATCGACCCTTTTGAAACTTTAAAAGAGCATGGAGCAGATCCTACCCGTTGGTATATGATCTCCAATGCCAATCCTTGGGACAACTTAAAATTTGATCTCGAAGGTGTTGCAGAGGTCAAACGTAAATTCTTTGGAACGCTTTACAACACTTATTCCTTCTTTAGCTTATACGCTAACTTAGACAAATTCTCATATCAAGAAGAAGAAGTTCCAATGAATGATCGACCTGAAATCGATCGTTGGATTTTATCGGAACTCAATACACTGATTCAAAAGGTTGACAAAGCCTATGAAGAATATGAGCCAACGAGAGCGACACGACTCATTTCAGACTTCGTTCAAGAAAATCTCTCTAACTGGTATGTAAGACTCTGTAGAAGACGCTTCTGGAAAGGAGCCTATGAAACCGATAAGATCGCAGCCTATCAAACACTCTATACTTGCTTGGAAACAGTGGCCCTTTTATCGGCTCCTGTAGCTCCCTTCTTTATGGATCGACTCTTTAGAGATTTGAGTTCTGTTTGTAGACCTAATGCTGCAGAATCTGTTCACTTAGCTGAATTCCCTAAAGCAGATACAAGCCTTATCGACAGTTCTTTAGAGCAAAAAATGGAGTTGGCACAACGCATGTCATCTCTTGTGCTTTCGCTTCGTCAAAAAGAAAAAATCAAGGTGAGACAACCGCTTCAAAAGATTATGGTTCCCTACCACTCTGAAGAAGAAAAACAGGCCATTCTTGCTGTTGAAAATCTCGTAAAAGCAGAGGTCAATATCAAAGAACTTCAATTGATTACAGACGAAGACGGTATCATCGTAAAACAAATCAAACCCAATTTTAAAACCCTTGGTCCAAAACACGGGAAGCATATGAAACAAATCGCTGCAGTTGTTGCAGGATTTAATGCAGAGGATATCTCTATCATGGAACAAGAAGGTCATAAACTAATTGAGCTTGCAGATACAACGATCGATCTAACCATCGATGATGTATTGATCTCTTCTCAAGACATCGAAGGTTGTTTAGTTGCCTCTGAAGGGTCTATTACGGTTGCCTTAGACATTCATATCACACCAGAACTTAAAAGCGAAGGAATCGCTAGAGAGATGGTCAATCGAATTCAAAATCTTAGAAAAGATTCTGGTTTTGAGGTTACTGATAAAATTATTGTAACTATTTTAAAAGATGGTATTGTAGAAAAGGCAATAAATGTTAACTTAGACTACATTAAGACGGAAACACTTAGTGAAGAAATTCACTGTGTCGATGAATTAAGTGAGGGTGTGGAGATCGAATTTGACGATACTCGCACACGATTGTTTATCAAAAAAAAGGAATAATTATGTCAGCAGAATCGAATCACAGATATTCCGACAAAGACTTGGAGGAATTCAGAGTAATCATCGAAGATAAAATCAAAGTAGCTAAAGAACACTTAGAGTTGCTAAGAAGTGCCTATATGAATGATCATAACAACGGTACTGATGATACTTCTCCAACCTTTAAAGCATTTGAAGAAGGCTCTGAAACCATGAGTAAGGAAGCGAATACACAACTCGCAATTCGCCAAGAAAAATTTATCAGAGACCTTAAAAACGCTTTACTTCGAATAGAAAACAAGACCTATGGGGTTTGTAGAGTTACTGGAAAGTTAATCTCTAAGGAGCGTTTAAAATTAGTTCCTCACGCAACTCTGAGCATCGAAGCGAAGAATATGCAAAAATAAACTTCAATGCCTTGTTCCACTTTCATCAAACAAGGCATTTTTTGTCTAATAGGTCTCGCTTTTAGTTATTCCTTTGGACAAAAAACCATTCATAAATCATTTATTGAAGAAGGAGTTGATCAGATTTTTATCGATGCCAAGGACAGTTTTGAAGTGGTTCTTCAGACAACAGACACCAATAGTCTAACCATAAAAGCTGAAATCGAAGGAGAATACAGTCCCAATCAATTAGTCAACGTTTTTACAGATCGCAATCTACTGACTATAGAACCAAGCTTCAATGCAGGCTTTGTGATGCCAAATGACAAACTAAGTGCTCATAAGGTATTGTCCGTCTCCCTCTTTATTGAGATTCCACAGCAGTTTAAAGTAAAACTAGTCGGCAATTCTACCAATACTGAAATTCACGGGGATTACAAAGATTTGAGAATTGAACTCAACGATGGAAATTGCACCCTCTACCAAGTAGAATCAAAAGCCACTGTGCACACCATAAAAGGTTCGATCAAAGCTTATGTCGACAAGGCGACCATCGATGCTCACAGTACCTATGGAACTCTTGATTCTGATTCGATTCCACTGGGTATATCTCAATTAAATCTAAAGAGTCAAATTGGACACATTCAACTTATAAAAGCAAATAAATAATTGTATTTTTGAGCGAACGAAAACCTATGAATTTAAAAAAAGTATCTCTGTTTGTCTTATTGCTGCTGATTGTAGATCAGTGGTCCAAGATCTATGTAAAAACACATTTTTACTTAGGGGAATCCATTGAGGTCTTTTCGTGGTTTAAGATTTTATTTATTGAAAATGAAGGAGCAGCCTGGGGGACCAAACTCAGCGATATTCTCCCAATTGCAGAATCCTCGGCTAAACTATTTTTAACCCTTTTTCGATTAGTAGCCATTACCGCAATTGGTTATTGGGTGGTGCACACAGTTAAAAACAAGGGTCCAAAACTCTTGATTATTGCTCAGATTCTCATCTTTGCTGGAGCACTTGGCAACATCATTGATTCCGTTTTCTATGGACTAATATTCAATCATTCCAACGGTCAAATTGCTTCGTGGATGGCAGAAGTTCCATACAGTAAACTGTTTCATGGAAAAGTAGTCGATATGCTCTACTTTCCGCTCATTGATACGACATGGCCAAACTGGATGCCTTTTATAGGAGGAAATCAATTACAATTTTTTCAACCGGTCTTTAATATTGCAGATACCGCAATCAGTACTGGAGTTGGAATTCTCTTAGTCTTTAGTAAGAAAGTCTTTCCAAAATCTGCTTAGTCGAGACTAAACAGATCATCTACCTTACACTCAAATATTTGTGCCATTTGAAGTCCTAATTCTAAAGAAGGGAAATACTTGTTGTTCTCAATAGAATTGATGGTTTGCCTGGACACTCCTAACTTCTTGGAGAGATCCTCTTGGGTGACATCATACTTTGCTCTATACATCTTGATATTGTTCTTCATCTCTTAGTCTTTGTAGTGTTGGTGAAGTTTGTATTTGAAAATCAAATTGAACACCAATATGATTAAAAACAACTGAACAACCATTACGTGAAAATAAGTTAATTCATAAACAAAAAGCGTTGCTAATAACAATATTCCATAATTGATATAGAGCGATGTAGTCAAGCTATCCATTCGTAGTTTAGCGATGAGTTCATCTTCTATTGGTTCTCGGCTAAAGGATGCCATAAGCCCACTGATCACGATAATCAATGTCAATAGCTCGTCTAATACGTTATTGTCGATCCATTGAAGGGCGTGATTTCCAATGATGTTCTCAGTAGTTTCTGTTCGTAAGATCGTATCATCACCTAAAACAGAGAACACTTTCATATTAAAGAATTCAAAAGTTGTTTCCGAAAACCAGATATAGGATCCAAAAATCAAGGTGGTATAAAAAATAATACTCGACCATTTTTTATAGGAATGAGGAAATAGTATTGTTTTCATAATGTAAAATATTTTTTACAAATATATAAAAACAACTTACTTAATGTAAAATATTTTTGACATTTAACATCAAAAACTATTTTTCATAAGCATTAAAGCCTATTAAAATTTATAAATTCTATCGGGGGTAATACAGTAGTTTAGTGGAATATCGCTAGAAAAGACTTCTGCAAATTTTTCTTCAGCATCAAAAAAACTAAGGCCAATTTTTAAGACATCATCTCTACACTGGGCTAAAAATCCATCGTACATTCCTTTTCCATATCCAATACGATGTCCCTGCTGGTCAAATGCCAATAAGGGAACAAATACCACATCCATTTTCTTGGGATCGATTTCGATACCGTCTACCGGCTCAGGGATTCCCCATTTATTGACAACAAGAGAAGTAGAATCGAGTAACAAATAGTGTTTGAGTTCCGCTCCAACAACCTTGGGTACTAATACCTCTTTGTCTTTTCCTTGAATAATAGAGAGAATGTACTCGGTGTTAATCTCGTTTTTTTGCTCGATTGGCAAAAACAAATGATAGTACTGAGCCTTCCAAATAGGAAGCTCTATGAGTCGATTCGCAATAGCTAAACTCATCGAATCCATCTCTTGAGAGCTCAATTTAGCCCTTAAATCGCTGTAGTGTTTTCTCAGTGTTTTTTTATCCACCTTTTGTGATTTATACCAAAACAAAGATACAATTAATTACTACCTTCGTCACAAGTGGAAAGTGCTTCAATTGACATACAATTAACCTCGCTTCCTTCGAGCCCAGGAGTCTATCAATTTTACGACTCAAAAGGGACCATTATCTATATTGGAAAAGCCAAAAACCTCAAAAAGCGAGTGAGTTCTTACTTTGCTAAAAAACACGATGATGCTAAAACTAGAATCTTAGTCTCCAAGATTCAATCCATCAAACACATTGTGGTTCCCACAGAAACTGATGCCCTTTTGTTGGAAAACAATCTCATAAAGAAAAACAAGCCTCGCTATAATATACTGCTCAAGGATGACAAAACCTATCCTTGGATTTGTATTGCAAAAGAACCTTATCCAAGAGTGTTCTCCACTAGAAAACTCCTTCCTAAGAATGGAACCTATTACGGGCCCTATACCAATCCTAAAACCATAAGAGCGCTTCTTGAATTAATTCACGAACTCTATCCACTTCGATCTTGTAACTATGATCTCTCTGCTTCCAAAATAGAGGCCAAGAACTACAAGCGATGCTTGGAATATCATATGGGGAACTGTAAAGCCCCCTGTGAAGGCCTGCAGACAGAAGCTCAATACAGTGAAGACATCAAAGCAGTTCAATCGATTTTAAAGGGAAAACTCAATAAGGCCTTAAAGCTTTTTAAACAAAAGATGCTCGAAAAATCAGATCGTATGGAATTTGAAGAAGCTCAACTGTACAAGGAAAAATTAGAGTTACTCTCAAAATATCAATCCAAACGAACTGTAGTAAATCCTAAGATTGACAATGTCGATGTCTTCAGCATCATCGCCGATCAAACCCATGCCTATGTCAATTATTTAGAAGTAGTTCAAGGAGCCATTATTCGCTCTCATACCCTCGAGATCAAAAAGAAACTAAACGAAACACAAGAGCAGCTTTTAGAGTATGCAATCTTGGCTATCAAAGAAAAATACCCCAGTATTTCAAAAGAAATCTATCTGCCCTTTGAAGTGTTGGTACCTAAAGGATTAAAAATCACCATTCCTAAAACAGGTGACAAAAAAAGACTCATAGAGCTCTCTCATAGAAATGCCCTCTTTTACCGAAAAGACGTCCTTACGCAGCTTCAATTAGTCAATCCAGATAAACACGTCGATCGCATCATGGCTCAGATGAAGAAAGACCTTAGGTTAAGTGAGGAACCTCGACATATCGAGTGTTTTGACAATTCCAATATTCAAGGGACCAACCCAGTGGCAGCCTGTGTGGTGTTTAAAGACGGAAAACCTTCTAAAAAGGATTACAGACATTTTAAGATTAAAACCGTTGAAGGACCAGATGATTTTGCATCCATGGAGGAAGTAGTGCTCAGGCGTTATAAACGCCTTCAAAGAGAAGGGGAGCCCCTACCCCAACTCATTGTCATCGACGGTGGTAAAGGACAGTTGTCCTCTGCTTTAAAAGCGCTTGAACAACTGGGTCTAAGAGGTAAAATAGCTATTATTGGAATCGCTAAACGATTGGAAGAAATCTATTTTCCTGGAGATTCAATTCCGCTATATCTGGATAAAAAATCAGAGAGTTTAAAAATTGTACAACGCCTTCGAAATGAAGCCCATCGATTTGGTATTAGCTTTCACAGAAACCTGAGAAGCAAATCAGCTTTTAATTCAGAGTTAGAGTCCATTGAAGGGATTGGCCCAAAGACCGTTGAACAACTTCTTTCCAAATACAAATCACTTTCAAAAATAAAAGAACTTTCGGTTGAAGATCTCATACAAGAGGTGGGACCAGCCAAGGCGACGCTAATTTTTAACGCCCTACATTAGATCTAATTCTTAAAATTTTATTGAGATCTGTTAAACTTTGCGTTAAAAATCGTTAAAAACACCCTTGGAGATCAACGCTCTTTATAAATTTGTCAGTGCAGGGGTGGTTCCCTGTACTTAAAATAAGTTTTTCATAATTTATAAAGTTTGGTTGGTTAATGAAAAAGCTCGAGTCATGAATTCGGGCTTTTTCTTTTTTTAATCCCGATAATTGAAGGGATTTATTAATTTTGCAGCATGGAAGCAAGGGAACTCTTAGCTCATTTACTAAAAAGCAAAAAATTTAAACTACTCTTGGCAGCATTTTCAATTGTAGTGATCAGCTCTATTATATTCGCTTCCTCTTCCGATAAAGAATCATTGGAGCTCCCAGAACTTGAAGAAACAACTACTGTTAAAGAAAAGAAAGCTAAAGACAGTATGTACTATGGCTTTAATCTCAATCTGTTCGAAGTTGTTAGAGATACTGTTAAGTCGGGAGATAGTTTTGGTGAATTGCTTCTTAAACACCGCGTTGGTTATCCTGAAATTCACTCGTTAACTACTAAAAAGAACAGAGCTATTTTTGACTTGAGAAAGATTCGAGTTGGAAGACCTTATACCATCTTAAAATCTAAGGACTCTATCAATAAAGCAGAGCTTTTTATCTATGAAATTGACAAGGTTAATTACGCTATTGTCGATCTGAGAGATAAGGTAAGCTTAGAGCGAAAAGAAAGAGAAATCAAATCAGTAGAACGCGAGGCTTCTGGAGTGATTACCACTTCTTTGTCTGAAGCAATTTTAGATCAGGGAATCGATTATGATGTTACTCATAATTTAGCGGCTATCTACGCTTGGACTATTGACTTTTGGAGACTCTCAAAAGGAGACAAGTTCAAAGTGATCTACGACGAGCACTATATCAATGACAACACTTATGTAGGAATGGGACCTATTAAAGCGGCTTATTTTGAACACAACGGTAAAGCCTTTTACGCCTTTAGACATCCATCTCCAGAGAACGAAAACATCATTGAATACTTTGACGATCAGGGAGAAAATCTCAGAAGAGCCTTTTTAAGAGCTCCTGTAAATTTTAGTCGTATTTCTTCTCGTTACAATCTCAAAAGGAGAATTTCCTACTACGGAAACAAGGTGAAGCCACATAAAGGAACCGATTATGCGGCAAAGGTAGGAACCCCAATCATGGCGACAGCAAACGGAAGGGTTATTGCTGCTTCATATACAAGAGCCAATGGTAACTACGTTAAAATTAGACATAACAATACCTATTCAACTCAATACCTTCACATGAGTAAACGCAAGGTTAAAAATGGCGATTACGTCAAACAAGGCGATGTGATTGGATGGGTAGGTATGACAGGAAACACCTCTGGGCCACATGTGTGCTATCGCTTTTGGAAAAACGGCAGACAAGTGGATCCTCTTAAGGAAAAGCTTCCCAAGGCTAAACCGCTCCCTGAACCATCTAGACTTACATATATCAATACCATTAACCCGGTTAAATCTCAATTGGATTGCATTGGATTTTTCAATGAATCCTTTGCACAATCAGAATAATTATGGCATTAGGAAAAACAAACCCTACACAAACCAAGGCGTGGAACGAACTTGCGTCTCATTTTACAACAGCTAAAAAAGATCAGATTTTAGAACTTTTTAAAGCAGAATCCAACAGAGCTGAAGATTTCTTTATCCAGTGGAACGATTTTGCTTTTGATTACTCTAAAAACTGTATTTCGGATAAAACTAGAGCCCTTTTATTGGAGCTCGCAAATGAAGTAAATTTAAAAGATGCAATCGATAAGTACTTCTCTGGAGATTTAATCAACGAAACAGAAAACAGAGCGGTATTGCACACAGCTCTAAGAGCAAATCCTTCTGCAGATATCAGAGTTAATGGTGAGAATGTGATGGCTGAAGTTGCTTCTGTAAAAGCAAAAATTAAAGCTTTTTCAAATGCGGTGATTTCTGGATCTAAAAAAGGATATACCGGCAAGGCTTTTACCGATGTGGTTAATATTGGAATTGGCGGTTCTGACTTAGGACCAGCCATGGTTGTCGAAGCACTTGCTTATTATCAAAACCATCTCAAGATGCACTTTGTAAGCAATGTGGATGGCGATCACGTATCAGAAGTGATCAAGGGTCTTAACCCTGAAACAACCCTTTTTGTAGTGGTTTCAAAAACATTTACTACTCAAGAAACACTTAGCAATGCAACCACTATTAAAAATTGGTTTTTAGAAACTGCTTCAGAAGCAGATGTTGCAAAACATTTTGCTGCAGTATCGACCAATCTAGAGGCGATTGAGAACTTTGGAATTGACCTTGAAAACGTTTTCCCTATGTGGGATTGGGTCGGAGGTCGTTTCTCTCTTTGGAGTGCAGTTGGATTATCGATTGCCCTTTCGATAGGTTATGATCATTTTGAAGGCCTTTTAGAAGGAGCAAGAGCAATGGACGATCATTTTAAATCGGCAGATTTTCAAGATAATATTCCAGTGATGATGGCGCTTATCAGTGTGTGGTATGCTAATTTCCACGGTGCTGAATCAGAGGCTATCATTCCATACACACAATATTTAAGCCGTTTTGCTGCTTATTTGCAACAAGGGATTATGGAAAGTAATGGGAAGTATGTCGACCGTTCAGGTGCAAAGGTAACCTATCAAACAGGTACCATTATCTGGGGAGAGCCAGGAACCAACTCACAACACGCCTTCTTCCAACTTATACACCAAGGAACCAAAATAATTCCAACGGATTTTATCGGTTACAAAAAATCGCTCCACCAAAAACAAGATCATCACGATAAATTGATGTCCAATTTCTTCGCGCAAACGGAAGCTCTTTGTAAAGGTAAAACTAAAGAAGAAGTCATCGCTGAGTTTGAAGCTAAAGGAACTGATTTAAAAAGCGTTGAACACATTATTCCATTTAAAGTTTTTGAAGGGAATAAACCGACCAACACCTTTTTAATCGATCAATTAACACCGAAATCGCTTGGTTCGCTCATAGCCGCCTATGAACATAAAATCTTTGTTCAAGGAGTGATTTGGAACATCTACAGTTATGACCAATGGGGTGTAGAACTCGGAAAGCAATTAGCCAATACCATTTTAAAAGACTTGGAAGGGACTGCTCAAGGAGATCACGATCCTTCAACAACCCATCTTCTGAAACGTTATTTGAACTAAACACGGTTTTGTTGAGCTTTTTATGTCTTAATTTCTACAAAAAAAGTACTATTTTCCTATAATATGTTAAATTTTACTAAATTTGTAGTGCTAAAATTAACAGTTCCCTAACATTCAATGTTAGATCTTCTGTAGTTTTGCAGGATAAAATTAAACTTTAATTCATTACATGAAAAAAATGCTCACTTCGATTGTATGTTGCTTAGCAGCTACAATCACCTTTGCTCAAGAAACCGAAACGTCATCGTCTACGGTTGAATTAGAAGAAGTAGTAGTACTTCAATCCAAAGTGATTGATGTTGCTCAAGAACGTGTTACTCCAGTGGCAGTAACATCAATTAAAGCAAGTGAAATCGCTTTAAAAGTAGGGAACTTAGAATTCCCAGAGATCATGAACACCACTCCAGGTGTGTACGCTACCAAACAAGGTGGTGGTTATGGAGACTCTAGAATCTCTTTAAGAGGATTTGATCAACGCAACACTTCATTTTTGATCAACGGTCAGCCGGTGAATGATATGGAAAATGGATGGGTGTATTGGTCTAACTGGCAAGGTTTAACAGATGTTGCTTCAGGAATTCAAATTCAGAGAGGTTTAGGAGCATCGCGTCTTGCTGTACCATCTGTGGGAGGAACTGTTTCTATTTTCACAAAAACTGCTGCTGTAGCTGAAGGGGGATCCTTGACTCAAGTTATGGGGAACGACGGATACCGCAAAACTTCATTTGTTTACAACACTGGTAAAAACGACAACGGTTGGGCATCGTCAATTTTATTGTCTAAATGGCAAGGAGATGGATATGTTTACAATACCAGTGGAGAAGGATTAACGTATTTCTTTGCAGTTGGATACGCTCCAGAAGATTCCAAACACTCGGTAAACTTTTCATTCTTAGGAGCAGGTCAATGGCACCACCAACGTGATGCTTGGGTTTCGATAAGAGATTACCAAAACTTTGGTAAAGCTGGAATCGATCAGCGCTGGAACACCAATGGTGGTATCCTTAGAGGTGAAGAGTATAACTTGAGAAGAAACTTCTACAACAAGCCACTTGCTACCTTAAACTGGGATTACCAAATCTCTAAAAACGTATCACTTGCAACTTCATTATACGGATCTGCTGGACGTGGAGGAGGAACAGGACCAAGAGGAAACAACTACAGATCTTCTGTAGCGGATTTACTTCCATTCAACAAAGACTTAACCGAACACTACTTAGAAAACGGTAGAGGTTCTCGTTTAGCAAATGGATTCATCGATTACGATGCCGTAGTTGCTAACAACATTCAAACAACAAATCCTTATTCTGGATCTATTAGCAATTTTGTTGGATCTCGTATTGGATCAAATGGATTTAGAGATGACAATGTAAACCGTTCTGTTCTCGTACGTAGAGCTTCTATGAACTCTCATGACTGGGTTGGAGCGATCTCTTCATTGGATATTAAAAGTGGTAAATTCAGATATTCTGTAGGAGTTGATTTAAGAGACTACACTGGATATCACTACCGTGTCTTAAACGATTTATTAGGTTTAGACGGTTACTATTCAACTGGGAACAAAAACTCAGCTGGTCAAATCATCGAGACTTTAGTTGAAGCCTCTCCATTTAAAAACACTGGTATTCGCGGTCCTAAAATGGATTACTACAACATCGGTAAAGTGGGTTGGCAAGGTGTGAACACCATGGTTGAATACAACAACGACAACAAATTAACAGCTGTATTACAAGCTGGTTTATCAAATCAATCATTCCAGAGATTGGATTATTTTGATCAACCAAACAATCCTGTTTCTAACAAAGAAAATGTTGGTGGTGGTTATATTAAAGGAGGATCGAATATCAACATCAATGAGAAGTCTAACATCTTCTTCAATGCTGGATATATTTCAAGACAACCAAACTTTGATGCCGTATTCCCTAACTATGCGAATATCGTAAATCAAGATCTTCAAAACGAAGAAATCAAATCGATTGAATTCGGATACGGATACACTTCAAAGTCATTCAACCTAAACATCAATGCTTACTCAACTACTTGGGGAAATCGTTTTGTGAGCCGTTCCTTAACCAACCAACTTGGAGTGGACGGATTTGCACAATTCAAAAACATTGATGTATTACACCAAGGAATTGAATTAGAAGCAGAATACAATCCTACGTACCGATTCAAACTTCGCGGAATGCTTTCTTTAGGAGATTGGAGGTATACCAAAGATTTTGAAGCTGAACTATTTGATGAGAACCAACAATCCATCGGTACTGGAAAACTTTACACTAACGGTGCTAAAGTAGGAGATGCTGCTCAGTTTACATCGTATATCGAAGCAGTTTATCGTATGGAAGGGGTTAGCCTTGATTTTGGTTACCGATTCGTTGATGGACTTTATGCTGATTACTCAATCACCGATTCAGCGTTTACTCAAGCAAACAATGCTGGAGCCCTTAAATTACCATCTTATGGTATTGCTGACTTAGGAGCAACTGCTTATTTAAGCAGCAACTTAAGCTTACGTGTCAACATCAATAACTTATTTGATACAGTATACATTGCTGAATCCAATACCAACATTCATGCAGATGCCAACTCTACTACTTGGAATGGTGTAGATGTTCGCAACTCGGTATGGTTTGGATTTGGTCAAACTTGGAACGCTTCATTAAAATACCGTTTCTAAGAACCTTCTTTACAAGAACTAAAAACCTCGTCTATGACGGGGTTTTTTTATGTACATTTACGAAAAATTATTCATCATGGCCTACACTTATATTTGAACACTACACTCTTATTTTGCATACATTGTTCTATTAGTACTTATCTATGCTGTTTTTAACGCACTAAAAGGTTGGAAAACCAATAAGGCGTTTTTCGACATGGGAAAAGACCTTCGATTGAGTCTTTTTGCCCTTATTCTTTCACACTTGCAATTAGTTATTGGATTAGCATTGTATTTTGTATCCCCTAACGGTCTTAATGCAATTCAAAAGCAAGGCATGGGAGGTTTGGATTCTGTTGCTAGACTTCTCGCAGTAGAACATCCCTTTGTAAACATCCTTGCAATCGTCTTTATCACCATTGGATGGTCTAAACACAAAAAGCAAATGGAAGCTGTCAAAAAATTTAAGACCATTGGTGTCTTTTACGCTATTGGATTGATTTTATTATTGAGCAGAATTCCTTGGAGTCAATGGTTCTAATGGGCAAGATTAGCGAGTTGCGCTCCAACTGCTGAGCCAATTGCTACGCCCATACCACCAAGACGAACACCACAATACACATCATCAGAAAGGGCCTTTACAATAGGTCCTTTTTGTATTCCTACACCCATGATGCCGGACCATTGGTGATCGATTTCATAAGAAGTATGTGGTAAAACAACTTCACTCAGCACTTTGTGAAGTTGATTGATGATTTTATCAGTTGTTTCAAAAACAGTTGATTCTTCAGCCTTAAAATCGAGATTTCGAGCGCCACCAATTAGGATGCGATTATCTACATTTCTAAAGTAATAATAGCCTTCATCCATATGAAAAACACCCTTGATCTTTAAGTTGTCTATTGGCTTTGTGATCATCACTTGAGCACGAGCGGGTTTAATGTCTTCTTTAAACATCTGAGAAGCAAAGCCATTTGTAGCTATTAGCAATTTAGAAGTGTCAAAATCACCTTCACTAGTGTGAATCTGGACTTTGTTAGAAAGTTGCGTAAACGATTGAACCTCCATCCCATAAAGTAGTTGAATCTCTTCGGACTGTGCGATATAGATGAGTCGTTTCATCATTTCACCCGTATTGATCTGGCCTTCAAAAGGAGATCCTATATAAGCGTTGACACAGTTTTCAAATTGAAACCTATTTGGATATACATGAAATGGAGTTGATGGAAACACCTCCTCAAGCATCCTGTTTACAGGGTCTAAATGATCCAGAGAATTTTGAAAATCCTCTTGATTAAAAAAGACTTCATAGCCTCCATTATTTTGGTAGCCAATCGCTTTTTCTCCTAATCTCGCTTTGAGAAGTTGAACACCCTCCCATCGCGTTCGAACCAAATCAATCACCTCTTGCTGGGAGTGAGATTTTAAATCTGCTACGATTTCTGAAATAGACCCAAAACAAGAAAAGCCAGCATTTTTAGTACTCGCTCCTTTGGGTAGAATCCCCTTATCCAATACCATAATTTTAGCTTTGGGATATTGTTCTCTAAGACTCAGTGCGCAATTAAGTCCAACAATTCCACTACCGATAATACAGAAGTCAACATTTGTAAACCAGCTTTGAAGCTCCCAATAACTAAATCCTTTCATGTATTAAATATACAAAAAAAGACCCCCGAACTAGATCAGAACGGGGGTTTAATTGATGATTGAAAGAGTTTAAGCCTGAGGCTCCATTTCCCAACTCTCCATGAATTTTGTAGTGTAATTTCCAGCGATATAATCAGGGTGATCCATCAGCTGTCGATGAAATGGTATGGTCGTTTTTATTCCTTCAATTACAAACTCATCCAATGCTCTTTTCATCTTGTTAATCGCCTCTTCTCTTGTCTGAGCAGTAGTGATTAACTTAGCGATCATCGAATCGTAATGTGGAGGAATCACATAACCGCTATAGACGTGAGTGTCTAGGCGTATTCCATGCCCTCCAGGAGTGTGAAGGGTGGTAATTTTACCAGGACTTGGTCTAAAGTCGTTATAGGGATCTTCCGCGTTGATTCTACACTCGATAGAGTGAAGCTTTGGAACGTAATTTTTTCCTGAAATTGGAACACCAGCAGCTACTAAAATCTGCTCGCGAATCAAATCGTAATCGATCACTTGTTCGGTGATAGGATGTTCTACTTGAATACGCGTATTCATCTCCATAAAGTAGAAATTTCGGTGTTTGTCCACTAAAAATTCAATGGTTCCCGCTCCTTCATATTGAATAGACTCAGCTGCCAGAACAGCCGCATCTCCCATTTTCTGACGAAGCTCATCAGTCATAAATGGAGAAGGCGTTTCTTCAGTCAGTTTTTGGTGTCTACGTTGAATCGAACAGTCGCGTTCTGAAAGATGACAGGCTTTTCCATTTTGATCACCTACAATTTGAATTTCGATATGACGCGGCTCTTCGATGAGTTTTTCCATATACATACCTCCATTTCCAAAAGCGGCTGTTGCTTCTTGTACTGCAGATTCAAATAAGGCTTCCATTTTGTCTTCAGACCAAACGGCACGCATCCCTTTTCCTCCACCACCAGCAGTCGCTTTAATCATGACTGGATAGCCTATTTCTTTTGCTAATTTCTTAGCCTCTTTGACATCTTTAAGAAGTCCGTCAGAACCAGGAATCGTAGGAACTCCTGCATTCTTCATGGTTTCTTTAGCAGTCGCCTTATCTCCCATTTTATTGATCATCTCGGCAGAAGCTCCGATAAACTTAATCTTGTGTTCCGCACAGATCTTTGAAAAATTGGCGTTTTCAGATAAGAATCCATACCCAGGATGAATGGCATCAGCATTGGTGATCTCAGCAGCAGCAATGATATTAGGAATCTTTAAGTAGGATTCACTACTCTGTGCTGGTCCGATACATACCGCCTCATCCGCAAAGCGAACATGCAAACTCTCTTCGTCAGCTTTTGAGTAAACCGCCACGGTCTTAATCCCCATTTCTCGACAGGTTCTAATAACCCTCAATGCGATTTCTCCTCTATTGGCAATTAATATTTTTTTAAACATAAGACGTTTAATTAGTTGATAGATTGGTTACTAGAAATCCCTATGATGGGTCTACTAAGAATAAAGGTTGATCAAATTCAACTGGTGAAGCATCGTCAACTAATACTTTGACAATTTTTCCAGAAACTTCACTCTCAATTTCATTGAATAACTTCATCGCTTCGATCACACAAAGTGGGTCTCCCTCAGCTATTGAAGATCCAACCTCAACAAAATTAGGTTTGTCTGGAGATGGTTTTCTGTAAAAAGTTCCAATAATTGGAGATTTTACGGTGATGTATTTGCTGTTGTCATCCGCAGCAGCTTCGGGAGCAGCAGCTGGTGCTGCTTCAGGCGCGGCAGCTTGCATTACAGCAGGAGCTGCAGCAACAGGAGCTTGCTGTATATAAGTAACATCAGAAGATCTTTGAGCAGATCCCGTTTTAATGGTAATCTTCCAATCTTCCATCTCAAGTTTTACTTCACTTGCTCCAGATTTTGCTACGAATTTAATCAGTTGTTGAATTTCTTTAACATCCATAGTATTGTGATTTAGTTGTTTTTAATTTATGAGGGGTCATAAGCCCAGGTTAAATAGGATGCTCCCCAAGTAAATCCACCACCAAAGGCGGCAAAAACTAGAGAATCTCCCTTTTTTAATTGTTGTTCATAGTCTGCTAATAATAACGGTAAAGTAGCCGATGTAGTATTTCCATAGTGCTCAATATTCATCATCACCTTTTCAGGAGCTAAATCCATTCGATTAGCAGTTGCATCGATGATTCGCTTATTGGCTTGATGTGGCACTAACCAATTGACATCGTCATGAGTGAGCTTATTGCGCTCCATTATTTTAGCGGCAGCATCAGCCATATTGGATACCGCAAACTTAAATACGGTTTTTCCATCTTGATAGACGTAATGCTGTTTGTTTTTTACGGTTTCTTCGCTGGCTGGTAAGAGGGATCCTCCAGCTTCAATCCTTAGAAAATCTCTTCCAACTCCATCAGTTCTCAAATATTCATCCTGATAGCCATAACCCTCTGTATTGGGTTCGAAAAGCACTGCTCCAGCACCATCACCAAAAATAATACAGGTTGCTCTATCGGTATAATCAATAATCGAAGACATCTTATCAGCCCCTATAAGCAAAACTTTTTTATAGCGACCACTTTCAATATATGCTGAAGCAGTAGACATCCCATAAAGGAAGCTCGAACAAGCAGCTTGAAGGTCATAAGAAAAAGCATTGGTTGCTCCAATATTAGAAGCTACATAGGCAGCTGTAGAGGCCACAGCTAAGTCAGGAGTAGCTGTTGCTATTAAAACCAGGTCAATTTCAGAAGGATCTAACTGTTTCTTTTCAATTAAATCCTTAGCGGCTTGAATTGCCAAATAAGAAGTTCCTTTGTCTTTGTCTTTTAACAAACGTCTTTCTTTGATACCAGTTCGAGTCGTAATCCACTCATCATTGGTATCAACCATGGTTTCCAACAAAGCATTGGAAAGCACAAAATCAGGAATATAAGATCCCACAGCGGTTATAGCAGCTGTTGTTTTGGTCATAGTCTGAATTTGATAAAATTTGGAGAAAAATTCCAATTTAAAGTGAAAATTAGTAAAAAATGATCACTTTTAGTCAAAATACCGGTTTTTATTGACTTTTTTAACAAAAAAACTCTCACTTGAAGGTGAGAGTAATCTATAGTTAAATGCGATATAACGACTTATGCTGAAACTTCTTCAGTTTGATCAATCAATACTTGACCTCTGTAATAAAGTTTTCCTTCGTGCCAGTGCGCTCTGTGGTAAAGGTGTAATTCTCCAGTAGTTGGATCCTTAGCAATTGTTGGCGCAGTCGCTTTGTAATGAGTTCTTCTCTTGTCTCTTCTCGTTTTTGATATTTTTCTCTTTGGATGTGCCATTGTTACTTATTTTTATCCGTTTTTAACTTTTTTAATGCATCCCATCTAGGATCCGTATGATCTTCTTTTGATTCTTCTTTTAGTTCTTTAACCGATAACTCTTCCAACAATTCCAAAGCTGGTGACGATAGACTACCGTCTTCTACTCCTGGATGAACCCTCTTGAGTGGAACTGCTAAAACTGACATCTCATAGAAATACTGTGAGAGATTAATTTTGTGATCGTGATGTGGAATAATTAATAACGATTCATTTTCGTCATCGTACTCATCTCCAAATTTAATCACTAAATCTAATTCAGCTTGGATTTGAAGATCAAAAGGGATGTCCGTTAAGTCACAATTGACATTGACACTTCCGCTAGTTTTAATCTCAGCTTCCATAAAGCTGCTCAGTTTGTTTAAAATCAGCTCAACCTTAAGATTGGCACTGTTAAACTCATCATAGTTAAAGTCCTCAAAGAACGAATTATCGATCGCGTATTCAAACTCGTGTTTCCCCTGCTTTAATCCTGTAAAAGGAATGTCAAACTCCTTATTTTTCATTTTGCGAGTGATTGAAACGTTCACAATTTACCTAAAAGGCGGGTGCAAAGATACTATTATTATATTAATAAACAATTTATTAACAAAAATATTAGCAGAATAATCCTCCTTTAAAAAGCGGTTTTAATTCTTTCTTTTCATATTCTTCAAATTGACCTTTTCTAAAGGGTTTGAAGTCAATTCATCGTACTGACTACGGTCTTTGTACAATTGGATGGCCAAAAAAATAGCTTCTTTAAAAGAGTGTTCGTTCGCAATTCCTTTACCGGCTATATCAAATGCAGTCCCGTGATCGGGAGAAGTTCGAATCTTAGACAAGCCAGCTGTGTAGTTAACCCCTTGACCAAACGAAAGCGTTTTAAAAGGAATCAATCCCTGGTCGTGATAAGCTGCCAATATCGCATCAAAATTCTTGTAGTTTTCAGAACCAAAAAATCCATCAGCAGCATAGGGTCCAAAGACCATATTCCCTTCTTCTTGTAATTTTACTATGGTAGGCTTTAAGGTTTGATCGTCTTCACTACCAATAACTCCTTGATCGCCACTATGCGGATTGATTCCCAATAAGGCGATTTTAGGCTTTGATATCCCAAAATCCCTTTGTAGGGTTTTTACAACGGTGGTTACTTTTTCGACGATGAGCTCAGGGGTAATGTGATCGCTAATCGATTTAATGGGAATGTGATCCGTTAAAAGTCCAACTCTTAATTTAGAGGAGATCATAAACATCAAACTTTTCCCTTCCAATTCTTGAGCTAAATAATCCGTATGTCCTGGAAATTTAAATGATTCTGACTGTATGTTGCTCTTGTCTATTGGAGCTGTTACCAGAACATCGACACTGTTATTTTTTAGAGCCTTAACAGCCGCTTGAAGTGATTTTAAAGCATAGGTGCCTCCGGTTTGGTTTGATACTCCAGGGGTGATTTCTGGTTGATCTTTCCAAACGTTAACCACATTAAATTTCCCGTCAAGTGACTCCTCTGAAGTACCAACACCATTAAAATTTATTTGATAGTTGAGAAGTTTTAACCAAGTGCTAATGGACTTGTTGGAAGCAAAAACTACAGGTGTACACAACTCCAACATTCTGGGGTCTAAAAAGGTCTTTAGAACCAGTTCACATCCAATACCATTGAGATCCCCTATGGAGATCCCTACTTTTATTTTTTTTGCTTCTTGCATACAGTTTGCTGCTTATTAAGTAACTTTGAGCTGTAAAATTAGCTAATAAAAACGACACATGTTTACAGGGATCATTGAAACTTTTGGAAGCCTCTCTAAAATAGAGCAAGACGCTGGGAATATCCACTTTACTATTACAAGTCCTTTAGCCGCTGAACTTCAAGTTGATCAAAGTGTTGCTCACAATGGCGTCTGTCTTACTGTAGTGGAATGCGATCAAAATACTTATAAAGTAACAGCAATCGCTGAAACGCTTAACAAAACAAATCTCGGAGATTTGAAAGTCGGTGACCAGATCAACTTAGAACGCGCCATGATTATGGGGAGCCGTTTGGATGGACACATTGTTCAAGGACACGTCGATCAAGTTGGAGTTTGTGAAAAAATAGTAGAGGAAGACGGCTCATGGCGCTTTAGTTTTAGTTATGATGCCTCAACTGGAAATACCACGATCGAAAAAGGATCCATCACTGTTGATGGAACGAGTTTAACAGTTGTAGACGCAACCGACAACGGTTTTTCAGTAGCCATCATCCCTTATACTTTTGAGAATACCCGTTTTAACCAATACCAGGTGGGCACAAGAGTCAACCTTGAGTTTGACGTTCTCGGAAAATACGTCGCTCGTTATATGAACCTTTTAAAAAAATAAGATGAGTTACCAATTGCTTTTTTCAGGGTCTTCCATCGAAGTTATGCTTTTAAAAGGCTTGCTTCAAGAAGAAGGTATTTTCCCTTTAGATAAAGACCGAGCCACCTCCGGAGTCCTTGCAGGATTCTACGGAGGCGATATCGTTCAACTAATGGTCAAAGAAGATGATCTCGAGAGAGCAAAAGAAATTCTCAAGGAATTTCAGAGTAATAAAGAAGCTTAAATTCTTTTAAAAAACGTCCTTCTTCAGTTTTTTCCACACACGCAATAACCAGATAAGCATTGCTAAGGCTAGAGCAAATAGACTAAAGGCTTTTGTCGTGTTTCCATAGATTAAATTACCTACAGAAAACATCACAGAATAGATGAGAACAGCGCTGAGTAATGCCGCTAAGATACCTGATGGAACAGTCCATTTTTTATCTGAAGAACTACTCGCAGCTGCTTGTTTTTTCCAACCTGGACCTCCTGGTTTGATTTTATCGTAGAATTTCTGAAGAGTTACATCTGTTTCTTTTGGAGTAGCATAGGTAACCGCTATCCAAACAATTGTGGTAATCAAAACAACAAATGGAAATTTAAACCAAGAAGGGAAGACTCCACCTTCTGCAGCAAAAAGCAATGTCCCTAGGGAGGTGAAATTGAGAAGAATGGAAATAATTCCAGAGGAAACCATCGCAGACAACTCACTCCAGGCATTAATTCTCCACCAAAACCAACGCAGGATAAAGATCAGTCCTGTTCCTGCTCCAAACATTAAAATGATGTCAAAAAGTTGTAAAGCATTTTGTAACACTAGGGCAAATAAAGCAGAAAAAACCATCAGTAATACTGTTGCAATTCTACCTACTAAAACCAAGTGTTTTTCAGAAGAATTTTTTCCAAAGTTGAGTCTGTATACGTCGTTGACAATATATGAAGCTCCCCAGTTTAAATGGGTAGAAAGTGTAGACATATAGGCCGCTCCTAGAGATGCCAATACCAATCCTAGTAATCCAGCTGGCAATTTGGTGAGCATTGCAGAATAAGCTAAATCGTGTCCTAATTTTCCGGCTTCTACATTTGGAAAGGCCGCTTGAATACTAGCTATATCTGGATACACTACTAAGGATGCCAAAGCCACTAAAATCCATGGCCAAGGTCTTAATGCGTAATGCATAATATTGAAGAAGAAGGTGGCTCCAATCGCGTGATTTTCATCTTTTGCAGCCAACATACGCTGAGCGATATAACCTCCACCTCCTGGTTCAGCACCTGGGTACCAAGCAGACCACCACTGTACAGCAAGAGGAATAATCAAAAGCATGATTAGGCTTTCTGTGTCGTTCATATCAGGTAAAATAGAAAGCTTATCCGTCACATTTGACTGAGCCATTAAATTAGATAAACCTCCAACTTCAGGAATATTCACTAAATAATAGGCTGCTCCTATAGCGCCTCCCATAGCCACAAAGAAGAGTATAAAGTCGGTGTAAACCACTCCTTTAAACCCGCCAACGGCACTAAAAATCATCGTGATAGATCCTGCAATAACAACAGTTTCTACAGGGCTTAGTCCCAACATCACTTGACCAATTTTTATAGCTGCTAGTGTAACAGCTGACATAGCCATGATGTTAAAAAGCACTCCTAAATAGAAGGCTCTAAACCATCTTAAAAAACGCGCTGCCTTCCCTCCGTATCGAAGTTCGTAAAATTCCATGTCTGTATTCACATCGGATCTTCTCCAGAGTTTTGCATAGACAAATACGGTCAAAAGACCTGTGATTAAAAAGGCCCACCATACCCAGTTTCCTGAAACGCCATTGGTTCTTACAATATCCGTTACAAGGTTAGGGGTGTCGGTAGAAAATGTGGTTGCTACCATTGAGAATCCGAGTAGCCACCAGGGCATACTCCTTCCCGATAAAAAGAATTCAGAAGTGTCCTTTCCGGATGATTTTGAAACGTAAAGTCCAACTCCGAGAACGATGGCAAAAAAGCCAAAAATAATGAGATAATCAATTGTTGCTAATTGCATAGAGAGAGGGTTTGTTGGTTTTAAGTCTTAAATATATTATTTTATTTCTAATGAATTGCTTTATGTACCTTTGAAAAATGGACTTTCTAAACTACGTCAATCTCAACTTAGAGCAATTTGTCGCTGCTTTTCTAGGAGCGTACATTCTCGGTGTCTCTAAGGCAGGTGTGAAAGGAATTGCAGTACTTATCGTCACCTTGATGGCCTTCGCATTCGGAGCAAAATCTTCGACTGGAGCACTGATGCCCTTACTGATCACTGGAGACATCTTTGCAATCTTTTACTATCACCGACACACCAAATGGGTATACCTAAGAAGATTTCTCCCATGGATGATGCTCGGAGTTCTCATAGGTGTCTTCGTTGGAAAAGATCTACCAGAACGCATCTTTCAAATCACCATGGCTATAATTATTCTTCTCACAGTGTTGATGTTGTGGTGGTGGGGCAAAAAAGATCGAAAGGTTCCAACACATTGGTCCTTTGCGGGTTTTACAGGAACTATGGCAGGAGTTACCACCATGATCGGAAACTTAGCAGGTGCTTTTTCGAACATTTTCTTTTTAGCCATGAGGCTTCCAAAGAATGAATTTATTGGAACTGCCGCCTGGTTGTTTTTCTTTATCAATTTGTTTAAACTTCCTTTTCACGTTTTTGTGTGGAAAACCGTTACTGTTGAAACTTTTGAAGTCTACCTCTATTTGTTACCTGCAGTTATTGCCGGTCTACTCAGTGGAATTTTTCTAGTTAAAAAATTTACCGATGATTTCTTTAGAAAGATGATCTTAATTCTTACTGCGATTGGAGCGGTACTCTTATTCTTTAAATAAATCTCCATATCCCTCTATGCATCATTTTTTAAAAATACTCCCTCTTTTTTTTAACCTTTGTCTTTTTGCTCAGCAAAAACAAGACAGTATTGTTCCCTTACAACAACTCGATGAAGTTGTTTTAAAGGTGACTAAAATACCGACCAAAAACCTCAGAGCTCCTCTAGCGGCTAGTTTGGTCTTGAGCTCAAAAAATGCTCTTTTAGAACCTCAGCTATCCATCAATGAATCGCTGATCAGTGTTCCGGGACTTTTTGCTCAAAATGCCTTTAATTACAATCAAGATTTAAGAGTTTCGATCAGAGGCTTTGGAGCGAGATCTGCCTTTGGAATTCGAGGCGTCAAACTCATTGTAGATGGAATCCCAGAAACCACCCCAGATGGACAAGGACAAATTGACAACATACTGGTCGGCCTCATCGATCGAATTGAAGTTTTAAGAGGTCCTTCGGCATCGCTTTATGGAAATGCTTCTGGTGGAGTTATTCACATCAATACTTTGGATGAGATCGCGGAAAAAGTTCGAATTAATTTTACCTCAGGCAGCTATGGATTAACGCTGTCGCAAGCGCTTGTCAATTTGTCAAAAAACAACAGCAAATCCCTACTGGCCATCAATCACAGTCAATCTAATGGTTATAGGGTTCATTCGAGTTTTAATCAGTTTCAAACCAATTACAAAAGCATTAAAACCATCAGTGACAGTCACAAACTACTTTGGCAAATCAACTATACCCACAGCCCTAATGCCGATGATTCAGGCGGGTTAACCCCAGACCAAGTTATCGAAAACCCAATGGCTGCAAGAGAGGCTAATATAAACTATGACTCTAGAGAAGCCATCGATCATATCAAGACTGGGCTACAGCTAAGCTCAAAGCTCAAAAGTGCAATTATGTCCAATCACTTCTATGCTGCCCATAGAAATTTTATCGGTTATTTGCCTTTTAAATCAGGAGGCGTTTCCGCGTTCAAGAGATTCTATTGGGGGTTAGGATCTTCGATCAATAGGTCTAAAAAAAAAGGAGCGTATCAAAT
>Ga0181574_10000084_pt1 | contig 79422 bp, 112 predicted proteins | sample 101ome_24_FD_145600 | JGI IMG/M metagenome (GOLD analysis project Ga0181574, IMG submission 145600) | Coastal salt marsh microbial communities from the Groves Creek Marsh, Skidaway Island, Georgia - 101410AT metaG (spades assembly) | ecosystem: Environmental > Aquatic > Marine > Intertidal... | reverse complement strand
GGAGAGAAGTTCTTGAGATCGGTGAGGAGTTTGGTATTGAGATAAACATAGATGGTTTAGAAAATCTAATTTTAAATGACCTCACCCTTGAGGAATTCCAGGGATGGGTGGATGAATTTTTTGGGGATAAGGAGATAACCCCAAGGGATTATCAAGTTGAAGCTGCATGGAAAATTGTTAAGTATAGATACTCTGTTTCTGAGATAGCTACTTCATCTGGAAAGACCCTAATATCCTTCATGATATTTGCTTTTTTAAAGCAGAGGGGTCTTATTAGAAAGTTCCTAATGATTGTGCCTAATACTAACCTGGTATTCCAGGGGAATGACGATTTTATTGACTATGGTGTAGGAGAACTGGGGGTTCGTATTCAACAGATAGGTGGCGGAAGTAAACTCAGAGAGGGATGTGACCTAATTATAGGGACGTTCCAATCGCTTGTAAAAAAAGATGATGATTTCTTTGATGAGATAGATGCTGTTTTTGTCGATGAAGCTCATCACACAAACTCCATGTCGATCAAGAAGATTGTTGCTAAGTGTATGCATAGCAAATGGAGATTCGGCCTTACTGGTACTCTTACCAAAAGAGGATCTGCAGACCACCTTACTATCCAGCAATTTCTGGGACCTGTTGTGGTAGAAATTTCTCCAGACTTCTTGTTTAAAAATAAACACGCTACTCCAGTACACATTAAGGTAGTAAGGCTTGATTGGCTAGATACGGAGATTAAACAAAAGCTTGCTGATCTCAAAGCTAACTCACAAAACCTGGAGGGAAACGAACTTTATAACCTGGAGAGAAAACTTGTAATTGAAAGCGATAAAAGACTAAATTACGTAGTTGACTTTATTTCCAAGACTTCCAAGAATTCGCTAGTGCTTTTCCAGTCTGTAAAAGATGAATATGGTAAGCAGATATGGAATAGGTTAAGGGAAATAACAAATGACAAGGAAGTATTCTATGTAGATGGTGATACCGATGAATCACTTAGAGAGGAGTATAAATCTAGGATGGCTAATGGGGAGAATAAGATTCTTGTTGCTACCTATGGTACATTTTCTACTGGTATCTCGATTAACAACTTACACAACATTTTCCTAGTAGAATCTTACAAGAGCGAGGTATTAATTAAACAAAGCCTCGGAAGGGGGATGAGGAAAATGGAAGGTAAGGATAAGGTGAATGTAATTGACTTTGTTGACGATTTTTCATCTCCTAAATACAAGAACTATCTGCTGAAACATAGTGACGCTAGGATAGAGATCTACAAGAACGAAAAATTCAAGTACAAGATTTTTAAAGTAAAGCTTTGATCCTGGAGTCCGATATATAGGATAAATGAGGAAAAATATGCAGAACCTTAAAAATTTCGGACAATTTCTTTCTGAAAGCAGGGGAGATAAGATTTATCCCGGAGCCAGTGACAGAATCAAAGAAATCAGAAGGAGGATAGAAGCTGAAACCGGCGAGGAAAAGCTATATCAAATGGCTTATGATGAAGGCGGAGCTTTACAGAGGCTTGTGAAGGGAGCTGTTGAGGGAATACAAAAAGTCGGAAAGGGGATAGCAGATTTATTCGATTCTGGAAAAGCAGCAAGTATGGATGCTGATGGTTTGGAAAAAAACAAAGAACAGGTTCTTTCTAGATGGGGAGATTCAATTAGGGCTTCTGGTAAAAACAAGGAAAAAAATTACGAAGAATTCTATAGAAATGCCATTCTAAAAGGCAGATCGACCTTCGGGAAGAAGTTTGATATTAGAAATCCAGAGGGCAGAGATCAGAAGCTTTACCAAGACTATGTTTACTCCGCTTCAAATTATTTTGATGTAGATGGCAAATAACTTATTAAAATTTGGAGATTTCGTATCACTTTTTGAAGGTGGTGCTGCAATTAAGGAGTCAAGGAGGATTAAGGAGTCCGAGGTACCGAAAACTTTAGAATCTATTGAGAAAATTCTTTTCCCACTTTTGGGTGGCGGGAAGGTAGATAAGGAATACCTTATAATCGGTAGTATAGGAAAGAAAAAAAGTCAAAATGATACCTCTGGTGATATAGATCTTGGAATTGATAAAGCATTCCTTTCAAAAAGCTTGGGTGTTTCTGAAGATGATGTATTAGGGTCCCTTTATAAAATTCTTTCTGAAACTCTACAGGATAAACTCGGTTTTGTGCCAGACCTTAAACTAATGAGGGGAATAAACGTCATTTCGATTGGATGGCCAATAGAGGGTGATGCTTCTAATGGGATAGTTCAGTTGGATCTTATTCCAATTTCGGATATGGATTGGGCTAAATTCATATTCTATTCCCCCGATTATAGAAAGGGAGAAAGTAAGTATAAGTCAGCCCACAGAAATTGGTTGTTCCAAGCAATACTCTCCGCGTTAAAAGAGGTAATATCCAAGGACGAAAATAATGAGATAGAAGACTTTTACTCCTACGCCTTAAGGTTAAGCGATGGTATTTATAAGAATAAGAAATCATTTAAAGGTGCTACAAAGAGGCTAAAAAGTCCAAAGACAGTTAAGGGAGAAACATCCTTTATTACTAGGGATCCGGATGAATTTGTTGAGATGATGTTCGGGAGTGGTGTAAACAAGGATGATTTGAAATCGTTCGAGGACGCTTGGAAAATAGTTTCGTCTCCTTCTTTTGTACACGCTGATAAAAAGCAAGAAATTAGGGATGACTTAGAAAGATACCTTGTTAATGGTGGATTTGAAATTCCTACAGAGATTAAATAAATGGAATTTACAAAAAAACATAACGACCTAGTTTACGGAGCATTGGAGGTTTTTTTAGATAAAGATTCGCCTTCTGTTGTTGCTAGGGAGGATGACGGGAATATCTCATTTATTACTGTACTTGGAATAAATGGGGCTATATCCCAAGAGGAAAATGGTAGTGCTACAGTTTTTCTAGAAGGTGAGCCATATTACACAATAGAAAAGGAGGTTTACGAACTTATAGATTACCAGGATGATGTCCCAGAGGTCGAATCTCTTTTAGAAAATTTGGCTATAATACATCAAATGGAATTACAAGATAAATCGAAAATTCTTATAGAAACTATCATAAGAGGATTAGCAAAACTTATTGTTGATCAGAAGGTTTCAGTTGGTGTTGATGTCCAGTTGGGCCCTGTTTTGATTAAGAAGACGGATGATATTGGGAACATAAAAATTCTATTGAATTAAGGATGGCAGGAATCAATCATTTATACGACATTTATAACAAGAAAGGGTCTGACTTTGTTGGTCAGCTTTTCAATCAGTTCGTAACAATAAACGAGAAGATGGACGGGTCTGCTTTCTCTTTTGAGAGAGACAAGGAAACCGGAAACTTTAAGTTTTATAGAAGAGATCAAAGGAACCCAATTACATTGGTTGATAGGACTTTGATGAAGTACTATGAAAAACCAATTCAATATGTAGAGTCTTTGCCACCCCACATACTTGAAAAGGTTCCGAGAGGGTGGAGATTTGGATTAGAGTATTTTGCTAACAACAAGCCTGTTGAGATTGTTTATGATAGACTTCCTAAGAATAATCTTATTCTTTCTTATATCCACAAAATGGGTGATGACGGTAAGATTATTAGTACTATCCAAGATAAGGAGGAGCTAGATAACTGGGCAGATCTTCTGGGTGTTGAAAAACCACCTATTGTATTTCAAGGGGTATTAAGTGAGGACCAAAAATCCGAGCTTTTGGATTTTTTGAATACTCCATTTAAAGAGCTTGTTGAAAGATTTAAAACACAATCCTTTGTTAGGTTTATCATAAAGACTCTTAACCCAGACCTAAAGAAAACTGCTCTGAATGATGATCTTGATAAAGATGTAGAGGGTATAGTTTTCAGATTTGGTGATCTTGAGGGTGATAGCGATACTGTCCTTGCAAAAATGGTCGACCCTATCTTTACTGAGATTGCAAAACAAAAGTTTGCTGATAGGAAGAGTAAAAAGCCTTCAGACTTTCTTGGTATAACTGTGATGGACGTTATGAACTTCATTTTAGAAAAAGGATTATCTGAGTTTGAAGTTAACGGAGATTCAGAGGATGAGAGATATATTTCGTTTATGAGCGATGTATTTGTGAAATTCCTTGATGAATATGCAGAGAAATATAGAGGAACTGATTTTGACGAACCTGAATATCTAAAGAGAGACGAGTTCAGACTAAATCGTGATAAGATTAAGGACAGGAGGGTTCTTAAATACATTGAGAAAGACGATTCGTTTGAATCTTTATTCAAGTTGATACTTAACTCTTTTAGAAAAATCAAGACAAGAGCTGGCGGTATTATAACTTCTGGTATGAAGGATCAAATTAATTTGCTGATCAAGGACATTAAGGATTACATTAAGCGTCCTGCTAAAAATGTGAACGAATCAAAGTTCATAAGCTTTGGTGACTTTAGAAGGGAAATGTCTCCATCTGTAGATTATATTCAGGAGGAGGATGAAGAATTTGAAACTTCTGATGATCCACTAGTTTCTTACCAAGAATTTATCTCCAAATTAGAGACAATTGATAATGAGGAAATTCCAGAGGAAGTAGATATACTGCAAGAAGATGTCTCTGACGAAAGAAAGCCGGTTAATGTTATTATGGGTAGATTCCAGCCTTTCCATCATGGGCATCTGAAAATGGCTAAAGCCCTTAAGGAAAAGAACGATCTACCTTCTTATGTAGTTGTGGTTTATCCAGGCCACAATAAGTCAGGAAAATCCCCATTTGACAACGATTCCATAAAAATGTATATGGATTCCATCGTATCAAACAACGAGGAGATAGAGGGATATATGATGGTAAACAGGGGTCTTTTAGGATCTGCTATATCAAAGCTAATCGATATGGGATATGACCCAAGGCTAATTGGTGCTGGTCCAGACAGAAAAGATGACTATACCAAGCAGATTGACTATATCAAGATGTCTGATATAAAAGACAAGATTAGCGACGAGCTAGAAATTGTGGAAACACCAAGGGTAACAAGTGGTACTGATGTAAGACAAGCCATTAAAGACCAAGACTTTTCAAAGTTTAAAAAGATGGTTCCACAAGAGGTATCAAATCTCTACAACGACCTTATTACGAAGGTACGGGACTGATATATAAAAAAATACAATTTGTAAGGTGGAAAAAAGAATACAGAATTTCTCAGACTTTTTAAAATCCAATCCGGTTAATGAGGGTGACGGGTTTGGTACTTTCCCATTTCTCCTGATAAAAGATGGTGATATCTACAATTACCTATTTCAGCTTGAATTGGAAAATGGAGCTCAAAAAGGATTTATGTTGGTAGTTGGTAAGTATTCCAAATATGAATCTATGGAGGGTCCAAAAAACTCTTATGCAGTCCTAAACATAAACGAGATTGCTCCTGAGATCATAGAAGATATAGCTATAAAGAAGTCGGAGGTCCCAGATTTAAATGACCAAAAGTTTACCCTGAGGGATAATGATCTCAGTAGATTTTTGGAGCAAATATCTAAGGCCCTTTTAAATTATCTCGAGAAGAATTCTAAAGTAATTCGTATATTTGACGAAATGCAAGATAATATCGAGATTGAAAACTATGAGGAAATGCTAAAATCCGTTTTACTTTCATTCCTCGGACCTGAATGGTCAATGCAAGAGGGATCTCATAAAGGGACTTTCATCATCAGTAGATAATGTAGATCGAAACATTTATTTCTAACCCAAGTATAAATAAGGAAAATTAAATCAATTATGGAAAATTTTGACCAGATTAAAGCCGTTATGGAAGCTGCAGAAGCTGACGTAGCAAAGTTTGTTGAGAAAGGCAATAAAGCTGCAGGAACTAGAGTTCGTCAAGCTATGCAAGAAGTTAAAAAACTAGCTCAGCAAGTAAGGTTGGATGTTCAAGAGATGAAGAACAACTCTTAAGAGAACCCAATTACAAACAGATATTAGGCAGCCCTCCCGGCTGCCTTTTCTGTTTCTTGTGGGATGGAATAATTTACAAAAGGTGATATATAAACAGTAAATTTATATACAATGGGATACTACGTAGCAAAAGTAAACTTTGAGTCAACCGAAACAAAAAGAAACGGTGACCCAGTAATTCACAAGTCTGAATTTCTAGTAGCAGCAGAATCTGTTTTGGAAGTTGAGACTAAAGTAGCAGAGTTCTTAGAAGGAACCACTGGATTTTTTGAGACCACTCAAATTTCAAAATCCAAAATAGAAGCAGTTATAGACTAATGGCAAAAACTGGCAGTTATATTCCCCCGCAGTCACCCATAGCCATACAACCTGGCGATAAGGGGTTTGAAATAGTTGGGAAGGGTTATAATAGATGGCTTTGGACTTATCCAGATTGGAAAAAGAAAAAGAAGAAAATAATTAATCCTGCTGCTAACTGGGAATTAAATGCCAAGCCAATGTCTCCCGAGGAGATCAAGAAGAAAATGAAAGGTCTCTATTTGCAGGAGGATTCTGAGAAAATGGAGGGTGGTGTTTCTTCAGGTAAGAATATTAAGGATACCAAACTTAAGAAGATTGAGGAAGGTATGAAGATCATTATTCCCTTTGAAAAATATAATTTGTAATCATGCCTTCAGTAAGTAAAGCACAGCAAGCAATAATGGGTCAAGCTTGGGCTCTTAGACAAGACGAGTTAAAAGCTTCTGATATTGATCCTAAGTATCGTGAGGAGATCGAAAAGATAGCTTTTGGATATAAGGATAAGGATGGAAAATTTGTTCCCCCTATGTCGGATAAGGAACTTAAGAAATTTGCAAAAACCAAATCAAAGGATTTACCTGAGATTGTTAAAGATGGCAAACCAATAAACGAAGATGGAGGCGCTATCCAGGGAGAAATTGCAGTTAACACTGGTGTTGTTGACTCTAAGGGTCTTCCATCAATTTCCCCAAGGATGAGTTTTGGTGGAGACATCAAGCCAATCATACCATACCTTAACCCAGATTCTAAAAAATCAAAGGCTGGTAAAAAGAACCTTGAAAATCTAAAGGATTACAGGGATTGGATAAAGGAACAGAAGAAATGATAAACCTGTTTGAGTTTGGTAGGTATGATCCTAGATCCGAATATCTCGAAGATGAGAGAAGGAACATTGATCTAGATAGCATTAGAAAGTCTGATGCCTATAGGGATATCATTGATCTGGGATTTGCTGAAGAAACATCAGATCAACAGGAACTTAACAATACTCTCAAGTTTAGAAGAAAAAAACAGCCGGAAGTTAAGGGATATGCAGACGTCTTTTATACTATTCACCCAACCGGTGTGGTAAGAAGATATAATCCAGTAGAATCCTCTGAAACCCCAGAGGGGCAAGGCAATACTATCAGAACTTATCCAAATCCCTTTAGAAACAGCAAGGAATACAAAAAAGCCTTAAGATACCTTTTCAACTATCTAAGAAGAAAGGAATTAAAAGATGACTACAGATAAATAGAATAAGAACAGCAAAACAGCAAACAAATGGGATGTGGATGTAATAAAAAGGCAGGAGTATCACAAAAAGATGCTCAAACAAAAAAACAATATGACGATCTAACTGGAAAGTTTATTCTTGACACAAGTGACAATAAGCTTTTAGTTACCTCACCAATTTATGATGCATATAAGGACGTTGTTGGCTACACGGTTAAGAACGAAGATGGCAACTCTTTGCGCATATTTGCTAAGAATGTTCAAAAAATATTAGAATAATAATGGATTCAATGTATTATCCAACTGGAAATTCAACAAAAGGTAGAACCTTGGTTTGCATGTGTTGTGAAACTGGTGTACCTATCATGGAGGAACAAGAAACCCCTGATGCTATCGAGGTAAAAATCAAGGAGTGGCTGGACGAAAACGACTACTGTGTTGAGAAATGGCAAATGGATGAAAAAATGAAAAGCTGCGGCTGCGAAGGATATGATCTCCAAGAGATGGATGGTGGTGCCCCTGCAGGAGATATGGGAGGAGGAGCATTTGCAACTCTGGGAACTACTCAAGGTATGGGTAACGTTACAGCACCTGCAGCAGGCGGTACTAATGCCGACTTTTACGATGGTGCAGTTGGATCTGGCGACAAATTCCCATCTTTAACTGTTGGGACCCAAGCAGCTAGAAAGGGTAATAAGAAGAAAAAGAAGAAGGAAAGACTCGTAAAAACATTTGACGATTTCAAAGCAATGATGAAGTCTTTGCAGAAATAAGACAAAACGACATAAGTTAATACTGAAAGGTGCCGAAAAGGCACCTTTTTCTTTGTTTTTTAGTATTGGAATAGGATTTGAACTGTATGCTGAAAAAACAAAATCATGAACGGAACAACTTTTTACAGCCCACTAGAAATGATGGAAAGAATTTTTCGCAATACAAATCCCGTTGTACAAAGCAGAAATTATTTTGTAGATGAAAAAGATGGTAACCTATTCTTAGAGATCCCAGTACCCGGATTTACCCTAAATGATATTTCTGTTGAGGTAGAGGGAAATCACCTTGTCATTAAAGGGGAAGATAACGAGTCTTATTGGACTGATGACTTTACTAAGAAGTTTAACCTCCCAGCATACATCGATAGCAATTCCATTAAGGCCAAAATTAAGGAGGGAGTATTATCGATTTCCCTCCAAAAGAAGAAAGAATCTCTCCCTAAGAAAATTAAGATCTCTTAATTCCGAAATTTTCCTTAGATTTAACAGTAATAAAGCTCGATCACAAAAAGATTGAGCTTTATTATTTACGCTATGTCCAGAGAAAAAGAAATGTTTGACCGATTTGCAAAAGAGATTGCTTCCGAGATTCTGAAAAAAGAAAAGGATCCGGAATATCAAATGATTCTCGATAGAAGATCTGTTGTTGCAAAACTCTCCTCGATAATGGGAGAGGGCTATGGTGAAACAGCAACCAAATTTGATAAGAAGATTAACAGCTACCTTGCTACCTTAAGAAGAAGCTAATGGAGAGGCTTATACAGGAAGATTATCTAGACAGCCCTTGGAAAATGTCTGTTTCCTGTATTCTATTAAACCAGACTACTAATCAGCAAGTAAGAGCAATCCTACCTAATGTGTTTTCCAAAATAAAATCCCCGGAGTTTTGCTCATCAATGGATCCTTCAGAGATCTATCCGATCATTAGATCCACCGGGTTTGGTAACATAAAATCCAAAAGAATAATAGCTATGAGTCAAAAGTGGGTAGAGGGGTTTGAAAAAGTCGAAGATCTTCCGGGGATTGGAAAATATGGAAAGGAATCTTGGGACATATTTGTGGATGGAAAAACTAACTTCACCCCATCGGATAAAAAATTAAGAATGTATTTAGAAGGATTGGATAATTCTAACTAAATCTGGATGTGGAAAACTACCGGATTTATCCACTCTGACATTAGTGTGAGACCAAACTCCTTGTCCACCTTTTAATGCATCATCTGAAAGCTCAAACCCACCATAAACACCAAATTTAGAAATCTCTTTTTGTAAGCCTCTTTTAAGGTTAATCTCATAATACTTTGCAAGTTTAAGAAGCAGATTCTTAAGTGAATCTATTTGTGCTGGTGTATATGCGTGATAGTATCGATTTCCTCTGAATGGGGATTCTAATTCAATAGTCTGGTTTTTATCAACCTTTATGTTTGTGTGTGTATAAAAATCCCCACTATCCGTTTTAATTAAAGGACCGTAGTTGCAAATTTCTATACCAATGCTTTTTTGATTCATAAAGGTGTTGCTCTTGGACTTGACAAAAAGATGGTGTGACCACATATCGTCTTCAAAGGCTTTATAAACAACACCATCATATTGTTTGTCGCCCCTTCCACTTGGATCCAAACCTCCTATTACATATGCGGAGGCTGCTCTTATCTTGTTAGTTGAATTTTTCCTATCTCTTCCCCAAGATTCTATAAGCCAATCGGGTCTAAAGTGTCCACCGGAGTCATGAAGGAAGATAGAATCCTTAGGATGCTGCTGTTGGTAATAAGCCCCTTCTAAGAGTTGATGTTTTACTATATCCAAAATAGTCCACAGATATTTTTCTATTCGGAGGTTTTAGCGTTAGCTGAAAGCTCCTCGTGAATTCTTTTTTTAACATACTTAATCACCTCTTTTGGAGCTTCCCCTCTTTTAACCATTTCGTTGAATTCATCCTCTTCCGCCAGGGTGTCTAGGTAGTTGTAAAGATCTGTACTTTGGAACATAGCATCCACTACTTGTGGGGTTTGTGTATATGCTGGTCTGTAGTTTCTAGAATTAACATTATCCTTGTACCATTCGCCAGGTACAACCACACTTCCAGGGGCTGCGGAAATGTAATATTCATTAAGGAAATTCTCGAAACTTTTGACTCTGCCTTCCATAAGTATGTTGTATATATCTTCCTGGTATCCACCACATTGATATCTCTCAAATTTTATTCCATGATAGTAGACATAGAAAATAAAGGAACTTACTTAAAGGTATCATCATATTCTGAAGACGGTGATTTGATTTTTGTCGATGTTCCGGTACCCGAAAGTGAAAGATTTATATGGGAAAAATGCTCTCCAAATGACCGAAGGAGGGAGCAAGACTGGGAATCGTGGGATGGAATGTCAGTGAGAAAGGTAAAGACCCAGAAGTATGACAAATATCGTATGGTACAAATTCTGGAAGAAGCAGACCCAGAATTAACCAAGTCTCTTTGGGATTTCCAAATCCCTAAAAAGTACTTCGTGGATATTGAGGTTGAGATGACCGACGAAATGGGAGATTCTCTCGATACTGCAAATGCAAAGAATAAAGTACTATCAATTGGTATTGCTACAGATAAGTGTAAGTCTATAATTCTAGGTCTTGATCCATTAAGTGCTAAAGAACAAGCGGACATTCATAAGAAAACCAATGAATACCTAGAACCAATGGGTGATGAGTGGTCTTTCAAATACCACCAATTCGAGTCTGAATATGACATGCTTTACACATTCTTTAAGAAGTTGGCCCCTAAAATGCCATTGATTACCGGATGGAACTGGTTTGGATATGACTGGCCTTATCTTGTCAATCGTGCTAAGAGACTAGGTATTGACCCTAAGATTATATCTCCTGCCAATTGGCTTATTGGAAAAAATAATTTACCAATGCACCTATTAATGGTCGATTACCTGGAGATTTATAAAAAATGGGACCGCGTAATTAAGATCAAGGAGAGCAATAGATTGGACTATGTAGCAGAGAAGGCTACAGGATTAAAGAAGATTGTATATGATGGTTCTTTAAGGGACCTTTACCAGTCTGACTTTCCAAAATTCATACTCTACAACGTTATTGACTGTGCTCTAGTCCATTATATAGATGTCAAGCTTAAAACTCTTCTAACCTATTTTAAAATCGCAAATTTAAATAGGGTTGAGATCAGCAGGGCACTTTCCCCCGTTTGGGCTACTGAAGTTATGATGCTGAAGAAGTTTCTTGAAAGAAACCAAGTGTTTGTAAATGAGAGGAAGGAAGAAAGTCATGTTAAGTTCATTGGTGGATATGTTAAAGAACCTATTAAGGGACTTCACGAATGGGTTGCTTGTTATGACTTTGCCTCGCTATATCCTAACACAATTGTACAATGGGGAATTTCCCCTGAGGTTTACAAAGGGAAACTAGGTAAGGATGTTGGAGAAGCTAAGGAAGGCTGGGTTAAAACATCTTCCACTGCTCTCTTTGGAGGCGATGAAGAAAGTCCAATCCTCAAGACAATAATTAAGGATTTATACTCAAAACGAAAAGCAACCAAAAAGAGAATGCTTGAGTTACAGATAGAAATTGATGGGTTGGAGAAACAATTGAAAAAATTAACATAGAATTTTCCTAAAATTACCGCACTCTAGGGACCCACTTGATATATAAAAAACCTAGAATCGGGAAGGGACTTTTAAAAAACTATTCTAACAAAGAAATATGGCAAATATCGACAATCAATGTTCGGACCTACAGATTGAAAATCTTTATCCCGAATCTAAAGATACTCTAGGCGACATCTTAAATCTCCAGGCAGAAACGCAAGAAAATGTGTATGGGTACAACTTCAAAGAAATGTCTTTGAGAGAACTCATGGAATTCTGGCACATGAACAATCACGCTCTCATTGATGAGATCCACGAAGCTACTGATGCTTTAGGTGGAATTAAAGATGGTAGTGGAAATGCAATATGGAAAAAATGGAAGAGTGCGTACTCAACATATTCCGATTTGAAATTTTCTGACCTTTCGGAATCTGATAAGGTAGAATGCAAATTTGAGATTATAGATATGCTACATTTTTTCATGAACTACGCCGCCTCAATAGGGATGACAGCCGAGGAAATGTACAATATGTACATGAGTAAGAACGAGGAAAACCGCCGAAGACAGGCAAACAATTACTAAACTAAAAAAAAGAAAGTATTAAATTATGAAGGAGAACTATTCGCTACCGGAACCGATTTTGCAAGAGAACCCAAACAGGTTTGTTATTTTCCCGATTGAACAGCAGGAGATTTGGGAGATGTACAAAAAGCAACAAGCGTGTATCTGGACAGCAGAAGAAATTGATTTGTCTGCAGATATTGACGACTGGAGGAACAAACTTAATGATAACGAAAGACATTTTATTAAGCACGTTCTTGCTTTCTTTGCTGCATCTGATGGTATCGTAAATGAGAATCTGGCTGAGAATTTTGTAAGAGAGGTACAATATTCTGAGGCAAAATTTTTCTACGGGTTTCAGATTATGATGGAAAACATCCATTCTGAAACATATTCACTTCTGATTGACACCTATATCACAGATCCACAGGAAAAGAAAAAGCTTTTCAATGCAATCGATACCATTCCTGCCGTTAAGAAGAAAGCAGATTGGGCTTTGAAATGGGTAGAGTCTGAACATTTTCAGGAAAGATTAGTTGCTTTTGCTGCTGTTGAGGGTATCTTCTTTTCCGGATCATTCTGTTCTATATTCTGGCTAAAGAAGAGAGGTCTTATGCCCGGATTAAGCTTCTCAAACGAATTGATTTCTAGGGATGAGGGAATGCACTGTGATTTTGCAGTTCTTTTGCATAACAATTACCTTGCTAACAAGGTTTCAGAGGAAAGGATTAAGGAAATTATCCTTAGTGCTCTTGAGATTGAAAAGGAATTCATTACAGAGTCACTTCCAGTTAAGCTGATTGGAATGAATGCTGATCTAATGAAGCAGTACCTTGAATTTGTAGCAGACAGATTGCTTGTCGATCTAGGATGTTCTAAAGTTTTCAACGTAGAAAATCCATTCGATTTCATGGCAAACATTTCATTACAGGGAAAGACAAACTTCTTTGAGAAGAGGGTTGGTGAATACCAAAAAGCTGGAGTGATGAATTCCTCCGAAAACACGTTCGATATGGACGTAGACTTCTAAAAAAACAACACTAAGACATGTACGTAACTAAGAGAGACGGAACCAAAGAAGCGGTTAGATTTGACAAGATCTCCAACCGTGTTAAAAAGATGACCTATGGACTGAACAACGATTTTGTTGATTGGATGGGAATTTCTCAAAAGGTCATCGCGGGTATTTATGATGGGATTTCAACTGGGGAGCTCGATAATCTAGCTGCAGAGACTGCTGCATCTATGATACCAAGCCATCCTGACTATTCAATTCTTGCTGCAAGGATCGCAATCTCAAGATTGCATAAATCTACCAAGAAGAAATTCTCAGAGACCATCGAGGATCTATATTCCTATGTAGATCCAGAAACTGGGAAACCAGCTGGTCTAATAGGCGAGGATACCTATCAAGCGGTAATGAAAAATAAGACCAAGCTGGATTCCGCTATTATTCATGACCGTGATTTTAACTTCGAATACTTTGGATTCAAAACCCTTGAAAAGAGTTATCTCTTAAAAATGCATGGCATTCCTTCTGAAACACCACAACACATGTACATGCGTGTTGCAGTTGGTATTTGGGGATACGATATTAAGAACGCCCTCAAAACATATGAGCTTCTCTCTACACATATGATGACACATGCAACACCAACGCTTTTCAATTCTGGGACCAAGAAGCCACAGCTTTCCTCTTGCTTCCTTTTGACTGTTCAGGAAGATTCAATTCCTGGTATTTATAAAACGCTTTCCGATGTTGCCATGATCTCACAAAATGCTGGTGGTATTGGGTTAGCAATTCATAATGTTAGATCTACAGGATCCTACATCAGGGGAACAAACGGTAAGTCAAACGGTATTGTTCCGATGCTTAAGGTGTACAATGAGACTGCCAGGTACGTGGATCAAGGTGGTGGTAAGAGAAAAGGATCTTTCGCTATCTACCTAGAGCCATGGCATGCAGATGTTGAAGATTTCCTGGACCTAAGGAAAAATACAGGTAAGGAAGAAAGAAGAGCCAGAGATTTATTCTTAGCCTTGTGGGTTTCTGATCTATTCATGGAAAGGGTGGAAAAAGACGAAATGTGGTCTTTGTTCTCTCCTTCAGAGGTACCTGGACTACATGAAGTTTATGGGAACGAATTTAACGAGCAATATATTGCAGCGGAAAAAGCTGGTAAGGCCAGGAAAACAATTAAAGCTAGAGAACTTTGGGGAAAGATTATAGAATCCCAAATTGAAACTGGAACACCTTACATTCTTTACAAAGATTCTGCTAATAGAAAATCAAACCAGCAAAATTTAGGTACTATTAAATCATCTAATCTTTGTTGTGAGATTATAGAATATACAGATAAGGATGAACAAGCAGTTTGTAACCTTGCTTCAATCCCTGTAAATAAGTTCCTGAAATCAACTGACGCAAGGACCAATAAGATCATGAGGGGTAAATGTGATGTTGACCATGACTATCTTTACGATGTATCTTACCAAACAGCTATCAATTTGAATAAAGTGATAGACGTTAACTTCTACCCTACACCAGAAACAAAGAGATCCAACATGAGGCACAGACCCATTGGTATAGGTATCCAGGGTCTTGCTGATCTTTTTGCATCTATGGGGATTCCTTTTACTTCGGAGGAGGCTAGGAAAACAAATTCTGAAATATTTGAAACTATCTATTTTGCAGCTATGACTGCATCTAAGGATCTTGCTAAGAAATTTGGTGCTTATGAAACATTTGAGGGATCTCCTTTAAGTGAAGGTAAATTCCAGTTTAATCTATGGCAGGTTAATGACGAGGATCTTTCTGGAAGATGGGATTGGAAAAAGCTAAGAAAAGAAGTAATGAAGCATGGTGTTAGAAACTCGTTGCTTTTAGCTCCTATGCCTACCGCATCTACCGCACAGATAATGGGCAACAACGAGGCGTTTGAACCGTTTACTTCCAACATCTATACTAGGAGAACTCTAAGCGGTGAGTTTGTCATTATTAATAAGCATCTTGTGAAAGATCTTATCTCCCTAGAACTTTGGGATGAGGACATGAAGAACATGATTATTATCCATAAAGGATCAATCCAAAATATACCAAACATACCTGATGATATTAAGGAGATTTACAAAACTGTTTGGGAGATCAAGCAGAAGGATTTAATTGAGATGTCTGCAGATAGGGGTAAGTTTATTTGTCAATCTCAGTCTCTCAATTTATTTATTGAAGGTGTAAATGCTGCCAAGCTAACTGCTGCTCACTTCCATTCTTGGAAGATGGGTCTTAAAACTGGTATGTATTACTTAAGGACTAAAGCTGCAGTAGATGCTCTTTCCGGTCTTGGTATAGATACAAGCAAGTATAAGGAAAAACCAGAACAAGTCCAATTGATACAACCTAAAGTAGTCGAGCAACCAGTCAAGCAAGCTAGCGAGGAATTAAAAGCATTAGCCGATCAAACTATGGATGATTTATCATGTAGCTTGGATAATCCTGATGACTGCTTGTCTTGTGGATCTTAAAAAAATCAACAATTAAAATGGAAAGAGTTGAAAGCTTCGAAAATTTTATAAACGAAAGGGAAATACCAGATAAGCAAGGGGAAATCCTTGTGATTCTGGGTCCACCTGGATCGGGCAAAGGAACCATATCTAAAAGACTTGTTGACCGCAATGATTTTAGCCACATTTCTACTGGAGCCCTTATCAGGAATTCTGATGACAAAGAACTTAAGAAAATAGTAGAGGGAGGAGATTTCATACCCGATCGCATAATGGCTAGGATGTTAAGAAAAGCATTAAGTAATGTTGACTTAGAAAAGGGTATTGTTATAGACGGGTTTCCAAGAAATTTAAAACAAGCTAAGCTTCTTGATTCTCTTTTGGGAAAAATGGGATTGGGTTTAAATCATGTTATTTACTTGGACGTTGACGAGTCTAAGTCAAAGGAGAGGATCATAAAAAGATCCAAGGATAGCGGCAGAAAAGACGACCAGGACGAAGAGATCATTTCCAAAAGGTTTATGGACTATAGGAAAAAAACGCTTCCTTTGGTAAAGAAATACAAGAAAAGCAGAAAGCTCGTTGAAGTAAACGCATCTAAGAAAATTGAAACCGTATATAAGCAGTTAGTAAAAAAAGTTGGTTTGCCTTATAAGCCTAAAGATGGAGGAAAGAAAGAAAAAGCTTCCTGATAGCATTGTTTATGATGAAAGTACTGAAAAGTATGATGCTTTCCTAAAACCTTATGCTACTTCTGTATCGTCTCCAAAAATAGATGTTTCTGGTCTAGCTCTTTTTAAACAAAGAGCTGCCATCCATTCCAATCATAAATTTGGTAAAAGAGCTGAGGAGATAAAAGAACAAATCTCTGATCTATTGAGAGAGTTTGAGGATAATGAACTTGTATGGAATTGTTCTATGTCCTTTGAGGCTCATATCGGAACTGAGATATATCTCTATGAAAATAAGAAGGGAGAAACTTTTGCTAGTTTGGTCTCACCCAAAGAGTGGGGAAATAAGTTCCCATGCTACGGGCACTTTAAGTTAGATACAGATTACTCCTGGAAAAGAATTAAGAATTAAAATGAGTACCCACCACAACGAAAAAGTAGTTGAAGATTTTCTTTCAAAGCTACAATCTGAATTGGATCACAGGAAAAAGGTAGACCTGTCTGAAAGGGAACAGTTAGATACCATTTGGGAAGTTCTTTTAAATTACTTGAAGTACTTCTCTGATATTAATATAAAGTCCCCTAAAATTATAGGTGGTAAACAACCACATATTGTATTTGATCTGCCAAATACTGATGTTGATAAGCTTATATCAGTAATGGAGAAATCATTAATGGAGTTGGGAGTCAGATTTAAAAGACACAGATTCCAGGGTTCTCTTCCCCTATTTTCTGCTAAGAATAACACAATTCCTGGATTACTACACGGAAGGGGATATTTCTTAATAACCTTCTCTACAAGATTTAAAAAGAAGGGATCTACGCTAAAGATAGAATGTCTAAGGGAGAATCAGGTAGTGAAGGTGCTAGACGGAAAGCTTGACAACCTTACCTTAGTTTATTGGAATGGTTCTGGAATGAGCAGAAATTCGTTTGATCCAATTTGTGACAAAGAGACAAAAAAAGCTATGGAATTTCCTGATGATGAAACTGGTTATGTAACCATAGACCTAGTTGCTAGAAAAAGTGGGAAGAACATAAAGGCTGTTGGTGATTTTTCGTTAACATTAAACGACGAGCTAATTCTAGAAAGAATAACCTCTCTAGCCCGGGGATAAGGTGAAATTTTTCTAGTTTATCTAGTATAAATAGAAACTACATTATAAAAGTTTCTATGGCACCTAAAACTAAGAGGAAAAAATCCAACAAGCTTTCTAGTAAAAAGAAAACACCTAAACTAAAAGCAGTACCCAATCCTACTTTGGAAAATAAACCAGTAGATACCTCATTGCAAGGCATTAGTATGTGTTTGGTAATGATTGTCAAGGACGAAGGTGATACTATTAGAAAGTGCTTAACCCAGGTTGCTCCTTATATTTCATATTATGTTATAGTTGATACAGGTTCTTCTGATAATACAATAGATGAAATCAATTCCACAATGGAAGAGCTCGGAATCGAGGGCGAATTACACGAAAGACCCTGGGTAAACTTTGAAGTAAACCGCACAGAGAGCTTGGAATTAGCAAAGGGTAAGTGTGACTATCGATGGATCATAGATGCTGATGATACCTTTCAAGCAACAGATAGCTCGATTAATCCATTTCACGGACTTACTAAAGATGTGGATTGCTACCAAATTCTTTATAAGTTAAATAACCTTCAGTACCACCGTGCTCAGATTGTGAGATCTGATCAGGACTGGGTTTATAAGGGGGTTCTTCACGAGTATTTAGATCTTCCCGGAAAAGAGCAACTGGTTCAATATCAAATCCCCTCAGATAGATGTCATGTGGATGCTGATATTAGTCCTTTAAAAAGAGCAAATTCACTTGAAGAAAAATACTCTAATGATGCAGAGATTCTTGAGAAAGCATTGGAAGATGAACCAGATAACGCAAGGTACATGTTCTATCTTGCACAAAGCTACCGTGACTCCGGACAAAAGTTAAAAGCCATTGACGCTTATGAAAGAAGAATTGAAGCCGGTGGATGGGAAGAAGAGGTATACTATTCAATGTACATGATTGGTAAAATTAAAGAGCAGCTGGGGAGACATCCGGATGAGGTTATCCAAGCATATTCTAGAGCTTGGGAATATAGACCGGAGAGGTTAGAGGCTGTTTTCCATGCAATGAGAAAGTTAAGAGAGCGTGGAAGGTGGGTGATGTCATTCACATACGGTAATATGGCAGTGAAGAACCCGGGGACCTCTGATATACTTTTTGTTGAGCCCGATATATGGCAATGGAGACTTTTAGATGAATACTCACTTGCAGCTTTTCATACTGGGAATCCGGAAGTAGCTTTTGAAAAGACTGAAGCGGTAGTAAAAATGGACTTTTTCCCGTCACTGCCAAACCAAGAAAAGGACAGGATTTTAAAAAATTTAGACTACTTCAGGAAATCCGCTGTACAAAAAGCTGAAATGATTAAACAAAAGGAATCTGCAAATCAATAATAAAAGGTATTAAACACCCTACCAAAAAAGCTTCTATCGTTGGATACCAAACCGATATATAAGATATGAAATTAAGAAGCTTTACATCATTCACATCTGAAAATATTAGCGAATCCCTAAGGTATCATATAGAAGAGGGCCTTTCCCTAATGGAGAGTGTTTATAGAATAGAATCTGATTCTTGGCTGGATTTAATAAATGAATCTAGAAACCTTTGGATTAATGAGCAGATAGATCTTGACCTTGATGACATTTTCCTTATTAGTACAGAAGCTGGACAAAAAGCTAAATATCGGGGAGAAGAAGTTTTACTTGACGTCCCGTTCGAAATTAACGAGGAAAAATACCAAGGTAGAAAGGTAAAAATCAACAAGCCTTTTAGAACTCCTGGTGAGACAAGGAAGTTTGCTGTTTATACAAAAAACGGCGAGGGTAAGGTTGTCAAGGTTAGGTTTGGACAACCAGGCCAAAGAATAAAGAACGATGATCCAAAGGCTTCTAAATCGTTTAGAGCAAGACACAGATGTACAGATCCTGGACCTAAATGGAAACCGAGATACTGGTCTTGCAATGTCCACAGATACCACAAACTCCTGGGTCTTAAATCCAATAATCCGTGGTAAATCCATATTCTGAAGCTCGCTTAGGTAAGAACCAATTCCTAAGGGTTTTTAGACACGATGTACCCGACGATGAGCTGAAATGGCATCAAGATTGGGAGGATCGTAATGTTGAATTCCTAAATGAAAATGACTGGAAAATCCAGATAGACAATGAACTTCCTCAAAGGTGTCATGGGACGTTTTTTATAAAGGCTAAGGTGTGGCATCGTTTGATAAAAGGAACAAATAATTTGGAGGTAAAGATTACTAAACATCCGGAATCAGGCGATATATAAAGAAACAAATTTTTGGAAATGAACAATCTAAAATTATATGAAGAATTTAGCAAATCCCTATATGAGGGGGTAACACCAGTTTACGACGAGTCTAAATTCAGAAAGAATGTGAATGTAAGACCAGAGAAGGAGCTTAAATATTCTGAAGTTATTCCACAATTGAGGGATATGTTAGCACAAAAGGATGCTGGCCAGGTTGAAAGCATTACTGTCATTGCGGAAGTTCCAACACAAGGTAAAGGAGCTCCTGATTATGTTAAAGATATCATAGCTAAGGAAAGGGAAAGACTTGCCAGACAGTATAAATCAACCATAGGAAAGGAGATCGAAAAGGATACTGATGCTGATGAGTTTGATTTCGACCTAAATAGATTTGGTGATAAAAGAACGATATTCTTTGATTCAGAGTTTCTTGTAGACCGTGTTGAAAACATTGAAGGAAAGGATTATGTTATTGGAATCCCAGTTTCCTTGAAGGACAAAGGCTATGAAGCTAAAATTCTCCCAATTAAGGTAGAAGAAATTTATTACGAGCCGGCAGGCGAATAAACAATTAACAGAAAAATCTTAAAGCGGGTACATCCCGCTTTTTTTGTGAAATTATATTTTGGAAGTTCCATATAAACTCAAATCATATTCTTTTTATGGCAACTAAAAGCATACAGGTACTCTCAGATTTTGAACACATTCTTAAAAGGCCAACCATATATGTTGGATCTGTTAAGCTAAGCGAAGAGCAGTTACCAATAGTTAAGCGTGATAAGATCCTTAGCTCAACATACCAGATTTCAGTAGGTATGTACAAACTTTTTGATGAGGTATTTTCAAACTCTGTTGACGAAGCGAAGAGGATGAAGAAATCTATGGATTCTATTACTGTTGAGGTTGACTCTAAAACAAACAACATAAAGATAACAGATTCTGGGGAGGGTTTCGTAAACGGGTCCACAATTAACAAGAAAAGTGGACTTAGTAACATTGCCACAGCAGTTTCTATGCTCAGAGCAGGATCAAACTTTGACAACGATAATGTTGAAGAGACGCTTATTGGTACAAACGGCATGGGTGTGAGCCTTGTTAATGCTATGTCTAGCTTCTTTTCTATTGAGACAACAAGCCCCAAAGAGTATTATTACCAAGAGTGGAATAAATTTAAACCTGCAAAGGCTAAAGTTCTAAAGAGGGGCAGAAAAAAACTTGGCACCTCGGTAAGTTTCACACCACTTTCTAACATCTTCGATAATTGCAAGTGGAATAAGGACATACTCCTCTCACAACTTTTGCTAAAAAAGAGAGTGCTAGAAACTGAGCCTAATACTAGGGGTATTAAAATTAAGTTCATTTGGGATGGAAAAGAAATTCCAGTGGACACTTCAATATTTAAACAAATTTCCTACAAGACCAAAATTGGAGAACTTCTTATCTGGGAAAACTCGGAAGGGTCTGGATCTTTCTCTTTTATGAACTCTGCAATTTGTACAGGGATACACCAGAAGATCGTCATGGACCAGATAAATGATACCCTGGATGATTCACTAGCACACCACTTTTACGACTTTTGCTTAATATTAAACTTACCCCCAGCTTTGGTTAAGTTTGGGGACCAGAATAAAACCAAATTTGTTACGAGGAGAGAAGATGTCGAACAAATAATTCTCAATGCATTCTCGGGGTCCCTTAAAAAGTTTTACACCACCCCTCTATTTAAAAAGATCAAAAAAGAGGTTGAAGCAAGAAAGCGTGATGCTAACTTAAAGAAGATAAGGAAGGAGAAGAAAAACGTGAGGGTCAAATTCTCCCACAAGTATTTCCCACCAACATCTAGAAATGCAGAAAACCTTTTTATAGTTGAGGGCCTAAGTGCCATGGGTTCAATTCTACAAAAAAGAAATCCTTCCAGAGATGGTGTCTATGCTCTTAAGGGAAAAATAAAGAATGCAAGGAGCCTTTCTGATTTAGCCGATAATAAGGAAATCCTTGAACTTATGCAGATATTAAATCTTGACCCAGAAAAACCGGATTTAAAATGTCCTTATGATAACATAGTTATTGCTACTGATCAGGATCCAGATGGTGCTCACATCACTTCATTACTTATCAATCTTTTCTTTAAGTGGTTCCCATGGATAGTGGAAAACAAGAAACTTAGCTTTCTAGAAACACCTTTGGTTTCCGTTGGGGATAGAACTAAAACGTACTACTACTCTTTGGAGGAGTTTAAGGATAAGGGGCAGGGGAAAAGAATTTCTAATGTAAGGTATCTTAAAGGTCTTGGGTCTTTGTCTCTGGAGGATTGGGATCATGTAATGAAGAACAAGAGAATAACCAAGATAGTTAAGGATAGAAAATCTAGTGCAATGCTAGAGATGGCTTTTGGTAAATCTTCGGATGCTAGGAAAGTTTGGTTATCAACTTTATCCTGATTTATTTTTTCAAAGCACAACATTGACTTAATTTTACCACATGCCAAGAAAATTCGGATACTGTTGTATAAATCTATCACTTAGTGAGGGTGTTAGTAAGAAAGATAGGGTTACAACTAATAGGTCAATGGTAAAAAGAACATTCCTTGACAGAGGTTTAGAATATGTTTCCGAACTTGCTCTCCAAAATGTAAAAGACCTAAAGAAGATTATACAATGGAACGTAGATAATAACATCACCATGTATAGGATGAGCTCTGATATGTTCCCCTGGTGCTCAGAATATGAAATTGTTGAACTTCCAGACTTTAAACAGATTGCATTTCACTTAAAGGAGGCAGGCCATATAGCAATTAAAAATAACCAAAGGCTAACTTTCCATCCGTCTCCATACTCTGTTCTTGCATCACTTAGGGAAGATGTGGTTCAGAATGCAAGCAAAGAATTAAGACAGCATGCTGAGATAATGGATCTCATGGGACTACCACAAACCCATTACTATCCAATAAACATCCACGTTAACACAGCACAACCAACCAAGGAAGAAGCAGCAGCAAGATTTTGTGAGAATTTTCATTCACTTGAGGATTCTGTCAAGAAAAGACTTGTCGTTGAAGTGGATGACAAAAAATCTCAATACACTTCGGTAGATCTGAAGAGGATGGTTTATGATGTGATTGGAGTGCCAATTACTTTTGATTATCTACATAACATATGTAATCCTCCAGAGGGATTAACTGAGGCTGAATCCCTTAAAGTGTGCTTAGACACTTGGCCTTCTGGAATAACACCACTGACACACTTTTCAGAATCCAGGGCTCTCTTTGAAGATGCCAGTGCAAAGGATCTTGCACATTCAGATTGGATCCACGAAAAAATCGAAACATATGGATTTGACTTCGATATAGAACTTGAGGTAAAAAAGAAAGACAAAGCCCTTTTAGATTACCACCAAAACATCGAACAAATCCTATGCCTGAACAATTAAGTAAAGAAGATCTACAACGATTCCAAGAATTTGAAAAATCCATCCTGGATCTTAAAGATTCCAATGTTAAATATAAAAGAGATGACGAGATGGAGGCGGAAATTAAAAAACAAGTCCTATTTTCACACTTTGGTAATGAAAGAGTAAGTACAGTTTTGGAAAAACTTAAAGTTGATTTTCGGGATTTGGTTGACCAAAAAATTTATATACAGATATATAAATTTTTAGACACTAAATAAAACGATGGATATAGGATCTGGCAATTATCATTTTTCTGACTGGAGTTCGTCCTTTGACGAACATCCTCAATATGCCATTTTGAAATGCCACGTCGAAAGAGCAGTACAGGATCTTTTTCTCAATGCTTTAAGATTACAATCGGAAGACTTCGTCTATATTTTCGATTCTGAGGAAAGGATAGATGATTTTTGTTTTAGAATGGTTTCATATTGGGAAGCTGAAGAGAATTATGAGATCTGTGGTGAAATCGTTGGGTTAAAAAAATCCCTAAAATCTAAATGGAATAAGGTTCCTCAGATTGATAGAGGAAAAGAAGTGGTAATCAGGGAATGGCTTAAATCCTCTTTCTAAAGGATGTTAAATGAAGCCGGACTATTATAAAATACTGGGAGTTAATCGGAACTCCTCAGCGGATGAGATTAAGAAAGCATATCGAAAACTAGCTTTAAAGTATCACCCGGATAAATCCGGTGGGGATCCAGAATCAGAGAAAAAATTTAAGGAGATTGCTGAAGCATACGAGACTTTAAGTAATCCAAAGAAGAAATCGGAGTACGACAATCCAAATCCATTTGGTGGCTCCTTTGGTGGTGGGTTCAATCCATTCGGTGGTGGATTTCACAACAGTAACTTTTATGAGAGTGAGGTAATCAAGAAAGGCAAGAATATCAATGCCAGGGTTGAGATTACTTTAGAGGAGGTACTTAGTGGATCTACAAAAAATGCAAACCTGTTCAGGAATATGCAATGTTCCGAATGTAAAGGAACTGGAGCAAAGGATGGTGACCTTGATACGTGTCATGTTTGTGCTGGTATGGGTGTTAAGAGAAGGGTAGTAAATACTAACTTCGGACAGATGGCTATGGATGAAACCTGTTATGCTTGTGAAGGTATTGGCAAATTACCAAAATCATCCTGTAATTCCTGTGGCGGATCTGGTGTAGTTAGAAAGTCTGACCGAATAGAAATCAAAATACCCAAGGGTTCTGTTACTGGTATTACATTTAGAGTTCCTGAAAAGGGAGACCATGCAAAATCACCATCTGACCCGGGGGATTTAATTGTAAGTGTTTATGATAAGAAACACGATTTCTATCGAAGGGATGGATATAATCTCATCTGTGATGTTGATCTTACTTTTCCTGAGGCTTGCTTAGGTAAGGAAGTACACATCCCGAATCTTGTATCTAGTGGTGAATATAAAATAACAATTCCTGGTGGTACTCCTCCCGGAAAAATATTCAGATTGGCTGGTAAGGGGGTTCCTGAATTTAACTCAAGTTATCGTGGTGATATACTAGTTAAGATGGGAATTAAAGTGCCAAAGAACCTAACCCCAGATCAACAAGAATTTATAGAATCTTACCAAGAAAAATTTTAATATGAAAGAGCTAATTTATCTTCTAATCGGGTGGTCAATAACTTCCATCCTTGTTAATGGAACTATATTTGACCCATTGAGAATTTACCTATTGGTAAAAGCACCAACTTTACATAAGTTGTTTTCATGTATTCAATGTAGTGGATTTTGGGTTGGTATTATACTTGGATTTCTGTCCATCTCTGGAACTATTTACAACCCTCTTTCTTTCATGATTAACTGGGCATATAGGGACTCGATATTTGTAAACGCACTTAATATTCTAGCAATAGGATTTTTAATAAGTGGAATTAGCGTTCTTTTAAATAGCTTAGTAGTGTTTTTCTTTTCCTTTGAAAGAAATTCCCGTTAGATGGGATAAATAGTATAAATATCCTCGCTTGAATGGGAAAGAATTTAAAGGGATTTGAAGAATTTATAAACGAAAGGGAAGATTCCATTTACGAGAGCTCATCCCTTTTAGGTAGGACTGCAGGAGTAACTAGAAACAAACTGATGGATATCTTAAAAGATCCTGAATCTCATGTTTCTATAACAACCAATAAACCTGCTTCCAATACTGCACCGCCTACACAAGAGCCGGTAGATTTTGATTCTTTCATGGATCCTAAAAAAATGACGGGCCTTGATTTACTTATGGCAACTAAGGTTGGATCATCCCTTGAACAATGGTTGCTGAACTCCAGTAACCTTGGAACCCCAACTGATGCACCAGCACCACATAATGAACTAATAAATGTTTTAAACAAGAATCCTAATGTCCGGAGAGAAGTCGAGGAAGTTGGTGATGCAATAAGAGCGGCAGAGGATGACGTTAATGCGGTGCTTGAGCCTGATGCATCTTTATTACCTAGAAGCTCTTCATATAAATTTAGAAATAAGAACAAGATTACTTGGGATTCCCTTAAATCAGCTCTTGAGAGCCAAAATTATTGGAGAGAGATGGACAAGAGCAAATACAACTTGGTTGCTCTAAGAAACTACCTTTCGGAGAAGAAAAAATCAGGAAATCACTTCATTGACCTTATTATATTAATGTCTCCAGAGGACGAAAAGAAGGTGTGGACATACGAGGCAACTACTGTTCCTGGGCCTATGTTTATGGTAAGGCCTTTTAGAAACTGGTACCTTTCAACAGGTCTAAAAGATACCATTAACCCCAAAGGGCTTGCTATTGTTCAACCCGGAGTATATGACTATAAAATAGGTACTCATAGAGGTTATAGTGCCTTTGTACAGGACGGTAAAGTAAACGTTGATAGATATGTACCTGTTGCTAATCCCAAAGATGCAACTTTCAAAACATTCTCCCCTGGTAATTCACAAAGTGGTAAATTCAGCATAAACATTCACAGAGCCAGATCTAGAGGAACTTCTAAAAATGTAAATACTTGGTCTGCTGGATGTTTGGTTTTTGCCAAAGCATCGGATCTGAATAGGGTTCTTGGTAAGCTAAAATCAGCAAGACAAAGAAAAATAGATGTTGCCCTTATCCAAATGGATGATGTTGGATCAAAGCTTTCTTAATTAGAAACAAATCCTTTTAAGATTTATACAACTACCGTTAAAAGAAATAATTGGTGGCTGTTAGTACATTATCGATCGCGGATCAAATAAATCAAAAGTACAGAGATTATGCTCTGTATGTTTTGCAATCAAGGGGAATTCCTAATTTCTATGATTCCTTAACCCCAGTACAGAGAATAATTATAGAGAATAGTCCAAACTCATTTAATAAAACCATTGGGCTTGTGGGTGAGGTGATTAGAACCGGACTATATCACCATGGGGATTCTTCCCTTGCTGGTGCTATTTCAAAACTTGCTAGACCTTTTGGGTGTTCGTTTGAAATACTTGAGGGAGATGGATTTTTTGGATCCCCAGTTAATCCTAACCCGTCAGCCCCAAGATATACTGCTGTTAAAATAAACAGAAATGTCAAGGACATTGTTGAGAAACATAAGGACCTAAACGAAAAAAATGAGGAGGGTGGACACGACTGGCTCCATCTAGAAATTCCGGTTGGGTTGCTTACACATATAGTTGGTATTGCTGTTGGATATAGAAGCAATATTCTGCCAAGAAAGATGGAAGATATTGTGGAATATCTGGAAGGTAAAAACAAACTTCTGAAACCATACTTTAAGGACTTCAGTGGAAAAATATATAAACTTGATTCAGACGATTCTTGGATACTTGAGAGTGGTTTTGAAGTCAATGAAAGAAAAAAGACCATAAGGATATTTGATCTGCCTCCTATTATGAGGTATGACTCTTTCATGAAGAAGCTTCTATTCAAGCTCGATTATTACGGGTATGAATACTACATGCAGAACAATTCTCAGAGTAAATGTGATGTTGGTATTTCTTTAAAGAAAGTATCGCCAGCAGAATTTAAACAAGCTGTTGAGGTTATCAAGAAGCAAACAAAAATAGTAGTAAGGGAAAACGTTGTGTTTATCAAAGATGGAGCTGTTGCTCAGTTTGATTCTGTCAAATCATATTTAGATTCTTTCCGGGTCCATTTAGAGAATGTGAGGCTGAAAAGACTTATGAAGGATGAGGTTGATCTGAATATGGATCTCGATTTTTTGGAGGCTAAGCTAAAGTTCTTGATATTCATGAGCCAAAAGAAGAGACAGAATAGTGAAATTGTCGAATTTCTCAACAAGTTTGTAAAGTGGATATCACAAAAGCTTTCCCAGATTCAAATAGTAAAGCTATCATCAGACCATATTAAAGAGACCGAGGATTTAATCAAAGGGATCAAATCCAAGATCAGAGAGACCAAAAAAGCTATCACTAAACAAAGGGCTGTGGTTAAGAAGATTACTGGAGAACTCAAGAAAACTAAACCAGCATCTCTTATACCTAAAGCCGTAGCCGCCAAGAGCATTTCTGTTGATCCAGAGATAGAGGTGTTTGATCTTGAGGAAGGCGAGGATTCTGAGGATATATAAATGAAAAATCTTAGGTATGGATAACATACAAAGTTTTTCTAAGAGATACTACCTCTCACTAAACGAGGATCTGAAAATAAATTGGGGTGGATCCGGTTTACCTCTAGACAAGGAGATCGATATAAACGGTGAATCTATCAAGCCCTATGATGTTGCTACAAGAGTGGTCGATGCTTGGTTGGAGAATGTAAAAGAAGTTTCCGCCAATAATATTGAGAAGTCTTCTGATAGAGCTATATTTAATGCAGCATTTAATAGAATATCTAAGAAAATTTTCCCAACGCTTATTAGCTATATAATCCCAACTGTAGAATTTGACGGTAAGGATATTATAGAAAATAAGAAATCAAATGCAGGATCTTTTTGGAAGGAAGCTTGGCCTCAGGTATGGCAAGAGTTCAGTGCTATTGAGAGAGGTTTAATAGAGAAGTTCACAATTCTAGGGAAGGATACTACTTATGATGAGATTATGAAAGGTCTTGGTGAAACTCTTTCCGATGGAAGTCCATATGCATCTTATAAAAGTGAAATTGCTAACCAAATGAGATTATTCTACGATATGTTAGGTAAGACTTTTTCTGAAATGTTTAATAATGAGAAAGTAAATCTTAGCAACGATCTTATAATTGAAATCGCAAACGATCTGAACTCAAAAATTAAGGGATCTAAGATAGACTTTGGTGTAGCAAGAAAAGAGGAAGTTGAAGGCAAGATCGACGACGTTGAAACTAAGGATCTTCCAGCACAATCAAAGAAAGAATTCGACACGATTGTAAAGAATATAGAGGATTTTTCTAAAAAGGCTTTTGATGCTACTGCAGCTAAAGAATCTCCAAAGGAAGAATCTGGTGATAAAGGAAAGGAAAGCTCGTCTACTAATAGCTATGCATCAATACCAACTGATGTTCAATCTGTGAGAAAATGGGCAGAAACACTCAATCCTGTAGATAAGAGAGTTATTATCGACACTATTAGATCTACCGGTATGCAATAGACATCACCACAATCAAATTTAAATCCCGGCAATAGTCGGGATTTTTTGTGTAGAGACGAAATTAATTCCTGTAGGTACTATAGAAGATTAAAGTTAAATCACAAGAAATGAAGATTAGGGTAACAAGCACAAGCAATCTGATTGCTTTTCTAAAGAAGCTTAAGGTCGTTGATAAAAGTGTTCTTTTGGAATTGAACGCTGAAAAATTGTTTTGTAAAGTACACACGCCAGATAAGGCTGTTATGAAATACTCATCCGTTGATATCAACCAGGTGTTCGAAGAGGTACCTGGGTTTGATGATCTTGGGTGTGATCGAGTTAAGATTGGATTGATTGATGTTACACGTTTAATGGATTGCTTTAAGCACTTCCGTCCAGAAGAGGATATACACCTGGATCTAACAATCTCTGAAGTTGATGGAGAATGTGTTGCCTCTGAAATGCAAGTGGTATCCCCGTCTTTGAAGATCAAGATTAGATGTGCTGATCTTTCCCTCCTTTCATATGTTGAAGACACTATCTTAGGAATGGTTCATTCAAAGGAAGATGCCATGTCTAAATTCAAAATCTATAATTCAGATTTTTCATCTGTAATGTCTCTTTGTGGTTTAGAGTCCAACTCGGAAGAACTTCTTGTATATAGGGTAAACAAAGAGCAAGTAAAGATTACTGGTGACTCCTTTGATTATAAGCTAAATATTGGAACCTCTGAAATAGAGGTTGAAGATCCTCTAGAATCTTCCATTTATAAATCCCACTTAAACTACGTTGATGCTGAATCCTCTGAATGCTACGTTCACGAAAATCGTATAGTGTTTTTCTCTGAACAAACAGAAACATCAACAGCAGTTGGAATCATAGAAAAATAATAGCATGTCTGAAGTACCAGCGCTAAGGGAAAAAATTGAAAAGCTCACTGCATTAAAGAATGAGCTGAAGAACGAGGAGCAAGCAGTTAAACTTACCATGAACTCAATCTACGGAGCGATTGGTAACAGCTGGTTTGTTTGTTTCAATCCTGAGGTTGCTGAAGCTGTGACACTGCAAGGACAAGACTTGATCAAGCACTCCGAGAAGATACTTCACAAGTACTTCCACGAGTTTTGGCATAAAGATAAAGAGCTGCACGAAAAACTTGGTCTTACGAATGTTAAGAGGATTCGCAAACCAATGGTTGTGTATGGAGATACTGATTCTAACTACGTTACCTTCCAGGAGGTTGTTTCATCTTGCGATGGTTGGAAAGGAACGGATAAAGATCTTATCCTGTCTATAAACGAAAACAGGCTTGTTGGGTATCTTAAGAAATGTTTTGATATCTATGCAGAAAAATGGGGTACTGATAATTACCAAGATTTTGAGATGGAAACTCTATCCATCAATGGAATTTTCCTTGGTAAAAAAAAGTATGTAACAAATATTGTTTACTCCGATGGGGTTCACTCAGACCCCCTAACATCAATTAAGACTACCGGAGTTGAGATGGTTAAGGGTGGCACTCCTTCCTTTGTAAGAGAAAAGCTGATCTACCTAACTAAGTTTATTTTTGAACGCGGTAGGTCGTTTGAACTAAGAGAGTTTGTCAGGGAGCTAAAATCCATTAAAACAGATTTTAAAGCTCAAGAGCCTGAGAATATAGCTGTTGCTGTAAATCTCAATAATTATGAGAAGTTCGTTCTTAATGATACAACAGCATTAGAGGTAGCAAAGGGATGTCCCATCCACGTGAGAGCTTCAGCTTACCACAATTACTTATTAAATTCAACAAAATACAAGGACAAATATCCTTTGATCGGGGGTGGAGAAAAGGTAAGATTCTATTTTGTTAAGGTTAAGAACCCCGGGGATAACAATGTGTTTGCGTATTCTCAAGGAACTTTTCCATATGAATTTGCTCCCCCGATAGATTTTGATCAGCAGTTTACAAAGACTATTCTGGATCCAATTAACAGATTCATAGAGGTAATGGGTCACACTCCTATATCACCTAATCTGTTCATGATTAACACTTTATTTTAAATGGGATTTAATAAAAGATTTTTACCTGACATCTCCTCCCTAAAATTAATAAGAGAGAGATATAATGATGATAGAATGTTCCTACACATTTATCTGTACTCCCCTGATGCGATCTTAGGTCCAGTCAGTTCTATGGAGTACCTTAAATCAATAGAAAAAACCTATAACCAAAATGAGAAAGAAAGCAATTAGAGTTGAATATAGAAAGGAATCTGAATCCTTTCCTGAATGGCTTAAGTATGAAGTCACTGTATTAAATGAGGATGGAACGACAGAAAATGTTCCTGCATATGGAAAGGATCTGCAAGATGCTCTAAGTAGAGTAGTACATGATGAGAAAGTTGAAAAAATAACCAAAAGGACAAAAAGGGTACCCGACTTAGTTTGGGTGATAATGTGGTTTGGTTATATGTTTGGGCTGGTGCAGTTAACAATTTTGCAATCCGGATACGACGAGTTTGACGGACTGTTCTTTATTGGTGGCATGGTTATTTTGACTACCGCTATATTGAGCATCAAGAACTGGCTTAGACTTAGAAATCAGGATAAGTAATGGCAGACCCATTTTTAGAATACCTGTTTGATGACGGGTTTGAGGAATATAGAAATTTCATGTATGATAATTACTCCATGATTATGAAGTACCGTAAAGATTTCATTACGGATAAATATTTTTCAACCTTATTTAAATGTGAAAGGGTGAAAGAGCTGCTAGATTTTTTTGAATTGGAGGAGGATTTCCAAAAATGTTCTGAACTCCAAAAATTGCACGCTGCAATGGAGGTAGAACATCTTTTCAGTGAGGTTGTAACAAGGATGTAGATAAACGAGTAATGAGGATTTTGGTTTATTCTGATTCTGTGTACGAAAGCATGGTTAATGCTTTTATGGTTTCCAGAAAATATGCTAGTGTTGGGGATGTTCATGTCCTATACTACACAGTTGGTTTTGATTCTACTCTAGAATATCCAAATTTCACCAAGATCAGATATGAATTAGATCCGGAAAAACCGGACCTTACTTACTATAAACCAGATATTCTCATCGATGGGCTAAATTATGACAGTCATATCCTCTATATGGATTGTGATATCATATTAAGTAAGAGGTTTGATCCAGAGAAGTTGATCAACGAAAGCTCTGAATTACCAATATCATCCTCGGGACCACAAGACCACGTTTGGATATGGAAATCTTTTGGTGAGGAGACTATTGTTTATGATGAAACTAAGCTCATGGAATATTTCGGTATTGCTGAAAGATCTTGTAAATATTTATGGGCCAGCATGATTTCATATAACGACAATTGTCTAGATTTCCTGGAGGAGTGGAAATCGATCCTACTTAATCCGTATCTTCTTAAGAAAAAAGAGATATATTTCCCTTTTAGAGAGGAGACCGCTTATAATATTACCCTCTGGAAAGGAGGCTGTACAGATTTTTTTGACCTTGTATTTTTTAATACCACATCTTTTGATTCTTTTTTAAATATAGAGACAGAAGAAAACGTTGTTATAGATAAGTTCAGAGAATATTCGTTGGATAATTTAGATACTCGTTTGTACGAGACCTGTGATGATAGTAGTCGGATTTTATTCTACCATGGATTTAAACCCGGAAAAGATCTGGATAGTTTAGTTGAATGGATGAAAAATAAAACGACCTTTGAAATTTAATAATGAATGATACTTATGACTATATCGTAGTTGGCTCCGGTCTTTTTGGTAGTGTATTTGCACAACAACTTACAGAGTCCGGTAAGAGTTGCCTTATCCTCGAGAGGAGGAATCATAGCGGTGGAAATTGCTATACCGAAAATGTGCATGGTATAGAGGTTCATAAATATGGACCCCATATATTCCACACATCTGATGATGGCATTTGGAACTATGTAAACAGATTTGCTAAGTTTAATAATTATGTGAATAGACCCAAAGTTAAGTACGGGGAAAAAATATTTTCATTCCCGATTAACCTCATGACATTATATCAGCTTTTTGGTGTTAATACTCCCGAAGAGGCAAAGAAAAAATTAGACGAGGTTAGGATAAAAATTAAGAAACCCTCAAACCTCGAAGAGTGGGTTCTTAATGAGGTTGGAGAAGAGATTTACGAAAAGTTTGTAAGGGGATACACTACTAAGCAATGGGGAAGAGACCCTAAAGAATTGCCTTCTTTCATCATAAGGAGACTACCGATAAGGTTAACATACGACGATAATTATTATTTCGATAAGTACCAAGGAATACCTATTGGTGGTTACACCAAAATGATAGAGAATATCCAAGGTGATGTCCCGGTAAAGTTTAATGTTGATTTCTTAGAGGACAGAAAATATTGGGAATCTCAAGCCAAAAAAATAGTTTTCACCGGTCCTATCGACGAATTCTTTGATTATTCAGAGGGTATCTTAGAATATCGAAGTCTAGACTTCAATTCACAAATTTTAGATATTGAAGACTTTCAGGGAAATGCTTTAATAAACTACACTGAAGCCGATATACCTTGGACAAGGATATGTGAACACAAGCATTTTGATTGGGTAAAATCAGATAAGACAGTCATTACCAAAGAGTTTCCCTCCGAGTGGAAATTAGGCAAAGAGAGGTTTTATCCAGTATCTGACGAAAAGAATAAAAACATTTATTCAGCCTACAAGAAATTGGCTGAACAAATTTCTGATAAGTATATATTTGGTGGAAGATTAGCTGAGTACAAATATTACGATATGCACCACGTAATCGGAAGTGCTCTTGCCAGATCCAAGAGGGAAATAAGCGTCACCAAGTAGGATATATACATCAAAGTAAATTTTACACATGCAAAGGATTTCCCCTGCACTTAATTTTCAATCTTTTCTAAATGAAGCCGAGAATAACGAATCCGTAGATATTCTTATGCTTAGTGGGGAATCAAAACCCAGCAAAACTGCTAAGTCTTTCGCAGAGGAGTGTGAGAAAAGAGGTTTAACATTTAATGTTGTTAACGTCAATAATGTGGTACTAGAGAAGGTCTATAATGGACACGTGGTTAAGTACACTGACGGAGAAGAGGCTAAAGAGATCTTAATAAGACCAGAGACTACAGCTATTGTTCCAAGGGGAGGAGTCACTACTAACTCCTACACAAAGCAAATTATGAGAGATCTTGAAGCATCTAGATATTTCTGTGTTAATTCTTTGGAATCTATAGAAATATGTGAAAGTAAATACCTCACATCAAAAGTCCTTGATGAGGAAGGGCTTCCAACACCAAAATATGCTTTAGTTAATAGCACAAAGGGATTGGATAGAGCTCTTGAAGAAGTTGGGGGAGAATTTCCGGTAGTGATGAAGCTGTTGTCTGGTTCACAAGGTATTGGAGTTTCAATTGTAGACTCTTATGCATCTCTTAAGTCAGTCTACCAAACAATTCAAAAACTTGATCCTGATGGTGAAATACTTTTGCAGGAAAAGATCGATTCTGATTTCGATGTAAGGATTCAGGTAATAGTTAAAAAATTCGATCCTTTAAACCCGGGTGTAGAAAACTGCACAGTCCTAGGAGCAATGAAAAGGCAAGCAGTAGAGAAAGACTTTAGGACTAATTATACCTTAGGTGGAGAGGTTTCAGCTTATGAAACTAATGAGGAGATTGAAAAAATAGCTTGTGAAGCAGCAAACAGTGTATCTTGTAACTGGTGTGGCGTTGATATTATGATTGACTCTAAAACTGGCAAGCCATTTATACTTGAGGTAAATTCATCACCAGGAACGGAAGGAATATCTGAAGCTATCGGAAAACCGATCGTAGGAGATGTCTTGGATTATATTGTAGACAAGAAGAATTGGTCTCAGACTAAGTTGGAGGTAGGATATCTTGAAACTTTAGAAATTCCATCCATCGGAAAAATGGTAGCTAAATTTGATACAGGAAACGGTTCCACAGCATCTTCTATCCATGCTGATGAAATTGAAGAAAATGGAGACACTCTCAAATTCAAGATTGGTGAAAATGAGATTGAAGGAAAAATTGTTGGCAGAACCAAAACTGAAATAGGTAGGGATACAGACGAAAGACCCATTATAGAAATGGATATAGTTTTCAATGGCGTCAAGATTCCTAAAGTAAAAGTTGCACCAACAGACAGGATATCTAAAAGCACCCCGTTTTTAGCCAACCGGCCATTAATGAAAAAGCTTGGTGTTATGGTTAACCCTCACAAAGCTTTCGTGGTTTCTGACCAAGTTGATGGCTATTCACCAATGCAAGCAAAAGGAGATCCATATGGTGGAATAGAATTTATGTAAATTTTATACAAAAAGGATTAAATATATAGAATAGAAATAAAACCAATTATGGCAGAAGATAAAACAGAAAAAATCCAGGTCTTACTATCAACGGAAGACCTGGAAGAGCTTAGCAAAAAGATTTCTAAGAAAGCTTTAACCACAGGAGAACCCCCAGTTTCAATATCTCACTATGTGAGAGGGTTGATTAGAAGGGACCTGGGAAGATCTGCAGATAAGGATTAATCCCTGTTATTTACAAAATCTTCAAACCTCATTACTCTACCAGGTGATGAGGTTTCTTGTGGTTGCGGTGTTTCTGAAGAAATATCCTCCTGATGGCTAGTAATTTCAGCAGCGGGTTCTGGTGTATCCATAACATCTCCAGTTGCTTCTGGACTTGATGTTTCAATGGATGGCGTTTCTGTGCTGATATCAGCAACTTCTGAATCGCTTTCTTCGCTGTTCTCAAAATCGCTTACCTCGGGGGTAAGTTCGTCTGTGTTTGTTTCTTCCTGTGTTTCAAAATCGACCTGATCTTCGACCTTGATATCTTTTTCTTCTGTGGACATTTCAATTATGTTTTAAAGTTATTGAATATATATCATCTAAAATAAAAACTGTTTCGATTATGGATCTTATACAGGAATTTGACGACTTTATGTCAGATCTCTCGCTAACTCAGCCTGAGCAGGCTATGATAAGGAATTTTGTTAAAAAGTATGAGAAGTACTTTAAATTCCACGACCCCAGTGAATTTGAAAGCTCACTACAAAAGATTGTGGACGACGTAATGAGTCAGTATTCCTTTCCCCCTGAAAAAAGGCAAGATGTAGAAAATTACATAACTGGACTCCACGATATGTCGGACGGAATTTCAGTAATAATGTCTCCAGACCCACAACTCATATATAGAACCCAGCCTGATATGGTACAAACTATATTGATATAGCGGAATAATTAGAAAAATAAATCTATAATAAAACAAAACTCAAATTATGACAATAGAAGAATTTGATCTAGAACTAGAAAACAGCGAAAACATACTTGCGGATTTTTGGGCACCTTGGTGTGGCCCATGTAAAATGCTAGGACCCATAATTAACCAAATAGAGGAAGAAAATCCACTATTGAAAGTTATAAAAATAAACGTAGACGAATCTATGGAGCTTGCTTCAAAATACGGGATAAGAAGTATACCAACTATGATGATCTTTAAAAGCAAAGAAGGAATTGCTACGAAAACAGGAGCATTGCCTAAGGTAAAAGTGCAGGAATGGGTCGATGAAAATATCGTTAAATCCTAATGCAATTTTTGCAAGAGCTTGAAAAATATCTTAAAGAGAAGGAGGGTTTCCAAACCCACTTCTCTGATTTTTCACAGAAGCCCTCCGGCGAAGCTGTAGTTTACGTTGTTTGTAATTGTCCTGTTCACGGAAGAGGAACATTAAGGTGTAAATTTAACCAAGTAATGGGTGAGACAAAACTAATTTCGGTTAAGCCAATGGTAAGGCTTTCAGAGTCCCAATTTCCGTGGGACAGTACCATAAAGAGCGTCCATTCTCTATATAGTGGAATAGCAGGAGTCGGTGGTGTAGCTCACAGAACTGTTAATAATTCTCTTATTTAATTTTTTTTATTCGTTGCTTCCTGGTAGTTTTGTGGTATAATCCAAAATTGTATAAAATGGAAAACACAAAATATATGCTCCAAGAAGCAGGAGCAAAAGTAAATTCAGCTATTGGGGATATTGAAGATTTGACAATATCAAAGAATCACAGGGTAAATATTCTGGATGTCCTTGAGGAATTAAAAGCAGCTAGGGAAATAATTTACCATTTACAGGGTAATATTAATAGCAACACAGAGAGAGACTTCGTTAATAGGGAAACTGGAATGAAGGAACCTTTTGATATGAAATTCTAATAGAAACAAATATGAAGAAAGAATTCGAAAAATATGCATTGAGTGAGCATAATATTGGATCGCTTGACGTTCACAACTACACCAACTTAATTGAAAGTTCGCTAACACCTTACATTTTGGAAGAGAGGGAATTGAGAGTTACACAGATGGACATTTTCTCAAGATTGATGATGGATAGATTACTTTGGGTAGCTGGTCCGGTTAATGATAAAATGTCCACGATAGTTCAAGCACAGCTGATGTTCTTAGATTCAGTTCAAGAAAAAGACATTACAATGCATATCGATTCACCCGGTGGATCCGTTAAATCCGGCCTTTCTATGGTGGATGTAATGGATTATGTAAAATCCGACATTATAACGGTTAATACCGGGATGGCAGCCTCAATGGGATCTATTCTTTTAGGAGCGGGTACAAGAGGGAAAAGATATTCATTAAGATTCTCTAAAGTAATGCTTCACCAATCATCTGGAGGATTCTCTGGGAACATACAGGATGCTAAGATTGATTTCCAGGAATGGGAAAAGTATAACAAAATTCTTTTTGAACTTCTTGGTGGATATTGTGATAAGGATCCCGAACAAGTAAAAGAAGACGCCAGCCGTGATTTTTGGATGGATGCTGACGAGGCTGTTAAGTATGGTATTATTGACGAGATTATATCTTCCAAGAAAACATAAACCCGAATGGGAACAAATTACTATAGGATACCTTGTGAACAGGAAATGGAAGACCGAAAAGAGAGACTCCAGGTAAGACTAATTGGCTTAAAGCTTACCCCGGATCTTATCGAAAGGGGTTTTAGGTATATTAAAAATAACGAGCATTCTTGGGATGGTCTTTCTCCTTGGGATGAATTTACAGCAGATACAGTTGTACATCTGGGTAAACGAAGTATGGGTTGGAAATTCTGTTGGAACTTCCATGACGGAAAGTTTTACAGTAATAAACAAGAATTACTTGAGTTTATTCGTAAAGGAAGAGTTGTTGATGAATATGGTACTCAAATTGAGGTTGAAGAGTTCATCAAAATGGCTCTTACATGGGGTGAACCTGATGGTTTTATAGGGGATGCTGAATATTATAAAAACAATGAAAGGTCCTCGCTTTTCAACGACCCTAAACATTACGATAAGATAATTGATGAATTGAGAGTTTCATCATCAACAGAATTCTCATAATAAGGTCATTTGAAAAAAAGCATTGTAGATACTAGTGTACTAAACGGCGACCAAAGGGCTGCTTTCGGAAAACTTGTTAAATATCTGAACAACCCTAAAGACAGGTCTGTTTATGTTTTAAGAGGGTGGGCAGGAACAGGTAAAACCTTTTGTGTCAGTCTTCTTGTCAACTACCTACTGTCAGAGCTTCATTACAATAGAAATTGGTATAGAATAGCGGTTACTGGGCCAACAAATAAATCTGTAAGGGTTATTAGAAGATCCTCGGATATAAGTGATCCACGAGTTTCTTTCCAAACTATTCACAAACTTCTTGGATTAAAAGAAAAGATAACAAAGGAGGGAAAGCAAGAGTTTGTAAATGACCCTGGATTTCAACCTAAGATATCCAAAATTAAGCTTCTAATAATAGATGAGGTATCTATGCTTAATGATGATCTCTTCGAAAAAATAATTAAGCACAGGGAAAATATAAAGATAATATGCATGGGTGATCCTGCACAAATCCCACCGGTAGGAAAACCTGACTGTATCCCCTTTACTGAAGAGCTGGCTGAAGAGTATGGGATTGTAACAATAGATCTTAAAACCATCATGAGGCAGAAGTTGGATAACCCTATAATTAGCTCTTCTGTGAAGATAAGAGAGAACGTGAGGAATCTTAGTGTAGGCATACCTGCTGAAACGATCTTAAATGATACTGGGGAGGGCATAGATTTTTTAAATCTTGGTGACCCAGACACTAGAAAATCAATACCCAATATTATCGGCAATTATTTTAAGAGTGTTGATTTCCAGGAGGATTCAGAATATGCTAAGATAGTTGCCTGGAGAAATAAAACAGTCGCCACAATGAACAACCTGGTTCGAAGGGTAATTTACGGGGAAGATAATGTTGGTGATAAGATACTCCCAGGAGAAAAGCTTATTGTAAATAGTCCTTATATAGTAATGGGGATGGTGCTATTTAACACCAATGATGAATTTACAGTTAAGTCCTTCAAGATAAAGCACAAAAGGTTTAAAGCGGAGGACCTTGAGCTTTATATAAAGTACTATGAGACAAAGGTTTGGTTTTTGGATGACAACAACACTAAACACCAGGAAGTTCTAGAAATATTGCATGAGGATAGTGAATATGAATTTAGGAAGATTGCTAATATCCTAAAGAATATCGCGATCCAGAAAAAAGGAAAGGACAAGTCTTGGATAGAATACTACGATTTCCTTAGAGAATTCGCGGACGTGTCATACGCATATTGTATTACAGCACATAAATCCCAAGGCAGCACTTATGAAGTATCTTTTGTTATGGAGGACGACATAGATATGAACTGGGACGTGATTGAGAGAAATAGGATTAAGTACACAGCATATACAAGGGCAAGTAAAAAGTTGTACGTGCTGAAGAAATTCTAAATTTATTTTTTTAGCTCGATTTGGATTATTAGTTTTGCACTTGTCTTTAAAAGACGGAAACAAAACATTGCACTAGTTATATAGATTCCAAATACGTTTATTATGAAGCTCGCAGACGCACTTAGAACCAAGAACATCACCACGGAAAATGGGATGACAACCAACTCATCTTCTTTGAATGCTTGTGTAGATTTATTCTTCATGATTGGTGCTATGAGGGGACAGGATAAGCAAAGACTTATTGCAAACTTCTCACTTGCGTTTCACGAGGATCCACTTACAGCCATGAGAATTCTTTTTTGGGTAAGAGACATCAGAGGTGGAGCAGGAGAAAGACAGATCTTCAAGGACATTATTACATATTTAGCAAGCGACAACCCAGAGATACTAGGAAAAAACCTACATCTCATCCCAGAATATGGAAGATGGGACGATTTGCTTACTTTGATTGGCACCAAGCTCGAAGCACCTGCATTAGATCTAATAAAGAGTGGTCTCGAAAGCGAAAATGGACTTTGTGCTAAATGGATGCCTAGAAAGGGACCGGTAGCAAACAGACTAAGAAACTTCTTAGGATTCACACCTAAGCAATATAGAAAGACACTGGTTGGCCTCACAAATGTTGTCGAGCAGGCTATGTGTGCTAAAGATTGGGAGTCTATTGAGTATGGTAAGCTTCCTTCAGTAGCAGCAGCAAGATACACTAAGGCATTTCACAAAAACGATTCGGAGAGATATAATTTATATCTTGAGAAATTAAGGTCTGGCGAGGAAAAAGTAAATGCTTCTGCAGTCTATCCTTATGATGTGACCAAAACTCTCAAACACGGAGATGCAGACTTTGCCTCTGAGCAATGGAAAGCACTTCCTGATTACATGGAGGGGAGCGAGGAAAGAATTCTTCCAGTCGTTGACACCTCGGGTTCAATGATGACACCCGCTGGTGGAAATTCTAATGTTACTTGCTTGGATGTTGCAATCTCTTTAGGGATGTACATTTCTGAAAGAAACGAGGGAGCGTTTAAGGACTCTTTTGTAACTTTCTCTGCTAACCCAGAGATTCAAATACTGAAGGGTGATTTAAAGTCGAGGTTTTCGCAATTATCTAGAGCTGCTTGGGGTATGAACACGGATCTCCAAAAGACCTTTTCGCATATATTGGATCAGGCAGTTAAAAACTCTGTACCTGCATCTGAAATGCCAACGAAGATATTGATCCTCTCTGACATGGAATTCGACAGTGCGACATTTATGTCTTACTCTTATTGGAATAAAACTGATCAGGTAGAATGGAATCCTACTGCACAGGAAATGGTCAGAGGGATGTATGCTGAAGCTGGATACTCAATGCCTTCCATCATCTACTGGAATATCCAATCCCGAGGTGGTAATGTGCCGGTTTCTTTCACCGAATCTGGTACAGCTTTGGTAAGCGGTTTCTCGCCGGCAATTCTTAAAAGCATTTGCAAAGGTGAAATTATATCGCCACTTCAGGTGATGAACGAAACTATTCTTTCTGAAAGGTATAAAGACATTATAATTTAATTCAAGGTGGCAGATATAGATATTGACCCAGAAGATTATTGGTATTCATGCTCCGAATCAGAAAGGGATGAGTTAGCAAAAACGGTAGTTCAGGAAGGATATATTTCAGACCTACTTCTTGAGATGGTTAAAAAGGGTGGAACCTCATTGTTTCAACCTGAAACTTACACTGAGCAAGAAATTGTAAGGTTATTTAATGCCATTTGGGACAGTAAAAGATTTATCGAGCAAAAGCACATTGACGAAATATTCAAAAGCTTGAGGGAGCAAAGAGTTCTTTGAAAATATTAGGTTTCTTACAGCAATTTTTTATACTATCCAATAAGTGTTATATAAAAAGAAACCTGTGAAAGGATCGGTACAGCAAACCTATTCTATACTAGATGAAGAGTTAGTTGTAGTACAGCGCAAGTTTACTCTCTAACGAGACCCGGAGATCAGTGACCTGGTTCAAAACTAAAATCACGACGTCAACTTCTCATTGGCGTAAAGAGAGATATAGCTGCAGAGCCGAATAATACTAATCACGATCCTGTTTTTAAATCCCCATTTCTTATGATTTGGGGATTTTTTTTGGAAACAACCTTGACTATTAGACTAAAAAGATTGCTGAGCAACTTACAAAAGATGATGTTAGAAAAATAAATGGAGGATTTTGAAAATATAAAAGTCGAGGTTAATTTCATAGAAGGACCTAGGGTTGAAATCTTCGACAAGCATTCCCAGAAATATCCCAAAGAAATGATTTAGATCATGATAGACTTTGATTGCAATTTTATAATCTCAGCATTCCCGGATTCTCCAGAAAAGAAGAAGGATCTTCTAGAAATCATTGGATCTATAAAGTCATTAGGCGGGTATGTTACGCTCATCAGTCATTTAGATTGTTCCCAAGAAATTAAGGATATTGTAGACCTCTATCTTTACAATTCTAAGAATGAGATTTCGTATAAGGATTCCGATATATTAGATCCAGCTATATTGAAAAATGTGAATTCTTTACCAAATTTTAATTGGATAAACACAGGAGATATAGCTTACCGGGATTATAAGGGATGGATAGGCTATACTCCGGCCATTGTGAACCTTTTAATGCCAGCAATAGGTTCTGCATTCTCTAGAAAGCATGATTTTGTGGTTTATATGGAGGCGGACTTTATATTCCCTAAAGAGTTTGACATAAAAATTAATTCACTTTGCACCGAACTTAACTCCCTTGGAAGGTCATCGCTTTTCTACCGTGTTCCGAATTCACCCTGGCTCCACGGACATTTGTTCATTATAAGATTGGATCTGGGTACATACTTAACTCTTCCTTTTGGAAGATATGATACTAATAGGGACTTCATAGAAAAATTCCCAAACTACGTCTTTGAAGATTTCCTGTGCGAGATTGAGTCGAGAACTAAATCTATTGTAAAGACAAGAAATGATCTAAACCAATTTTTCGGTGGAGAAGTTAAATTAAATTGGGATACTCACAAGTGGCAGTGGAGTAAGAGTGATTTTATGTTATATACAAATTCAACTTGCTCTCTTTTTGTTGACCAGCAAGATCTTAGTTCGGTAAGATTGTTTGTAAATTTAAAGACAACCTCACCTTTCCAAAAAGCTGAATTTAGGATAAGTATTAAGGGATCTGGATTGGATCTACATTCAAATTATATATTAAATAGGGGTGAATGGTCTTGGGAAAGAGTAGTATTAGATGAAGCTGAGGATTATATTATCGATTATACAATATCCTCTGAAGACATTTCAGTTGGAGATTCTTATGTAGTTAAGGGTAATCAATTAGAGTACCTTTCGAGGATTAGGAATTTTGTTAAATCTTAGAGCTCATTTTTTATGGTGGAAAAAGATATTACATTTGCATTGCAAAAGAAACTTTTTGTTGATTTGATATATAATAACCGTAATCTTCATCTATAATGAAACATTTAAATCAAATATCGTGCATCTGGACGCTGGGATTTTACCCAACAGGCAAGGATCACTTTGGGTTTAGGTGATCACTTAGAAGAAGTCTAGATATATCTAAACCCAAATCTCTCAAAAGATTTGGGTTTTTTTATATCTCAGTTTTTTTAATCCCTTACAAAGATTAAATTTGCTGAACAGAAATGGGGCTGAATGGAATCGACAGGAGGCGAACGTTCTTTGAATTGCAGGCAGAGTTAGCATTGGAAACTCTTTAATAACCTATGTAACACTTCAAATGGCGAAAATCCATTTTTCGTTTTGGCAGGACTAGGTTCTGTTGAAACAGCTGAAGTTGCTCTTGCAGCCTAAGCATTGGGCGGTAACTGCCTAGGAACAGAAAGTTACATCGGGGAATAAGGGTTAGAAGTACCCACAATAGGAAGTCGATCAGTAACCCTGAGGACTACTGTCCAATACCCTTAAGATCGCTGTTAGCGTCTTCCGCTGAGTATCGTCACTCATCTCAGTCCAAAAAAATAAGTGACAAAGATTTGCTAGTTTATAAAAACTAGATAAGCCTGTGAATGAGATTCTCTGGGTGTGCCTAGCTGGACGTGGGTTCGAATCCCACCAGCTCCACAAACTCTGAGAGGAGAAAAAATGTAATTATTTGTGTTTTTGTATGGAAACATAATATCCTACAGGATGTAAAAAAGACAAATAATCAAACAGTTCTTTGACATGTTGGAAAATGCCTAAAAGCCGTTGTAACTCAGCTGGTAGAGTAGCTGATTTGTAATCAGCCTGTCGGGGGTTCAAGTCCCTCCAGTGGCTCTGATCAGGTTTTCGGTGTAAAGCTCTTAGGAGCACCTTAGTCAAAATCCTACCCATGTCCACTGTGTGGTAGGGCTAATGTGGAACAAAACCGAACATGGAGAGGTGGCAGAGTGGTCGAATGCTCCAGTCTTGAAAACTGGCGTACGGCAACGTACCGGGGGTTCGAATCCCTCCCTCTCCGCCAAAAAAATCGTAGTACCGAAAGGGAACAAGGTGAAAGGAACACTCACCGCAGGTTAAGCGATATCCTGCAAATGCCGGGGTGGCGAAATTGGTAGACGCACTAGACTTAGGATCTAGCGCCTTACGGTGTGTCGGTTCGAGTCCGACCCTCGGTACTAAAAGGATGCATACAGCAACTTTTTGATACAGCAAATATTCAAAAACGCATCCTGTTTTTTTGGGCTCATAGCTCAGTTGGTTAGAGCAACTGACTCATAATCAGTAGGTCGCAGGTTCGAGCCCTGCTGGGCCCACAATCTTGCCCTTTCGTCTAATTGGCAGGACAGCGGATTTTGGTTCCGTCAGTGTTGGTTCGAGTCCAGCAGGGGCAACTAAGGAAGGGTGCTTATTCACAGAGGCAAGGATTTGGAAAAAGACGGGAGGCTTGGTACCGGTGTGAAACGGGCAAATACAAGTACTCGCCAGATTCCCCTTCCTTTAATTATATCGCGGGATGGTAGCAGAGGTAGCTCGCCAGGCTCATAACCTGGAGGTCGGAGGTTCGAATCCTTCTCCCGCAACTAAGGTCTTCAAAAGGGCTATTTTTGGGCCCGGACCTTTCTATTCCTCCATAGCTCAGTTGGTTAGAGCGGTTGACTGTTAATCAATAGGTCCCTGGTTCGAGCCCAGGTGGGGGAGCAAAAGCGGGAGTAGCTCAGTTGGTAGAGCTATAGCCTTCCAAGCTATAGGTCGCGAGTTCGAATCTCGTCTCCCGCTCCAAAGTCGGAGTAGCTCAGTGGCAGAGCAAGCCAGCCAAAACTGGTCGTGACGCGATAGGTTCGATTCCTGCCTTCGGCTCTAAAAATAACCCACGATACATTGTCAGACATACAAGAAAAAATCGAGAATTCTGTGTATTACAAATATCAGGGCATAGCACCTGAGGGATTCACACTTATTCCAGATGAGGTTATACAGGATCTACGGGATTTTGATAACTGGAAGGAATTCAAAAAAAGTGGAGCTGTCTGGTTAGCAGAGAGATCTAAGAAAGTCCTTAAGAAATAAGGAAAGCTATTTTTATTTAGCGGCACATTCGCTTAACTTTGCTAAGTAATAAAAAACAATCGCGAGTCCATTGGTTGGAAGCACCTCCCAAGGTTGAGTAACAGTAAGGCTGACTCTGAATGGAAAAGCTGGAATTGGTTCGAATCCAATCGCGATTACAAATACGGATATTATGAAAAATTGGGAAAAATCTTTGGAATTCTTTAATTCCATTTCACCACCTTCCTATAGGATAGGTCAGGCTCAAGTTATTTCTAACCTGATTGATCTACATACGGTAGATAATCTTCGTGTAATAGAAACTGGAGCTAGTCAGAATTTAGAAGATGGATGCTTCGGTTTTCTTTTTGCTCATTTGGCATTTGAGAACGGAGGGGAATTCCACTCAGTTGATATAGATCAGGAGATCTCAGAAAGAAGTGAATCGCTTTTAAAAGAGACCTTACCGGAATTTAACAATTCTCACCATTATAAGATGGATTCTGTTAAGTTTTTAAGGGAATTTGAAGGTTCCCCAGATCTTGTACATCTTGATTCGTGGGATCTGGACATCTATAACCCTGAACCTTCAATGCTCCATGGATTTTTAGAGTTTTTGGCAATTAAGGATAAAATGAAAAGCGGATCCTATATTGCAGTAGATGATAATTTCATGCAGGGCACCATTATTTACTGGAACATCTTTTCCAACGGTGAATTTGTTAAAACTGATGAATACACAGTAAGTCAGGAAATATTGGGAAAGGGTTCTATGATTTATCACTATTGTAAATTTCCAGAATCTGAATGGGAGATATTAGGTGATCATTACGTCGCTGGTCCGAATATTAAACTGGTAATTAGAAAGAAATAGGGGTACAAAATTGGTAGGTGGCCGAGTGGTTAAAGGCGGCAGACTGTAAATCTGCTCTCTTCGGAGTACGGCGGTTCGAATCCGTCCCTGCCAACAATTTACGCCAGTAGCTCAGTTGGTAGAGCATCGGTCTCCAAAACCGAGGGCCGTGGGTTCGAGCCCTACCTGGCGTGCTAAGATAAATAACATATGTCCGGTATTAATAGTTTCTTTGAATCCATATTTTGTGTCAATTTAGATAGGAGGATGGACAAGTGGGAAGAATCTCTTTTGGAGTTCGAAAAATGGGATATAGAAAATGTCCAGCGGTTTTCTGCTTATGACGGAAAGAAACTAAATCCAAAAGAAACCTCGATTAAAACATCCGAGCTGGGTCTGGTCCTTTCCAACATTGATATAGTCGAAAAATGTATAGAAGGAAACTCTGGTAATCTATTAATCCTTGAGGATGACTGCTACTTTACACCAGAGATTGAGTCTTTCAGTGAATTGAGTCAACAAATTCCGGGTGACTGGGACCTTTTATATTTTGGTGGTAATCACAACTCTCATAAAGGGGCTAAGGCTCCAATCCAGGTATCTGAGAATTTAGTTCAAGTGCATCACACATTCTCAACTCACGCTGTTGGCATTAACAGTAAATTCTTTAGAAATTTTCTGGATCGGATATCTAAAAAGAATGCACCATTGGATGTGATGCTTACTGATTTACAAAAGGGATGTAAGGCATATTGCTTTTCTCCATCAATTGCATTTCAGAGAGTTGGGTTTAGTGATATCCAAATGCAAAATATGGATTATCATAGATGGATAAAATAATGGCGAGGTACCCAAGTGGTTAATGGATCTGTCTGCAAAACCGCTATTCGCCGGTTCGAATCCTACCTGGCGTGCAAATAAATAAATAAATACAATATGAAATATGTAATAGCCCAATATTTGGAAGATGTGAGTTGGTCAAGAGACCTGCCTGGGGAAGTTTTTGTTATAAAGAAAGAAGAAAATTCAGAGTTCCTAAACAACAAATTCATGCCAAATATAGGAAGAGAGTCCTATACATACATTTCCTTTATAGTCGAAAATTATGAAAGGTTAGATGGAAATTATTGTTTTCTTCAAGGAAATCCGTTCGATCACGCAAACCATGACACAATCTTTGAAGAGATAGTTCAGCAAGAAAATTCTGGAAAGGATTTTATATATTTCAATCCCTTCGGTAGATATTTTTTCGGTTCTGCCGGGAATGGATGGCCGGATCACGTAGGTCTGAGACTCGACGAATACTTCAAAAGAATCTTTGGTTTTAGATTGGGTTTTTATTCCTTTTTTGCTGGAGCTCAGTTTGTTGTTCCTGCATCTTCAATAAAATCTAGGTCTAAGGAATTTTACGAAAGACTTATGGAAATGCATGAGGAGTACGATGATTTTCCCTGTGTGATGGAAAGAATATGGGGATATATTTTCAACAGGTCTCTTAATGTGGTTATATAGATAAAAATATATCTATGGTACTTAAACACTATCTACAAAGAATCCCCTTGGGTAACCTTTATAATTTTTGGTTACAATACAAAGCTTGGAGGCTTTCTAAAAAAGAGGTTACTGGCGAAAGAAAGGTTCTTCCGCCCGAGGGATATGTATTAGCCTTCGAAGATGATTTCACCTCCACTTCACTCAACATGGATGAATGGAGATATGGCCAGCCCTGGGGATTTTTCCACACAGATCAACTTTGGTGGTATTGGACGGGTGAAGCTACTAAAAACACGAAGGAGGGTTTGGTTTTAGAAAACAAATATTTACCAAAAACCATATACAAAAAGGATCTACCCCAATGGCAACAAAAACCCGAACTTCCTGATGAGTTTACGCTTCCTTGGGCTTCTGGTTTGATAAGTTCAAAAAGATCTTTTAAGTATGGCTGGATAGAAGCTGAGATTCAGCTCCCAAAAGAGGAAATGCAATGGTCAGCATTTTGGACCAGTGGTACTAACTCCTGGCCACCAGAGATTGATATTTTTGAGGCTTATACAGATCAGGATGTAAATGATATTTCATTAAAACCAAACATCCATTGGGGAACAGGGAATACTTGGCAAGAAGGTAAGAAGGATTACGGAGCGCCTAGAATATTTGTCAAAGATCCGCAGGATAGATTTGTTCAGTATGCAATTCACTGGACTGATAAGTTTATAAAGATCTACTTCGACGGACAACTGGTTCAAGTTTGTAAAATTCATGCAATGCTAAAGTGCAATTCTGCTGAACAATTTATTATCTTAAATAATGGATTAAAAGAGCCCAAAGATGGTAATTCACCCACAGAGGGAAGCATGATTGTTAAAAACTTGAAAGTTTACCAAAAAAGATCGTAGACATTTTCCAGCCATATCTTAGATTTGTGGAGTTGGTCCGGTGATGGAATCGGTAGACATGAAAGACTTAAAATCTTTTGAGCAGTAATGCTCGTGCGGGTTCGAGTCCCGCCCGGACTACTAACTAATTAATTAAGAGATGAAATACAGGGTTGATTATATTTTACAAAGGGGAGGAACACTAAGACTTTATATCGAAGCACCAAATTCTATAATTGCAAAAGAATTAGCAAGCGCTCAACTTCCAACCGGGTCTAAAATACAAACTCCTGTACCTGCATAAGGCACAGTACCCAAGTGGCTAAGGGAGCGGACTGCAAATCCGTTATTCACTGGTTCGAATCCAGTCTGTGCCTCAGTTTAAAAAAAATAAATTCTAAGATAAATACAAGAAAATCCAATCCACAAAATGAACCAGCCACCTTCCCCTAACAACCCAGAAAAATCTGCAGCCGACCATCCTTTTTTCCTTCCACACTATGATTCCTACGGGGATTACTATTCTGAAATAACCGAGAACGAACATGATGATTCGGATAAAGAATCTGAAAAGGACAATGGTGATTGGGATTCGTTTGGTGATTTGATTCTATTCATCTAAGAGTTATAAACTCACAGAAAATTAAGGGTCTCAAATATTGAGGCCTTTTTTGTGCTCGTTTTTTTATTACGGGAAACAATGCTATTATTGAGGATAGAAAGATACACCAGTCATTGAAAGTTATGCAATTTAAAATATTGGGCAATCCAGGAAAAAATAGATTCTGGAAATGGGTAAATAAGTTCTCACAGAAGAAAATCAAAAAAACTGAGGACCGTGTCGTAGATGTTAAATCGGTTTCTTTCCCAAGCGCATATTGTATCCTCATTAGATATGAGGTTATAAACGAGCCTTCCAAGTACGAAATAGTTATACAAGGAAACTATGTAGTACAGTATAAAGCTTGGAAAGAACAGGAAGAAGTTAATTTTGGAATTTTAGACGACCGTGAGGTTGAGATAATCATAAGGACAAATCACAAAAATTCAAGGAAAGTAGGATCATAATAGGAGATAAATGAAGTACATAAGCATAGATTTAGAAACCACAGGACTTGACCCAGAAAATTGTCAGATCCTAACAATTGGTGCAGTCATTGAAGACACCAACAACATTAAACCCATGGAGGATCTTCCGACCTTCCATGCAGCTATCTTACACAAAAGAATCGAGGGATCTCCTTATGCAATTAACATGAACAAGGAAATCATCGAATCCATTGTTCATTACCAAACAGCCGAGGACGATAGTGAAATATTTGATCTTGAAAGACTCACAGGCATGAAATTCATGAATGAGGATGATGTTGCAGAAGAGTTCTATTATTGGTTAGCAGAGAATGGTTTCGTTAAACTAAACGATCCAGTGTCTGATGGTTATGTCACGAGGAAAAATGGCAAAATGCTACCAGCAATTACAAACAAAACCAGACCAATTACCATATCAGCAGCTGGGAAAAACTTTGCTACTTTCGATATGAAGTTCTTAGTTAGACTTCCTAGATGGAAACAACTAGTGAGGATTAGACAAAGGGTTTTAGATCCAAGTGTATTATTTACGGATTGGAAAAATGATGAATCTCTTCCAGGTCTAAGCCTTTGCAAGGAAAGAGCAGGTTTGGATAAAGTTGTCACACACGATGCTGTTGATGACGCAAAGGATGTTATAGCATTGTTTAGAAAATCTTATATTTAATTAACAAATAAATGCTGGCCCCGTAGTTCAACGGATAGAATGGGGGTTTCCTAAACTTTTGATCCAGGTTCGATTCCTGGCGGGGCTACTAACAAAAATTAAAAACTATGATTGATTTTCCACTACTTTCACTTATCCTAATGTTCGGCTTGGCCGGATTAGTTATGGTTTTTAGAATCTTTAAATGGGGTTATGATAAGGAGGAGAAGGGTGAAAGAACTGACTTTCTAGGAAGACCAAATAACCACCCTTCGAAGGAAGACATGGATTAAAAAGAACCGCATGACGAAAAAGAAAATAGCAAAGCCGATACTGGTAGTTAGATTTCCTATTGGATCTATTGACTCCAGAAAGATAGAAGAAATAGCTTTCGAGGATTTACAAAAGAAGATGGATGACTACCATGTCGTAGGTCTTCGTGATAACTCTGTTGATAGAATTGAGTTTGAATGCTACAACTCACCACACACCGATATAGAGTTTGAGGATCTTAGAGAATCGTTGCTAGATGCTGTTAGAAAAGCAGCTGATGAAGAGGGGATTCAAAAAACAATCAGAGAAAAAGCACTCACAGAAATGATGAGACTAGACCAAGAGATGGGGCTTTATGACGATCCACCGAAAGAATCAAAGTACAGGATTAAAGTTTATTCAGCATTTCCTGGAACAGGTAAATCAACATATTCTGATATTTCCGATCTTGGTGTTTTAGATTTAGACAGCTCTAAATTCCCTAAGGAGGATTTCCCAGAAAATTACATTAAACATATTGAGGAGAAAATTAATGACCCTTCTATAGATCGTATCCTAGTTTCCTCTCATAAAACGGTTAGGGATGCTTTAGAAAAATATAATATTCCATTTGTTCTGGTTTACCCAAAAAGGTCTTTAAAGGATGAGTATATCAGAAGATACAGGCTGAGGGGTAATCCAGAGTCGTTTATTAACCTCCTGGATGAATATTGGGATGAGTGGATTAGTGAAATGTCTGAACAGAGAAATTGTGAAAAAGTTATTCTTGACTCCAATATGTACCTTTCCCAAATTATGCCGGACACACAGATAAAAGAATAATTAACAAATAATAGAAAGAATGGAAAACAATCTAGGTGAAAGACCCTTCATTTACAGATATCTAGATGCCTATGCTCCGGTAGCTCAAGAATCAGAGGGGCAAACAATCTGGGTGCAGGAGATGAAAAAATATGCAGACAAGGTCGAACTAGATCCTTATGGAACTGCAGTTGCTACAATTTATTCTAGAAATGGTGGTGGTTTACAAAATCCAGATGCTCCCAATGTTGTAATTGAAGCACACTGTGATGAAATTGCTTGGATTATTACCAATATTGAAAAAGAGGGATACATTAGAGTAAAAAGACACGGCGGGTCTGACAATATGATTGCCCCCTCCAAGGATGTAATTATCCATACCCACGAAGGACAAAAAATACCCGGAGTATTTGGATGGCCAGCAATTCACACCAGAAAAAATTATGTTGAAGAAGGTCCAGACCAGCACGAACTTTGGATTGATACAGGTATGGAAAGCAAGGAGGACGTTATATCTTCAGGAATTGAGGTTGGATGTCTTGTAACATTTAACGACCCTCTCAGAGAAATGGGGGATTATTGGGTTGGTAGATCCCTCGACAATAAGATCGGTGGATACATTATTGCTGAGGTAGCTAGAAGAATACACGAAGAAAAAATCAGCCTCCCGTTTAATCTTATCGTAGTTAATTCCGTTCAAGAGGAAGTTGGTTTATATGGTGCTAAAATGATTGCGAAAAAACTTGATGCCTCTTTAGCACTGGTACATGACGTTTGTCACAACACAAACACTCCAAGGATTGATAAATCAAAGGACGGAGATACCAAAGGAGGTGATGGGCCCTGCATTGAATACACTGCTCAGAACCATAGGAAGATCAATGCTAAGCTAAGACAGGTAGCAGCTGATGATAATATCCCTCTTCAACTAACGGTCGGATCTTATGGCAACGACACAATGGCTTTCTTTTTGGAAAGTATTCCTACTGCAATTCTTGCGACACCCCTGAAGTACATGCATACTACAGTGGAGATGGCTCACAAGAATGACGTCTCCAACGCTATCAATCTCTATGTGGAGTTCTTAAAGCAGATTGATTACAAATTTATATTGGATATTCACAACCACAACTCATAACACTCGAAACTAATTATCCTCCATGGGGTAAAAACCTTAAGAAATTTAAAACTACCCATGGAGGATTTATACATTCAGATTGCAAAAGATATTCTTGGCATTCAAGGCAAAATGATATCTGCAAGTAAAAGTGGATATGCTCAAACATTCCCAGACCACATTGTTGTTTTTAATGCTAATATCTTTGTAGGGAAAACTAAAATATGGTTTGGTGATTTAGATGTTACAGATTCTGTTAATGACCTTAAGGAACTAGCAGAATCAACAGGATCTGAAATTCATATTTTATTTGAGATGGATGGGAGATTCGATAAAGAGAGAAATCCATACCTTGATAATTTTGTTGTTAAATTCTCACCTGGCGGAGAGGTAAAAATTAACCCAGCACTCCAGGAAAGAATAAATAATGGAGAACTAAAAATATAAGGACAAACTGGATCTCAAACTGAAGTAGCTGGACCAAAGCCAGAATCTGGAGGGCCCTTCGAGATATGAAAGTAATTTTTTTAGATAATGACGGAGTTATTTGCTTGGCAAGTAACTGGGGAAGCAGGTATAAAAAGCAAAAGAAGATTTATACCAAAAGCAATCCTCGCCCAATGAATAGTGAGATCCCTGTGAATCTCAGATTTGATAACTTTGACCCTAAAGCTGTTAAAGTATTAAACTCCATATTAGAAAAAACCGGGGCTGAGATTGTGGTAAGTTCTGACTGGAGATTTCATGCTACACTAGACGAGCTTGGCGATTATTACGAATCTCAAGGCATCAAAAAACGCCCGTATGCGGTTACTGAGAGATTTCATTACACTATGTGGAAAGAAGAGGGATTTTTACCTGAAGATCATTCAGACTTCCCTTGGAGTCGTGTTGATGATATGGAACAACAAAGATATTTTGAAATCACACGATGGCTAAGTAAGAACCCTCCAGTTACCCATTGGGTAGCTATTGATGACCTAAATATGGGAATTAATATTAACACCGCTTACGGAGAGGTAGAAAGAGAATGGGGTCTAAAAAACTTTGTGTGGACCCCAAGAGACTGGGAAGGTGTTAAGCAATCTGGGGTAAAGGACAAAATACTAAAATTTTTAATATGAGTGTACCAGGCGTTAAGTTTCTTAAAGATATATAAATTAATGAAACACATTCGACTATTTGAGGACTCTATTGGAAATCTGGGATTTCCCACTGGCAAATTTTCAAGGTGGCCAAAGAAAAAGCATTACAGAGGTGTTAAAATATTAAGGTCTCTTGACCATGATAAGGATCGTGAGGAAATTATAGAACTTATTAAAAAGTATCACAAGGACAAGGGATGGTTTGAACGCCATCTCGAACTGAACAATATTGACAGCCCTAACTACAAAGTTCCTTACGACACACATTGGTTTGAAATTATAAGACCCGATGGAAAGAATGAGGTTGTTTTCTTCGATGACTTTGATGGAAGTTATGGAGAGTATAAAGGGGATGGATTTGTAAGTGCCACGACTTATGATGAGAAATATGAGTTTACTATGGCAGCCCAAAGCAGCATGGGTGGTGACATAGAGGTTGACCCAGATCAATTGGATTGGTAAACAAACAAATTACACGAAATTTTTTAGCCCAAGTTCAGTATAGAATGTAATTAAAACAGTTAATATGTCTACTTATTTGCTTACAGGGCAAGACGGATTTATTGGTAAAAGACTTAGGGAAAAGCTAATATCAGAAGGTCACTTAGTTGTTGGATTTGAAAAGGAGGATGCTTTATCTACTAGATGCGAGGTAGATCTTATTGGCATATTTGAGGAAGGCATTGATGGAGTGTTTCATGTCGGTGCATGTTCAGACACCCTAGAGAAAGATGTAAACTACATGATGTATCTCAATTTTGAATTCACCAAACTCCTTTGTGATTTATCTAAAAAATATGGGAAAAGAATAGTTTACTCTTCCTCTGCTGCTAATTATGGAACCGATGGTAAGATACCAGCTAATCTATATGCTTGGTCTAAGTACGCTGGTGAAAAATATGTTAACACGTACGAAAATTCAATTTCGCTAAGATATTTCAACGTTTTCGGACCTGGTGAGGAGGAGAAGGGAAGAATGGCATCTGTAGCATATCAAGCATTCAAGAAATATTACATAGATAAATCCATAAAATTTATGGAGCTATTTCCAGGGAATCCGAAAAGGGATTTTATTCATGTTGACGATGTTGTAAATGCTAACATTCATGCAATGGAAATGGATAAGGGAGGAACTTTTGATATTGGTACCACAACACCCGTGGGGTTTGAAATTTTTATGGATTACTTTAATATTCCATACACTCACACAGATAAATCAGCAATACCTGAGGGATATCAGTTTTTCACAAGAGCTGAAACCAAAAACATTTTAACTAATTGGTTCCCAGAATATGGAATAAAAGATAGGATAAATGACTATAAAGAATATCTCCAAGGAAAGGGATCTAAAAAATTAAACGATGAATAGGAAAAAAATAGGAATTGTAGGAAATGGATTTGTAGGTGAGGCACAAGCTTTTGCTTTCTCTCCTGCTGCTGACGTAAGAATATATGATATAGATCCACTTAAAGCTACTCACACACTGGAAGAAACACTGGAACAAGAGTTTATTTTTGTTTGTCTTCCAACACCAATGAGAACGGATGGTACACAGGATATTTCCTTTGTTGAAGAATTCTTTGGATCTATATTCCCACGTAAGGATCAAGTGTTTATTATAAAATCCACGGTTCTACCAGGAACTACAGAATCACTCTCCAGCAGATTTGAGTTTGATATTGTATTCTCTCCTGAATTTCTTACAGAGAGGACTGCTAAACTAGACATCCTTACACAATCAAGAATCATATTAGGCGGGGAAGAAAGACTTACCTCAAGGGTAAAAGAACTTTTCGAGTCTAGATTTATGAACAGGCATTTTATCTTAACAGATTCCAAAACAGCGGAGTATATCAAGTATATGAACAACACATTCTTTGCAACAAAGGTCTCGATTATGAACGAATTCTATAGACTGGCGGAAATTATTGGTGTTAATTGGCAAGACGCTCTTCATGGATTTGCTTCGGATGGTAGGGTTGGAGACTCGCACCTTCATGTACCTGGACCAGATGGGTTGATGGGATATGGTGGAACCTGTTTCCCTAAAGATGTAAATGCACTCTTAAAGTTTGCTGAAAGTAATGGAACTAAGATGAATAGCATTGAAGGTGGATGGATAACCAATCTTGAGATTAGACCTGAGAGGGATTGGGAAAAAATGAAAGGTAGAGCAGTATCTAATTCCGAAGTGTTCGATAAATAAAATAAATTATCGAGCATGGGAAAAATAGAAGAGTCTTCTGGAATTGCAATAGTTTGCAATAATAAATTGCTTCTTTGTCATAGCACCAACAGCAAGTGGTTTGGAAGCTATATGCCTCCTAAAGGTCATATTGAACCTGGGGAGGATGCTGTAGAAGCTGCATGCAGAGAAACATATGAGGAGGTTGGAATTAAAATATTCCCACACCAACTCGGGAAAAAACATACAATCCATTATACCCGTGGTAAAAAGGTTTTCAAAACTGTTTACATTTTTGAATGTTATATAGATTCGCTGGAAGAAATTGGTATTAGTAATGAAATACTTCCGCAGTCAATGCTACAATTAGCTGAGGTTAACGATGCTAAGTTTATGGATTACGAAGAAGCAAGTGTACGCATACTTCCACGCTATAGGGATTTAATGGATGATGTCATAAAAAAATAATCATGGAAAAACCTAAAGTAATTAATGCAAAAGAGTGCCCAGGTTGCAACGTACCTAAAGGATGGGGACACGAAATTATTTTCGAAAACAACGAGCTATATTGTGGTAAGCTTCTTTGCTTCAAAAAGGGAGCTAAATTCTCAATGCATTACCACATGATAAAGGATGAAACATGGTATGTCCAAGAGGGGGAATTTGTTTATAGATGGATAGATACCGAAACTGCTGAAGTAAATGAGCAGATTTTGAGGGTAGGGGATTCTGTAAGACAAAGACCTGGGCAACCACATCAGCTCGAGGCATTAGATGACGGAGTTGTTTACGAAGTATCAACAGAGCATTTTGATTCAGATTCATATAGAGTTTGGAGAGGAGATTCACAACAATGAAAATAGCAATCGTAGCACACGACGGAAAGAAAGCATCGATGGTTTCTTTTGTCATGCACAACTTAGATTTTTTTAAAAGGGAGGATGTTGAACTTGTAGCAACTGGTACCACCGGAACCCATGTGGAACAAGCTGGCTTAAAAGTCCAAAAGCTTTTGTCGGGTCCACATGGTGGTGATGCCCAAATAGCTTCAATGGCTTCTCAGGGACATATAGATTTAATTATTTTCTTCCGTGACCCATTGGGGAAACATCCTCACGAACCAGATGTACAAATGTTATTAAGAATTTGTGATTTCCACAACGTCCCATTAGCGACAAACTATTCAACAGCAAAAAGACTGATCAAAACCTTTAATCAAGAAACACAATGAGTCTAAACAGTAAAAACCAGGAAGAGGTAATCTCTATTCTTAAGAAAAGACACCTTTTGTATGCAGATATCAGTGAAGAGAAGGCACAAAAGGATCCATATTGGTTTTACAAAAGCCCACTTAGTAGGAGAGATTACGAAGAATGGGTTGAATTTGGGGTTAATTCCATTATGTCGATCGGGAAAATTGACAGAAGAAAAGCCGAGATTGAGATGACTTGGATTGAAACTAAGTACCGGGTAAAGGTTATATAAAGGAAAAAATAGAAAATGCGGAAATTTTTTTTACTCCTGCTATTTATACCTTCCGTTGTATTTGCACAAAAAGATACACTAAGAATAGACGCCGGAATTTACAAGGTGTTATATTCAGAATCCCTGGAACAACCTCTTTTTGTTGAATATAAAGTACTTTGTCCTAATGGAAACGCATCTAGGAAAGGCATGGATTTCTATAAGAATGATTCAGTACACACATCAGATAATAAAGACTATAGAGCCAACGTGTGGGATAAAGGCCACATGGCTCCTGCTGCTGATTTTAACTGCACAAGGGAAATGCTTAAACAAACATTTTCATATCTAAACTGTGCCCTCCAGCACCAGGATTTAAATAGGGGTCTTTGGAGACTTTTAGAAGCTTATGAAAGAAACCTAGCAAGTGAAGGTGAAGTAACGGTTTCAATAAAGGTTCATTTTGAAAATCCAGAAGTCCTTCCCTCCGGTGCAACAATTCCAAGTGGATTTACAAAAAAGATATACCTCGATGATGAATTAGCAGAATGTTATTACTTTCCTAATGAGAAACCAACCAAGAAATCTTATTCTGATTACAAACTAGAAGTATGTAATTAAAAAGCAAATAACTGAAAACATAAAGCAAGTTTACTGTATAAAGGTAAACTTGTTTTTTTATGGCAGAAAAACTTATTTGCGATAGACTAATAGAAATTATAGATCCCAAAAGTTGCAAGTCTGGTGCTTTAGAATATGGTGCTACTGAATCTTCTGTTCATGATAATCATCTATACACCTACGAAAAAAACAACTGGAGGGTTTTGTGTTTACAGCCAAAAGAGGAAAAATTTAATGGTTTAAGGAGGAATAGAAGGCTTTGCAAATTAATAGATTGTGAAAGAGATCCATCTAATTCTATTGATGCATTTTTAGAAACAACAAATGTACCGGAAATAAAAATCCTTCTGATCAAAGAGAGTGATCTACCATCTAAAGTGCTTGCCGGATTTTCATCAGAGAGGTGGGGAACAGAGCTAATTTGTGTTGAGTATCCTAGCATATTTGAAAGACAGGAAAGCGAGAAAATTATTTTAGGTAAAATGGGGTTTAAGCACTATGAGTCAATATCTATATCTGAGGTTTATATTAAAGAAAGCACCATAAAACCAAAAGGGGGTAAGAATCGTCAAGTGAGAAATATTTTTGAAGTTTAGAATAACATTAGAAACCAAACAGAAATACAATAATAAAGACACTAACGAGTAATAGTAATGAAAACCTTTTACAAGCCCTCCCTAGCAATAGAATGGACAAAAGACCGACTAAGAAATCATGGGTACGTGGTTAAGACTGAAAGGTGGCAAGGGATTGAATCACCTGATGACATGTGGGAAGTAATGAATCATTCATTTCAGATGTTTATTCCTGAAACTTTGGAGGAACTAATATCTGAGGTAAAACCAAACCTTCCTTGGGCTGATAATCACTTTGATGAAAGAGTTGGCGGGATTCCGCTAAATCCACCACCCTCAAACGAATGGTGGCCTTTTAATCAAAACAAAAATAGCGAGTTCAAAAAAGAAGAGCAGTTTTCCCACACCTATCCAGAAAGGATTTGGCCTAAAAAAGCTCCTTTTGATTTAGAGACAGGTAAACTACCAAGAAGGAAATTACAAGGAATTAGGTACGAGTACGGAGATTTTAATGATGTATTAGACCTTTTGGAAAGAGAGCCTTTTACGAGACAAGCTTTTCTACCAATTTGGTTTCCCGAGGATACTGGGTCTCACCACCAGGAAAGGGTTCCATGTACTATCGGATATCATTTCATGAGGAGAGGAGACTTTCTTCACGTTTCTTATTTTATCAGGTCTTGTGATATCATGAGACATTTTAGGGATGACATCTATCTTGCCTGCAGAAAGTTGCTATGGGTTATTGAAGAAATGAAAAAAAGGGACAAGTCTTGGGAAAATGTAGTTCCTGGCTACTATGCAATGCACATAGTTTCCCTACATTGTTTCAATAGCCAGAAACAAATACTAAAACAAAAGAACATCTAGTGAAATACGATTTTGTAGAAATAGGCACTTGTGATTTTGATACCCTACTTCAATCTTGCAAAGATCACGAAAGAGGTTTAAGTATTGAAGCCATAAAACATTACCTAGACAACCTTCCAGATAGAGAAAATGTAACAAAGTTAAATGCAGTTGTTTCCCAAGAAAGCGGAGAGGATTACATCTATACGCTCTCGGAAAAAACCATAAAAGAGTTTTCTTTACCTGACTGGATAAGGGGATGTTCAAAATTAGGATCCCCACACCCATATGTTCTTGACGAGCTCAGAAAGAAAAATATAGAGCATCTTTACGAAAAGAACAGGGTAAGAACCATTACCATAAAGGAGATTATTGAAGAATATTCAATAACGGAAATAGGAATACTTAAAACGGATTTGGAAGGCAACGACCTATCAATCATTAATTCCCTTCTGGACTACGAAAAGGTTTTACCAAGAGAGATAACGTTTGAGTACAATCGAGAGCACAGCTTAGAATCCACCGAGGAGGAATTTAAAAGTTTAGTTAGAAGGTTAGAGGACTTCGGATATCAAAAAACCAAACAACTACCTGGAGGTAACTTTTCTTTTGAAAAGAAGGAAAGAATAGCGGTAGTATCTATGTATGATGACAATTATACGGATATGGCTGCAATTACCATTAAGGAGAATTTCAGAGATTACTGTACTGTACATAACTATAGTCTTGTTGATTTCAAAATAGATAGTGATTTTCTGGAGGGTAGACATGCTCAGTGGGGAAAGATAAAATTGCTCAAGGAGTTACTTAAAAAGAACACTGCAGACTGGCTTTTCTTTATAGACTGTGATTGTTTAATAATGAACCCAACAATTAAGCTTGAATCATTTTTGAATAATGACAAGTTTATTGTTTTTCCAAGTGGGGGTGGTGCTGCAGACAACGAATTAACAAATAGCTCCTTCGATGATAATATCATGAGCTCACAAATCCTAATAAAAAATTGTCAAGATTCTTTGGAATTCTTAGATGAGATTTGGAATTCACCAGATTGGCCGGAGGGGATGGACATCAACGAGTTTGATCATGAAATGAGACAAATAAGGATTTCATCTAAAAAGGATAGATGGAAAGATGGTATTCTTCTGTTGGAAGAAAAATTACTTAACAGATTTTGGCCGGCTAAAAATCCTTTTACTGTTGATGCTTTCCCACATATGAATAAAAATCTTTGGGATCCTGGAGATTTTATTGTACACGTTACTTCGTATTCAAAAAATGAAAGAATTGAGATTCTAAGTCTACTTTCACAGTTTTCGGGAGGTAAATTAGGAAAGTGGGAAAGAAAAGGTAACCAGGTGTTCTACAAACCTTTAAGTGAAGCAATCGGTAAAACAAGAATTGCACTATATAAAAAAGGAATAGAGAAAATACATTGGAATATGGAACCACTAAACAGAAAACTGGTTTATTGGATATCCTCAGACAATTTTGAATCTGGAGATATAATTAGAGTATATGACCAGGGTAATTCTGAAATCGCTTTGTACTTAATAAAATGAGAAGATCCTACGTTTCAATAACCACTGAAAATTACCACTATCTCACATTGTGGCTAATAAAAAGTTTAAAGAAGTATTCGGAATATGACATCAACATCTTTTGCATAAACTACTTCCCAGGAGATTCTGGATTAGAGATGCCTGAAGGTGTAAAATTCCACCGGATAGATTACGAACTTTTCGAAAATGACGAGGATTTCCAAAGTGTAGAAGGTGGTAATTTTTATGTAAATCGTAAAAAATTAAGAAGCTACCAGGTTTTATCTAGAAAGTCTGAAGCTTGTTTAAAAGCCATCAAAATGGGCTATGATGAGGTTTGCTTTATAGATGTGGATAGTGTAGCTTGTCCAAACATAGATGAGATATTTAATCACAGTAATGAAATAGAAATGACCCCGTTATTAACAAAGGGACCTCATCAATTTGTGATGGTACCAGATGATGAGGGGGAAATGAGGGGAAATCCTTTTGAGGGTTGCTGGCCAGAATGTGATCTAACAAAAACACTAGAATGGCCACTGATGCAGTTCTTACAATTAGTACCAGAAGACAGAGGTGAGTATAGGACCACCAATATTTTTCTAGCTAATAAAAAGTGCGAAGAATTCTTAGATGTTCTCGACAAACTATTGGATGTTCTTTGGAGAATTGTTGATGTTTATTATTATGCTCCTTTCCAAGACGAAACCCCAACCAACGTACTTGTATGGAAATATGGGGGAGGAGGTTTACCAATGAGCTATATCAACATCAACGATGGATATAACACGGTGAAGCATTTCTTCGAAACCGAGGTAGAACAAGATACGCTAAGTGGGGATTTTTATAAAATACCAAAGGATAAAAACCTCATCAAAGTTCTACACGGAGAAAAGAGGGAACAAGAGCTGGAAAAAATCATACAACATTTAGACACGTTAAAAGAAAAAGGTTACTACAATTAAAATGGCAAATTTATCAGGAAAAAGGAGAAGAAAAATTAAGAAGCCCACAGACTCCATGAGAAAGTACTATGCTGATCTTTTCGTAAGAAATCAAAGTAAATGGATGAGGAGATCTAAACTTGAAGCCTCACACCTTGAAACAAACTTTTCCTTTGAGGGAGAAAATTCTACTCTGATAGGAAGTCTTTCATCTGAGGAGGTACTGCTACACATAACGGAGGCAAATGAATATATTGTTGTTCATATCGATGATGTTTCCAGAGAGATCCTTGAATAGTTGAAAATTGCTATTAAAACTATGACAGCTCAAGCGCATTTGGAAACCTGTGCTTTAATAAGATTCTATGGATCTACCATTATGAAGGATTCTGTGAATAAAAAGGGTTGCTATGGTTTTTTTCTTATAAATACACCCAAAGAAACTGTAGATTCCTTTATTATTGTTGAGGGTACACTGGTCGATTTAGAGCCTGCATAAAATTTTCATTACCTTCTTTTGTCTTCCTTTGTCAGGATATAACCTGATATATAGATTAGCTTTATTTTGGGTTGTTGGGGAATAAACCAAACTAGAGCGATGACAGACAAAAATCAAGTAACGGATCTTATGAAGGACATTTTAGATGAACTGTCTAAGATGAAAAGCCAGCTACCGAACGGTGAGCTAAAAGTTATTCAAACGAACATAGAGGAGTTAAAGCAATCTCAGGCCGATATGAAGAAAGATCTATCGGACCTAAAAAAAAAATTGCTCGATCCAGATGATGGTGTCATTGTTAGGGTCAATGAAAACACTCGCTACAGGGAGAATCAGGAAGAGGAGGAGAAAGATTTTAAAGAGATGATGCTCGAACACGTTGAGCTTGTAAAATGGAAAGGAACAGTCACTAAAATCATTTGGATTATATTTTCAGCTTTGGTTGGTATTTTGACTAAAATGTTTTTCCTTGATAAATAAAGCAATAAAAAAGAAAACATTATGTCTTTACCAGTAGTAGAACCCAACAAGAAATTCAAAACAGTAGACAACTTTGTCAGGTGGTTTGATGAAAGAACCTTCGGCACAGAGAAGGGATCCCTAGGTTTAGAGAGGGGGACAACAGGGAAAATCATTCAATATGAAGATTTCAGCAAAAAAGCTGAGGACCTTCAGTCAAAACAGCCATAAAATTTTCTAAGAAATAAGTCGAAAATTTTTTTGCTTCCTGGTATATAAACAAGGAGCAAAAAAATAATTACTTATTCATGAAAATCAAACTCGAATACATCTGGCTAGATGGTTATAAACCAGAACCTAATTTAAGGTCGAAAGTAAAAGTCTTGGATTTCAACCCCGACGGGATAGAGAATCCATTAACTTTAATGATGCCAAAATTGGAAGACATTCCATTATGGTCTTTCGATGGGAGTTCAACTAACCAAGCAGAAGGAAGCTCGTCAGACTGTGTTTTAAAACCAGTTAAGCTTTACCAAGATCCGTTAAGAAACGGATTTTCCTACTTGGTAATGTGCGAAGTAATGAATCCAGACGGTACACCTCACGAAACCAATACAAGATCTACCGTAAGTGTTGATGAGGAAACACACTGGTTTGGATTTGAACAAGAATATGTCCTAAGATGGCATAATAGAAAAGAAAGTAGACCATTAGGTTTTGAAAACTTTGATGCACCAGAAAAACAAGGGAAATACTACTGTTCAGTAGGACATCCTTATAGTGCTGGAAGGGAAATTGTAGAAGAACACATGGACGCTTGTTTATCTTGTGGGATCAACATTACAGGAACCAATGCAGAAGTAATGCTTGGGCAGTGGGAATATCAGGTATTTTCTAAAGGAAATAAAAACGCTGGCGACGATCTTTGGGTATCTAGGTTTATCCTTAATAGGATTGCAGAAAAATACAGGGTAAAGGTAGACTATCACCCCAAACCCATGGGAGCAGAGGAAGATTGGAATGGATCTGGTATGCATGTTAACTTCTCTGACGAGGTGATGAGAACTGCCGGTGGAAAAGATTACTTCGAGGCTATATTCAAAGACATGGAAGATAAGCACGAAGAAGCCATCAGAATCTATGGCTCAGATAATGATCAAAGACTTACTGGTAATCACGAGACACAAAACATTGAGAAATTTTCATGGGGTGTTAGTGATAGAGGGGCGTCGATTAGAATTCCAATGGACACTGCAAAACAATGGAAAGGATATCTTGAGGATAGAAGGCCAGGTTCCAATGCAGACCCTTATCTAATTACAGCATTTATGGGCATCATTCTTTCTCCTGGTGTTGAGGAGGTGGAACTAGAAAAATAAAAACATGCAAGATCCAAACGACCATCTAATTTTTAGCGATGAAATGTCCTTTGGCGAAAAGGATGCCTTTTGGCAGATCATTTACCAAAAAATTAAGAAGGGGGTAAAAAAGAAATATTCATTCTCTATCATTTTCCACTTGGACGAAGATGGCCTTGAGAATGAGGAAGGATATTCCATAATTATAAAGAAAGAAGATTATGGAACATTCCTGAGAAATTACCTTCTTTGGTCTGAGGAGCTTGAAAGATACGAAACCTGCTCAGAGGTTAAAACTTTAATTAATGAATTTGAAAAATGGACGCAAAAGAATATTTCTTGACAACTTCCGCAATGCTAAACGGAATTAAGGTCACAAAAGGAGACATCCTAAGGGAAAATGCAACCAATAACACGGTAAAGGTTTTAAACGTTTATGCTAACCAAGATGGAGATAGGATGCTTATGGTTGAATATAATGCACCAAATCGTGCTGGAATTCCTTTCCAGAAGGAAGTAAATGCTTTTTCTTTTCTCAGCTAATTGAAATATATAGTTTGAATGGGAAATCATGAAAACTCTTCGGACTATAGATGAATTAAACTGGGCACTAGGAATTTACTCAAATATTGTAAAGTTTGGGTTAAAGAGCTCTTTGCTTGAAAATTCAAAGGAATGTCTAGAAATTCTCGAAGAGTTTGAGGAGTATGAAAAATGCCACGACCTTTTTGAAGTTTTAAAAGATGACCGGACAGGAACCCAAATATAAAAAAATGGAATTGGACCAAGCACCTAAAAAATTAGAAAGAAATATCTACGAAAACGCAATCCAAAGGATGGAGACTATGGGTACAAAAGCAATTTTACATCCAAGACTTGTCAAGAAAAGGGATGCGATTAGAACATCTTTGCTTGATTACTATGAGTCCACGGAGGAATATGAAAAATGTAAGTACATTACAGAATACTTTGAAGAACTTGAAAAGGAGATAGGACTAATGGAAATAGTTGGTGCAATTTCAAAAGAGGACAAAGAGTAAAATTTCCAGGGATTAATAACTAAGCGGGTTCAAGGAATTGAGCCCGTTTTTTTGTGATACAAAATAGTTCTGTTATATAAATGATAAACAGGCCGAAATTTTTTTGAGAATCTCCCATATATTAGAAAATTCCTTACCTAAACCGTAAGGGCAAATCACACAAGATAGTATGAGCAAATTATCCCTCCGAGAAATAGTTGAAAAGTTTAAGGATCAAATAATTCAGTTATTTAAACAAGGATTGAATCACTCTGAAATAGCCAGAGAAATAGTTTCAAAGAATTCAATAGACCTCGGATCTTCACACATTGACAGCTTAAGAAGAGCAATTTCAGTACACCTACAAACACCGCAAGAAGACGACAACATAGAATTGGAAGTAGAAATCCAAAAGAAGTTTGAAAGGGAAAGCGAAATTAGCGACGAGCAACTAGAAATTGAGGAGAATGAAGAAAAGGAACTTGCACAAGCTGCTTACAAAAAGTACAAACACAATTCTGCTTACTATTTTGACGAGTCCAAGGACCTTTACATAGTTTACATAAAGAACAAACCATACAAGTTCACCGGAACCATTGTCAGAGATATGAAGTCAAGATATTCTAATCTTGACGGATCTCCAGAGACCATCAATGAAATCTGTAGAAATTTCGAAATCCCAAGAAACATCTTCATTGCTCTTAAGTCTATCATGGGATGGACTCACGACTCAGAGCCTTACACAGACGAGGAAATGTTTTCAAGGGGTGAAGACGAGATGGTTCAAGATGCTTTGCAGAAGAGGAAATTTTCTTTCTTCCAGAAATATACTAGACAAGAAGAAAAACTTATCAAAGACGCTGCAAACAATTGGTGGGCATTTAAAGGATTAACCCTTAACCCACTTGCAGAGAAGCTTGAAAACGTTTTTGCAAAATATAAAGTACCTAAGCTAGACCTTCCAAAGGGAGACAAACACGCTTTAGTGATGTCTCCCTTTGATTTACATTATGGAAAATACGCTTGGTCTGGAGAGGTAAGAGAAGAATATAACAGACAAATGGCAAGGGACTTGCTCTTACAAAAGACAAAAGAGCTTATCCCGGATATCATTAAATATAACATTGAAAAGATCATTGTTCCTGTTGGTTCTGACTTTTTCCATGTAGATACAATGAGAGGAACCACAACAAAAGGAACTCCACAGGATTGTGACGGCACATTTATCCAGATTATGGTAGAGGGCCAGCAGCTTATGGTTGAATTCTTGGATATGCTAAGACAAGTTGCTGAGGTTGAGATTATCCTCACTGCGGGTAACCATGATTTTAAGCTCTCCCACGTCTTGTTACAGTACCTGGGGGCTTACTATAGAGACTGCGAAGATGTAAATGTAATAAGATGTCACAAATTCCGCCAATACTTCAGCTACGGAAACACCTTGATGGGATTCACACACGGTGATGGTATGAAGTTACAGGATCTGCCTTACATGATGGCAAACGAAGCAGCTGATCTTTGGGCAAAAACCAAACACAGAGCTTTCTTCACCGGTCACTTGCACCACGAGATGGTAAAAGATTTTAAAGGTGTAAAGGTATTCCAAATGCCTAGTTTATCTGGATCCGATAGATGGCACCACAATCACGGGTATGAGGGATCTACCAGAGCATTACATGCTTATGTAGTACATCCAGAGAATGGGATTAAAGCCACCCTGATGGCAAATGTTTAAATAAAATGAGTTACATCGAAGATCTATTAATGGAAGCTTGGGAACTTGGAATTAAAGACCAAGTAATGGAGAAAGTCAATAAAAGGCAAAAAGAACTCCGAATGGAAGGGAAATCATGGATAGACCGAGATGCTATCTATGACCAGGCACTTAGTGAAGCTAAGAAGGAGATGCTCAAAAATGGAAGCAGGAATTGACGAAGTAGGCAGAGGATGTCTAGCAGGTCCTGTCATTTCTGCCGCAGTTATTCTCCCGGATGGATTCGTCCATCCACTGATCAAAGACAGCAAAAAATTAAGTCCTAAAAAGAGGGAAGAGGCTTATCAGATAATTTTAGAAAATGCGCTCAGCTATGGAATTGGATCATCAGATCCGGAAGAGATAGATCGCATCAATATTCTACAGGCAACTTTTGTTTCTATGAAAAAGGCCATAGATAACTTAAATACCACACCTTCTAAGCTATTAATAGACGGTGACAAATTTCCAGGACACAAAGGAATCCCATTTGAATGCATTATAAAAGGCGACAGCAAGGTCCAATCCATATCTGCTGCTTCAATAATTGCAAAAGTAACAAGAGATAATCTAATGAAGGAATTAGGAAAACTCTACCCGGAATATCTTTGGGAAAGCAACGCTGGATATGGTTCTAAAGCTCACACAGACTCTATTGAAAAACACGGACTCACTGAACATCACAGAAAAACTTTTTGCTCGAGATTTATTAGTGGAAATTCTATTTTTTAAACTTGTTATATAGTCAAATAAAAGCAAAGTTTAACAGTGTTAGAAAATTGTGTTTACCATATAGATTTAGTAACAAAAGTCAAGTTCAATCCAAGTTATCTGGAAAGTACTAAAAGAAGGATAAGAAAGCTCATTGTCGATCCAGATGCCAGAGAACTTTTTCTAAACTGCTTAGAGGTGAATGAAAGTAATAGAATAGAGATCTATTGCGAATCTGAATCCAGCAAAATCATACCGGACGAAGATCTTGTAGAAATTTTAGAATCTCTTGAATCACTCTTGGGGGGTTTCATCGACGGATCGAGAATAGAATCCAGGGTAGAAATACCACTATCCGAGAAAGTTTGGGTTAAAGACAAATATGAATGGTTATTAACTCACCAGGAAACAGATATCTATTTGGATGGTTCTTATAACGACTGGAGGGATCCAGATTGGGAAGAATAGACAAAAGAAATGAATAATCCCTTAGGACCAACAATTGGACCTGGGCACTTCTCCCAGATGTCTGAGAATAATAAGGTTAAAGACCTTGAAAAAATCATCGACTCTAGAGATTCTTTTGCTGTCAAAACAAAATCCATTCCATTGCCCAAGAGGGCTTTAGTAATCAACCTTCCGGAAAGAGAAGATAGGTGGGAAATTTTTAAAAGCAAGAACCAAGATATTCTAAACCATTTTCATGTAACTAGAAAGGATGGAATCGTAAATAGCGACCCTCCCACTGGAATTTTTCTAGCTCATTTAGAGTGTATGAAAAAGAGCAAAGAAATTGGTGAACCCATAATAGTTATTGAAGATGATTGTGAAATGGCAACCGGCTGGTTAGAAAAACTAGGATCTGTTTTTAGAAACATTCCCGAAGACTGGGATGTCTTAATTGGTAATCATTACTTCTACTCCCAAATTGAAATTATCACTGACCATTTAGCAAAGCCAAGGAATCAGGCGAGCACAATAAATTTTGCTGTTTATTCACCAACATGCTTTGACAAAGTAAATGATCATATGCATCTAAGACATGAACTTAACATAGATGATGTGGATCACTTTTTAACCTCCGAAAAAATTCCTACTAATAACTACACAATCTGGCCGATGATTTCTAGGGAATTTGTCACATTCTCAGACCATCACAAAAAGGTTAGAAATATGGAATTAAGACTCAGGGAGCACGCTTATCAATTTCCTTTCATAGACTCAGAAAAATATTACCCCAGTATAGAATCCTGGTAAATCGGTTTTGATATATAAAATATGAGAAGAATCAAAACTTTTAGTGTGTTTGAAGATGTTGATTACAATCGGGTAACTAACTTCTTGAACAAAATAAAGGATGCTCCTATCACAAAAGGTGATTCGTCCGCAGCATCAGATCTTAGATCAACCCTCATAGACTACTATAAAAATAGGACAAATTGGACTAAAAAACAGTCAACGTATAGCCCTAATAGTAACACAAATAGCACTCCATCAGCAACTTCTGTTATCACCCCACGTAAAAATGTGGATACCCCTACAGTGGGAACCGTTAAAATTAGAAGAGTTGGCAGCGGCACTAAAGACCAAAACGCAAAACTTGTCGTAGATGCACTTAATAAGTATGGTATAGTAAACCCGCTTACCCAAAAAGCTATCCTCTCGGTTATTGGAAAGGAATCTAATTTCATCCCAAAGGATGAAATATCTTATAAAAACACATCTAACCAAAGGATCAGAAAAATATTTGGTTCTAGGGTTTCTGGACTAAGCGATGCGGAGTTAACAAAACTAAAGAAGGACGAAGATGCTTTTTGGGATAAAGTTTACGGTGGCAGATACGGAAACACAAGACCAGGAGACGGATCTAAATATAGAGGAAGAGGTTTTAACCAATTGACTTTCAAGGGAAATTACGAGAAATACAACAAATTACTTCAGGCTAATGGTACTAACGTAAACATTGTTGCCAACCCAGAAAAAGTAAACGATCCTCAGATTGCTGCTGAAGTAAATGCACTTTATTTTGTAAATGGTCTTAGTAGCAAGCACTCCAAAAGGAAATTTGGAAATAATGATCCTAATGACTTTACAGAATTTGATAAAGCATTAGGTGCTGCGGTAAATGCAAATGCTGGTTGGGGTAAAAACATAGGAAGTAGCAGAGCATATAGAAATGCACTTGCTTACTCGAGCAAGTTTGATATTGAGGATCTTTCTAACTTAGCTTAATCGAAACTTTTAGGCCCCTTTGCTGTTTAAATTAAGGATCAACTTCCTTAATTATGCTTCAAAGATTATTAGAGAAAATTTCATGGAAAACAAGAAATTGGAACTTAAGTTTCAGCCTGTTTACCCTTTTGCTACGTGACCAGCAAGAAAGTTGGGGGTTTAGCATTTTTACAATCAATTTCAAATTAAGATATTACTCCCTTTTAGCATTTGAGTTTAGGTTACCAAACAAAACAACAATCCAGGAACTGTCTGTTGATTGGTGGGATTTTCTTTGGATTAGGAACTATCTATGGAAAGTATATGATGACCTAAGTGAAAGAAAATTATGGGGATACGAATTGGGGTATTGGGATTCTATAAAGCTAATTACCCTGGGAAGGATCTTTAAATGATAAAAATCACAAAATATGGTCATTCCATTATCATAGCTATTATAGGATTGTGGACACCAATGGTCTTTGACTCTTTTGCAGGCTATTTTGCTGCGGGAGGGATTATTGGAATAGCATTAAGACTCGCAAGACAATCTGGACAAGAATCTGAAGATGAATAAAATTTTTTTAATAGACATAGACGGAACCGTCTGTGAGGACATTAAAAATGAGGATAGTCACCTCTACCCATATGCAAAGCCACATGAAGATGCTTTGGATATTATCAATAAGTGGCACGAGGAGGGAAACACAATCACCTTCTTTACAGCCAGAGAGGAGAAGGACAGAGAAGTTACTGAGAAGTGGCTTCATGACAATGGATTTCTATATCACTCGTTGGTAATGGATAAACCAAGGATAAAAGATGGACAGGAATACGTATGGATAGATAATCGTAAGGTAAGAGCGGTTACCTATATGGGTACCTGGTCGGAGCTAACTGAGGTTGATGCAAAAATTAAAATATTTGAAAAGTAATGGAAGCTTACTTAGGACAAATAATACTTTTTAGTAATAACTACACCCCTAAAGACTGGCTACCTTGCGACGGGAGAGAATTGGAGTTCAAAGAATATATGGCACTCGGTGTAGTACTTGGGAGGGAATTGCCAGAAGGTGTCAAATATGAAAGGGATTTGCCTAGCGATTTGAAATTTAGTATTCCTCTTTTAGAAAGCCCCAATAGTGAGTTGCAATATATTATTTGTATAAAGGGTCAATTCCCACAAAGAATCTAATGGAATTAATATCAACACACCCAATAAAAAAGTCTGACCTTGGATTTCATGCAAACCTTTTTGGTGGTAAACTTCTTGCTTGGCTAGATGCAGCTGGTGCTGCAATGGCAATGGAAGTTTGTGATACCCCAAGAATGGTCACTGTTAAAATAGATGAATGTATTTTCAAAAGACCCGCTAAAGAGGGTCAGCTAATTAAAATATATGGGGAAGTCAGTGATATTGGTAACACCTCGCTAACACTTTATCTGGAGGCCAGAGCACATAGTGTTTATTCAGGACAGCAATCAGTTATTCTATCCACCAAAATAAAATTTGTAAGGATAGACGAAAATAACGACCCCATACCAATTTCGGAAAGAGTAAAATCAAGATACCAAGATGAATAATATAGATAAACAATACCAAGAATTACTGAATGATATACTTTCAAATGGAGTAGAAAAATCAGATAGAACTGGGACCGGGACTATTTCAGTATTTGGAAGACAAATCCGTCATAACATGCAAGATGGTTTTCCTTTGCTAACCACTAAGAAAATGGCATTCAAAACTATGGTGACTGAATTGTTATGGTTCTTGAAGGGAGATACCAACATTAAGTATTTGGTTGACAATGGCTGTAACATTTGGAACGGTGATGCGTATAAAAAGTATGAAAAACATTGCTGGCATCAATGGGAAATTCCTATTGGGGAATTAAAATCAACACACCCCAAAATAGATAGGGTTAAGTTAGATAAAGAAGAATTCATCAACAAAATCAAAACCGATGATGAGTTTGCTAAGAAGTGGGGTGAGTTAGGACCTATCTATGGTAAACAATGGAGAGATTGGGAATACTATTGTGGAGGTGGAGATTGTAATGTAGACCAAATCCAAAACCTAATCAACGACCTTAAAACAAACCCAGACTCAAGACGATTGATGGTTAATGCTTGGAACGTAGGAGAATTAGGTTATATGGCATTACCACCATGTCATTATGGATTTCAAGTTTATACCGTTGAAATGTCAGAAGACGAGAGAAGACTCGCATGGACTAGCAGTATTGGTAAGCATATTTCATATGCCGATAAGATATTTAATAAACAATTGGATGAGATTAAATTCCCTAAGCGCAAAATCTCTCTAATGTGGAATCAGAGAAGTGTAGACACGTTTTTAGGTTTACCTTTCAATATTGCCTCTTATGGTCTATTACTTGAAATCATAGCAAAGGAGGTTAATATGGTTCCGGATGAATTGATTGGTAATTTGGGCGATGTTCACTTGTATAAGAACCACATTGAACAGGCGAAAGAACAGATCTCAAGAGAGCCGATGGAATTACCGAAGATATTAATTAATAATGGTGAAGTTGATAACAATGGTGTACCATTCACTAAAAGCATGTTGGATGGGTATGATAGAACCGATTTTGAATTAGTTGATTATCAATCACACCCAGAGATTAAAGCACCATTATCAAACTAATGTTAAGAAGAGAAATTGAAGCAATAATTAAGAGAGTAAAACCCAAGATTAAAAAACATCTTGGAGAATCTGCATATCAGGAAAAGACTCCACAGATTAGGCTTCACCGAAACATTTATGCTCGACTAAGTGGAATTGAAGGTTTAACTGGAGAAACGGATCCTTTTGCAGAATATGAATGGGAGACAAATACTATTTGGATATATTGGCCTAAAATTAAATCAGAAAGAGATCTCATAGAGTCACTACTTCATGAATGGACTCATTATTTACAGGATCCGATTGAGATGAAAAGAATCTATGGCGAGGGCGAGATTTATACAACACATCCTTTCGAAGTTGAGGCAATTGCAAGCGAGTCTGACTGGAAACTATTCGTAACTAAAAATAAACAACAATATGAAAAAACTACTTAGAAGCATTAGAAGAACATTTACAGAAGATCTTGGGCTTCCATTAACATGGACTCCTCAAGATTGGGAAAGAGGTAAAAAATGGGCAAAGGCTCAAGAGGCTCCAGACGGAAGCAATAGATCTTTATGGCAAATGATTTATAGCCCACGCCGAGACAGTACTGAAATAATAGCCGAGATAAATAAGTTCGCAAACTTGAAATAATGTTACCTTAATGTTAAACAAAAGTTACCTCTAGATATATAATAATATGGCAACTAAATGCCCAGAATTAAAAGAGGTGACTATGAGAAAGTTTATTTTAGGATTAATGTTGTTTTTTGCTGGATTTGCATATGGTCAGGAATATTCTCCTGGAGATATACTGTCATCAGAAGACGGAGTTAGATTAGAGTTACTTAGTGTTGAAAATGTTGTATTGGTAAAATACACAAAACTCGACATGGAAGGAAATATAATCCAGGAGGGAAGATATCTGAACGGAAAACCTCATGGAACTTGGAAGATGTATCATAATGACGGTGAAGTAACTACGATGAAATTTAAGAATGGTAAAAGAATTGCCCTTAATACAATTATCGATGGTAGAAAAACAAAGGTTATTTACGAAGACAATAAGCCCCTGGTGGTAACTACTGAATTTTAAAGGATATATAAAATTAATTAGGTCTAACTCATAAACTTTTTAGGGTCTTCGGATATAAGTATCTGAAGGCCCTAATTTATTTTAAACCAATCTTAACATGGAACTAAATTATAGCAGACTTAATGGAGAATACCTTAACTGGTCGCTGAAGAACGGTGACGGTAGGGATTCTAACGACCTTAGATTTGGTCAATATTTACATTCAAAGTATAGCAATATGAAAGAATTCACTGACGTATTCTACTTTGAATCGTGCGAATTTGTTTATTCAACCCTCTTAAAAGACTTATATGAGCTTGAAGAAAAAGACTGAGGATACGTGGCAGATTTTACGTATTCAGGGAGAATTCACCAAAGGATTCGATACATTTAATGATTTACCAGCATGTGTTTCTGTATTTGGATCTGCTCGGACAGGGTCAGACAACCCACATTACCTAGAGGCTGAGAAATTTGGTAAACTTATTACCGAAGCTGGGTTTGGCGTAATTACTGGAGGAGGTCCTGGAATTATGGAAGCGGCAAATAAAGGAGCGGTAGATGCCGAAGGTCTTTCAGTTGGCGTTGGAATCGAGCTACCATTCGAGGCAAGCATGAATGAATATGTTAAGGTTGGAGTCGAGAATCGATACTTCTTTACCCGAAAGGTAATGTTCCTTAAATATTCACAAGCATTTGTAGTATTTCCAGGAGGATTTGGAACTCTTGATGAACTTTTCGAGACCCTAACACTTGCACAAACTGGTCATGCTCCAGACTTTCCAGTTATCCTAGTTGGAAAGAAATATTGGTCAGGTCTGGTTGATTGGATGCAAAATACCCTATGGACGAATGGAGCAATTAAGCAAAGTGATTTTGACCTATTCAGAGTAGTTGATACGGCAGAAGAGGCAGTAGAGAAGATCACCGAATACCACAATAAATATAGAAAAGAGAACGAAACTAATTTTTAATGAGAGGCGAAGTTTATAATACGGAGATTTAATAATTAGAGACATAGGATGACCTGTTTAAGGGAGTCTTTTGGCTCCCTTAAATAATTTAGAGAGGATGAAATTTAAAAAGTTGACTAGTAGGGAACAATTTGACCTAGCAAAGTACACAAAGGAATACTTAGATACAAATAAAGATTATAACGTAAAGATGTATCTAGGGTGTGATAGTCAAACCAAGGCAGATAAGACAACATATGCAACGACTCTTGTTTTTCACGTTGAATCATCAGGATGTCATATAATTTATAAGAAAGAGGTAGTTCCAGTTATTAGAGATATGTGGAACCGCCTATGGAAAGAGACTGAGTTTTCGGTAAAGGCAGCTCTCTATTTACGAGAAAATGGGATCGAAATCGATACAATTGATTTAGACTACAACATTGATCCAATTCACGATTCAAACCGACTGGTAAAGGCAGCGGTAGGATATGTTGAGTCTCTTGGGTTCAAGGCAAGGGTAAAACCAGAACTTTTACCGGCCGTTTATGCAGCAGATACGATTGTAAACTAATCGAGATCTTCATATATAATACTTGATAAATAATAGAGAAAAAGAAATAACTAAACTAACATATGTCATTAGCAGACGGATACGAAAACGAAAAAGGTAGAAAGAGAGGTAGAAAGACTTCAACACCTTTTCTTGATGAGTATGGTGAAGACCTAACTAAGATGGCGGCCGAAGAAAAGCTGGATCCAATCATAGGAAGGGACAAAGAAATCTATAGAATCTGTCAGATTCTTGCTCGAAGAAAAAAGAACAACCCAATTATCCTTGGTGATCCAGGTGTTGGAAAGACCGCGATTGTAGAAGCTATCGCACAGAGAATTGTAAGTAAGAAGGTTGCTCGAGTGTTGCTCAATAAGCGAGTAATCTCAATCAATATGACAACAATCGTTGCTGGAACAAAATATCGTGGAGAGTTCGAAGAGAGAATGAAGCAAATCGTTGATGAGCTAAAAACTGCTAAAGATGTGATCGTATTCATCGATGAGATTCATACAATTGTCGGTGCCGGTGGTGTTAGCGGAGCTCTTGATGCTTCTAACATTCTAAAACCTGCACTAGCAAGAGGTCAAGTACAGTGTATTGGTGCAACAACACTCGATGAATATCGTGAGAATATTGAAGACGATGGTGCACTTACCCGCCGATTCCAAGAAATCTTTATTGATCCACCATCAATAGAAGAAACTATTGAAATTCTTGATCGAATCAAGCACAAATATGAAGAGCACCATGCTGTTGAATATTCTCCAGATGCTCTTGAAGCATGCGTTAGAATGAGTGAGCGATACATTAAACAAAGAGAATTGCCTGATAAAGCAATTGACTTAATGGATGAGGCAGGAGCCAGAACACATCTACTAGAGGTAAAAGTTCCGGTAAAGATTAAGAACTTAGAGAAAGACGTACAAATCATTAAATTGAAGAAAGAATCAGCTGTTTCAGAACAAGACTATGAACTTGCTGCATCTCTTAGAGACGAGCAATTATCAATCGAGGCTCAAGTCGTTGAAGAGACCGAAAAATGGGAGAAGTCACTTAAGTCTACTCGCAGAAAAGTTGACGTAAATGAAATTGCAGAGACTATCTCAATGCAGACTGGAATTCCAGTAAAGAGATTAGGGATTGACGATAAGAAGATGATTGCCGCGATGGCTGATGAACTCAAACAAAAAATCATCGGTCAAGACGAAGCGGTAGAAGCGCTTTCAACAGTTATTAAAAGATCACGTACGGGTGTAAGTAGCCATAAAAAACCAGTCGGTTCATTTATGTTCTTAGGTCCTACTGGTGTCGGTAAAACTGAAACAGTAAAGGCTCTTTCAGAATATATGTTTGGAGACACGGACTCGATGATCCGAATCGACATGTCAGAATATCAAGAGAAATTTAACGTTTCTCGTCTAATTGGTTCCCCTCCAGGATATGTTGGTCATGAAGACGGCGGTCAGTTGACCGAGGCTGTTCGTAGAAAACCACACTCAGTTATCCTATTTGATGAAATTGAGAAGGCACACCCGGACGTATTCAATACTCTATTGCAGGTTCTTGATGATGGCCGCTTGACGGATTCTAATGGTCGAGTAGTAGACTTTACTAATTCTGTAATTGTGATGACATCGAATGTCGGTGCCCGCAAGTTGGCTGAATTTGGAACAGGAATTGGATTCCAGAGTTCTTCAACAGTCGCTGAAAAGAGCGCAAAAATGGAGGGAATCATTAAGAAAGAATTGAAGAATAAGTTTAGTCCAGAATTCTTAAACAGGCTAGACGATATTGTCTTATTCGATCAGCTCTCAAATGAGAATGTATTGAAGATTGTAGATATTGAACTTAACATCTTTAACGACAGGATGTCTGAAGAGGGCTACTCATTCAAGTTCAACAAGACAGTAAAGCAATTTATTTGCGACCAAGGTTATGACCCAGCATTTGGAGCTCGTCCAATTAAGAGAGCTATTCAAAAGTATGTCGAAGACCTCATAGCAGATGCAATCTTGACCGATCAGATCGAACCAAGAGAAAAGCCATACACTATTAGTAAAGTCAAGTCAGAAGATAAACTAACCCTAAAATCTTAATATAAGATTAAAATAATCCAATATGAATTTTTCAGATACATTTATTGATTTAATTAAGGCAATCGAAAGCTATGAATCAGAATCAAGCCCTCGAGGTCTGCAAGTCAAAGAATCTTTAATGACTTCTTTTGACATTGACCCATCTCAGCCTATTGTAGATTTTAAGGACAGACCATTTAACTTTAAATATTTTGCTGGTGAATTGGCATGGTATCTTCGTAGAGACCGAGACGTCGACTACATTACTCACTTTTCTAAGTTTTGGAAAAGTCTAACTAATCCAAACACTAACGAGATCAATTCTAATTATGGTAATCTTGTAATCAATAATCAACAATATGGTTGGGTAATCGATTCTCTCGTAAAAGATAAGAACTCTAGACAGGCAATTATGTTCTTTAATCGTCCTGAATATCAGTTCGAAGGTAATAAAGACTTTGTATGTACTCTATATGCTAATTTCTTTATTCGTCATGATCGTCTATTTATGAAAGTCCAAATGAGATCAAACGATATTTTCTTTGGTCTTACATTTGACGCACCGTTCTTTGCATTCCTATATCAAAGCGTCTATCATACTCTAAGAGAAACATATCCAGATCTAGAAGCTGGCATGTACTTTCACCATGTAGACAATATTCACTTCTACGAACGTCACTTTGACCTCGTTGAAAGTATTAAGCAAAACGGAAAAGGAACTGACTATAAGATGATTCTTAAAAAGCCAATGATTTCCTATCGTAATGGTGAAGTTTCGCTAACAGATTGTGGTTCAGAATTTATCAAGAGAATTGATGCTGCCGCAAAAAGAGAACAAGAAACAGGTGAAGTTGAAAATTATAAGTTAATCCTACAAGACTATTTTGAATTCTAATGATTAGTGAAGAAAACATACCAAGAATTCACGTCGATCCGGATCTTTTAACGAAGCCAGATATCGATCTTATGCTAAAAGCAAAGTACGATGTCTTCTACAGAAGGATAGTAGAATATACCTTATCAGTTATTGAAGGTGGAGAAGAGCACACTCTTGCAATTATTGTCGATCGTGAAGGTGTAGAATATGAAATGGTATTGCCATATAGCGGTTTTGAAAAATCACTTAATAAAACAATCGAGTATTTTGAATTGGTCGAAGAATACGAGACATGTGACCTAATAAAACAGATTATAAAAAGTTTATGAATTACTTTCCAAAAGATAAAGAATTTAAAAGATATGCCCAGTCAGAATTTGGAATGGGCTCATCTACAATAGATGCATATAGTAAGCATATCCAGGGATCGATGACTCCATACATCCTAGAGGAGAGAGAATTGAGAGCAACTCAAATGGATATATTCTCAAGGTTGATGATGGACAGGTTACTTTGGGTAGCTGGTCCAGTAAATGATCGTATGAGCACAGTCGTACAGGCACAGCTAATGTTCCTGGACACAACTTCTACCGAAGATATTACCATGCATATCGACAGTCCAGGTGGTTCAGTGAAATCAGGACTATCAATGGTTGATGTAATGGAATACATTAACGCAGATATTCGTACAATCAACACTGGTATGGCAGCTTCGATGGGTTCAGTACTACTTGGAGCTGGAACAAAAGGAAAAAGAATGAGTCTTCGCCACTCAACAACAATGTTACACCAATCATCAGGCGGATTTAGCGGAAATATTCAAGACGCTGAAATTGATTGGCAAGAATGGCAAAAAGTCAATCACGAACTTTTTGTATTGTTGGGATCTTATTGCGGTAAGGATCCTGAACAGGTCAAGTCAGATGCTACTCGAGATTTTTGGTTAAACGCCAAAGAGGCATTGAAATATGGCATCATTGATGAAATCGTAAAAAATAATAAGTAAGATGGAAAGAAGAGAAAAAGAACGCGAGGTATTTGTATCTCTAGTAAACAAGCAGCTTGAACCATTTGGGGTTACCTATGAAGATGTAAAGAATAATCCAGACTGGTACATGGAATATCTAACAACTGAAAAAGCTGAGCAAGAATTCATTGAATGGGGAACAGACTTAATCAGCAAAAAATTAAGGCTAAACAAGAAGATGGCCAGAATGGAAATGAGCTGGTTTATCTTGCAGTGGGGACTTACAACTTCAGTCTCGGATAAAATTAAACAGAAGACGGTAGAGGTACAGAAAAAGAAAGCATAATGTCCTCTGAAGAACCTTTACGTTTTGATAGTCAAAAAAGACTTCAAACGGTAAATGGTCTTCCGTCTAAATTAATTAGGAAGTTTGTTATCGTTGAAAATCGCGACTCTAGAGGAAGGGTCGCGTTTCATATTGCGTTTAAAAAATCAAAGCATTCGAGACCTGATAGGTCTCCAATACCAAAAAAGTACCGAACATTCTATTCTCTTATAGAAGCTGAGCTCGCAATCTTCG
>Ga0181574_10000082_pt1 | contig 81634 bp, 66 predicted proteins | sample 101ome_24_FD_145600 | JGI IMG/M metagenome (GOLD analysis project Ga0181574, IMG submission 145600) | Coastal salt marsh microbial communities from the Groves Creek Marsh, Skidaway Island, Georgia - 101410AT metaG (spades assembly) | ecosystem: Environmental > Aquatic > Marine > Intertidal zone... | reverse complement strand
GAGACAATTGGTTCGATGTGGTTTGAAATTCGTTTACCGCCTGCTGACTTTTTACGTTTAGGTGTTGAAGTTTGAAGCTGTAATCTAATTCTGCATCCTGTAATTTCAACTTCGCGATTTGGAGTCCTCCACGCCCAGATCGAAGAAAAATAGGCATTTTAAATTCAAGTCCCCAGTTGTAATCATCTAAGGTGTAATTACTTGCGAAATTATCTACAAAAGGTTCATTGAGTAAGTTGTACTTTACGTTAAACACTATTGAAATGACCGTAGTTAAATAATAAATAGTCCGCTGAATAAGAGGTTTTAACAGATGAGCAACGCGAAATATTTTTTTAGGAGCCTAAAATAAGTGACAGCTAATTTTTTAGGAACTTGTCGAGCGTAATATGAAGATTTAGTCCGCGTAATTCATTGCCCTGTGCAACGATATTTCCTTCACCATCAATGAGCAGTGAATAGGGTATAGAGGTGATTCCATAAAGTTTAGCTACTCCACCGCCATCATCATAACCATGATATTTCCAAGATAAATTGTCTACCTCTATGGCCTTTTTCCATTTTTCTCGGTCCCGATCAAGCGATACACTGACGATTTCCAACCCTTTACCTTTTTCAAATTTCACTTTACTGTACTTTCCAAATGCCTCAACTACATTTGGGTTTTCTCGTCGACAAGGCCCGCACCACGAAGCCCAAAAATCGAGCAAGATCATTTTCTTTTTGATGGAAGATAATTGAAATTCTTTTCCATCAACACCGTCAATGGAGAAGTCTATGGATTTGCTTCCAGTAGAAGGATGCATGCCGAATGCAACAAGAACGATAAGTAAGGCTATTGTTCTTTTCATTTATGAAATTCTACGGATGTCAGCTCCTAAATTATTCAAACGAATATCGATGTCTTGATATCCTCGATCAATCTGTTCGATGTTGTGTATCACACTTTTTCCTTCTGCAGATAGCGCGGCAATCAACAAGGATACCCCAGCACGAATATCAGGAGAGGTCATTTGGATACCACGTAAGTTATTCACTCTATTTAAGCCAATTACTGTTGCCCTGTGCGGATCACACAAAATGATTTGCGCTCCCATATCGATTAGCTTATCCACAAAAAATAAGCGTGATTCAAACATTTTTTGGTGTATCAATACACTCCCTTTTGCTTGTGTTGCAACTACTAAAATAATACTTAATAGGTCAGGTGTGAAACCTGGCCATGGTGCATCGGCAATTGTCAAGATTGATCCATCAATAAAAGTATCTACTTCATATGATTTTTGAGCCGGTACAAAGATATCGTCTCCTCTACGCTCCAACTTGATGCCTAAACGCTGAAAGGTTTGAGGAATAATCCCTAGATCATCCCAGCTTACATCTTTGATAGTGATTTCAGATTGAGTCATTGCCGCAAGGCCTATGAACGAACCTATCTCAATCATATCTGGAAGGACTCTGTGATAACAGCCACCAAGCTCTTTAACACCTTCAATGTGTAGCATGTTGCTGCCAATTCCGGTAATCTTCGCCCCCATATGGTTCAACATTTTACAAAGTTGTTGTAAGTATGGCTCACAAGCAGCATTGTAAATTGTTGTCTTCCCCTTGGCTAGAACAGCAGCCATCACAATATTGGCTGTACCTGTCACAGAGGCCTCGTCTAAGTGAATATAAGTTCCTTTCAGTTTAGAAGCTTCAACCGTATAGAAATGCTCTTTTGAGTCAAAGTTGAATTTAGCCCCCAATTTAATAAACCCTTCGAAGTGTGTGTCTAGTCTTCTTCTTCCAATTTTATCACCTCCAGGCTTGGGCATAAACGCTTTTCCGAAGCGGGCCAAAAGCGGACCTATAATCATAATGGATCCGCGTAAACTACTTGCGCGTGTTTTAAAATCTTCGGATTTCAAATATTCCAAATCAACATCTTTTGCTTGGAAAATATAGGTGCCTCGTTCCACTTTTTCCACCTTTACCCCCATTGCTTGAAGCAAGTTGATAAGTTTGTTTACATCGATAATATCTGGTAAATTAGAAATTGTAATTTTTTCTGGGCTTAATAAAACGGCAGATACTATTTGTAATGCTTCGTTCTTTGCTCCTTGAGGTACAAGTTCTCCTTTCAGTGACTTACCGCCGTGAATTTCAAAAGATGCCATAGTGATTTATTGTTTTTTACGCTTTTTAGGTTTTCCTTTTGGTTTAGGTTTAGATGATGTAACACCGAATTGACGCATTATTTGGTTGGTACTCAAAAGTTGTTCTTCTGGATCTGACAATTTGAGTTGACCTTTCGATAATTCTTCTAAATGACTTTCAATAATTCGATTTTCTACATTTTCTGTATGAAAATTGAGGTAATTTTTTTTCATTAAATTCCCCATCAAACTTGTCATGTACTCCTTCTCCTCTCCATCTTCAATTTTAGCTGCCTCACGAATCATTTCTTCCGTATAGTAACCGAAGTGTCCATATTTTGCCTTGTTTTTAGGATATTGCATAATCTTCGGGCGCTCCGTCAATGTTTCACGATTTGGCATTGGATAAGGGGAGTCTACATCAAGTTCGAAATTCGACATAATAAACAAATGTGTCCACAACTTATGCTTGTAGTCATCGATGTCTCTGAGGTGAGGATTGAGTTGCCCCATTACATCGATAATGGCCTGTGCGGCCTTATTTCGTTCTTCTTTTTCTCCGATTGTTTTTGCGTAGTCGATCATATTTTGCACATTTCTTCCATATTCAGGAATGTGCATCATTGATCGTTGGGTATTATAGGTTAATCCTTCCTTAATTATTTTGGTCATATTGCATTAAAAATTGAAAAAGGGAAGGTGAATTTCCTTCCCTGTAAAGTCTTGCTTATCCCCAGATAAGTATGGAAGCAATCACAGCCAATGCGAAAACGGTGTAAATAACACCTACTGCTGCTGTTGATTCTTCAAAAAAATTGTCAGACATAGTATTTATTTTTTGTGCTAAAGATAATTATTTTTTTGAGATGGAATAACCTCTGGGAGTTAAGATTTTATGACATTTTTAGATGAAGACGTTTTGTGTTTTGCTGGCTAATGTCAATTTAATTAGAACAATGAATGTCCACGAAAATTAACGTTTTACAAAGACCATAGAAGGTCTTGGATTCAAACCATCTCTATGGATTTTTTTACCGCGTCTAAATAGCTGCCAATTCTCTATTGTTCCGTCTTCGAAATAAACTTTAAGCGAGTAGTATTTTTTGGTGGGTGCTGTTACTTGATATCTACCTTTTGTTACTTTGTTGGGGGAGGAAAGTAGAAGTTCATTGTAACTCAGTCGAACTGTTAGGTCAACCGACGGAATTGTACAGGGAGTGTTATTAATTATCACTTCATAACTATCTTGTTCTCCAGCATATGTGCCAATTAATCTTTTAGGAATAGGTTTTTTGCCGGCTCCACAAAGCATTAAGTAAGTTATTGAAAGTAAAACAAAAAATTTTGCTGATTTCACGAAATTGTTTTAATAGATGCAGCTAATTTAAGAAAAAGTTACTGAAGTGTATGGTCTTAAAATATCCTACAACTCAAAATTGCGGTATCGTCATCGGGATCTTTCTTTCCGCGCCATTCGTCAAGTTTGGAGAAGATAAGGTTGTTCAAGTCTTCCATTTTCAGTGGGTAGAAACTATGAATTAATTTGATGAGCCGGTCGGTTTCGTAATATTCACCTTCTTGGTTTTCCAATTCGACTACGCCATCGGTGTAAAGTACAAGTGTAGAGTTTGGGGGGATAGTGATTTCATCGGGTTCGATGAAAGGAATTTCATCGAACATACCCAAGCCAACACATCCTTTGTCGAGAAAAGTGGCTTTTCGTCCATTCGTCAAAATCGGGTGGTTGTGTCCTGCATTGATATATTTCAGTCTCCGTGTTGTACTGTTGTATTGAGCGATGAAGAAGGTGATGAATTTTTCGCCTTTGGCGCTGCGCATCACCTTTTTATTCAGTTCACCGATTAGAAATTCAAGGTCGAAGCGCTGATAGTTGTATAATGTACGAATTGTTGCTTGAAAATTAGCCATGAGCATTGCTGCACTAATTCCTTTTCCTGAAACGTCTGCTATACATACAATAAATTCTTCGTCATTGAGCGGTATAAAATCATAATAATCTCCACCTACTTCATGACGCGCGCGATGATTAGCAGCCAAATCGATGCGTTTATCAGAGGGCAAATCTGTTGGGAAGAGCATTTTTTGCATTTCAGAGGCTACTTCTAATTCCTTTTTAATACGCTCTTGCTTCAAGCTTTGCTTCGCCATTCGTTTGTTTTCGATGGCAACAACAATGATGTTGGTGAGTGTTTGGATAAAATTCAGATTGTCGAAAGAGCTACTTGGCTTTAAGTTTTCTTTTTTTATGCCCTTTATGAGTAGGAATGCCAATGGTTTTTCTTTGTGGTGAACAGGAATTACTACGTCGAATTCATTCAGTATTTCTAATTGTGAAGATTCAATGACGGTAATATCCTTAAAACGCATTAGATCGCGTTCAACGTCAATCTGTTTGATCTTTCCTTTGAACCCAGTTTTGATTAATGGTTCCCAGGTATCCTGTTTGTTAAAGAGAACAAACTTTTCAAATCCCAACTGCTCTTTTAAGATAAACTCGTAGATAAGAATAAGTTCTTCTACCGATTGATTAGTATTGATGCCCGTTGTAATTTCCAGGAGGGAGTTTAACTTAAAGTCTTTTAACTTTAGTTGCCGCTCTAATTCCAGAATAAGGGCGTCTTTCATAATTAAAGATTTTCAATGATTTCAGGCAGTTTGCGCAAAGCCGCGAGTTCTCGGTATGCAAGTCGAATATCTTTGGCAGGACTTCCAAAGTAGGTGCGCTCAGGCGCAAGACTTTTGGATATTCCAGATTGCGCGAACACGACCACATTTTCTCCAATCACTACGTCACTAGCGCAGCCCACTTGGCCCCAAAGGGTGACATTGTCCTTGAGCTCAACACAGCCTGCAAGTCCCACGTTGGCTGCCAATAAACAATTTTTACCAATAATGGTATCATGTCCAATGTGTATGTGATTGTCCAACTTACATCCTTCTCCAATGATCGTAAGGGCTGATACACCTGCGTCAATAGTGCAAGATGCTCCAATTTCGGCATTTTTTCGAATCAAAACTCCCCCACAGGTGTGCATTCGGTGATATCCATCTGGTTTTTTCTTGTAGTAAAAGGCATAGTGTCCTATTACCGTATTTGGTCCAATCACCACATTGTCCTCAATAGTTGTGTGGTCCATGAGAACAACACCCGGGAAAAGTACTACATTTTCACCGATTTTCACATTATTTCCAATTGAAACATTTGGGTAAATGATTGCTGAATCAGCAATATCTGTATTTTCTCCAATTGGCTGGTGAAATGGCTGAATGGGCCTAAAATGACGTGTGAGTCGGTTGAAGTCATCAAATGGCGCTGAGGAAATTAATAATCCTTTTCCTTCTGGACATTCGACCTCTTTATCGATGAGAATGGTCGTAGCAGCACTTTGAAGTGCCTTATCGTAGTATTTAGGGTGGTCAACAAATACAATATCGCCTGATTCAACGCGATGTATTTCATTGATGCCTGTTACGCCATGATTTGGGTTGCCAACAAAAGTGCAGCCTAAGATGGTTGCTATCTCTTGGAGCGTATATTTTCGTTCTAATTTCATTAAATAGGATTTATCCAACCATAAAATTAATGGATGTGATCGAAATCATTATAAGTTCGAAAAATAGTTATTCGCGCCAACATGTTAGTAATTCTAGATTCTCAAAAAAGTAATTAGTAACTATAGTTTAGGGCTGATGAGTCAAAGTGGTTTCTTGCAGGAAGTATACTACATTTATTTTGAAATATTCTGTGGAGATGGGTACAGATTTTCCTCGGAAAAAGTGTACTTTTGGAGCTATGCACATCGAGAAACTTTCCATTGTCAATTTCAAAAATTACCGTCAGGTAGAGGTGGAGTTAGCTTCAGAAATTAACTGCTTTGTTGGTAGTAACGGTGCTGGAAAAACAAATTTGTTGGATGCTGTGCATTACCTGAGCATGTGCCGTTCATATCTTAATCCGATAGACAGTCAAAACATTTTGTTTGACGAACAATTCTTTGTTATTCAAGGCCTGTGGCGAAAGGATGAAGTTGCGGATCAGTTGTTTTGTGGTGTAAAAAGAGGTACTAAGAAAGTATTCAAGAAGAACAAGGTGCAATACGAAAAGTTAGCTGAACATATTGGATCTTATCCTAGCGTAATGATTTCTCCATACGACCGGAATTTAATTTCTGAAGGTAGTGAGCTCAGAAGGAAATGGATGGATGGAATTATCGCCCAATTTGATCGTCATTTTTTGGATGATTTAATAAAGTATGGAAAGGTGTTGGATCAACGAAATGCTTTGCTCAAGAATATGGCGGAATTTGGTTTTTTCAATCGGGAAAGTATGGAGGTATGGGATGCGCAATTAGTCACTTATGGTCAACGTATTTATAGGTCTCGTTCTGCTTTTCTCGAGGAATTTATCGGTGTTTTTCAAAAGTATTACGATGATCTATCGGATCAAAAAGAAACGGTTGGTTTAGAATATAAATCGCACTTGTTGGAGGGAGATTTTTTGGAACAATTAAAGCTGGCTGAGGGTCAAGATCATCGGAAACAATTTACAACCATAGGTATTCATAAGGATGATTTAATCTTCACAATTAATGGTCACCCAGTAAAGAGATTTGGATCTCAAGGTCAACAGAAATCATACCTGATTGCGCTAAAACTAGCACAGTTTGAGTGGTTAACCAGACACTTGAAAGTTAAACCGATTATGTTGCTCGATGACATCTTTGATAAACTCGATAATAAACGAGTCGGCCGCTTAATGGAATTGGTAAGCGACAATAATTTTGGGCAAGTATTGGTCACGGATACGGATGAAGAAAGAGTGAAGAGAATTTTTGATAATATACAACTTCCATTTAAGTTGTTTAAAGTTCACGAAAATGAAGTAACTGTTTCACAAAAAGAAATTGTAGAAGAATGAGCGACCGAAACTCCAAGGATAAGGACCAATCCATCAATGCTATTATTGATAAATTTTTAAAAGCCTATAACCTCGATGGGCGCATGAAGGATTATGACATTATCAACGGTTGGGAGGAGATGATGGGTAAAGCCATTTCGATGCGTACTGAGAAAATCTATATACAAAATCGTATTTTACATTTAAAGATGAATTCATCTGTAATGCGCGAAGAGCTTTTGTTTGGTAAACAAGTAATAATTGATCGAGTCAACCAAAAGGCAGGTGGTCAATATATCGTTGACGTTTGGTTTGAATAGTGATTATTAGACTTAATTGTTGTTGTGATTTAGCTTCAGGCAGGAATTTTCATCGAAAAGTTGTATTTTTGAAACACTATGAGAAAAAATATACTTTTTGTCCTCGCATTGTGCGGGGCAATAGTGAGCTCTTCTTGGGGACAGGGGGAGATTTACGAACAAGATCAGCCGGTCGAGAAAATACAAGGGAAATATTTGGGTCTTTCGATTCCTATTCGCGAATTGCCAGATATCGATGAGAAAACAATCGTGTACGAGAAACGCGAAGGAAACGTTAAAGAAAACAGACGTCGTCCCGAGGTTGTAAACCCCAATGCACTTCCGAAAACGGAAGATCCAGCGCGCCAACAGATGTATGCAAAATCGAATTGGGACTTACCAACGGGAGTGAACTTTTTTGGTTCGCAAGGTGCATTCCCACCCGATCCATCGGGTGCTGTGAGCGATTTGTATTATGTTCAAGCTGTGAATACTGTGTATCGCGTCTACAACAAGGATGGTTCAAGTGCTGCTGGAGCGAAAACATTAAGCTCGCTTTGGCCGGGTTCTACAAATTCAGGAGACCCAATTGTAATGTACGACAGACATGCAGATAAATTTGTCATCACTCAATTTCAAACGGGTACGAATGAGATTTTGTTCGCGGTTTCAGAGACGAATGATCCAACAGGAGCGTTTTATCTTTATGAGTATTCATTTCCTTCATTCCCAGATTATCCGAAATACTCTATTTGGTCGGATGGTTATTATATGACGTCGAACACATTCCAAAAGAATGTAGTGGCTTTCGAGCGAGATAAAATGATTGAAGGAGATCCAACGGCATCGATGATTGCATTGAACTTGCCGAGCTTTTCAACAGGATATGGCTTTAGAAGTGTGCTCCCAGCTGATGCAGACGGTGATTTGCCTCCTTACGGAACTCCGAATTATATGTTTTTGTTCCAAGATGATTCTTGGGGAGGTGTAGCAGAGGATCATATTCGTGTTTTGAAAATGGAAGTGGATTGGGACACACCATCTAACTCAACGATTGGTTTGCACCAAAATATTCCAACGGAGCCGTTTAATTCTGTGTTCACGAATTCTTGGGATGATATCACTCAAAAAGGAACGACGCAGAAGCTCGATGCGATTGCTTCAATTTTCAATTATCGTGCACAATATTTGCGTTGGCATAATTACAACACAGTGATGTTGTGCAATGTTGTAGATGTAAACAACGCCAATAAAGGTGGGATTCGCTGGTATGAATTGCGTCAAGATGATGCCACACAGGAATTCACCATCCGTCAGCAGAGCACATATTCTCCACCTGATTTAGACAGTCGTTTCCTTGGAAGTATTTCAATGGACTACAATGGTCATATTGGGATGGCATATAACATTTCAGGACCAAATAGCTATCCTGGTATCGCATTTACTGGAAGATTCCATTGGGATGCATTAAATGAAATGTCGCTTCCTGAAACATTTGCTCAAGAAGGACTATCTTTCCAGTCTGGAGGGAATCGTTTTGGAGACTATTCACATATGTCACTTGATCCAGATGGTAAGACCTTTTGGTTTACAGGTGAGTTTATTGGAAACAATGGTTCTCGCAGAACAAAAATTTTCTCGTTCAGTCTTGAAGACATTGTGAGTGTATCAAATGAAGATTTTTTGGAACCAGCACTGAATGTTAGCCAAAACTCGGATGTGATTTTGGTTAACGGTACCAATTTGTTGGATGGAGAAATGTACGTTCAATTGTATGCCGTTAATGGACAGGAAGTAGCGACTAAAATAGTAAACGTAGCTTCAGGCGAATTATCATCTACTTTTGATAAGTCTACCCTGTCTTCAGGGGTCTATTTAGTGCGTATAGGTAAAGAAAGTTTCCAGCGCGTTCAAAAGATTGCAATCACAAAGTAGCGCAAACGCGTAAACGATTGTCAAGCATGAGGGAAGTTATTCTCTCCTGCTTTTTTATGACATTTTAGCCACTAGCACTTAGAGGTTTCAATATCTATTGTGATAGAAGTTAGTTTTGTTTAGGGAATTCTGATGTTTTAGGATTATCAGAATGATAGAATCCGCTATAATTAATTCATTATCTTGAGGAATATCAGTCGTACGTTTCAATAGATAATATGAGAACAAAACCTCAGGGGGATTTATTGCTTCCTAGTAATGGATACTGAAGCAGAAAAGTGCTTTAAGAGCTATATAACAAATTCTTCAAGCCCTTTTTCCTTCGCCTGTTTAAACTATTTTGTAGTGTTCATGAAGGGTAAAAAAATCCCGAGCTAGAGATGTCTAACTCGGGATTTACTATTTTGTTAGCGGTAACTATTACTCTTTACCGTCCATTTTGTCTTTCAAAGCAGCAAGTGCATCCAAGTCACCTAACGTAGACTTTTCAGAGCTCTTGTTCAACTGATCAACTGCTTTAGAAGTAGAACCTCCTCCACTTTTACCTTTGCTTCCGCTAGATTTAGTAGTTGTTGGAGTGTCATCACCTTCTTCGAAAGTTCTCACGTGAGAAACAACAATTTTCTTAGCGTCTTTATTGAATTCGATCACTTTGAAGTCTAGTTGTTCTTCCATTTTCGCGTTAGAGCCATCTTCCTTACGCATGTGTCTAGCAGGACAAATTCCTTCTACACCATACGGTAAAGCTACGATACCACTCTTATCTTTCAAGTCAATGATAGTTCCTTGGTGAACTGATCCTTCAGCAAATAAAGTTTCAAATACATCCCATGGATTCTCTTCCAATTGTTTGTGACCTAATGAAATTCTTCGGTTATCTTGATCGATTTCCAAAACAACTACTTCCATTTCATCACCTACTTTACAGAATTCAGATGGGTGCTTGATTTTCTTCTGCCATGAAAGGTCAGAAATGTGAATCAATCCGTCAACGCCTTCTTCTAATTCAACGAAAACTCCAAAGTTTGTAAAGTTACGAACTTTCGCTTTATGCTTAGATTCAACAGGGTAACGCTTGTCAATTTCAGCCCATGGATCTGGCATCAACTGCTTAATACCTAAAGACATTTTACGCTCTTCGCGATCCAATGTAAGGATTACCGCTTCTACTTCATCACCAATGTTCAAGAAGTCTTGCGCTGTGCGTAAGTGTTGAGACCAGCTCATTTCTGAAACGTGGATCAATCCTTCAACACCTGGAGCGATTTCTACAAACGCACCGTAGTCAGCAAGAACAACAACTTTCCCCTTGATTTTATCACCAACATTCAAGTCTTCGCTCAATGCATCCCATGGATGAGGTTGTAATTGTTTTAATCCTAATGCAATTCTTTTCTTATCATCATCAAAGTCAAGAATAACAACGTTTAGTTTCTGATCTAACTCAACGATTTCCTCTGGATGGTTAACACGTCCCCAAGATAAATCTGTAATGTGTATAAGACCGTCAACACCACCCAAGTCAATGAATACACCGTAAGATGTGATGTTTTTAACAGTGCCTTCCAATACTTGACCTTTTTCAAGACCAGAAATAATTTGTTTTTTCTGCTCTTCCAATTCAGCCTCAATAAGAGCTTTGTGAGATACTACAACGTTTCTAAACTCTTGGTTAATTTTAACCACTTTGAATTCCATGTTTTTACCAACATAAATATCGTAATCACGGATTGGCTTAACATCAATTTGAGAACCTGGCAAGAATGCCTCAATTCCAAATACATCTACGATTAAACCACCTTTTGTACGACACTTAACATAACCTGTGATTACCTCACCTGTCTTAAGTACGTCATTTACTCTTTCCCAAGCACTGTGCATACGCGCAGTTTTATGAGAAACAACTAACTGTCCATTTTTGTCTTCTTGCGATTCAACAAAAACTTCTACTTCGTCGCCAGCTTTTAGGTCTGGATTGTAACGGAATTCATTAATCGCAACAACACCTTCAGATTTGTAACCAATGTTGATTACTACTTCTTTTTTAGTTACCGCAATCACTGTACCCATGATTACTTCTTTTTCATTGATCGATGTCAATGTAGCTTCGTAGCGATCTGCATACTCAGCATGTTGTGCTTTACTGTAACCGTCGTGTGCCAACGCTTCCCAGTCAAAATCAGGATTCCCCTGACTTGTAATTGTTTTTTCAGCCATATTTGGGCTTTTTAAATTGTATTCTAAACATCCCTGAACATTTAGAAGTTATTATTATTCACTGTGTTATCAGGGTTGACAGCATTTTTTCCAAAAAGGAGTGCAAAGATAGATGTTTTTTTATTTACAACCAAAGAAAATAGGAGAAATGTTAGGTGTATAATTCCTTCAGGAAGCCTTGTCTGAACTATTGTTTTGAATGATTTTAACGATAACTTAAAATTTGCCAACTAACCCCTGTTGTTTTACGTGTATTTAGGATGAATCAATTCTCGGATCAGTTGTCAGTGTTACTTGCTTTTGTCGTGGTGGTCATGTTGGGTACACTCATTTTTGGAAAATTAGAGGATAGGCGGGAGCTTTAATTGCTTAATACTCTTTGATGTTTACGGCATTTCCCCTACGTAAATAGCCTTGTAAAATCATACGTGTATCACGGTTTTCTTTGTTTGTATCAATGAACTCGCTCCACTCAATAACTGGTAGGTTGAGATGTTCCGCCGGGATGTATCCGTAGCCTACGTAACTGCCGTTTTTTATCTGAACTAGGGATTTCTCAAATTTTGTTCTCCCGTTTTCAATAATGAAAAAATTATCACGTTCAAAATACATTCGATCAATCATGTTTTGGACCCGGGTGTTGTAATCTGAAGAGGATTCTTCTCCAATACAAGCCCCTTTACATTGTTTCGTGTGGTATTGGAAACACGCTCCTCGCGTAGGATATAGACCAATGAGTTTTTGACAAAGCTGATATTTTTCAAAGTTGTATTCTAAAAAACGTAGGGCATCCGCCTTAGTTGCGAAGGTGGTGATGGGTTGATTTGTTTTGTTTTTAACAGAGTCAAGCGTCAGATTCAAGTAGTTTTTGCCATCCAAATAGTCATACAATCCAATGTTGAACTTGTCTTTTCGAAGTGCTCTATTGTAAATTGGCTTGTATGATTTTATAGTGTCTGACTCGTGAATTAACGAGATCAGCTCGGAACCAGTTAGGGTGTACTCAATGCGTGCAATTTCTTGACGCATCTGCACTCCCTTTTTGTTTTTTTTGTTTTTCAGGTGTTGTAAAACGCGAGTTCGTATACTTTTGCTTTTTCCAATATAGATGAGTTGATTTTCTTCATTGTAAAAGCGATACACGCCTGTTTGTTTTGGCAGTGTGTCAAGTATTGCAAGATCTAGTAATGGGTGTAATTCTTTGGGATTGATTTCTTTCTCAATAAAGTTGCTAATGTCTCCATTATTGATGTTGATTAAGAGTTGAAGGAGTTCTGCAGTTGCCCGCGCATCACTCGCAGCGCGATGGTGATTCTCTAGCTGGATATTAAGCGCCTTTGTAAGTTTGCCGAGGCTGTATGATGGCTGGTTAGGGATGCTGTAGCGCGCCGTGCGCACTGTGCATAAATGTTCCCTTCTAAAATCAAAGCCGAGAGAGCGGAATTCTTGACGGAGAACATTATAATCAAAACCTACATTGTGAGCAACAAAAACAGCATTTTCCGTGAACTGGACAATTTCTTTGGCAACTTCATAGAATTTTGGGGCATCTTGAACCATTTCATCAGTAATACCGGTTAGTTGACTAATGAATCTAGGGATTCTACATTCCGGGTTGATGAGTTGAATATATTTGTCTACGATACGTTTTCCGTCAAAAAGAAATATGGCGATTTCTGTAATTTTCGTAGAGCGAGTACTTCCCCCAGTTGTTTCAATATCGGTTACCGCATAAAGCATGGACGCGAAAATAACCAAAAGTTGCGGTATAACCTTCGAGGGTTTGATGGTATAATGTGTAAAGTACATGACTTATATGTAGCCATCAAATACTCATTTTTAAGACTAGAATGGTGGATACTTGTTCGTTCGGTGTTTTTATGGTTAACTAAGATTTTTTTAGTAAATTCGCTGTTCTAAATAATGAATCATGGCAAGTAAAAGAGACCTTAAGAAAGAAGTAAATAATATGGTGTTTGATGTGGTTGAAGAGTGTTTTAGCCTTCAGTTGTATGATGCTTCTAAGAAGGAAGCAACAGATAATTTTATCGAAGAGGCTGCTGATTATATGGAAGAAATACTTTCAAAAATCCATGCAGCAAAAACAAAAAAGGAGTTTGTTCCATTGCGGGCTGATATCGCAAAAACTGGAGAAGCCTGGGTGGAACGATTGAATGGGATGCAATAGTCATCACATTGAAGGACATGATAAGAACGACTTTGGTCGTTCTTTTTTTTGTAACAAGATTTAATTATATTGCTTTATGAGAAGAATGATACATAGTTTAAAATCATTGACTTGCGCTGTCTTTTTCTTCTTCCTCGGTGTTGTATCTTGCGCTGAGGGAGTTGATACTTCTGTTGCTGCTGAGCAAGAGGAACTAGTGATTATAGATACACTTGAATTGACTGAAGAAGTGGTGCAGAAAGAGAGAGGTCCAGTTTCGTTGGACCAGTATATTTCTTTTTTTCTTCCGAATGAATACGGAATAGAATTAGATAATCCTATGGATTTTGAGCGCTCTCAATTAGTGGGTTTTTATCGCGATAGCGGAATTGTCTTCCGTATTTCTGATCTATTGATTTCTCAAAGAAGGGATGGGATGAATGATGCAGAAGGAGAGATGAGTTTATCACATATTGTTTGCGAAGATTCTGGCGAAATGCCCAATATTATTTTGAAAGGAGTGTATAGATTAAATGATAGATTTATCCCTTATTATCCAAATGCGAAGTCAAGATTGTTGCCAGGTGAATCTATGACGCTAGGGGGATACACCTTTAAAGCATTTGGATTGATTGAAGAAGATATAAGTAATATTTCGGATTACGAAATCATCATGGAGGGAGAAAGGAATGGACAGTTAATCGAACAGAGAATCGTTTTTATAGAATATTTTGACGATGCGTTTGTTGAGTTTCACTGGATTGCTGACTTGGATATGGATGGTATCCCAGATTTCTTAATCGATTTATCACACAAGTATAGCTATTCTCTACCCACTCTTTTCTTATCATCAAATGCTGGCTTTGGTGAGTTGGTTAAGGATGTTCACAAAGAAGCAGTTTTTGGGTGTTAAGGTTGAATACCATTTTCACTTTAGATACTTAAAGTGAAGGCGTTAGGTTCTTGATCTTCTCATCTGTAGTGAGGATTTGATGACCTATATCGTAAAAAGAGGTCCGAAAATGATGCCTGTGATAAGGGTGAATATTAGTAGAAAATTTTCAAAACTTGTAAATGCTTCACCTTTAGCAAATAGAGCGAATTAGGTGGCCCGGCAAAAAGAATTATTATCCAAACTATTGCAGGGAATAATGCAAAGAAGTATCCCTATATCTTACCTCTTTTTCGTTTGAATTGAATAATGGAAATGATCGAAAGAATTATTGCTATTGGAAAAGTAAAGTATCCAAAAATAAGGATCGTTCTTAGTATGGCAATTCAACTGTATTTCCTCCCCTATTTAGAGGGTGGTATATTTATATCCGTCCTTTGAGCATTAAGTTTTTTGAAGGTTAAATACTCTTTTTGCGCTCGATTAATTAAAGCGGGTCGCAATGGGTCAATCATAACCTTGCGTTTTCCTGAAGTCATCTTATTGATTAATTCATTAGATTTTGGGATTAAGTCTTTATTATTTGGTTTTTTTCGAGAGTGAAATTTTTCTTCGCCTGGAGCCTTTACTGTTGGGGTTTTGGTTTGAAATTTTAGTTAGTCAATAGTATTAATATTTATCCATTTATTGCTCTTATTGATTGTTAAAGGAATGCCGCGAAGATGAATTCTGCGTTGAATTTTTAGTATGGAGCATGATGTCGTACAGTAAATGATTAGTAAAAGAATACAAAGACTTATTATCATTTGTTTATCACTTTTAGTTTGGTAAAAATGCTGTTGTATGAGTTAATTAAAAATGATTAACGTCATGAAAACTTGGTATTCTTGTCTATGGTTTTAATTGTTATTAATCTTCAATTTAAGGTTACTGTTGTCAAAACTTACATTCCTCAGATTTTGGAGGTTGAGTTGTTGGTAACTCTGCTTTTTTTCAACAATTAAGTTTTAACTCCCACTTTTTACCACCTCATTATTTTTGTTATATTTTCTTTGTTTATAGGCGTTGTTGTGTGAATATTTGTAACTTTGTTTGCGTGTTGGGCGTATCAAGTTTTCAACACTATATAAAAAGTGGTAAAAAGTGGTATATTTCCATTATTTTTATCCATTATTAAAGCGATGGCTGGATTAGTAGGAGAATATGAGGTGAAGATGGACGCTAAAGGGCGTTTCCTATTTCCTTCTCATTTGAGGAGGCAGATCACTCCTGCAGCTCAGGACCGTTTTATGTTAAACAAAGGATTCGAGGAGTGTTTGACGCTTTACCCTATGAATGAATGGGAGAAGCTGAGTGCCAAATTATCAAAGATGAATTTGTTTAAGCCAAAGAATCGATTGTTTTATCGCTTGTTCCATCAAGGGGCAAAAGATATTTCCCTGGATAACGCGGGGCGCGTATTGATTCCAACAGCGCACATAGAGCGGGTCGGTTTGTCGAAAGAAGTGATGTTGATCGCTTACAACGACCGAATCGAAATCTGGGACAAATCCACTTACTTCGAAATGATCGAAGGAAGCATCGCTGATTTTGCTGATTTAGCAGATGAAGTAATGGGTGATTTGGGAAATGACGACGAATAGCGAAAACACATACCACGTTCCAGTTTTATTAAAGGAATGCCTTGATGGATTAGCAATTAATCCTAAAGGCGTTTATGTGGACGTTACTTTTGGTGGTGGTGGACATTCGCGTGCTATTTTTGAGCAATTAGTTGGTGGACATCTTATTGCATTTGATCAAGATCCGGATGCGCGCAAAAATGCTTGGGAACATCCTAACTTCCACTTTGTTGCTGGAAACTTTTCATATCTAAAGAATAATTTGCGGTTACTTGGCTTTCCTAAAGTAGACGGAATATTAGCTGATTTAGGGGTGTCTTCATACCAATTCGATAAGCCTGAACGTGGTTTTAGCATTCGCTCTGATCAGCCGTTGGATATGCGAATGAACCCACAAAATCCGATTTCCGCTTTCCATGTTGTAAATGAAATGGAAGAGCGTGAATTACTTATTGTTCTTGCAAAATACGGGGAAGTAAAATCTCCGGGTCGCATCGCGAATAGAATCTGCATGGAGCGTCAAAAGCGCACAATCAAGACTACTGGACAATTGGTGGAAATATTACATAAGGTTTCCCCTTGGAAAAAGGAAAATCAGTTTTTAGCGCAAGTTTTTCAAGCAATTCGGATTGCAGTAAATAATGAGATGGAGGTGTTAGAGCAGTTTTTAGAGCAAACATCGGATGTAATTAAGCCTGGCGGACGATTAGTGGTCATGTCTTATCATTCTTTGGAAGATCGATTGGTAAAGAACTACATGAAGCGAGGCCATTTAGATGGCTCAATTGAGAAGGATTTTTTCGGTAATGTCTTAAAGCCTTTTACCGAAATCACCAGAAAACCGATTTTGCCTAACGAAGAGGAAGTCGAGCGCAACCCGCGCTCAAGAAGTGCTAAACTAAGAATTGCAGAGAGAGGTGAGTAATAACACGTTCATACCGAAAGATGAGCAGCAGAAAAAAGGGGCTGCTAAAGCGAAGATAAAAGGGCGCTTTAAATTCATGCGACCCAAGGTAAAGGCTTCGGAATCTATGGTGCAAATCATGAACGGAGATTTTTTAACCAAAGAATTTGCCTTGAATAATTTAGGGTACATCTTTTTTGTCATGTTCCTATTGATTCTTCTTGTAAGCAAAGGGTATTATGTAAACCAACTCGCTACTGACATTAATAAAACGGAGGAAGAGTTAGGTCAACTTACAGCGGATTATATAGAATCAAAAGCAAAACTGGAAGAGGAAACCAAGCGTACGAAATTAATTGAAAAGTTAGAGTCAACCGGATTGAAGGAAACGGTAAACCCAACCAAAGTAATCAGAAAGAAAGGGGGGAAGGAAGAATGACAGTTCCAAAGGCGGTCATATTGCGTGTTTACTTGGTGTATACTATTGTGTTAATCGTCATGATTTTGGTGATTGCTAAGAGCTTTTCGATCATAATGGACGGGAGAGAAACTATTTTTGCGACATCTGACAAAATTCAACAGCGCTCAGCTCTTATTACGCCACGACGTGGAGAAATTCTTGATGCCAATTTAAGTCCATTGGTCACATCGGTGGCGTTTTATGATGTTTACATTGACCCTACCACTATAAAAAAAGAGGTGTGGGAAAAAGATATTAGTGGTTTGGCAAATGGGTTGGCCGAATTGTTTGGAGATCGCACTGCACGCGAATACGAGAACTATTTAAGGGAGGCACGTGCGTCAAAACGACGGTATGTCTTGATTAAAAAAGGGGTAACGAATGAAGTTCGACGCGAGTTACGAAAACTACCGATTTTCGAATTGGGTCGCTTTAAAGGGGGGATTATAGATAACAAGGCAATTATTGAGCGAAAACGTCCACACGATGAGTTGTTAAAGCGCACCCTGGGATATGTGAAAGTGAATGAAACAGATACGTTGTATGTCGGGTTGGAAGGTGCGTTTAATAAATATTTAGCGGGGCAGCCAGGTGAGGTGCTGGAGCAGCGCATTTCCAATTCATGGAAACCCACGGGTTCCTTAATTCGTGAAGCAATCGATGGCTACGATGTCATTACGTCTATTGATAAGGATATTCAAGAGGTGGCTCATTCGGAGCTGCAAAATCAACTGCAAAATAAAGGAGGACGCTACGGCTGTGCTGTTGTAATGGATGTAAAAACCGGATTCGTGAAGGCCATTGTTAACCTTGAGCGCGCGGAGAATGGAAATTATTATGAGTCATTTAATCACGCCATCGGAACGAGGGAAGTTCCTGGCTCTACGATGAAATTAGCTTCTCTAATGGCGGCGTTGGAGGACGGTAAGATTCAAATTACGGATACTGTGAACGCTGTTGGTCAATATGAGTTTTACGATAGAAAATTGCATGATTCGCGAGAGTGGGGCTATGGGAAAATTACCATCAAAGAGGCGTTTGAGGTTTCTTCTAATGTGATTTCGAAGGTTATATACAACAGTTATAAAAACGAACCTGATAAATACTTAAAACGGCTAGAGTCATTTGGTTTAACGGATCGCGTTGGTCTTGAAATTAAGGGTGAATCTGCTCCAACCTATTCCAAGCCAGGGGATTCGCAATGGTGGGGAGGGTCATTAGCGTGGTTGTCAATTGGGTACGAATTTCAGCTTTCGCCTATCCAACTATTGGCATTCTACAACGCCGTGGCTAATGATGGTAAGTATATGAAACCACAATTTGTGACTCATATTAAACAAGGAAGTAACATCATTGAGACCTTTGAACCACAGGTATTAAAGGAACAGATTTGTAGTCAAAAGACAATCGATATCATGCAAGAATGCCTTGAAGGTGTGGTGCAAAATGGAACAGGTAAGAACCTTCAATCGACCTTTTTTAGAACTGCTGGAAAAACAGGAACGGCTCAAATTGCGAATCGAAATCTGGGGTATGGAGCAAAAGGGGAGAAAAAGTACATCGCCTCCTTCGCGGGATACTTTCCCGCAGATGATCCAGTTTACTCATGCATCGTTGTAATTGCTGCGCCAACAGATGACATCTATGGCGCCTCAGTTTCGGGGACAGTTTTTTCGGCAATTGCTAACAAGGTTTACGCGACAAGTTTGCAATATCATAAAGCTATTAATGAGAAACAAACTATTACTACAGTGCCCGTATCGCGAAGTGGAAATCGCTACGAATTAAACGAGGTACTGAATGAGCTCAAGGTGAAAAAGGAGCTGTCAGGTAAAGGTGACTGGGTGGAAACAAAGAAAAAGGAGCGCGCAGTGCAAATTAAAGGTCGGACTTGGGAAAAAGGGCGAGTACCTAATGTAATTGGCATGGGATTAAAGGATGCGCTTTACCTCTTAGAGGAAAACGGATTAAAAGTCCGTATCCAGGGATATGGTTCCGTTATACGGCAATCCTTAATTCCGGGTAGTCCCGCTGTTCCAGGAGGTGTAATTGAAATAGAATTAAAAAATTAATGAAGAAGTTACGGGACATATTTTATGGGGTTAGCTTAACTGAAGTAATAGGCTCTACTGACGACCAAGTGGGAGAAATCGTATTTGATTCACGCAAGACTTCGGGTAATTCGCTGTTTGTGGCAATCGAGGGAGGAATTGCAGACGGACATGATTTTATCGACCAAGTCATTGAAAAGGGGTGCCAGCACATTGTTTGTCAGCAATTACCGGAGAACGTACGAAAGGATGTAGGGTATTATGTTGTTGCTGATTCGCACGCTGCTTTAGCAATTATTGCGGCGAACTTTTATGACAACCCGTCAAAGAAGTTAACGTTGGTTGGGATTACAGGTACTAACGGGAAGACCACCACCACTACCTTGCTGCATAAATTATTTCTTGATTTAGGATATAAAGTAGGACTAATCTCTACTGTTGTCAATAAAATTAATGATGAATCTATTCCTTCAACACACACGACCCCTGACCCTGTAACCTTAAACGGGTTAATTGCTCGGATGGTGTACGAGGGTTGTGATTATTGCTTCATGGAGGTAAGTTCTCATGCGATACATCAGCGCAGAATTTTGGGGTTAAAATTTGCCTTAGCAGGGTTTACCAATATTACGCATGAGCACTTAGATTATCACAAGACTTTCAAGGAATATATCCATGTGAAAAAAGCCTTTTTCGATGGATTGGGAAAAGAGGCCATCGCGATCACAAACGCAGATGACAAAAATGGTGCAGTAATGTTACAAAATTCTAATGCTAGACATGTCTTTTATGGCCTTAAATCCGTAGCGGATTATAAAGGAAAAGTCCTTGAAAATCAATTTTCTGGATTGGTGTTGTCTATCGATAGTCAGGAATTGTGGACCCGGTTGATTGGCGATTTTAATGCCTATAACTTGTTATTGGTATATGCTGTTGCAATGGAGTTGGAACAAGACCAAGTTGAAGTGCTGCGCATTATGAGCACACTGAATTCTGTGGAAGGACGATTTGAATATGTTCAAAGTCAGGAAGGAATTATCGCCATTGTGGATTATGCGCATACGCCTGATGCGTTGGAAAACGTTCTAAAAACGATCAAAAACATTCGAACTGGAAACGAAACAGTCTTCACAATTATAGGTTGCGGTGGAGATAGAGATCGATCGAAGCGTCCAGCGATGGCGAAAATAGCGTGCGAATGGAGTGATAAGGTAGTGTTGACTTCCGATAATCCAAGAACGGAAGATCCTGAAAGTATCATTGATGAAATGATGACTGGTGTGGAAGGACAACATTTTAAGAAAACACTCTCCATAACTAATAGAAAGGAAGCAATAAAATCTGCGTGCTCTATGGCAGAAAAAGGAGATATTATTTTGATCGCCGGTAAAGGCCACGAGACTTATCAAGAAATCAATGGCGTGCGTCATGATTTTGACGATTTAGAAATTGTAAAAGAACTACTCACTAAACTCAATAAGTAATGTTATACTATCTATTTAATTATCTCAATACACTGGACTTCCCTGGGGCAGGGGTTTTCGAATACATTTCTTTCCGGTCGGGAATGGCCCTTATCGTGTCTTTAGTGATTTCTATCCTTTTTGGAGCGCGATTGATTAATTTATTGCGTCGACTGCAAGTTGGTGAATCTGTGCGTGACCTAGGTTTAGATGGACAGAAGGAAAAAGAAGGAACACCAACCATGGGGGGATTGATCATTCTAGGCTCTATTCTGCTTCCTACATTATTATTTGCCAAATTGGACAATGTTTACGTACAAACCATGATGATTGCAATAATTTGGTTAGGGACAATTGGTTTTCTCGACGACTATATCAAAGTATTTAAAAAGAATAAACAGGGCTTGGCGGGAAAATTTAAAGTCGTTGGCCAATTAGGTGTAGGGATCATTGTGGGTTCCATGCTCTACTTCCATCCAGATGTGAAGGTGCATAAAAAGGTGGATGCGGAGTATGTATTGAATGCTGGAGAAGTAGACGTTACGACTAAACATGCAAATCCTGAAAGTGGTCAGCAGAGCAAGTGGATCGAAACTAGGGATATGACCACAACAATTCCATTCGTTAAGAATAACGAAATCAATTACAACTGGATTCTTGGAGAAGGAGCAAATTCTTGGAGTTGGCTCATCTTTATCCCTATCGTAATTTTTATTGTGATTGCTGTATCTAATGGAGCAAATATGACGGATGGACTTGATGGACTCGCCACTGGAACTTCAGCGATTGTAGGGATTGCATTGGCGGTACTTGCCTATGTGAGTTCTCACGTACGTTTTGCAGATTACTTGGACGTTATGTACATTCCATTTGCAGAGGAACTGGTAGTTTTTATTGCCGCGTTCGTAGGAGCCTGTATCGGGTTTTTATGGTACAATGCCTATCCAGCGCGGGTATTCATGGGAGACACAGGTAGTTTGGCGATTGGGGGTATCATCGCTGTATTCGCTATTGCCATTCGTAAAGAATTACTGATTCCAGTATTGTGTGGAGTATTTCTTATTGAAAATCTATCGGTGATTCTACAAGTATCTTACTTCAAATTCACAAAGAAGAGATTTGGAGAAGGGCGCCGTATCTTCTTGATGGCCCCTTTGCATCATCATTACCAGAAAAAAGGTATTCATGAGGCTAAAATTGTAGCCCGCTTCTGGATTATCGGAATCTTACTAGCGGTAATTACCATAGTAACATTGAAGTTGAGATAGTGAGCAATTCAGTTCAACATATCGTTGTTTTAGGTGCTGGAGAATCTGGCGTGGGGGCGGCTATTCTTGCAAAGGAAAAGGGCTTTGATGTGCTAGTTTCGGATGGGGGAAACATAAAGGAGAAGTACAAGGTTGAATTGGATCGTCACGCCATTTACTGGGAAGAAGGAGGTCACTCGAATAAGGTCCATTCGGCTGATTTAGTGATTAAAAGCCCCGGAATTCCTAATTCCTCCCCTTTGATTCAAGGATTTAAGACAAAAGGGACTTCAGTGATTGGAGAAATAGAGTTTGCAGCACGCTATACGCAGGCGAAAATGATTTGCATCACTGGCAGCAATGGAAAAACAACGACGACTCACTTAGTACATCACGTATTGAAAAAGGGAGGGTTGAATGTTGAAATGGCCGGAAATATGGGTGAGAGTCTCGCGCGTAAAGTTTTGACTCATCCTGCTGATTACTATGTGTTGGAGCTGAGCAGTTTTCAGTTGGAAGACATGCATGATTTTAGGGCATTTATTAGCGTAGTAATTAATATTACTCCAGATCACTTAGATCGCTATGATTACTCGATGAACCTCTATGGTCAGGCAAAATTTAGAATTACACGGAATCAAACACCGGCAGATTATTTTATCTACAATGCCGACGATTTAGAAATTGAAAAGCAGCTGACGCATCACACCGTTCCTGCACAATTAATTCCATTTTCTCTTCAAAAAGAATTGAAAAATGGCGGATACGCAACAAACGAAAAACTAATAATAACAATTAAAAACAAGTTAACTATGTCTATTCACGAACTTGCCCTAAAAGGCAAACACAACACGCAAAACTCCTTGGTAGCTGGAATTGCAGGACGCATTCTGGATATCCGTAAGGAATCAGTGCGAGAGAGTCTTTCAGACTTCACCAATGTAGAACACCGCCTCGAATTTGTTGCCAAGGTGAATGGTATTGAATTTATTAATGATTCTAAGGCAACGAATATTAACGCCACATGGTTTGCCTTGGAGAGCATGGATAAACCAACGGTATGGATCGTTGGCGGTATAGATAAGGGGAATGATTATGAAGAATTGATGGCGCTGGTCAAAGAAAAAGTGAAATCGATAATTTGCCTTGGTAAGGAAAATAACAAGATCATAGAAACCTTCAAAGAGCATGTACCCACAATTGTTGAGGCAGGTTCTGCAATGGAAGCGGTAGGATATGGATACCAGTTAGCAAAAAAGGATGAAACCGTGTTACTTTCACCAGCATGTGCAAGTTTTGACCTGTTTGAGAACTACGAAGACAGAGGGGCGCAATTTAAAACTGCAGTTCGTTCCCTTTAAACAATTCTTTAACTTGTAACATGGAAGTAAAATATACCACACTCGAACAACGACTTGCTTCTGCGCGAAAGGAAGCGTTGGATAAGTTCAATAGCCTGGATCAACCAGAAGGCCGACTTTTTGGTATGAACGTGTACGCGCTTGACCAGGTCAAATTGGACGAAGAGTTACACACTGTATTTGGTAGTACCAATAGAGCAATCTGGGTTCTAGAAAATTATACCCCAGAAATCCCTATAGCTGAAAAGATGTGGAGCGATTTTGAGGTAATTGGATTGATTTCTTTTGATGGGGATATTATTGTGACCTCCTCCCTGAAATTGGAGCAAACAATTAAAAAGAACATCAATGCAGCCGTTGAATGGATTATGGGAATGAGCGGACCAAACAAAGCAATATGCTACAATTTTGGGAACGACATGAACACATTAATTTGGGAACAGAATTTTAAATCATTCATTGAAGAATAATAAAGACCTGTGCGACAAATTTTAAGTTATTTAAAAGGAGACTCGGTGATTTGGATCATCACATTGCTCTTTCTCGGTTTATCCGTTTTGAGCGTATACAGTTTCGTACCTATTCTTGTAAAAACTGAAGGAGGTACTCCGTTTAAATATTTATTTAAACACTTTATCTACATTGTTCTCGGTGTGTTAACGATGTATTGGGTGCACCAAAAAGACCCGAAGTATATTGCAAAACTCTCGAAATTCGGATTTTATCTAGCCATATTTTTACTCATTTTCACTTTCTTCTTTGGTGTTCGTGTTAACGATGCTGCCCGCTGGATTCGACTGCCTATTGTGGGTTTAACATTTCAAACATCTGATTTTGCGAAGCTAGCTTTGGTAGTATATGTATCTAAGTTGATGGTGAATAAAGAAAATGTCCTGAATAGTTGGAAAGAGGGCTTCTGGCCAATAGTTATTCCAATCATTATCATTTGCGCATTAATTGCAAAAGATAACTTCTCAACGGCCGCCATTGTTTTTATGGTTTCCTTGTTATTGTTATTTGTTGGACGCGTGCCAATTGGGAAGGTTTTAACATTTATCGGGAGTGGGCTAGGCGCTTTTGGTTTAGTAATTCTAACACATCTTGCATTACCTGCGGCGAATATTTTACCGCGTTTCGATACGTGGATGAGCCGATTTTTCAAAGCTTATGGTGATAATGCCTCCAGCTTTGATAATGCCCAAGCTATTAATGCTGAATTGGCCATACATAATGGCGGGTATTTCGGAGTAGGAGTAGGTTCGGGTAAATTGAAACAGTATTTACCAGAGGCGTATGCCGATTTTTACTATTCGAGCTTTGTAGAAGAGTTCGGTTTACTTTTCGCTATGATACTCATTTTTCTTTATTTGGTGCTTTTTTACCGCATACTTCGGATTGGGTTAAATGCAGAGAAATTGTTCGAAACTTATGTTTGTGTAGGAATAGGGTTACTAATCTTATCGCAAGCGATGATTAATATGTTAGTCTGCACCGGTATCATACCAGTAACCGGACAGAACATGCCTTTTCTGGCAATGGGTGGGTCTGCCATGATTATGAGTTGTGTCTCGCTGGGAATTGTATTGAGTATTGCAAATAAGCGAAATCCAGATAATAATTTATCAACTGAAACAAAAAGGTGACATGAGCATTAAGAGAGCGGTAATTTCTGGTGGAGGTACAGGGGGGCATATTTTTCCTGCTATCGCAATCGCAAATCGAATTAAATTGGAAAATCCTGCTGCCGAAATACTATTTATCGGCGCAATGGGAAAAATGGAAATGGAAAAGGTTCCTCAAGCTGGGTACCCTATCGAAGGTTTGTGGATCAGTGGTTTTCAACGACGTTTGACCGCAAAAAACTTGATGCTTCCGTTTAAAATTATTCGCTCTATGCTTAAAGCACGAGTGATTCTTAAACGATTTGCACCTGATGTGGTAATTGGTGTAGGGGGTTATGCCAGCGGACCAACGTTGAAGGTTGCTACTCAGTTAGGAATTCCTACTGTGATTCAGGAACAGAATTCATTTCCTGGAAAAACCAATAAGCTATTGGCGTCGAAAGTCTCGAAAATTTGCGTGGCCTATGAAGGACTGGAGCGTTTTTTTCCAGCCAAAAAAATAGCGCTTACCGGGAATCCTGTGCGGGAGGATGTTGTTAAGATAGAAGGCAAAAGAGAGGCCGCTTTTGAATTTTTTAAATTAGATAATAGCAAGAAAACTGTTTTTATTGTTGGAGGAAGCTTGGGTGCCCGCACCTTAAATGAAAGTGTGAAAAATCAACTCACCTATTTTGCTGAAAAAGGGGTTCAACTTATTTGGCAATGTGGAAAATTTAATTTGAACACATTGAAGGAGGAATTGGGAGACGAACTACCCAAAGGAATTATTCTTACCGACTTTATAAGTCGAATGGATTATGCTTATGCTGCTGCTGATATTATCATATCTCGCGCTGGAGCAATCGCAGTTTCTGAATTATGTTTAATTGGTAAACCTGTCATATTAGTCCCTTCACCCAATGTGGCGGAAGATCATCAAACAAAAAATGCAATGGCATTAGTCGATAAAGGAGCTGCTCAATTAGTCAAAGATGTGGTAGCACGAGAGCAATTGGTTCCTGCCATTATGGAGTTGCTTAATAATGTAAACGATTCGCTGGTTCTAGGGAAGAAAATAAAAGAATTGGCAATTCATCATGCAGATGCTAAAATCACAGCGGTCATTAACTCGGTATTGAAACAAGGATGAGGCTTGAAGAGGTGAAATATTGTTATTTACTTGGAATCGGAGGTATCGGAATGTCCGCATTGGCGCGTTACTTCCATGCCAATGGCATCTTTGTTGAGGGATATGATAAAACACCTACACCTTTGACGGATGAGCTGCAGCGTGAAGGAATTGTTGTTCGTTTTCAAGATCGCGGTGCTCGTGTCGTTCATCCACAATTTTCGGTAAGTGAAACGTTAGTTATTTACACGCCAGCCATTCCAAAGGATCATGGTGAGTGGAATTATTTTAAGAACAACGGTTATACTTTATCAAAACGAGCGGAAGTTCTTGGGATGATTACTCATCATCAAAGAAGTTATGCTGTCGCAGGAACGCACGGAAAAACGACCACCTCTACTTTGCTTGCACATGTGTTCAAAGCAACAGGGTTTGGGTGTAGCGCATTTTTGGGTGGAATCAGTTCCAATTACCACACGAATCTTTTATTGGATACGTCTAGCGGCAATTGCGTGGTGGAAGCGGACGAATTTGATCGTTCTTTTTTACACTTATCGCCTTATGCGGCTACTGTGACATCAACGGATGCAGATCATTTGGATATCTATGGTGAAGTAACTGAATTAAAACAGGCTTTTCAAGAATTCGCGGAGCGCATCGATGCTGATGGTTATCTTGTCGTTCACCATACGATAAAGATGGGGAGTAAATGTGCTCAGGTAGCTTACGGAATTTCTGAAACTCCAGTTGAGGAACTTGCTGTTTGTGGGTATAATTTGCGCTATGAACAAGAACGCTTTTTGATGGATGTGACAGCATTTGGAAATGAATACTTTTCCGTTGAAATTGGTATACCTGGCACCCATAACGCAGAGAACGCACTGGCAGTTATAGGGATTGGATTACAGGAAAAAATACCATTTGAAAAAATCGTTGCTGCATTAGCAAGTTTTAAGGGGGTGAAAAGGCGTTTTGAATTCCATATAAAAACAGAGCAGTACATTTATATTGATGACTATGCACACCATCCAACTGCTATTCATTATTTAATTGAATCGGTACGTTTAATGTTTCCAAATAAGAAGATTACCGGTGTTTTTCAGCCCCATTTATTCTCGCGCACCTGTAATTTCATGGATGAATTTGCCCAAGAATTGAGTGCCTTAGACGAGGTGATTCTTATGCCAATATATCCTGCGCGTGAATTGCCGATTCCCGGTGTAACAAGTGATGCATTATTGACTAAAATAACTGTATCAAAAAAACAACTTCTTTCCCCCGACGAAGTATTGGCATTCGTCCAGTCTTTTGAGGAAGGTGTGCTCTTGACGATTGGTGCAGGAGATATAGACAGATTGGTTGAACCTATAAAAACTGCCTTATCATGAAAAAATGGATAAAGCGTTTAGCAGTTTTAATGTTGTCAGCAGCAGTTTTAGTTGTGCTTGTGACGGCGCTTCAAAAAGAACAGAAACTTAACTTAAGTGAACCTATAATTGAACTAGACATACAGGATGGAATGGCCCTCCTGACGGAGGTAGAGTTGATTGAACGGTTGAAATTTGTTCGTTTGTATTATCCAGAAATGAAGGTAGAAGAGCTGGATATTCAAGCGATAGAGCAGTTTGTGTTGGACATGAATGAAGTGGAAGAGGCACAAGTTTATAAATTGATAGGGAATACGTGGAACATCCGAGCAAAAATAAGACGGCCGATTGCCCGAATTATTCCTGGTGGACGAGATGGATTCTATATGGATAATCGAGGACGGTTAATGGCGTTGACTTCAAGTTATCATGCACGAGTTTTGACATTTACAGGCTTGGATGAATTCAATACAGAGGAGGTTTTAGTGGCAGATGTAATTAACAACGATAGTTTAATAACTAATACAAAGCTCGGTGAAATCTATCGTATTTCAAATTATGTTTGTAATAGTGCATTTTATAATTCGCAAATCGTACAAGTACACTACTTGCCTTCTGAAGGCTACGTATTCTTGCCACGCGTTGGGAATCATGAAATAATTTTTGGTAGGGCTCCTTCGCCAGAGGCCGTTGAAGCTAAATTTGAAAAGCTGACCACCTTCTACGATGAAGTCATACCCTTTGAAGGGTGGGATACATATATTTCCATCAATTTGAAGTTTGAAAAACAAATAGTTGCAAAGAAAAAATAGGATAAATGTCTGAAATAGTTGTTGGCTTAGATATCGGAACCACCAAGATTGCTTGTTTTGTGGGACGCAAGAATGAGCATGGAAAAATTGAAATTCTTTCCATGGGGAAGACTGAGTCATTGGGTGTAACGCGTGGTGTTGTATCCAACATTGAAAAAACAGTCCAGTCTATCAAAACAGCCGTTGCGGAAGCACAAGAGCGCGTGGACGGAGAATTGACGATTGGATTGGTGAACGTAGGGATCGCTGGGCAACATATCAATAGTTTACAGCATAGAGGGATCCATACGCGTCAAGCAACAACAGATGAGATTTCACAAACTGACATCGATGCATTAATCGATGACATGTATAAATTGGTTATGGAACCTGGGGAAGAAATTATTCATGTACTTCCTCAAGAGTATATTATCGACAACGAGCAAGGAATTAAAGATCCAATTGGGATGTCAGGTGTTCGCTTAGAGGCTAATTTCCATATTATTACAGGACGAATAGCTGCGGCAAAAAACATTCAGAAATGTGTGAATAAAGCAGGGCTAGAGGTGTCAGAAACTATTTTGGAGCCGCTCGCAAGTTCTTCTGCAGTGCTTTCTGATGAAGAGAAAGAAGCGGGTGTAGTATTGGTAGATATCGGTGGTGGAACAACTGATGTTGCAATTTTTCATGAAGGAATTATTCGTCATACTGCAGTCATTCCTTTTGGTGGGAATGTGATCACGGAAGACATCAAAGAAGGGTGTACAATCATGAAGCGCCAAGCTGAGTTGCTGAAAGTAAAATTTGGAAGCGCACTAGCGAGCGAGAGTCAAGAAAATGAGATAGTTTGTATTCCAGGTCTTCGTGGCCGTGATCCGAAGGAAATTTCTATTCGCAACCTTTCTAGCATCATCCAGGCGCGAATGGAAGAAATCATTGAGCACGTATATTACGAAATCAAGAATTCTGGGTATGAGAAACGCTTGATTGGAGGAATCGTTGTAACAGGCGGTGGTGCCGAATTGAAAAATATTACTCAGTTGTTCGAATACATTACAGGTATGGACAGCCGTGTTGGATATCCAAACGAACACCTCGGGAAGTCTTCTACGGAAGAGTCCTTAACCAGCCCTATGTACGCAACAGGAATTGGTCTTGTTTTGAAGGGCTTTGAAACAAAAGAAAAACAAAAACGCTCACAACTGGCGATTAAGTCTCATTCGAAGCGAACAAAAGGATCTTTCTTTGACAAAATCTTAGAGAAAGGTAAGAGCTGGTTCGAAGAAGATATGTAGAGCGATCATAATTTAAGAGTAAAAAAACATTAACATAAAACAACAACAAAATGGAATTCGATTTGCCAAAAGACCAAACTTCAATTATTAAGGTAATTGGTGTAGGTGGAGGAGGAAGCAACGCCGTTAATCACATGTATAACCAAGGGATTAAAGGGGTTGATTTTATCGTTTGTAACACTGACCGTCAAGCATTGGATATTTCTCCGGTACCTTTCAAAATTCAGTTAGGACCATCATTGACAGAAGGCCGTGGAGCTGGTTCTATTCCTGAAATTGGTATGAACGCTGCGGTTGAAAATATAGAAGAAATCCGTGAGATTTTATCGAAAAACGCGAAAATGATTTTCGTTACTGCCGGAATGGGTGGTGGAACGGGGACGGGAGCAGCTCCTGTAATAGCAAAAATCGCACGCGAATTGGGGATTTTGACCGTTGGTATCGTTACGGTTCCATTTAGTTTTGAGGGTCGCAAGCGCCGTCAGCAGGCAGAAGAAGGACTTGAGAACATGCGTGAAAGCGTTGATACATTGTTGGTTATCAATAATGAACGTTTGCGTGAAATCTCGGGTAATTTAACATTGGGGAACGCTTTTGCTCAAGCGGATGATGTACTTACTACTGCAGCGAAAGGAATTGCAGAAGTGATTTCAGTGACAGGTGCGATCAACGTGGACTTTAATGATGTAAATACTGTAATGAAAGATTCTGGTGTTGCAATTATGGGGTCTGCAAGTGCTTCTGGTGAAAATAGAGCAATCAAAGCTGTTCAAGAAGCGTTGACATCACCATTATTAAATGACAATGACATCGCTGGTGCCAAATACGTTCTACTGAATATCACTTATGGTGATCAAGAGGTGTTGATGGATGAAATCTCTGATATTACAGACTACATTCAGGATGAAGCTGGATCTACAGCCGACGTTATTTGGGGTCATGGATATGATGAAGCGCTCGGGGATGCGTTGAGCGTTACCTTGATTGCGACGGGTTTTCAACAATCGCCAATAACTGGTTTTGAAAAAGCACCAGAGCGAAAGGTTCAAGTGTTGGAAGATGAGCAAAAAAAGGAAATAGTAACCCAATTGGAGAAGCCAACATCTACTAATACTTATGAAGCTAAAGTAGAGGAGCCATACATAAAGTCCGTTGACGTTGAACCTTCTGCGGAATCGGAACTGACTGTAAATGAAGAGCAGAAAGAAGAGGATGCTACGTTCAATTGGGAAATCAGAACGGTTGTTGACGAGGTAGAGGAATCTACCCAAGTATCCGATTTATTTGAGTCATCTGTATCTGAAGAACCGGCGAAAGCCGAAACATCAACAGAAACAGAGGAAAAAGAGGTGAAGCGTTATTTCTTGGAGGATGACATGGAGGCAGAAGCGAGTTTAGAGGATGTTACTGCAAAAACAGTATTGACGCCTGAAGAGCAACAACGTCGCGCTCAGGAACGAATGGAGCGTATTCATGAGTATACATCTCATTTAAAGCGTGCTGATGGTATTGATGAATTAGAGCGTGAACCGGCATTCAAACGACGTAAAATTAAATTGGATGATGCACCTCATTCTTCAGACGAGAACATTTCACGCTTTGAAATTTCTGGAGATAAAGACAACAATACAACGTTGAGAGGTACCAACTCTTTCTTACACGATAATGTAGATTAATATGGCACTAACAGAACAAATTAATAACGACATTAAAGAGGCCATGAAGGCCCGTGAAAAAGAAAAGTTAGAAGCACTTCGTGATATTAAGTCAAAGCTTCTTTTGGAGGCGACTTCTGGCTCAGGAGAGGAGATTTCGGAAGCAACCGAAAATAAAATCATCTTGAAAATGCACAAACAACGTATGGATGCATACGCGATTTATGTAGATCAAGGAAGAGAGGACTTAGCGAAAGACGAGTTGTTCCAAGCGCAGATCATTGAGGCATACATGCCGAAAATGCTGTCTGAGGAGGAAGTGAAGGCTGCAGTGGAAGCTGTCATTGCCGCGGTTGGTGCTTCTGGTCCTCAGGATATGGGGAAGGTAATGGGAACTGTCACCAAAAAATTGGCTGGAAAAGCGGATGGAAAAGCCCTAGCAGATATGGTGAAAGCATTGCTAAACAATTAATGAGAAAGAGAATCGATTATTACTATTCTGAAAGTAGAAAGTTGGTTGCAGATAAGGCAACCAACTTTTTGCTTTTCATAACCCTATTCTTGGTTCATCTGCAGGGTATAACCCAAATCTTGAACAACAAGACTGGAGAAGCATTTACTGATCGACCCTTTTTCAATGCCCAGGTCATCAAGCAAAATAAGATTCAAACAATTTCTGGAAAATTTACAGTTAAGAAGGTTAATGATATTTTACGTACTACTGATTTAGAGCGGAAGTATTATTTTGATCCTGAAGGTCGAATAATTAAGACATATGAGACGATACAAGCCGAAAAAGGACGAGATACTATCGTTACCTATTGGGAGTATGATGAACTCGGTAACGTTTCTGTAATCCGTACCGCCGATCAATACGGGTTTTATGCAACACATTACTCGTATGATTCCCTGAAACGCGTTGTGCGTGAAGAATTTCGGCGAAACCTCAACCAGAATAAGAGTAGCATTGGTTTTGAGTTGGGAGATGAGTTTGTAGTGTCCTATGAAACCTCTCGTTATGAAACTTTTCCAGGTCAAGAAAAACGCATTGTTTACAATAGCTATGACCAACCGTATAAAGAAGAAATTAGTTATTTCGATGAAGACGGTTTTCTGATAGAAAAGATGGACAGGTTAAAACGTACTTCTGGGATTAAAAAAACGAACTATTTTTATAATGAGAAAGGGTTGTTAGATAGTCTTTTAATAACCTCAAATCAAACTGGAAGTTCATCTAGACTGTTCACCTATAAATATGATAATTTTGGGAATTTATTGAGTCAACAGTATTATAAAAATGGGTTACATACTACGGAATTTCAAGTGATTTATCACCGCGAAACAACACTCCTGAATTACATTCTTACTCGTGAAATATCAACCAACTACATTACCATTTTGAGCCTAGACAATTATACTTTTTTTAATAAAGGAGAGGTGATTTTAATGAAGGAATAGAAAGTATATGAAGCTATTCTAAAAAAAACACAAAATATTCACTTTGCTACTTCCCATAAACACAATTTAAGTAAATTAGCAATCTTAAGAATAAATCTAGTGTCGGACAGCGTTGTAATTATCCCTACCTATAATGAAATGGAGAACATTGAAAAGATGGTTCATCAAGTCTTTTCGTATGAAAAAGAATTTCATTTGTTGGTCGTAGATGATAACTCGCCTGATGGTACTGCTGAAAAAGTAAAAGAACTTCAAGTGACTTATCCTGGAAAGCTCCACCTTATTCAGCGGGAAGGGAAATTAGGCTTAGGAACTGCTTATATTCGTGGTTTCGATTGGTCGCTCGAGCATAAGTACAAGTATATTTTTGAAATGGACTGTGATTTTTCACATAATCCAGACGATCTTATACGGTTGTATGACGCATGCGCAGGAGGTGGTGCGAAATTAGCCATTGGTTCGCGTTATTGTAAGGGAGGTAAAATCAAGAATTGGCCTGTATCCCGCGTGTTAATGTCGTACTTTGCCTCAATTTATGTGCGTATGATACTGTGGATTGGAATTAAGGATACCACCGCAGGGTTCAAATGTTATACCGCAGAAGCCTTGGAGAAAGTGAATTATTCAGACATACCTTTCAAAGGGTATGCTTTCCAGATTTGTATGAAATATGGCGTGCGCAAACACCGATTGAAAATCATTGAAGTACCAATTACCTTTATTGACCGCCAGTATGGAGAGTCAAAAATGAGCACCGGAATTTTCAAAGAAGCCATTTTTGGGGTATGGAAAATGCGCGGAATGAAACTTTAATAGCAGTATGAAATACTTGATCAAAGGTGGAACAATTGTGAATGAAGGGAGACTACTTCATGCAGACGTTCTTGTTAATGGGCAATGGATTGAAAAAATCGGTAATGGACTAGCTGATTCTTCGGCGATAGAAGTAATTGCAGAAGGCATGTATATTGTTCCAGGAAGTATAGATGACCAAGTTCACTTTCGTGAGCCTGGATTGACCCACAAGGGAGATTTGTACACGGAGAGTCGGGCGGCAGTAGCTGGAGGTATCACCTCCTTTATGGAAATGCCGAACACGGTTCCAAATGCATTGACACAAGAACTATTGCAAGATAAATATGATCGAGCCGCTCAAGTGAGTATCGCGAATTATAGTTTTTTTATGGGTGCTTCCAATGATAATATTGAAGAGGTGCTTAAAACAAATCCACTAGAAGTTTGTGGTGTAAAAGTCTTCATGGGTTCTAGCACAGGAAACATGCTCGTAGATGCTCCTGATACATTGAACAAAATATTTGGCGAAGTGCCTATGCTGATTGCTACACATTGCGAAGATGAGGCAACGATTCGGAAAAATACAGGCGATTTTAAGGCGAAATATGGAGAGGACGTACCCATCGAAATGCATCCTTTGATTCGCAGTGAAGAAGCATGTTATCTTTCTTCCTCAATGGCGGTTGACCTAGCACGGAAGCACAATGCTCGACTACATATTTTGCATATTTCTACGGCGAAAGAATTATCCCTTTTCAGAAATGATATACCTCTAGAACAAAAGCGCATAACGGCGGAAGCTTGTTTACATCATCTTTGGTTCAGCGAGGAGGACTATAAGCAGAAGGGGACATTTATTAAATGGAATCCTGCCGTTAAAAAGGCCACCGATCGCGCTGCGATATGGCAAGCAGTGCTCGATAATCGTATTGATGTGTTGGCTACTGATCATGCTCCACACACACTGGATGAAAAAAGGAATACTTATTTCAAAGCACCATCCGGAGGACCTTTAGTTCAAGAAGCATTGATTGCTTTGTTCGAAAAAGCAAAAGATGGGGTTATTTCAATTGAAAAAGTAATTGAAAAAACTGCTCATGCACCTGCTATTTTATTTGATATAGAAAAGCGTGGTTTTATTCGTGAGGGATATTTTGCGGATATCGTTTTGGTCAATCCATTGAAGAAAAGACGTGTTGAAAAATCGAATATACTATATAAGTGCGGATGGTCTCCTTTTGAAGGAGTTGAGTTTTCTCATTCCATTGATAAAACCTTCGTAAGTGGTCAACTTGTATACTCAGATGGTAAAATAATTGAAGGTAGAAACGGACAACGACTAAGATTTAATAGATGATTAAAAAATTAACATACTTCTTACTGGCGTGTGCATTGATTGGTTTCGCACCAGATGCCTCTGCTCAAAGCGGGAAAAAGAAGAAGAAAAAAGGCCAAACAGAAACGCCTCAAAAGTCGCCAGAAAGCAAAAGAGGGGTCCAGCCCTATGAAAAAGTGATTAGCGGAAAAGCGAAGACGCAAGAGGGTATGATTACGGTTCATAATATCGATGAAAAATGGATGTTTGAAATCGATGACACATTAATAGGGCGAGAGATTATGACAATTACCCGTTACAAACAAACACCAGCAGGTGGAGGTAAATATGGTGGGGAAGAAGTAAACCGACAAGTCATTAAGTTTGAGCTGGCGAAGAATGATAAGTTATTCATCCGTTCGATTACCTATTTTGCGGTGAGTAATGACAGCACTTCTCCAATTTATAAGTCGGTGGACAACTCAAATGCTGCACCAATAGTTGCGTCATTCGATATTAAAGCGATTCGTGAAAAAGGAGGGGAAAAGGCCTATGTAATTGACGTAACATCTATTTTTGAGGGAGATGAGCAGATATTCTCATTGAATTCTTTCGAAAAACAACGTTTTAATTTAACATCTTTAGAGAAGGACAAGTCTTTTATTGATCGCATCTCTTCTTATCCAATAAATACTGAGGTACATACCGTGAAAACGTTTAAGGTGAAGCCGCCAATGATTACTCGATCTCCGAATCCCTCGATTGGCACGTATTTTCCGGCTGGTTTGGATGCTGGTGTAGTAACCATTCAACTGAACACTTCCATTGTATTACTTCCTAAAATTCCTATGCGTAAGCGTTATTTTGATGCTCGAGTTGGGTATTTTGCCAATCAACATGTACTCTTTGAGGAAGGATCACAACGCGCTGATGAAGAGGTTTTTGCAGTGCGTTGGAGGTTGGAACCTAAAAATGCGGAAGATGCACAGCGTCAGCAAAGAGGGGAGCTTATAGAGCCGAAGAAACCAATAATTTATTACATTGATCCTGCCACTCCAGACAAATGGAAGAAATACTTGAAATTAGGGGTTGATGACTGGAACGTAGCGTTTGAAGCTGCAGGTTGGAAAAATGCTATTCGAGGAGAGTATTGGCCAGAGGGTGATTCAACAATGAGCTTAGAAGATGCTCGTTTTTCAGTAATTCGATATTTCGCATCTGACATCCAAAATGCCTATGGTCCAAATGTACATGATCCACGCTCTGGAGAAATAATTGAAAGTCATATTGGTTGGTACCACAACGTAATGCGTTTGTTGCGTAATTGGTATTTAGTGCAGGCTGCGGCAGTTGATCCTCGTGCGCGGAGTGTAGAGTTTGATGATGACTTGATGGGTGAGCTTATTCGTTTTGTGGCTTCGCATGAAGTAGGACATACCATAGGATTGCGGCATAATTTTGCTTCGAGTTCAGCCACACCAGTTGAAATGCTACGTAATAAAGAATTTACGGATAAATATGGTCACACTTCTTCAATTATGGATTATGCTCGATTCAATTATGTTGCTCAACCAGAGGACGGAGTGACAGATTTATTTCCGCGCGTAAATGATTATGACATTTGGGCAATTAAATGGGGATATAGTTATTTTGCTGATGCTAAATCTACCGAGGACGAGAAAAGTATTCTTAACGAGTGGACGAAAGAGGCATACAAAAATCCGCGATTGCTATTTGGAACAGAAATTAGTCCGTACGATCCACGTTATCAAAATGAGGATTTAGGAGATAATGCTATGTTGGCTTCAGATTACGGTATAAAAAACTTGAAGCGAATTCTCCCGAACCTCCCAGAATGGTCTAAAGTGGACGGAGAAAGTTACCGAGAATTAGATGAGTTATATAAAAGTGTTGTTGGACAGTATCGCCGATACATGGGTCATGTCACCAAAAATGTAGGAGGGATTTATGACACGCCTGTAACATATGACATGAATCAAAATCAGTTTGTTGTGGTGCCCAAATCTCGGCAAAAAGAAGCAGTAGCTTTTTTACATAAAAACTTGTTTGAGCCCCCAACTTGGTTGATGGACGAAAATATACTGAATAAGATAAAGCCGGAATCGGGTGTTGAGTCTATTACCGCAATGCAAGCGTCAATTTTGAAAGGGTTATTGTCAGGAGATCGATTGGTGCGATTGATAGAAACAGGTGCTATGTCTGAGGACAACTATCAATTGGAAGAGTTCATGATGGATGTTCATAATGGAATTTGTGCTGAGTTGAGATCAGGGGGGACAATAGATGTTCACCGTAGAAACTTACAACGTGTATATGTGGATGAGTTAGGGAAACTATTGACCAGCGACAAAGCCTTTGTGACGGCTATTCCAGTAGGAGTAACGTACGGCTTCGACCGAAAAATGGTAAACATCAATCAAACAGATGTTCCAGCTGTAACCCGATACTTAATGGAGCAATTGAATGCTGATGTAAAAAAGAGAATCAGCGGCACCCGTGATATGATGACAAAATTGCATCTGCAAGATATGGAGAATCGTATTAGCTCCTTTTTGGATCCCAAGTAAAGGATGAAGGTGTCGACGCGCATAGTATCTATTGTGTCTATTTGGATAATCTTGGGAGGCTGCTCTTACCAACTGAAAGAGGTAGACCCCCCAGAGAATTTGATTCCGCGAGATTCTTTTCAATTGGTATTATTGGATATGATGTTGCTTGAAGGGTTTGTTAAGACGAAGCACAGTAACGTGCACGATTTTCATCAAATCATGTTGAAATCTGCCTTGCCTATCTTTGATAAATATGGGGTAGATAGTGCGCAGTACGCAAATTCAATGGATTACTACAGCCACCACCAAGAAATACTAAAAGAAATGTATCAAGTGGTTCAAGATAGTATTACGCTCTGGTCTGTTAATAAACTGATCGCTCCTGGTGACTCATTGGTTATTCAATAATTTACGGAAAAGTTTTTTCTTCAAAGCTAGGGAGTATCAAATACAATCATCTTATGCCTAGTTTATTGGCCTCATCCAATAATTTATTACATTTGTTAAAATCAATATTACGGGTATGTACGGCAAAATAAAAGAACATTTAGCGGAAGAATTAACCAACATTAAAAACGACGAGGTTTTTAAGCAAGAACGCGTAATTACAACGCCTCAAGGAGCAGAAGTACATGTGAGCACTGGAGAGGATGTGGTGATTATGTGTGCCAACAATTATCTTGGATTGTCCTCACACCCTGAAGTGATCCAGGCAGCGAAGGAGACCTTGGACACCCACGGTTTTGGGATGTCCTCTGTTCGGTTTATTTGTGGTACACAAGATATTCATAAGACATTGGAGCAAAAAATTGCGAACTTTTATGGTACGGAGGACACAATCCTCTATGCCGCAGCATTTGATGCAAATGGTGGTGTGTTTGAACCGTTGTTTGGACCTGAAGATGCGATTATTTCAGATGAGTTGAATCACGCTTCAATTATCGATGGAATTCGTTTGTGTAAAGCTGAACGTTATCGATACAAGCACAGCGATATGGCAGACTTGGAGGAGCAATTGAAAAAAGCACAAGATCAGCGTTTCCGTATTATTGTAACGGATGGTGTATTCTCGATGGACGGAGACATTGCTAAAATGGATCAAATTTGTGATTTAGCCGATAAGTATGATGCGTTGGTGATGACCGACGAATGTCACTCTGCTGGATTCATTGGGAAAACTGGTCGTGGAGTTCCCGAGTATTGTGGTGTTTCAAACCGTGTAGACATCGTTACAGGAACACTAGGAAAGGCTCTTGGTGGAGCAATGGGTGGATACACAACCGGAAAAAAGGAAATTATTGAAATGTTGCGCCAGCGTTCACGTCCATATTTGTTTTCAAATTCATTAGCTCCTTCTATTGTTGGTGCCGCAAATAAAGTATTTGATATTTTAGGATCGAGCACGGAGTTGCGTGACAGATTAGAAGAAAACACAATTTATTTTAAAAAAGCCATCGTGGAAGCTGGTTTTGATATCGTGAAAGGAGACTCACCAATTGTACCGATCATGCTCTATGATGCAGCCTTATCACAAAGATTTGCAGATCGATTATTGCAGGAAGGTGTATACGCTATTGGATTCTTTTATCCAGTCGTACCGAAAGGAAAAGCGCGTATTCGTACACAAATATCGGCGGCACATACAAAGGCACATTTAGATAAAGCGATTGCGGCGTTTATAAAAGTTGGTAAAGAATTGGATGTGATTAAGTAATCACTTTGATAAGAAAACATATATGAATAGAAGTACCATCAATGCTGTGGTGATAATCGGAGTGCTTTCGATACTCAGCATCTTGGTGATACAGATTTTTTGGATCAATCAAACCATTGATACGCAAAAAAAAGCTATTCAAATTCAAGATCGCCAAGATAGTTTGAATTTGAAGCAATTTGAAGAGCAGGTTCGTGTGGCTTTGCGTAATGTGGTCGAGGAAATTAGTACACATCATGCCGATAGTAGTGACTTGTATGGTGCGGTGAAACAACAAAGGTCTAACTATTTTTTGGTTGATGTAAACGAAGATTTACATCCTTATTATTTAGAACAGCTCCTCAAGCGTAACTTTTACGACCATGGGATATCTAGTAACTTTCAATACGGGATATATGATTGCTATAACGACAGCATCGTGTATGGGAATATTATTCGGTATTCTAGAGATTCATTGTATAATCCTATCTCAGACACCTTAACGGGTATCACTTCACCGGGGTTGGCTTGGAAAAAAGATGGTCACTACTTTACTGTTTTTTTTCCAGATATTTCAGCGCAGCCTCACGAGGAAAGCAGCAGCAAGCAGGAGTCTCCCTGGATTTACTTAATGATTATTGTAGGACTTATTTTAGCGTTTTTTGCATTTACAGTTTCAATTATTATTCGTCAAAAGCGGCTTTCAGAAGTTAAGACTGATTTCATTAATAATATGACCCATGAGCTGAAAACTCCTATTTCCACGATCGGTTTGTCGAGTGAAATGTTGTTACGCGAAGACTTTTCGAATGATGCAGAGCGTTTAAAACGGTATGCTGGATTAATTTATAAGGAGAATAAACGCTTAGAACATCAAGTGGAACGAGTTCTCAATATCGCCAAGCTTAATAAGAATGAATTGAGTTTAAAGAAAACGCCACTTCATTTGCACGAATTGATTGAAGAGGCAGCGGATAGCTTTCGTTTTAATCAGTTGCAGTCTGGTGGTGAAATTCGATTGAACCTGGAAGCAGATCCTGACGATATAAGTGGAGATCAGGTGCATATCACGAATGTGATTTTTAACTTGATTGACAATGCTGTGAAATACTCGAAGGATAAACTAGAAGTGTCCGTATCCTCAATAAATGACAAGAGAGGTGTTCTACTCACCTTTTCAGATAAAGGGATTGGAATTCGAAAAGAAGATTTAAAATTAATATTCGATAAGTTCTATCGTGTATCAACCGGTAATGTGCACGATGTGAAGGGCTTTGGGTTAGGATTATATTATGTGAAATTAGTGGTTGATGCTCACGGTGGCACAATTCATGTAAAAAGCCAGCCTGGCGAGGGAACTACATTCACCCTTTGGTTGCCACGAAAATAAACACAAACATGATGAAAGCACCGAAAATACTATTAGTGGAAGACGATACAAGTCTGGGATTTATTATTTCTGATCAATTGAAGTCTATTGGCTACCATGTTACGCTATGTTCAGATGGAATGGAGGGGTTTAAGCGGTTCAATGATGAACTTTTCCACATGTGTATTTTCGATGTGATGATGCCTAAAAAAGATGGATTCACGCTGGCAAGAGAGATCCGACAAATGAACACTGAAATCCCAATTTTATTCTTAACTGCCAAATCAATGACTGCGGATAAGGTGGAAGGATTTAATGCAGGAGGCGACGATTACCTCACCAAACCATTCAGTTCGGAAGAGTTATTATTGCGTGTAAAAGCGTTATTAAAAAGAGTGAATATTGTGGAAGAAGATCAAGATGATAAGCTTATAAAAATTGCTACTTATGTTTTTGATACAGCGAATTTCATTCTTACGCATCCGGAATTTGATAAAAAACTAACCAAGAAGGAAGCGCAAATATTAGTGATGTTGTGTAAATTCAAGAATCAAGTCCTTCCAAGGGAAATTGTATTGAATGGTGTATGGGGACAAGATGATTATTTTGTAGGAAGAAGCTTGGATGTGTTCATTACGAAGCTAAGAAAGTATCTCACTCACGACGGTAACGTGTCGATTCAGAATATTCACGGAATTGGCTTTAAGCTAGAGGTGAAGGAATAAGAGTAGCTTTGCCGGTGCTGTGTTAATCTCATTTTTTGGGCTGCGTCCCCACAAAATCTTTTAAGTAGTAAGGTTCGAAATAAGCTACATTCTCAACCTCTCCAGCTTTCAGTTTTTCGTGCGCAAATGCAATTTGCCCTTGAATGGAAGAGTAGATTTCAGCATCAAAGAGAATATTTCGATGCTCCCAAATGGTCTTTAGTTTTTCAGCTCCGTCTCCACAAATTATAAAAGGTTCAAAATCTTCATAGCTCTTTGCGTCTATCACATCGGCAGAAATAGGCTTTAGCAGTTCGAGGTTTTCGGTGTAAATACTTGAAAAAATCTCCATGCGCCGCGCGTCGATGGCCATGCAGAGTGTTTTTCCAGGATATTTTTGCTGTGCTTGAGTGGCAAGACTGATTAGGGCATCCACCGCGATTAACGGTATATTTAGCGCATAACACAATCCTTTCGCTGTAGATACACCTATTCTTAGTCCAGTATAAGAACCTGGTCCGGAAGTAACTGCAATAGCATCAAGGTCTTTCATTGTCCACCCTGCTTTATGTAAAACTTCATCAATGAATAAGGTGATGTTCTCGGCATGCGTAAAGTCGGCGGATAATTCTTCTTGAATAGCGAACAACTTGCCATTTTCTGAAACCCCAACCGAACAAGCTTTTGTAGCTGTTTCAATATGTAGTATTTTCGCCATCGTGTAATTTCTGAATTTTAACTTTGAAAATCTATCCTACAAACACGCCAAAACCATCATTTCCATTCCCACTTTTAACGCGTTAGGATCAATGTCAAATCTGGGGTGATGGACACCATACATTATACCTTTTTCCTCATTGCGAACGCCTATCCTAAAAAAACAGGTGGGAATCGTTTGTGAATAGAATGAAAAATCTTCAGCAGTCAAACGAATAGGCAGCTCTACGACATTCGCGGCGCCGAGATGTCCTATCGCTTTTGTCCGAAGTTCTTGCGTAAGTAATGGGTCGTTTTCAAGAAATGGATACCCTTTGCTTATTTCTACATCAATAGTTGCTCCGTGAGCTAGACCAATATGTTCTGCTTGGCGTTTGATACGCTTTAACGCTTCCGCTCTCCACGCTTCATCCATCGTTCTAAACGTTCCTTTTAAGTATGCTTTTGGAGGAATGATATTCGTTGCTCCCAGTGCTTCGAAATGTCCAAAAGAAAGCACACATGGAATTTTAGGATCACATTGTCTACTCACAATCTGTTGCAGCGAAGTAACAATTTCAGCACCAATTAAAATGCTATCAATCGCTTGGTGAGGAGTAGCTCCGTGTCCACCTTTCCCGTTGACGTTAATATAAATTTCGTCACATGAAGCCATGTAGAGTCCTTCTTTAAAACCTGTTTTCCCTGTTTCTAAATCCGGGAATACATGCAAGGCATACATTTTCTCAACAGATGGATTTTGTAGGCATCCAGCGGCAATCATAAGACTTGCTCCACCAGGATTCTTTTCCTCTCCCGGTTGAAATATAAGCTTAATAGGTTGTTTTAACTCATTTCTATTGTTCCACAAAATTTCTGCTGCACCAAGTAATATTGCAGTATGCACGTCATGACCGCACGCGTGCATTACCCCTTCGTTTAGTGACTTATAGGGTACATCATTTTCCTCATTAATCGGAAGTGCGTCCATATCCGCGCGTAAACCTATACAAGGCATTGTTTCACCGTGATGATCTCCACGAATCATCCCTACTATACCAGTATCTGCAACCCCCGTTTGATGAGGTATGCCAATACTTGTCAATTGCTCTGAAATATAGCGCATCGTGGCATTTTCTTGGTAGGAAAGTTCTGGATGTTTATGCAAATATTCCCGATAGCCGACTACTTTTTCAAAGAGTCGTTCTGCTGCTTCTTTGATATGTTGGTTAAGTATCATGGCGCAGATCAATAATCCCTGAATAAATCATGCGAAAGGCTACATAAGCCATCACTAACCCAAAGATGGATTTAACAATAGCAGGAGAAAGCTTAAGTGAAAGCTTTGAACCAAAATATCCACCGAGAATAAACGCCACTGCGATTACTACTCCGTATACGAGGTTTACTTGGCCAGCTTTGTAATAATTCATAAATGCTAAGATTCCAATTGGAGGAAGCATGAGGAATAGGGACGTGCCTTGGGCCATGTGTTGGGGAAATCCGATTACATAAATGAGCGCTGGAACGATAATGACTCCGCCGCCAACACCAATAAAACCGCTCATTATTCCGCCGAATAATCCGATTAGAATAAGAATAATCAAAGTTCCAAAGCTCATATCTGTCTTTTCTGCGTTATTGGGTAAAATTAAGGAAATGTTTTGAATTGAAAAACTGACGAATTCTGGGTGGTTTCTGCAATCCTTTTTAGAGGGAAATCAATATATCCAATTATTTCGTAAGCTCTTTGAACACTTCTTCTAGCGATTTCTCCTCTTTACGGAGGGTAAGGATTAGGAGATCTTTCTCTTTTGCGTATTGCGCGATAACTTTTCGAATATCCTTATCTAGGTTACCTTCTAATAAAAATGAATTTGTCCCTACTTCCTCTACCTTTCGAATGGTAGGTATTTTTGACAATTGATTGCGCGAAAAGCTTCCTTCAAATTCTACATAGACGACTTGTGTAGATGAGTTTTGTTGCAATGTGCTCGCAATTTCGTTGGCTACGAGTGTTCCGGTTTTAATAATAATTACTCTATCGCAAACAGCTTCCACTTCTTGCATGATGTGCGTGGAAAGCATCACAGTTTTTTCTTTACCAATCTTTTTGATTAACGCTCGAATGTCTTCTAATTGATTAGGGTCTAAACCAGAAGTCGGCTCATCCAAAATTAATACTTCTGGATTGTGAATCATGGCCTGCGCTATACCAACGCGCTGTCGGTAACCTTTGGAAAGCGCCCCTATTTGCTTATGTTGCTCGCGTTGCAATCCCACTATTTCAATCATCTCATCGATTCGCTCCTTTCTATTATCGATTTTATATACTTTACCTACAAAGTCCAGGTACTCTTTTACATACATGTCTAAGTACAATGGATTGTGCTCGGGTAAATAGCCAACGAGTTGACGTACTTTCATTGGGACCTCAAAAATATTGTGACCACACACCTCAACAACACCTTCTGTTGCTGGAATAAATCCCGTAATGATTTTCATCGTCGTAGATTTTCCAGCCCCATTTGGACCTAAAAACCCGAGGATTTCACCTTTTTTTGCTTCGAAAGAAATATTATCTACCGCTGCTTGATCGCCATAATATTTTGTGAGGTGTTTAACCGAAATCGACATGTTAAAAATTTTACCACGAATATAAGGTTTTTTGTCTAATGTAAGTTGTCTAAAAGCGCAACGGCAGCGAAAAACGTGAAGAGCATTTTTTGTATCTTTATACTTATGAAAATAATCAATCCATACAACAAAAAGGAACTTGGAAGTGTCGAGCTTGTTGATCTGTCTGGAGCTCTTAATAAAGTGAAATCCGCTAAAAATGCAGAGCCAGCCATGCGCAAACTGTCTGCTTTTCAAAAGTCAACCATTTTGAACCAAATAGTGGACGGAATAAATAAACGCTTCGAAGAATTCGTGTTGACCATAGCTCGAGAAAGTGGAAAACCATATCTATATGCGAAAGGCGAAGTTCAGCGCGCCATTGAAACATTTACCATTGCTGCGGAAGAGTGTAAACGCATTCCTCATGAATCATTCGACTTAGATGCTTCTGCAAGAGGGAAGGGCAGAAGAGGAGAATATCGTTATTTCCCAGCAGGTGTGGTCTTTGGTATTTCACCCTTTAATTTCCCCTTAAACTTAGCGGTTCATAAAATTGCGCCAGCCATTGCTGCGGGTTGCCCTATTGTTTTAAAGCCATCCTCTAAAACTCCGCTTACGATGGAGTTATTAAATTCGGTTATTGCAGAATCAGATTTGCCTGAAGGGGGATTTACCCTGCTGCATTGTTCGAGGGAAGTAGGGAATGAAATCATTCAGCATCCCGATATCAATGTATTATCGTTCACAGGCTCACCAGCTATCGGTTGGGAAATGAAAGCGAAGGCTGGAAAGAAGAAAGTAGTACTGGAATTAGGTGGAAATGCGGCGGCTATTCTTTGTAAAGATACCAACTATGGTTTAGCCTTGGACGAGCTCACAGTTGGAGCTTTTGCCTATTCAGGTCAAGTGTGTATTCACACACAACGGATTTATGTGCACCAAGAATTAGTAGATCAATTTAAAAAGGACTTCGTTTCACGCGCTCAACAATTGACCGTTGGAGATCCGTTGGCTCCCTCTACCAATTTTAGCGTTATGATTGATGAGCAAAACGCGAAACGAGTAGAGGCGTGGGTCAATGAAGCAACGGCTGCAGGGGCGCAAGAGCTATTAGGTGGAAACCGCGAAGGAGCATATTATCCGCCAACGATTCTTACAAATGTTCCGAAAGATGCGAAAGTACGGTATGAAGAAGTGTTTGGTCCGGTGGTGATTGTGGAGTCGTTTGAAAGCCTTCAGGAAGCAATCGAGGAAGTAAATGATTCCCGTTGGGGATTGCAAGCATCGATATTTACGGATAGTATCATTCAATTGAATCAAGCATTCGACGAGTTAGAAGTTGGGGGTGTTATTCATAACCTTTCTACTACTTTCCGTGTGGATGAAATGCCTTATGGAGGTGTTAAGGACTCAGGATTCGGAAGGGAAGGAGTGAAATATGCGATGATGGATTATCTCGAAGGGAAGTTACTTATAAGATAGGTCAAGCATCAACGGCATTGGATATATTCTTAAGTATAAAAAATGATTTTTGTCATATTTAATTGATTTTTTTGTAAAGTACTCGAATTAAGGTATCTTTGTCTTATGAAACTCAGATTAATTTATTTATGTGTAATTTCGATTTGGGGATATATTCCATTTTTTTTCTCCCAAAGTGAAGTTATTTTTAACGGAGGAGAATCAGGCACTTGGACTTTGCCTTGTGGAGTTACCGATATTACAGTCGAAATATGGGCTGCAGGCGGTGGCGGTGGTAAAGGAGTAAAAGCATCTAGCGGCGGCGGCGGCGGCGGCGGTGGCGGTGGAGAGTACATTATTGTTTCTTTGTCAAGTTTAAGCGCTGGTTCTCAGTTCACTTACAATGTTGGAATTGGTGGTTCTGGATCATCTGGAGGGGGTGATAATGGAATCGCTGGGGGAGATTCAAATTTTGATTCTTACATAGCACAAGGCGGACAAGGTGGATTTGGTCTAGGAGGTGCAGGAGGTGCAGGAGGCTCATATGGAGGTATTGGTTCATCGGCTGGCTCAAATGGGGATAATGGAAATATACCGGTGTCACCAAATGGCGGAGCTGGAGGTAATAACGGACTAAATTTAAACGGTGCTCCTACAACTACTTCTGATGGTGTTGGCTTGTCAGGAGGAATAGGAGGTGGCGGTGCTGGAGGAATGAAACCTGGTGGTGGTTCAAGTCATGGTGGTTCGGGAGGGAATGGACAAATAAAAATCACCTATACAGATCCATATATTGGCTCCTTTGCAGGTGCTGATTTAGAATTTAATTGTAATGATTTTACAAGCCAAAATTTGGGAGCTGTACCTGCTTCAATTGGTTATACTGGCACTTGGAGCATAGTTTCAGGGACTTTAGATTTAGGCGATTTGAATAGTGAATCCACTAGTTTTTTAGATTTAGGTGTGGGAGAATGTGTAACTCTATCTTGGACCATAAGTGCTCCTGGATGCATAGCTCCGCGGACTGATGATGTCACATTGTGTCGTCTTTTGTGTAATGATAATCCATGTGGATCCTTAGGTCTCTCTGGCTTTACCTCGTGTAATCCAATTACTGTGGATAATACAGGTGCTTCGCAGACTTTAATGGCAGATCCGCTTTGCGGGGGAGGTTCTCTCTATCCCGAAAATGATGTTTGGTATAACATGGTGGTACCTTCAACGGGTGAATTTACTTTAACATTTTCACCAGGAACTATGACAGATGCTGCCGCGGCTATTTACTCTTCTGATAACCAAACTTGTTCCGGAGGTTTTACAGAGCTCGTTTGTGATGATGATAGTGGAAATGGTCTCATGCCGGCTGTTTCCGTTTCAGACCAAAATCCTGGAGACACCTTATGGGTAAGGCTTTGGGAATATGGTGGGGATTTTGAAGGTACTTTTGATGTATGTGCTACCCTTACTGAAGCCATAGATTGTTCTAGCCCTACTACAAATGACTGCCAGGGTGCCATGCCATTATGCAGTAATTCCCCAGTTTCAGATTTAGCTAGTGGCCAAGGCTGTGTTGCGGATTTAAATTCCTCAAACGATGGATGTCTAGCAGGGGAACATAACACAAGTTGGTTCTATATTATGATAGATGATCCAGGGGATGGTACTTGGGGTTTTGACGGGGTATTTGATGTGGGTTCAAATGGTATTGAATATGATTGGGCATTATGGGAAGCAACTGGAGATCCAACAATTACAAGTTCTCCATGTACAAATTTAGGTACCCCAATACGTTGTTCATATGCTTCACAAACTGGTAAAAGTGAGGTGGCAATGGGAATGAATGCCTCTGACCCCGACCTTTCTGAAAATTCATCCCCTTCGGGTAATGGTTACACCTATTGGTTAGATAATGTGCAACAAGGTGATATTTATATTTTAATGGTTGATAGATACTCTACTGCTGGTGGAGCCTTTGATTTAAATTTTACAGGAGGGGCAACAATGGATTGTAGCATAACTGAGCCTCCGGTTGTGTTGCCTGTTGAATACACTAATATTTATGGAAAAGCGATTGAACAGACGAATTTAATATCTTGGACAACAGAACAAGAGGTACACAATGATTTTTTTACACTTCAAAAGTCAACAAATGGTACTCTATGGAGCTCGATAGGAACCGTTGATGGTGCGGGTAATAGTTCAGTTCAAAATTCATATCGATTCTTAGATACTGAAAATATAAATGGCCTGCGTTACTATCGCATAAAACAAACTGATTTTAATGGGTTAGAAAAAATTTCAGAACCAATTGCAGTTTCAAATACAAATTTTGACCCGTTTGGAACAATTTTTCCTAATCCAATAATTAATGAATTTTCAATTGAGTATAGCGGTAATCATTTGAACTCAACCTACAATTTATCAATTGTTGATGAAATGGGTAGAGTTGTGAAAGTTTTCAATACAATGTTGAAGCATGATAATAATTTCAGTGTACCTGAGTTGAATAGAGGTGTTTATTCGGTTATTCTAAAGGGTACAGATGGTACTTTCTATCGCAGAATATTGATAGATTAATTCATTCAATACTCACAAGCAGAACTTTAATCAAAAGTTAATAGGTTAAACAATATCCTTTATCTTTGTCAGCATGGAAAAAAGAGAAGATAAACTCAAAGAAGTTATCTCGCATGCAAAGGAATATGGATATGTATTTCCTTCTTCAGAGATTTATGACGGTTTAGCAGCAACCTATGATTATGGTCAATTAGGTGCGGAATTAAAGAAAAACATCAAAGATTACTGGTGGACGGCCATGGTCCAAATGCACGAGGAGATTGTTGGAATTGATGCGGCGATTTTCATGCATCCCAAAACATGGAAAGCTTCTGGTCACGTTGACGCGTTCAACGATCCGTTAATTGACAATAAAGATTCTAAAAAACGATATAGAGCAGATGTTTTGGTGGAGGAATTCATCGAAAAATATCGGGATAAAATAAAAAAGGAAGTTGAAAAAGGACGCAAGCGTTTTGGTGCTGATTTTGACGAAGTACAATTTTTAGCAACGAATCCGAATGTGAAGCGCAGTCAAGAGAAGATTGATGACTTAGAGGATAGGTTAAGTAAAATCCTCGGAGCCGATGATCTGGAAGGTTTGAAGGCGATGATTGAGGAATTGAATATTGTTTGTCCGATTTCTGGAACGAGTAATTGGACGGATGTGCGTCAATTCAACTTGATGTTCGCGACGGAATTAGGTTCTGTTGCAGGTGATGCATCTACGATTTATCTACGTCCTGAAACAGCGCAAGGTATTTTTGTGAACTTCTTGAATGTGCAGAAGTCAGGAAGGATGAAAATTCCTTTTGGAATTGCACAAATTGGAAAAGCATTTCGGAACGAAATTGTTGCGCGTCAGTTTATTTTCCGAATGCGCGAATTTGAACAAATGGAAATGCAGTACTTCGTTCGTCCAGGTGAGGAATTAACGTGGTATGAATACTGGAAGGATAAGCGCATCAAATGGCATAAAGCACTTGGATTAGGTGAAGAATATTATCGTTATCATGATCATATTAAGTTAGCGCATTACGCGAATGCCGCTGCGGACATTGAATTTGATTTTCCAATGGGATTCAAAGAATTAGAAGGCATTCATTCTAGAACGGATTTTGATTTACGCAAGCATGAAGAGTTCTCCGGAAAGAAAATGCAGTTTTTTGACCCTGAGTTGAATAAGAACTATATTCCTTACGTGATTGAAACATCTGTTGGACTGGATAGAATGTTCTTAGCAGTTTTAAGTGCTTCGTTGAAAAATGAAACATTAGAGGACGGTTCGGAACGTTCGGTTCTTTCTTTACCTCCTGCGCTTGCTCCATACAAATTGGCAGTGATGCCATTAACGCGTAAAGATGGACTTCCAGAAAAGGCACGTGAGATAATGAACGAGTTAAAATTTGAGTTCAATTGTCAATACGACGAAAAGGATTCTCCTGGAAAACGTTACCGTCGTCAAGATGCGATTGGAACTCCTTATTGCGTAATGGTTGATCATCAAACACTTGAAGACAATACCGTGACTATTCGTGACCGTGATACAATGTTGCAGGACCGCGTAAAAGTAGATGAATTGCATTCGATAATAGAGGGAAAGGTGAGTTTGAAGAACTTACTGAAGTTAGGGTAAGTTTGAATGAGTCGATTACGCAGATTTTCAGCAAGTCAAGTGGTTTTTTTAGCCGCGGTTCTTCTTGCTTCAGTAGTTCGACTCAGTTATCACTCTAATAATTCTACGAACGGTTATAATGCAACGTCTTGGGATGCACTCGGCTATTACATTTATCTCCCTGGATTCATCATATACGAGGACGTAAAAAAACTCGATTGGTTTGCTGATATTGACAGCATCTATAATGTGTCAGGCGGACAATTTTATCAAGCTGTTGAATTAGATGATGGTGACCACGTTTTTAAGTATTTGGGTGGTGTTGCAATTCTTGAATTGCCTTTTTTTCTAATCGGTCATGCAGTTGCGTTGGCAACAGACTATCCAGCTGACGGATTTTCTGCTCCGTATCAATATGCGATTATTTGGGGAGCCGTGTTGTGGTTTCTTTTCGGACTTTGGGTATTGAAGTGGGTGTTACGGCGTTATTTTACGGATGGAATTACGGCACTCACTATGTTATTGGTGGTTGGTGCAAGTAACTTGATTCAATATGTCAGCGTTGATGGAGCAATGAGTCATTCGTTTATTTTCCCACTGTATGCATTGCTCCTGTATTTCACCATTAAATGGCACGAACAACCAAAAAGAGCTTACCTGTTTTTTATAGGTTTGGTGATTGGAATAGCCACAATTTCTCGCCCTACCGAACTCATTATGATTTTCATCCCTTTGCTGTGGGGGATAAACGAAAAGGCAAATTTTGTAGAAAAATGGAAGGTGGTTTTGACCAACAAAATTCATTTAGTGTATGGCGCGCTTGGTGGATTCTTGGGGGTATTGCCTCAACTGCTTTACTGGAAGCATGCTGCTGGAACGTGGGTGTTTGATGTTGGAAGTAAGTGGTTTTTTTTCAATCCCTGGTGGCGGGTGCTTTTTGGATTTGAAAAAGGTTGGTTTATTTATACACCAATCACCATTTTTTTTGCAATTGGATTGTTTTTGATGAAAGGAAAGCCCTTTCGAAAAGCTTTGCTTACGTTTTGTTTACTCAATATTTGGATCATTATTTCATGGTCTGATTGGCGCTATGGGGCGAGTTATTCCGCGCGTGCGTTAACGCAGAGTTATCCGATTTTCGCGTTAGCCTTAGCGGCTGTTTTAGAACGAATTTTTGTTCAAAAATGGAGATTACCCATTCTACTCGTAAGTGGATATTTCATTGTTGTCAACCTTTTTCAAATTTGGCAATACAATGCGTTGATACTCCATTACAACGATATGAATTTTAACTATTATAGAGCCATTTACCTCGATCCTTCTCCTTCTCCGTTGGATTATAGTTTGTTGGACACGGATGAGGTTATGCCTGTGAATAGTTCTTATGAAACAGTGGTTATTAGTGATTCGATTAGTACGATTACGTTGAGTCCATGGGAGGGTAAATTGTTAGCGGCCTACGAAAATTTAGAATCGGGTTGGTTGTCTTCAAGCTTCACATTGAACGCTGAAAAGGGTTTAGCGCAGAGTTTTTATGTAGTCCGTTGTTTTGAAAACGACTCCATAATCAAAGAAAAGAAGTTTAGATTAGCGCTTCCTCAGTATGAACATGGGGAAGATGTGACGTATCAAAATCATGTTAGTATTCCTTCTCAAACAACTTTTATAGAGGTGAAGATGGAAAGTCACAATGATTTCAAAGCCACTATTAATGGTAAGATTAGATGAGATATTAAGTCTACCGTCTAAAAAAATCAACGCCACGTGTACTCTTCAGTATAAAGTCGCGGTGGGATTATTTCTTTTTCCTTAAATACAATTTTGAATTCTTCTAATTCATCCAAAATAGGGTTGTAGATTTCTGGAAGAATGGGAACATGAACTCCAGTGAGGTTGATCTTTCCTTGCAACATGAATTTTGCGCAGATAGCTATGGGCAAACCAACAGTATTAGACATCGACGTGTACGTTTGGTCTTCACCAATGTTCACCATTTCTGAGGTAACTTCATGATAGGCGTCGTCTTTGACATAAACAAATTTATGATACATCACAATCATGTCTTTGTCCTCTGGTTTTAATGACCATTTTTCGACTAAAATTTGCTGTAAGATCTGAGCGGGTGTTGCCTTCTTCAATCCAATTTTCTTGGTATTATCAAAAATCCCTAACCATTCCAACTTGTCCCACAGGTTGTCGTCTAAGTCGATTTTAAGATAATGCCTCAATTTAAGCTCTACGGAGTCATGTTCGTTATAAGGTAAGAAGGAATTGATAAAATCGCGTTTTGTCATGTTTTCACTTCCTTCCAATACATAGGTATCATCCGTTGCTCCAAGTTGTACAAAAACGTCCCATGCTCTGCAAAATCCTTTTCTCCTTAGGGTTCCACGATAGATAGTTGGGATTTCTTGAAGTCCATAAACATCTCTATACGATAGAGAGTTTCGGTTCGCGTAACCTTCAAACTTTCCGTATCCTTCAATGTCAATAATTTCTGTTCTTCGGAATAATTTGTTGTATGGGATGTATTTGTATTTGCCTTCTTGAATGAATTGAGCGGCACTCCCTTGTCCAGAAAGCACTACATTTCTGGGGTTCCAAGTGAACTTGTAGTTCCAAGGATTGTCATCGCTTTCAGGAGCCACTAATCCTCCTGTGAACGACTCAAATATATGCATTTTGCCTCCCTTTTCACGGATTTCATCAATGACACGCATAGCACTCATGTGATCAATTCCGGGGTCAACACCTATTTCATTCATTATAAGAATTCCTGCTTCTTTTGCTTTTTCATTTAGTGCTTTTATTTCTGGAGACACGTAGGATGGGGTAATTAGGTGCGTTTTTAAATCGATACAGTCCAACGCTACCTCTGGATGAAAACGCGCCGGTAACATACTGATTACCAAATCGGCTTTTTCTATTTCAGGCCTACGAACTTCCGGGTCGAGTGCGTTAAATGATAACGCAGTGGCTCTGGAGGAACCATTTATTTTCTTTTTGGCGATCTCAATATCTTGGTCAACTACATTGATATGCCAGTTTTCTATTTCAGCATGTTGAATTAAATAACGAATCAATGAAGAAGAAGAGAGTCCGGCTCCCAGAACAAGAATTGTTTTCATTGCACTAAAGTTGTATTGTGTGATTTTTCACAGTTTATCAAATGTATCAAATATTTTTTAACAAGACAAAAGGATGAGAAAAATATCATTCATTAGAAAACAAAAAGGGAGAGAAAAGATTTTCGCTCCCGATCCGTTATAATATTCCATGGTCAGAATTAATTCGAAAGAATTTTAAATTCTGTTCTACGATTTTCTTGATGTGCATCCTCTTTTGCAGTGGAGCTTCTCAATTTCGCGATTTCGGAATCGGATACTATTGTTTTTTCTTCACCATACCCCATGTATTCTAGTCGATCTTTTTTGATTCCTTTTTCAATAAGGTAGTCCACCACGGATTTCGCTCTATTGTGTGAAAGCTCTTTGTTGTAGGTGTCAGACCCTCGTGTGTCTGTGTGACCACTTATTTCGATACGAATGGTCGGATTATCCGTCAATAGTTTCGTCAATCGATCTAACTCGTTTTGAGATTCTGGACGCAACGAGTATTTATTCAAATCAAAGAAAATGTTACGTAAAACGATCACTTGTCCTACACTTACTTTCTTTAGGTCGATGATTTTCTCTACCTCTTTGTAGTCAGAATCTTGTTGTACATCAAAGTTTTCTGAATGGAACAGGTATCCATCTGCTTTCACAGCGATACCATAGTTCTTACCACCTGGTAAAGAGACTAAGAATTTTCCCGTTTTTGTATCTGACTTAAACTCTGCAATAACTTTATTGAGTTCGTTGTCAATCAATTCAATATTGGACTCAAGTGGTTCTTTCGTTTTATCGTCACGAACGATTCCTTTTAGTATTGCTACTTGACTTCGAGTGATTTCTACAGCTGGTTCTATTACTTTCGAGCGCATCGGCACACTAGACCCCGCAAGCAAAACATCTTCTGTATTTAACAATGGTTGTTTTTCGGGTCCAAGGAAAGTAACTTTATACAAGTCCTTATCTCCAAATCCTTCTTCCCGGAAAGAGGTCATATAAGCATCTCGACCGTTTGCCGCTACAACGAAAAACACATCATCTTCGACAGTATTAACAGGGTATCCGATGTTTTCTGGCGTAGTCCAAGTACCATCATCATTTCGAACCGTGCGGAATACGTCATATCCTCCCATCGAATTATGTCCTTTGGAAGAAAAATAAAGTGTTTTATTGTCCGGGTGCAAGTAAATCCCATCTTCATCAAATTTCGAATTGACGGTTGCTGGTAATGGTTGAACGTTCGTCCATTCCTCTTTTTTCTCATCCCAAGAGGCCAAATAAATATCCTTGTCTTTTGCTGCTCCTTTTCCTGAAACAGGGCGGTCACTCACAAAATAAAGTAACTTCATATCTGAGGAATACCAAGCCGAAGGCTCGTGGTAAGGCGAACAAATATCATCACTCATTTTCTTAGGTTTCGACCATTCTTCTCCTTTTCGTACGCTTTCATACAAGTTACCGTCTCCTTTGTCATCGATATAGATGATCATTTTCGATCCATCTGGACTCAATGCTACAGCAGCATCATGTCCTTTTGTGTTAATAGGTTCCCCTACATTTGTGGAAGAGGTCCATTTATCTTTTTCTGTTTGCTGCGAAGTATAAATATCCTCAAACCATTCATTGATAAACTCATCTTTATTTCCGCCTGTTGTGGTCGGGCGACGCGAAGTGAAGTAAACTACTGAAGCATCCGCTGTAATGATCATACCGTATTCAGGTGCATCAGAGTTGATTGATTTACCCAAGTTATCAATCCAAACGCGCACAGGCTTCTTGACTAACTCTTTTCCAGAATTACATTCAAAAATGTACTTATTCATCTCCATAATTTCCGTAAGCTGACTATTTTGATCGAGTCGTTTTTTATGAAGTTCATAATGTTGAATGGCTTTATCCCAGTTCGCTTGTAAGTGATGTCCTTTACCAATGTAGTAATGTATATCAGTTCGCAAGTTTGGATTCAGTTGGTAGGACTTTTCAAAGTATTGCAAAGCCTTGAATTTAAAGTTAGTGTAAAGGTGGCATAAACCTATTTGAAAGTTTAAATAGTCATTGTTTGGGTTGAATTTTTGAGCAGATTCGTAAAATGGCAGAGCCTGCTTAAATTTTGGAGTAGGTATGTTGGCCATTAATTTATCGCCTTCCTCTATGCTTTTCATGGCCTCCTTAAATCCGTCTTTATCTTCCTTGAAATTCTTTTTATCAAACTCTACATTTTGAGCGAATGCGTCAGAAACAAGAATTATCGAGAGTATGATGAGTAATATCTTTTTCATTATTCTGAGATTAGAGATGAACAACTGTTATTTTGGTAATATGTTTCGGCAAGATTTACGCCTAACGAGGAAGCAGTTACCCAATCTTCACACGCTTGGATTTCGTTGCGCAGCATTTCTTGTGCTACTCCTCGATTGTAGTATGCATAACCGAATTCTTTATCAATCTGAATTGCTTTCGTAGCGGCATCAACAGCTTCTTTAAATTGCTCCAATTTGATGTGAGCCCCAGCCATGTTATTGTAAGCAAAAGCATATTCTTTGTTCACAGATAAGGCTAATTTAAAGTCTTCAATAGCTCCATTGTAGTCCCCTTTTTCAAATTTGGCATACCCTCTATTGTTTATCGAAATGTAAGCGTTTTTATCTTTGTTTATAGCGTCTGTATATGCTTTGATAGCGCTGTTGTACTCTCCTTTTTCTCGGTAGGCACTGCCCAGATTATTGAACGCAATCAACAAAGTGTTGTCATGCATTGTAGCCGCTTTATAATCCATGATGGCATCGTTCAGCTTCTCTAACATACGATTTGCACTCCCGCGATCGTTGTATGCATGTGCAAACTTTTTATCCAAAACGATGGCACCAGTAAAGTCATCTTTTGCGGCTTCATACTTCTCCAATTTAAAGTTTTCGAGCCCCTTTTGATAATGATATTTGGCTACCGTAGAATTAGACTCAATGGCCTTTTCATAATATTCAATTGCTTTTTCACTGTTTCCAGCTTCAGATTGTATGGCGCCCAATTCGAAGAATGCATTGTCTTTTTTCTCTCCCATTTCTGTGAGCATTAAAAAGTCCGCACTCGCTTTTTCAGTCTCGTTAAGGGATAGATAACAATATGCTCGGTTGGAGTATGCCTTTTCAAAGTTTGCATGTAATTCAATGGCTTGAGAAAATAATTGTACAGCTTCTGCAAATTGATCTTTCTGAAATGCGGCCACTCCAGAGTTGTAGGCTGCTTCAGCTTCTGGGCTAATTAGCGTAGAGTCTATTTGAACTCCGTCGGCCACAACCATCTGCACTTCGTCTTCTTGCGAAAAGGCTAGTGCTCCGCAAAACAGCGCTGAAGTAACTAGTAGAATTTTCGTGTATTTCATGATTTTTTATTTAAGGCTTTGAAGATAACCAAATTCTTTTTCGAACAACAGAAATTAAGAAGGAATTAACATACGCGAATAAAGCGAATACATGCGGAAGATCAGAGCAAAAAAAACGCGAGCCTTCTATCAAGACTCGCGCTCCTTACTCAGTTGACCCACTAGGGCTCGAACCTAGACTCTTCTGGACCAAAACCAGACGTGTTGCCAGTTACACCATGGGTCAATTGCGGTTGCAAATTTATACTTTTTTTTATTGCATGGAAGCGAAATTGATTTTTTTTTAGCAGAATTCCTAATGAAGAGGACAAGTTTATCGCTATTTTCTTAAGTTATCTACTTCTTTTTAAGTTTTTTGACGCTGTGAGGAGAGTGTTTCTTTTTTATGAGGCAAACAGGGGGGGGTAGGCTTTAGAAAAACGCCCATTTGTAATTTTTCACATTTTTTAAACCTTGAATTTCCACCCCTCGCCTAATATTTTTAACTTCGCAGGTCTTAACTCGATTCTATGAATTACAAAAAACTGAATATATCTCTAGGTTGGCTGGCATTTTTAATTGCTACGATTGTTTACTTTCTAACAGTGGAAGATACCGCATCCCTATGGGATTGTGGTGAATACATCACAGCTGCCTACAAATTGGAGGTGGGTCACCCTCCGGGAGCACCTTTGTTTATGCTTTTAGGGAGACTTTTTTCATTTTTCGCTGAACCAGATATGGTTGGCGTTTGGATCAATCGAATGTCAGCATTATCCAGTTCATTATCAATTTTGTTTTTGTTTTGGACAATCACATTACTTGGAAAGAAAATCGCCTTGAAGGATGGAGTTGAATTGACTGGAGCACAGAAAGTTGCTATTATTTCAAGTGGATTTGTTGGGGCAATGGCCTATACATTTACTGAGTCTTTTTGGTTCTCTGCGGTAGAGGGTGAGGTATATGCGATGTCTTCTTTGTTTACAGCGGTTATCTTCTGGGCAACTTTGAAATGGGACGAAGAGAATACCTTAATTCGCCAGGGGTTGATTCAACCGGAGGTGCGTCCGTTGCGTTGGATGGTATTAATTATGTTTTTATTCGGTTTAGCAATCGGGGTCCATTTATTAGGACTTTTGGTGTTGCCGTGTATTGCATACATTGTGATGTTCAATTACCGTCAAGGTAAGGAAGTATCTGCAAAATTGTTTTTTCTTACGGGAATTTTAGGTGTTTTTGTTTTGGCATTTGTTCAAGAAGGAATCATTCCAGGAACGATTGCATTGGCTTCAAACATGGAGATTTTCTTTAGAAACTCGCTTGGACTTCCGTTTGTTTCAGGGGCGATTTTCTTTTTCACGGTTCTTGTTTCATTGCTGATTGTGGGATTAATCGTAACACGTCGTAAAAACATGCCGATTGCCAATACGGTTATTCTTGGTTTTGTGATGTTGTTTATTGGATATGGTTCTTTCGCAACGATTGTTATTCGCTCAAATGCCAATCCTCCTTTGGATGAAAATAATCCAGAGAATTTAGTAACGCTGCATGCTTACTTAAAACGTGAACAATATGGAAGTTGGCCCTTGCTTTATGGCGAGTGGTTTAATTCCAAACAAAAAGACCAGAAAGAGTGGGGCGATCGATCGCCATTTTATGATAAGCGCTATGTGGTCACAACGTCAACTGGGACAGAGGTAGCGGCCTTCAGGGATAAACAAGTTGCAGATAATTACGTGGAAAACTCTGGTAAGAAATATACCATCGTACACAAATACTTTGAAACCAATAAAAATACGCGTGAAAAGCAAGTGCCGGACTATGCACAAAAGACGATCTTTCCTAGAATGTTCTTTAGGGGAGATGCAAACCGAACGCAAGCCTACAAGAGTTGGTCGGGATATGATCAATACCGCAAAGTAAAGCGTGACCAAATTGGGGAAGACGGTAAACCATTGCCAACCTTCGGGAATAACATTCAGTTCTTTGTCAATTATCAAGTGAATTGGATGTATTGGCGCTATTTTATGTGGAATTATGCTGGACGTCAAAATGACATTCAAGGACACGGTGATGCCATGCGTGGAAATTGGCAGTCGGGATTCGAGATGATTGATGGACCGAGATTGGGTGCTCAAGGTGAAAATGCGCCTTATTTTACGCAGCACAATCCATCCAACAACCGCTTTTATTTTATTCCACTTATTTTGGGATTAATTGGTATGTTTTTTCACTTCATGAAGGCTCCTAGAGATTCCTTTGTGGTACTACTTTTATTCTTATTTACGGGGGTGGCCATTGTCGTTTATCTTAATCAAAAACCATTCGAGCCACGTGAGCGAGATTATGCATTTGCAGCATCTTTTTATGCCTTCGCCATTTGGATAGGCCTCGGCGTATATGGCTTGTATGAAGCCTTCCGTTCTTATGGTGCTGAAGAATACAAAAAGCTCGGAATAAGCTATGCAGGTCTTTTTGTACTGTGCCTTATTTTCGATTGGTCCGGAGATTCAACGTATACAGCTACTAAGTCGGCCCTTGTCATTGGTGCAATCGGTGGTGGTTCAATGGCGTTAATGACTGGACTTCGTCAAGCCAAATTAAACGGGACAGCTGTTGCTTCTGTTGCTGGATTACTCGGGTTGGTAGCGCCTGTTATTCTAGGTGTTCAAGGGTGGGACGACCATGACCGAAGTGATCGTTCTACAGCGCGTGCTTTAGCGATTAATTATTTAGAAAGTTGTGCTCCAAATTCCATTTTATATACGAATGGTGATAACGACACCTTCCCATTGTGGTACTTGCAAGAGGTAGAAGGAATTCGCACAGATGTTCGTGTCGCCAACCTCTCGCTTATGCAAACAGATTGGTATACAGAGCAAATGACCATGAAGGCATATGATTCAGATCCGTTGCCCATTAAATTTAGAGAAGATCAAATATTGATGGGAGCTGGAAATACGGATTATGTGCTTTTTGTTGATTATGAAATGTACAAAACCTCCGTTGGACCCGAAAAAGCACGTCAATTAATGGAACTCAAAATTTCCAGTAACTCTTCTCAGTTTAATCGGGCCTTGATGCAATTCCATCAAGGAATGTTGGGCGCTTTTGGTGTAATGGCCATAAAGGATCCTGCTATAAATCCCGATGTGGAACGTGTGAAGGAATACTTGGCTTCCCCAAAAGAAAACCCAGGTTATGGGGAATATGAGAATACGGAGAAACTGGTTCAATTGATTTTTCAATGGATCAATGGCGGTAAATTAGAGGTTAACCAAGAGGTCGCTAAGCAGATTCAAGATGCGGCTATGCGTTGGACAAAAGATTGGGATTACTTACCAATAGATGTGGCCATGGAGTTCGTGCGTGACGATAATAACATGCTAAAATCACCAAGCGGTAGAGATTTGCGGTTCTTCCCTTCAAAAGGATTTATTCTTCAAGTTAATCCAGAAAATGCCTTAGCATCTGGCGTTATTAACGAAGAGGAGCGTAACCTGTGTGAGAAAGAAATTCGTTTCAGCTTCGCCCAAGGTCGAATGTTTAGCAGTGATGTAAACGGTCTAAGTCGTGAAGAAGTAATGATGCTCGATATCCTTGCGAACTTCGAATGGAAGCGTGGGATTTACTTTTCGAGCCCTGGAGGATCAAGTGTTGCAAAATCGCTCTACGGAGATGGAAGATTGGTGTCATATGGACAAACATCTGTTCTGACTCCATTAAAGTTACAGTATGCTGCTGAAAATTCGAAGCGCAATTCATATGATAATATTATGAATAAGTATGATTATGGTAATTTGAAGAAAGAAGGCGTATTGGTGGATTACTACGTACGTCGTCATACGGCTCAATACCGTTCTAACTTTATTGAATTAGCCGCAATGTATGCGCAAGATTACCGAACGAATCCGAGTACAGAGATTGCAGATCAGGTTGAAGAAATCATTCGTTATGGAATGGATCAGCTTCCGATGGACCGTGTTTTAGATATGGGTGAACCACGCCCAGTTGGGAAGCGACTCCCAAATGGACAACAAATTTATACGGATGGTCGATTGGCTGATTTTGTATCAATTTTGTACCAAGTGGATAAAGTAGAAGAAGGGAATAAATTAGCGGACGAGTACTTGGATCAGTTGGAAACCATCATGAACTGGCAAGAATATAGTAGACCTTTTTTGGTGTATAAGAACCAAGAGGATTTTATCGCATTCTGTATGAACTTTATGAGCGTATATCGCGATGTACTTTCCTCTATTACTGAAGGTCCGTTGGCAGATAGAGTAGTGGCAATGGAACAACGTTTATCGGATCGAATCGTTCCTCAAATTGCACAGGCAATAAGTAATGAAACTACAGCTGAGGTTAAAAGTAATCGCACAGTAACCCGTAAGATGGAGCGCGAAGCACAGGAGTTTTTAGCCTTGTTCGAAGCGCTGTTGATGGAAAATGGATTAATGGAGGCAACTGAAGGTGACAACTAGATTGTTCAGTATTCCCCGGTTGGTGAAATGGATCTATCCAGAGCGAATTTGGTCATTTGAAAAGCAAGGGGGTGCTTATCTCACATTTGATGATGGTCCTCACCCTGAGCTTACGCCGTGGTTGCTCGATTATTTGAAGTCCGAGAACATTGTAGCGACTTTCTTTTTGTTGGGTGAGCATGTAGAGAAGTATCCCCATTTAGTTGAAGCAATCTTCGCTGCTGGTCATGATATTGGAAATCACGGGCACAAACATGTGCGCTTCGGCGAGGTAGCAGATGAGGAGTACTTTGAAAACTACAGAAAGGGTCAACATTTTCAAACCATCAATTATTTTCGACCGCCATACGGGAAGATAGATTGTTCTATGGCGAAGAGAATTGGGGAAACATCGAAGTTGGCCATGTGGTCATGGTTGAGTTACGATTTTGACTTGGAAGTACCGGGTGCTGTGATTGTGAATAAGTTGGACAAGCAATTGAGGAAAGGCGACATTTTAGTTTTTCATGAAAATGAACACACTGCTAATCGATTAGAGACCTTGCTTCCGAGAGTAGTTGGAGTGATTAGAAAAAAAGGATTAGCGTTTAAAACGTTTCCTAAATAAGAAAAGTTATGAGTGAAGATAGACGTACAGAGTTGAGTGAATTGGGAGAATTTGGACTAATTGATACGCTTACGAAAGGGTTCAAAAATGTCAACGCTTCTTCCCTTTTTGGGGTAGGAGATGATGCAGCGGTTATTCGCGCGAATGACGAAGAATCTTTATTAGTTTCTACGGATATGTTGGTGGAAGGTGTTCATTTTAATTTGATGTACACGCCGCTGAAGCACTTAGGATATAAATCTGTTGTGGTGAATATCTCGGATATTTGCGCCATGAACGGAATGCCTGAACAAATTACTGTTTCTATTGCTGTCTCTAATCGTTTTCCAAAAGAAGCCTTAGAAGAATTGTATGAAGGAATAAAAAGGGCATGCGATTTTTATAAAGTGGATTTAGTGGGTGGAGACACAACGTCATCTCTTTCTGGATTAATGATTAGCGTCACGGCTATTGGCCGCGCAAAGAAGGAAGATGTGATTTACCGCAACGGCGCAAAAGAAAACGATTTATTAGTGGTTACAGGAGATTTGGGTGCTGCTTATATGGGACTCCAAATATTAGAACGCGAAAAAGAGGTGTATAAGGCAAATCCAGACATTCAACCGGATCTAGATGGATATGATTACTTGTTGGAGCGCCAGTTAAAACCTGAAGCGCGTATAGATGTGATCGGATATTTAAAAGAGTTAGAGGTAAAGCCAACCTCCATGATTGATATTTCCGATGGATTAGCTTCTGAAATCTTCCATTTGTGCAAGCAGAGTAACGTAGGATGTAATTTGTATGATGAGAAAATTCCGATTGACTCCAAAGTGTCTACTACTGCTATCGATTTCAATATTAGTCCAGCAACATGTGCCTTAAACGGTGGAGAAGATTACGAATTATTGTTCACCGTCTCTCAAGAGGATTTTGATAAGATCAAAGGCAACCCTCACATGACTGTAATTGGACACATGACAGATACTTCTTCGGGGAAATACTTAATAGATAAACAAGGAGCAGCGTTTCCCTTGAAGGCACAAGGATGGAATCATTTTAGTGATGCTGAGGATTAATGAGGTCACAAAGAAATGTAGTTGAACATAATTCATGAATTCATAATGCGAATGACATTTTTCCAAATTTGTTGTTAATACAAATAATGAGAAATATAAAATAGACAAAGTAATTGTTTGCTTATTTTAGTTCGAATCATCGAACATGTACTATATTTGTAGGATAACTTTATTGTTGTGCAAAACAGATTACATCTAAATTATTCAGTTTATATAACTATTGCAGCAATAGCTACTACGATGATTTGGGTTTTCAGTTATTTTCTGAATTCAGACCTCCATAAACAAATAATTATTTCAATTTTCCCTTTAATTTCATTGGGTGTATTCTTTTTACAATTTATAAAACAAATAAAGAAGAACGAAGTACTTTCTAATCTCATTTTTGCTTCAATTAGTTTATCAATTGTTGTTGTTGCATTGCTCTTTCAAAATAGCTTTAGTTTTTTAGGAGTAATTTTTATTTGTGTTTTCCCTGTTCTATTCTTTTCTAAAAATGAACAACATTCAAGGTTATATTCTTTTCTCTTTTTAGGAGCAACGTTAATAGTATTTCTAATAAAATGGCTGGGAGTTTTTAATTTGGGAAGCCCTTACCCTAAGGAGCTTTCTCGAATGTTTGATGTTATCAATGGAGCTTATCTGTTTGTGTGGATAATTCTATTTTATATTAAAATTAACCTTAATGAAAAGGGGTTTAAACAGAATTTAGAAGCTGAAATCAAAAACGCGAAAATTTCAGAAGTTCGAGCCATAGAGAGTACAAGAGAACTCAAAGAAAGTGTTGACTATGCCAGATTAATACAATATAATCTTTTATTAGATTCTATTGATTCTTTAAATGAGCAAGCAGATTATTTCCTGTTTTATAAGCCTAAAGATAAGGTTGGGGGAGATTTTTTCTGGTGTAAGACATTAGGTGAAGACAGGTTTGTATTGTTGGTTGGTGATTGCACAGGTCATGGTATCCCGGGAGGATTTTTAACCATGATTTCGATTACACTTTTGAATCAAATAACTACTGATGATGAAAATATAAATACAGAATTAGTATTACAAAAACTAAACGATGGCCTTTTTAAGAACTTTGGTTCAAACTACTCTCAACAGTCCGTTAAGGATAGTTTAGATTGCTCCATTTGTATTTTTAATAAACGTGAAAAAACGGTTGAAGTTAGTGCAGTAAATTCAACGGTTTATATTCTAAAAAAAGAAGATCAATTTGAAAATATACAAGAGATTAAAGGTGATAAATTGTTTTTGGGAAACGCTTTAGAAAAATTAAATATAAATTCAACATATCTACATTTGAGTTCTGAGGATATGATTTATATGTATTCGGATGGAGTAATTGATCAATTCGGAGGCCCGAAACAGAAGAAATTAATGAAGAGTAGATTTAAACGATTTTTGTCTTCAAATGGATCTCTTTCGTGTGATGCTCAAAAAACAAATTTGTCCAATATGATTTATGATTGGAAAGGCGAAAACGAGCAAACAGATGACATAATCGTTGCCGGAATACGCATGCAATAAACTTAAAAAAATAAATAAAGTGGCAGTAAAAAATATATTATTAGTTGAGGATGAGGAAATAATCGGTTTTCTACATTCAAAACAAATTCAATCTCTTGGGGAATATCGCACAGTCATTGTTTCTGATTATGATGATTATATGAATCAATTAGGTTCGAAAATGATTGACTTAGTTTTAATGGATGTTCAGCTCGGTATTTCAATGAGTGGAGTAGAACTCGCAAAGAAGGGACTCGCTGTGTATTCAACCCCTATCGTATTTGTTACAGGAGATGTTTCTTCAGTTCCTGAGTCTGTTCTCGAAGATGTAGACGAGTTCAAGTGTGTTGTTCAAAAACCACTACGGAAGGAAAAGATTATTGAATTATTTGATGAGTTCTTATAATAATCTAACCCTCCTCTTTTTTTAACATTACTCCAATTCGAGTAGCATTTGTTGCTTCTACTTTTCGCAATTTTCCGGTGAGTATTCACATATTTTATGTGCTAATGAAATTTAGACTATTTTGTCCTGATGTACAAATTGTTTTTATTCTTCTTCCGAGTACTTAGCTTTATATCTCTTGTATAATTCTATCTGATGATTCGTGAGCTTGACAAAATCACCGCCAACAAGTGCAGTTGTCACTTGATTTGTTTTAGGTTCTAAGGCGTCTCCTTTACTAATGAAAAGCGTGGCTACTTTCCCTGGCTCAACGCTACCAATTAAATCATCAACTCCCATGATTTGAGCTGCATTCAGCGTAACGGATTGAATCGCTTCTTCTTCAGTCAATCCATAAGCGCGGGCTGTACCAGCTAAAAATGGGATGTTTCGTGCATTCATCGCTTCCATGTCTCCTTCATTTTGTAAGCAGAATAGAACGCCACCGTCTTTTAAGAGTTTTGGGAGGCGATAAACTAGATCAATTGGGTCATCTTCATTATCAGGTAATCCGTGTAGGCGAGGTAACATGACAGGAATCTTTGCATCATGTAGCTGTTCAGTCACCATGTAGCTGTCATAACCACCAATAATAACGGGATAAGGGATTTTCATGGATTGACAAAATTCGATAATGTCGAGCAGTTGTTTCAACTCATTAGCATGGATGTAAAGCCGTTTAGTGCCTTTGAAAATGTCGTGCATGGCTTCAAAACGTTGGTCGAATTTTCGTGATTTACCCGCATCCGCGTAGGCTTTACCGGCTTGAATAAAGTCGGTGATTTCTTTCAGTTGATCCGTGTATTTGTCGTTTACTTTAATTTGAGACGACGACCCCCACCAACCTCCGCCTGCTAGTGTTCTTGGCCAGTTCAGGTGAATTCCATCATCCACTTTAACAACTGCATCCTCCCAGTTGTATCCGTCCAAGTGCATCAATGAAGAAGCTCCTGTAATATCATTTCCTCTCGGGGTTGCCTGAGCGAAGAGTACACCATTTGTGCGCACGGTTGCAATTACCCGTGACTCTGCATTAAACGCAATCAAGGAACGAACATGAGGATTGAACTGACCAACTTCATCGTAGTCAAGCGTAGCGCGAACGGCATCTACCTCTGTCAAACCAAGTGTTGAGTTCGGAGCAATAAATCCAGGGTACAAGTGTTGACCGTTGGCCTCAATGATTGTATCCCATTCTTCTTTTTTATAGGGGAATGTCAAGGAATTCTTCACTAATGTAATGATTCCATTCTCGATTCCTACTAATCCTTGTTCGATCACTTCTCCTGTTCCGATATGTACTTTCGGACCAACGAGAAGAATTTTATTCTGAGCCGATCCAACAAGTGAAATAACGACAAATAGCGCGGTAAATAGTATCTTGTTCATATTATTCTGCTGTTTCTCCAACGGTATCGCAATGCCAGTGCTTTACCTTTTGTTTTACAAATGTTTTAGTTGGATTACCTTTTTGATTATCGTCCAACATTTTATTGATGATGCGTGCGCGCTCCTCTCGATTGAGGTGGCGACGCATTTCATCCGTTTGATAATCGTAAATGGATTCACCATCAATAAATACGCGTACTGCTCTAGCGTTCAAGGTCAATGGATTGTCTGTCCAAATCACTATATCGGCATCTTTCCCCACTTTTATACTTCCCATGCGGTCGTCGAGGTGCAATAGTTTTGCAGGATTCAGCGTAACCATTTTCCATGCCTCCTCCTCAGATACACCACCATACTTCACTGCTTTTGCAGCCTCTTGATTCAAGCGACGCGCCATTTCTGCATCGTCTGAATTGATGGCAACTACGACGCCTTGTTCATGCATGAGTGATGCATTGTGTGGAATAGCATCATTCACTTCGTATTTGTAGGCCCACCAGTCGGAGAACGTACTTCCTCCAGCTCCATGTTTTGCCATTTTATCTGCAAGCTTATAGCCTTCTAAGATGTGTGTAAAAGTATTCACTGTAAATCCCATGGAATCGGCAACATGCATCAACATATTGATTTCACTTTGCACATAACTGTGACAGGAAATAAAACGCTCACTGTTGGTAATTTCTAACATGGCTTCCAATTCGAGGTCGCGCGCTGGTGGGCAAATATTTTGTTTTTCACGTTGTTTGGGAGATAACGACTCGTATTCTTTCCAGCGTTTCTCGTACTCTCTGGCACGAATAAATGCATCATAGAATACTTGCTCCACTCCCATTCGTGTTTGTGGAAAACGAACAGTATTGTAATCTCCCCAGTTGGCCTGTTTCACATTTTCACCCAGGGCAAATTTCACGAATTTGGGAGCGTCTGGGATTAACATATCTTCGGGAGCATATCCCCATTTTAATTTAATCAGAGCAGATTGCCCACCAATCGCGTTTGCTGATCCATGCAATAATTGAGCAGCTGTTACTCCACCACTTAATTGTCTGTAAATATTAATGTCGTTATCTCGAACCACATGTCCAATACTCACTTCCGCGGAATTGGATTGACCACCTTCATTCACACCTTTACTGATGGCGATGTGGGAATGTTCGTCGATGATTCCAGAGGTGATATGCATACCTTTCGCATTAATTTCAATCGCTCCAGCTGGTATACTAAAATTAGCGCTTCCAACATAATCGATTTTTCCGTCTTTAATGATCACGTTAGCATCTTTAAGGATTCCTTCTTTTTCATTGGTCCACACAGTAGCGTTGCGCAATATATAAGTTTGCTTTGCAGGAAGAATTGTATCTCCGAATGCCATATTTGGGTACCAAATCATACGCTCTGACAATGTGTCTAGTACTATTTTAGCATCTTTATCCTTTGACGTATCTGGCTTTTCATTTTTGATACCTGACCAACGTGCCCATTTTCCATTCGGAAGTTGACCTTGTCCTTCAAAAACCCCTAGTTTTTCCGTGAACTTTCCATGAAGCGTGAATGCTCCATTTTGTTTTTCAGTGTGCAGGTTAAAGTGAATGCTTACATCATGTCCATCAATAGCAATGGATGCTTTTCCTTTGACGGTATCGTTTTTCAGTGTATTGGTCACAGAATCTAATTTCTTACCAATAAATTGAATGGTACCTGACGGTTTGCTTTTCGATCCTTCAATTTTAATGGAATAGATGTCACCGTCGATATTTAGGTTGTAACGGCCACGAATGTCCATTACCATTTGTTTGTTCAAAATGAGTTGTTCGCCCAATGTCCAAGATTCAAGGATTGTAGCATCCGTATGCAGGAAGGGATGTTTGTCGAATACAGAGAAGCTTGCACGTTTTCCTTCTTCAAGGGTACCGAAATCTTCGAGCCCGAATAATTGAGCAGGAGTTTCGGTTAACCCTTTTAGGGCTTGTTCTGGAGCTAGTCCTCTCGCTATGGCCAAATGTAGGTGTTTCCAGAAATCACTGGCTTTTTGATGGCCTTTCGAAGTAATTGCAAACTCCATCTCATTCTTTGCTAAGAAATATGGATTAGACGGAGCTAATTCCCAATGCTTTAAATCACTCAACGGAATTTGACGTGAAACAAAAGGATCTTTTACGTCATACGCTTCTGGGAAATCAATAGGAATAACGAACGTTATTTTTTTGTCTTTAAATTTACTTATACGTTCGTATTCATTTCCGGCTCCAACCACTGTGAACTGCACGTTAAATTCGTCCGCCAACTTGCTCACGCGAAGTGCCTCGAGCTGATCATCTACTTCAAAAACGAGGTGTCCCTCTTTTTGTTTATTAATCGCCTCTAAAGATAGATTCACTGCGCCCTTTGCATGGTTTTTATACCATTCGGCGTCATACATAGCTTGGCGGAATAAAGCAATCGAACCCATTTGAGAACTCGGATACGTTTGACGAGAATTCCCTTTATTAAAAGAGAAAAACGCACCGACTTCATTACTCACTACAGCACGATGATCGAGAATATTTCCTAACGCGACTGCTGCTCCTGTACCTCGCATAATACCATTTTGAACATGCGTTATGGCAATTCCAAATCCCATTTCCTGCATTTTTTTCGCAAATTTGGCATCCATTTTAAATAATTCAGCAGCATTTACTTCTGGTTGAATAGATTCATTCCAATAAAATGGGCCATTTTTATTCGATTCCAACTGAGGCCGTGGGTTGTAAGGGGCTTTTTGTGGGTCCGGCAACCCAATGTTTGAGTAGCTTTCAATGAACGCTGGAACAATGGTTTTATTCGTCATATCAATTACAACTGCTCCTTTTGGAATGGTGACGAGCGCGCCAACTTGCGTAATGCGTCCTTTTTGAATAATTAAAGTTCCATTTTCAATGATTTTCTCCGAGGAAACAATGATTCGCGCATTTTTTAGGGCGATAATTTCAGCTTTTGAATCCTTAACCCCATTTGTTGGAACAGGTAGTTGCCCGTAGGAAATAAGCCTGAAGAGCGCAAAAACGACTATTAGAAACCGAGATGTGTACATGTATCGAACGTATTTATGAGGTCGAAAGTAATGAATTTAGTTGATAGTTGTTAAGTCAGAAAGTCTAAAGTCTTTCAACTCCTTCTCAAATATTCGGGGGATGATTGGGCTTAATATTGAATTTTCAAACTAAATGAAGAAAAAAACGCTAATTTTGAAAAAAATTGAATTATGACAGGATTAGTACATGCGCATTCGGGATTGAGATACATTGCGTTACTATTATTAGTAATTGCTTTGGTGAATGCATTTTCCAATATGAAATCAGGTAAGTATGCGAAAAAAGATAAAATGATGAACCTTTTTGCTATGGTTACCTTGCATATTCAGCTTCTGATTGGATTGGTGTTGTACTTTTTTGGTTATAAAGTAGGTTTTTCTGATTGGGTCGGAGGAGGAACAGCTCCACATCGTTTCTTCGCTGTAGAACACATCTTAATCATGTTGTTGGCCATTGTGTTTATTACTCTCGGAAGAAAGAAAGCGGAGAATCACGCTATGGATAGCTACAAACACAAATTGATTGTACGGTATTATGGATTAGGATTGATTTTAATTTTCATTGCTATTCCTTGGCCATTTATATATCCAGAACTCGGTTTAGGGTATTTCTAATCAGAGTATGAAATGAAGAAAGCAGGAGTCTTCTTCGTCGTTGTTTCTGGACTAATAGCACTTAGCTCATGTGAGCAACCGTCTATGGTTAATCCTGGAACGGGGGAGGTCAACGGTGAAAAGATATTTCAATATTATTGCACAAGTTGCCACGGTCCGAAAGGGGATCGAATGGTGGGGCAAGCTCCTGATTTGACGAAAAGTAATATAGAAGATGACGCCATACGGAAGATGATTCTTTATGGCTCAGACAAAGGAATGGCAGCCTATCAATCACTGATTAGTGAGGAAGAGTTGCTTGCACTAGTCGAATATGTAAAATCATTGCGCAATTAATGGAAGTAGGGAAGATAGCAGAAGGGGTGACTGGAGAGCGCGCTGTGTTGGTAGGAGTAATTACGCAGGAGATTACCGAACAACAAGCGCTGGAATACATTGATGAGTTGGAGTTTTTGGCCGAAACTGCCGGAGCATTATCTATTAAAAAGTTTTTGCAAAAGCTACCAACGCCGCATCCAAAAACCTTTTTAGGAACAGGTAAGATAGAGGAGGTGCGCCAATTTGTTGTGGAGAATGAGATTGATATGGTCATTTTTGACGATGATTTAACACCTTCACAGCTGCGCAATATTGAGCGTGTCCTAGAAATGAAAATACTGGATAGAAGTAATTTGATTCTCGATATTTTTGCATCTAGAGCGCGTACGTCACACGCCAAAACCCAAGTTGAATTGGCACAATGCGAATATTTATTACCGCGTTTAACGCGAATGTGGACCCACTTGGAACGGCAAAAGGGTGGAATCGGTATGCGCGGACCTGGAGAAACGCAAATTGAGACTGACCGTCGTATCATCAAGCAAAAAATCAGTTTGCTCAAAAAGAAACTGGAAGATATCGACAAACAAAAAGCAATTCAACGCGGAAATCGTGGTCAATTGGTTAGGGTTGCTTTGGTGGGCTATACCAATGTTGGGAAGAGCACCATCATGAACATGATCAGTAAATCTGATGTATTTGCGGAGAATAAATTATTTGCTACCCTCGATACAACTGTGCGCAAAGTAGTGATTGAAAATTTACCTTTTCTACTTTCCGATACGGTTGGATTTATTCGGAAGCTTCCGCATCAATTGGTAGAGTCGTTTAAGTCTACATTAGATGAGGTGAGAGAGTCAGATGTGTTGGTACATGTTTTAGACATCTCGCATCCGAACTTTGAAGATCATTATCGGGTAGTCAATGAGACATTAGCAGAAATAGACAAAACCGATAAACCAACAATTTTGGTGTTCAATAAAATCGATGCTTACACCTACACGCCTTTGGAAGAAGACGATATTCAAGAGAAGACCTTAGTAAATTATAGTTTAGAGGAGCTTGAAAAACAATGGATGGCCCGTATGAACAATACCAAGGTAGTTTTCATTTCAGCGGAGAACAAAGAGAATGTGGAAGAATTTAAGTCTGTCCTTTATGAAGAGGTAAAATCCATTTTTCAGGAGCGGTATCCTTATCATAACTTTTTGTATTAAGAAAAGGTAAATCAAAAAAAGGGACCAATCAATTGCTCCCTTTTTTTTGTGTTGATCAAAATTATTATAGTCCCAATAATACCTCATACGGGTCTTTACCGCCAAAGATCATTCTTTCAGGGTTTTCAAGCATATCTTTTACTGCAACCAAGAAACTTACCGATTCTTTACCATCGATGATTCTATGGTCGTAAGATAATGCTAAGTACATCATTGGACGGATTTCCACTTTTCCATCAATCGCAACTGGTCGCTCAACGATGTTGTGCATACCAAGGATAGCAGATTGAGGTGGGTTGATGATGGGAGTTGACATCATTGATCCAAAAACACCTCCATTCGTAATCGTGAAGGTTCCCCCTGCCATTTCATCTGGAGTGATTTTTCCATCACGCGCTTTGATTGCCAAACGCTTGATTTCCGCTTCAATTTCTGCTAAGGTCATTTGTTCTGCGTTGCGTACAACAGGAACCATTAATCCTTTTGGAGAAGAAACCGCAATACCTATATCAGCATAATTGTGGACGATCATATCATCACCATCAATCTGCGCATTCACTGCTGGGAACAAATTCAATGCTTCCGTACACGCTTTCGTGAAGAAAGACATAAATCCAAGATTCACTTCATGGTGTTCAGCAAATTGCTTTTTGTATTTATTTCTTAAGTCCATGATTGGCTTCATGTCTACTTCGTTGAAAGTAGTTAACATAGCCGTTTCATTTTTTACAGAAACTAAACGTTCAGCGACTTTTCGGCGAAGCATCGACATGCGTTTTGCTTCCTTGTCGCGTGTTCCTCCCCATCCTGAAGTGCTTCCTGGAGAGAATCCAGCGGCCATCGCAGAAACTACATCGTGTTTTGTGATGCGTCCATCGCGACCAGTTCCTTTTATTTGATTGGCTTTTACACCATTTTCTGCCATGCTTTTAGCAGCAGCAGGTGAAGCTGTTCCAGTAGCATACGATTCCGTTTTAGCTGCAGGAGCTGGGTTTGGTTTCGTTTCTTCTTTCTTTGGCTCTTCTTTGGCTACTTCTTGCACTTCAGCAGGCTTTGCTTCTGCTTTTGGAGCTGCAGCTCCAGCCGGGCGTTCCGCAGCGGTGTCAATTAAACAAACAACCTGTCCGACTGCGACTGCATCGCCTTCTTCTGCTTTGAGTGTAATGATACCAGCGGCTTCTGCAGGAAGCTCTAATGTTGCTTTATCTGAATCAACTTCGGCAATTGTTTGGTCTTTCTCCACGTAATCGCCATCCGATACCAACCATTGAGCAATCTCTACTTCCGAGATAGATTCCCCCGGACTCGGTACCTTCATTTCTAAAACTGACATGATCTCTGTTTTAATTAAAGTTATTTAGCAGGCACACCTGCATATTGAAATAAGTTCTCATATAATTTTTTCACTCGACGGAGGTGTATTTCTTTCGCTCCAGCAGCAGGGGCCGCGGAGGCAGGAATAGAAACACATTTCAAGTCGATGTGGCGCATATTCATGGCCATAAATGTCCATGCTCCCATGTTCTCCGGCTCTTCTTGTGCCCAAACAATGTTTTCAGCTTTTTTATATTTTGCCAAAATAGCATCAATCTGATTTTTAGGCAACGGGTACAGTTGTTCAACACGCACGAAAGCCATATTTTCAACTCCCCTTGACTCTGCCTCCTCCATGAAGTCGTAGTATGCCTTTCCGGAACACAACACAACCGTTGTTGCAGTTTTGTGCAGTCCTTTAGGGTCGTCAATCACTTCTTGAAATCCGCCTTCAGCTAATTCTTTTAGCGAAGAAACCGCTTTTGGATAACGTAATATCATTTTTGGTGAGAAAACAACGAGTGGTTTTCTGAAATTTCTTTTTACTTGTCTTCTCAACGCATGGAAGTGGTTCCCAGGAGTTGTAGCGTTAACAATTTGCATGTTTAAATCACCGCACGATTGCAGGTAACGCTCTAAACGTGCAGAAGAGTGCTCGGCCCCTTGTCCTTCATATCCATGCGGAAGTAGCATCACTAACCCAGACGGAATATTCCATTTGTCCTCACCAGCTGTAATAAACTGGTCAATCATAATCTGAGCACCGTTCATGAAATCACCGAACTGAGCTTCCCAAATCGTTAGTCCATTGGGCTGTGCCAACGAATATCCGTAGTCAAATCCTAAAACGCCGTACTCAGAAAGTAGCGAATTGTAAATAGAAAGTTCAGCTTGTTCCTTTTCCAGTAAATTCAACGTGATGATTTCTTCTTCATCATCTTCCGTCTTAACCACAGCGTGACGGTGAGAAAAAGTTCCGCGTTCCACGTCTTGTCCAGAAATACGAACTGGGTGACCTTCTACCAATAAGGTTGCATAAGCAAGCATTTCTGCCATTCCCCAATCCAAGTTGTCATGTTCTAACATGTTCAACCGGTCTTGAAATAACTTCTGTACTTTTCTGAAAATCTTTTTATCGTCGGGAAGTGTCGCTAACTTTTTCCCTAATTCTAACAATCGTTTTTCAGGCACTCCAGTTACTGGAGAATATTCGAAATCTTCTTCTTTCCCTCTGGAGAAATCTTTCCATAAGTCGCCCAAGAAATTCGTGACATTTACTTTTTCCTGTTTTTTTGCAGCTTCAAAATAAGAGTCAAGGCGTGTATTTAAGTCCGTAGAAACTGCATCAGCATGCGCTTGATCGATAGTTCCTTGTTGAATTAACTTAGCTTCATAAATCTCCCGCGGATTAGGGTGAGTTGCAATTGCTTTGTACAATTTAGGTTGCGTGAATTTTGGCTCATCTCCTTCATTGTGACCATATTTTCTATAGCACAGTAGGTCGATGAAAATATCACGATTAAACTGTTGCCTGTATTCTAAGGCAATTAAAAACGTTTGAGCAACAGCTTCTACATCATCTCCATTGACATGGAAGACTGGAGATAACGTCGTTTTTCCGATATCAGTACAATACGTACTAGAACGTGCATCCAAATAATTTGTTGTAAAACCAACTTGGTTGTTTACTACAATATGTATTGTTCCACCAGTTCGGTATCCCTGCAATTGTGCCATTTGGATCACTTCATATACAACACCTTGCGCGGCAATGGCAGCATCACCATGCACGAGAATGGGTACTATTTTATTTTCGTCTTTTAGGTAATCGTCAATTTTGGCACGTACAATGCCTTCCACTACTGGATCAACAGCTTCCAAATGTGAGGGGTTGGGAGCAAGTGTTAATTGTACTTTTTTACCATCTACCTCAATGTGTCTGGTTTGACCTAAATGGTATTTTACATCCCCATCAAATGAATCGTCGTCATCAAATTCTTTTCCTTCGAATTCACCGAATAATTCTTCAACATCTTTGTCGAAGATATTTACAAGTGTGTTCAAACGACCACGATGGGCCATACCCATTACGAATTCTTCAACACCCAGTGACGCACCTTTGCGTACTAGGCGATCAAGACCAGCGATAAGGGCTTCTCCACCTTCCACAGAGAACCTTTTTTGACCTACGAATTTACGTTGCAGGAACTGTTCGAATAAGGTCGCTTCACTTAATTTTTGGTAGATTTCTTTTTTGTCGTCGTTCGAAAATTTTGGACGATTATCGAGTTCAATTTTGTTCATAAACCATGCCTTACGCTCTGGGTCACGAATGTAGTGGAATTCTATTCCGATACTTTCGCAATATGCTTCCTCTAGGTGGTCAACAATCGCTCGAAGAGTCGCTCGGCCAATACCAATCTCATTTCCAGCTTCAAACTCAGTGTTCCAATCTTCTTCTGAAAGACCAAAGTTTTCAATTGCTAGCGTTGGAGAATATTTTCTACGCTCACGTACTGGGTTAGTTTTCGTAAACAGATGTCCGCGAGAACGATAACCCTCGATGAGGTTAATTACTTTAAATTCTTTTTGGAAGTTTTCAGGTACACCACCTCCCTCGTAGTTTGTTTGAGCAAATTCAAAACCTTCGAAGAACTTTTTCCATCCAATGTCTACACTTTCAGGGTCTTTCTTGAAAGAGTTGTATAACTCATCAATCGCATTTACATCTGCGTTACCTATATACGATACTTTATCCATATCAATTGTACAATTTCGGAAGAACAAAACTACAATTTTCTATGAGTTACTTCGTAAAAAAAGGATTTAATTTTTGTTGACTTTCAGATTCCTAGCCGATTAAAAAATTACCACATTTTGCATTTGAAGAAGACTTTTGTTTAATCTTTTCACAAATTCTGATTGAATAAATGTTTGGTTAACTTTGTGAATAAGATGGAGAACAATAACCCACTGTCGGAAAAACTAAAATCTCTCCCTGAAAAACCAGGGGTCTATCAATATTTTGACAAAAGTGGCACCATTATTTATGTGGGAAAAGCAAAGAACCTTAAGAAACGGGTTGCCTCCTATTTTACAAAGCATCATGACATCGCGAAAACACTTGTTTTGGTGCGCAAAATTGTGGATATTCATTACATCGTTGTGGATACGGAGACAGATGCATTGTTACTCGAAAATAGCCTAATCAAAAAATATAAGCCCCGGTATAATATTCAGCTAAAGGACGATAAAACATACCCTTGGATTTGTATTAAGAACGAACCTTTTTCGCGCGTTTTTACTACACGAAGAGTCGTTCGCGATGGATCTAAATATTTCGGTCCATACCCGTCTGTTAAGGTTGTGAACACTTTATTGGAGCTAATGAAGGATTTATTTCCATTGAGGACGTGCTCGTTGGACCTACAGCCTGCCAAAATAAGAGAAGGAAGGTTTAAAGTATGTTTGGAATACCACATTGGAAATTGCAAAGGGCCTTGTGTAGGTGCGGAAGCAAAAGCAAACTATGATGAATACATTACACAGATTGAACATATTGTAAAGGGGAATATTGCTTCGGTGCTTCGCCTACTGAAGGAACGCATGCAGTTAGCAGCTCAAAATTACGAATTTGAAGAAGCTGAATTAATTAAGAACAAGATTACAACACTGGATAAGTATCGAGCGAAGTCAACAGTAGTTTCTCCAACTATTCATGAAGTAGAGGTGATTACATTGGAGGACGACGAAAATCGAGCTTTTGTCAATTACCTAAAAATTAGTAACGGAGCAATTATTCATGGCCATACTGTGGAGGTTAAGAAGAAGTTGTCGGAATCTCGATCTGAAATAATTGCATTTGTTCTAACAGAGATGCGTGTTCAATTTGATAGTCAATCTAAAGAAGTGCTTGTTGAAAGTTTGGATGAACTTGAAATGGATGGTGTCCACTTTTTTGCTCCTCAACGGGGAGATAAGAAACATTTATTGGATTTGTCCAAAAGAAACGCAAAATTTTATAAACTCGAAAAACACAAGCAAGAGCGTTTAAAAAATCCGGAGGTGCATACTGAACGGATATTACAGAAAATTCAAAAGGATTTTCGTTTACAAGAATTACCGATTCACATGGAATGTTTCGACAATTCTAATTTTCAAGGAACGAATGCAGTTTCTGCCTGTGTTGTTTTCAAAAATGGAAAGCCGAGTAAAAAGGATTATCGCCATTTCAACATTAAAACCGTGGAGGGTCCGGATGATTTCGCCTCAATGAGGGAAGCAATTTATAGAAGATATAAACGTATGCTTGAAGGTGGAGGAGACTTGCCCCAATTGTTAATTGTTGATGGAGGGAAAGGTCAGCTCAGCGCAGGGGTTGATGCACTGCGATCATTAGGTTTGTATGGTAAAATACCTATAATTGGAATTGCGAAGCGACTTGAAGAAATATTTTTTCCGGGAGACAGTTTGCCAATTTATTTAGATAAAAAGAGTGAAAGCTTGAAGGTTATTCAGTACATGCGCAATGAGGCCCATCGCTTTGGAATAAGGCACCATCGAAATAAGCGTAGCAAGTCAGCTTTTGTTTCTGAGTTATCTCAAGTAAAAGGAATTGGTCCGAAAACAGAGGAGGAATTGATGCTCCATTTTAAGACATTTAAATCCATAAAGAATGCTACTTTTAAAGAAATTGAGTCAGTAGTTGGAAGTTCTAAAGCAGAGTTACTCTTCGCATATTTTAATCAAATTAAATAATCTACTGTATGTGTAAAGAACTTTTTAGCTCATTCGATGCCGTCTAAATCAGAAGTAAGTAATCGATAATGTCTTTATATTTTGAGTGTTAAGGGTATCATCTCACTAGATTACATAAATGTAAGGAATTTAGGTTTTAATTGTTGCTTCTATACGCACGAAACTCAATAAAGAAGACATAATACTGTTAAAATACAATTTCCCAGAACCTTGTGATTATCTTTATTTTTTTATATTTGACAGTACCAAATTAAAGAAATGAAGAAATATGGGATTTTTTGTATTGATGATGACAACATAATTAACAATGTTACAAAATTCCAGATCAATTCCGTTGCGAACAAAGGCGTGCATGTTGTCGAGAGTTTTGATGATCCTTTGGAGGCCATGCATGAACTCAAGAATTATGCTCGAGATAACATTGATATAAGCGTTTGCCTTGTCGATTTTCAAATGCCGAAAATGCAAGGTGATCAATTTATTCGCAGCTTAAAACAACATTTTCCGGCTTGTAGGTGCATCATGCTCTCAGGAAATTCCTCGGCGTCACTAGTCTCAGATTTAGTTGAGGATAATCTTTTGGAACATTATATTAGTAAACCTTGGGAAAAATTGGATTTATTACAAAAAATCAATCATTGTCTCCCTATCACAGCAAAATTAAGTTTATGAAAGTTTATTTGATAGTTTCTATTTCTATTATTAGTTTCTCATCGTTACTTGCTCAGCGCCAGATTCAAGTGAATGGTTTTGGGCACTTGGGGTATGAAAATAACTTTTACCCAAATGATTCAATAGGTCAAGATGATTTCGGAAGTTTTACTTTAGGTGAGCATGATTTGTTTGTTACAGGGAAATTATCAGATAAGGTTTCTTTTTTGGGTGAATTTGTGTTTAAAGGAAGTGCCTCGTCACCATCCGGTTTTCTCGCAAGTATCGAGCGTGCTCGTATACGGTACAATTATTACAAGAAACATTATTTACTTGTCGGAAAAATGCATACATCAATTAATTATTGGAATGATGTTTTTCACCATGGTAGAATTTTCTTTCCGACAATTGATCGTCCTTTAAATTTTAGTTTTTTTGTACCCATTCACTCATTAGGAATACGTTTGCAAGGACAAGACATTGGAAAATATAAATTTGGCTATGATTTTCAAGTTGCCAATGGAATGGAAAGTACAGATATTTCGAGTAGTGGATTTAATTTCTCCTACAATGCATCTGTTCATATTAAACCGAAATTCGGAACACGAATCATGGCTGGATTTAATAATGATTTTCTTCCGACGAATACACATGGACCTCATGCCCATTCAGGATCTTTTCACAATCATATGTACAAAGGAGCAGTTTCGTTGAATCAATTTCATTTTTCAGTTGCCCGTTTTCAAAACAAGTTTGAATTATTAAATGAATTTGCAATCATTGGATCAAGGACAGATTCATTGGGTTTATCGATCAATTATACCAACTATATTTACGCTGGTTATAGGATCAAAGAGAAATACATCCCATATGTAATGCTTGATGCATTAATTACTTCTGATAACGAACTCCATACTCGACGAACGAATGCATTGAAATATTCTTTAGGATTTCGTTGGGAATTTAGCGATAAATTGAATTTAAAAGTGCAGTTCGAAAGATATGGTGGGTTATTCGACGGATTCGATAATATTCCAAAGTTGCAAGAAAAATATGAACTTAAAATGCAATTATCTTATGCTATCTAGAAGGTTTATTTTGTTGATTGTAATTTTGTTTGTTTCCAAATCAGGAATTTCACAATCAAGTTCAGAAAAATTTACGGTAATCGGGAATTCAATAACAATGAATCCCATTAGTTTAAGTGAATTAAAGGATATTTTTTTAGGGGAGAAACAGGTTGATCCAAATAATAATACCATAGTTGTCGTGCTACCCACAACTGATTTTCAGGGCGCAGATGAGGTTGCTCGCCTTATTTCAGGATCTTCGTTAAACTCATTCCGTCGGTATTGGTTGAGTATTGTATTTCAAGGACGAGCAAACCCACCATTTTATTTTAATTCGAACCAAAGGATGATTGATTTTGTTCGAGAAAACCCTGGTTCAATTGCTATATTGTATGATTATACAGGATCAGAGAATATTACCACTATTGAAATAAATAGTTTTGAAAAGGATTAGAATTTGGAACTCTGCGGCGTTTAAGGTTTGGGTTCTTTTTGGATTCATCGGGCTATTAATATCTCTTCCGCTGGGTTACTACTTCAATTCTGAACAACGCAGTTTACTTCAAGATCATACAAGAGAGGAGTTTGAAAATAGCGCCGAGGTTGCTTCCGCAGTTATTCAACAAGCCATCATTAATGAAGATTTTGCACTCGTTGAGTATTTGGTTTCTACTATATCCAAGAAAAGTGGATTTGAATATATTGCTATTGTTGAGGATTTGGATGCTACGAACGAGGGAACAGATTCTTCTGCGGTATTTGCTTGTTATCCTGACTTCTACTATCCTATTGCATTGGAAAGATCAGATTCTTTAATCTACAGTGAATCCGAATTCATTTCAGAATTAATTTCTGGTCGTATAATTATAACCACCTCTGCCTCAAATGATGAAATTATCTTGTCTAATCTTAATGCGCCTTTCAGATATTTGATTATTATTTCTATTATAGCAACTATTATTTTGTTTGCATTATCATTAAGGTTTTTGACTAAACCCATTTATCGTGCTGTTAGTATCGCTCAAGAATTAGAGAATCAGAATTATTCCGTAGATATCACCTTAGTTTCTGGTAAAACTGAGTTAGATGAGCTGAACAATGCGCTTTTTTCGCTCAAGGAAAAACTACAAAAATTGCAGAAGGAAAACAATGAATATAAAAATAAACTTGAAGAAAAAATTGAACAAATTTCGGGTGAGATTAAAAATAAAAATAGTGAACTGATTCGTTTGAATGAAGATCTCGAGAAGAAAGTGCTCGAGAAGACAAAATCCAACTTAGAGATGTCCAATTCATTAATTGGTCAGGAAAAGCTTGTGCTGCTTGGTGAGATTTCATCAGGTATAGCGCATGATTTAAACACTCCACTCGGATCAATTAAAGCGTCCAACGATAGTGTAAGAGAATTATTATTTCAAATAAATGCTCAATCGCAATATTTAACCGAAGAAGCCTCCGTTGTTCTTACTAAAATTTTGAATTTAACGGAACGAATAAATCCATTTCCACGCAATGCTTGGGTGATTTCTGAGACAAAGAAAATTGAGGAAGCTCTGAGTGAACAGCGATTAGAACAATATATTCCTCTGGCGAAAGATATTGCTTCAGTAGGCATAGGTGTAGCACAAAAAGAAATTATTTATCAATTGTTAGATTTGCCTAATGTTGGCAAATTAATTCCATTAGTTGGGGATTACCTGGTTGCAATTGAATTGATTAGAGGGATAAATCAGGCTGTGACACAATCTTCTTCAGTAATTTCCAATCTAAATAAGTTCATAAAGCAAAATATTGATAACGACAAGCAGAAGATTAATCTCAGTAAGTCAATTAGTATTTTAGAAACGCTATTCAAATTTCGATTTAAAGATAATTTGAAATTTTCTGTTGATATAGATTCATCTCACTCAATTTACGGAATAGAAACTGAACTCTATCAAGTATGGTCCAATTTATTAAAAAATGCTTTGGATGCATTGGATACGTTAAACGATAAAACTAGACAGAAAAAAGTAGCCATTTACAGTGAAGAAATCGAAGAAAAAATTTATATTCATTTTGAGAACAATGGCCCTGAAATTCCTCCTGCAGTAAAAGATAAAATATTCAAAAAGTATTTTACAACTAAAAAAGACAACGGAACTGGTCTAGGACTTAGTATTGTGTCAAAGATTATTAGTGATCATTACGGTAAAATGGAGTTTTCATCAAGTGCTGAGAAAACAATTTTCACCGTTGTTTTGCCGTCTGCAGAGTGATTAATTACTCATGAAAATGAATTGCTCG